>Ga0187871_10003109_pt1 | contig 13037 bp, 12 predicted proteins | sample June2016WEW_16_1_FD_132988 | JGI IMG/M metagenome (GOLD analysis project Ga0187871, IMG submission 132988) | Peatland microbial communities from SPRUCE experiment site at the Marcell Experimental Forest, Minnesota, USA - June2016WEW_16_10 | ecosystem: Environmental > Terrestrial > Soil >... | reverse complement strand
GCCGCCGGTGCACGCCGTCAAGCCGGTCCCCGGCGGTGCCAGATCGCAAACGCCCGAGCCTCGCTGATCGCATCAACCGCATTGGGCCACCGGTGGAGCAGCGGAGGACCAGCGGAGGAAAGGCGTGATGGCTGTGCTCCCCAGAGTGAAATGGAACCTTCTATAGTGGCGGTGCTTCCGGTGCGCTGGCAGACATCCCGCGCTAGGCCGACCGTGAGCTTGGCATCCTAGGGCTGAGTCATCAGCGCGGCAGTGTGCGCGATGCGTATCTGGATAGTCGACCTGCAGATGCCAAACAGTTAGCCCTGCCGCACTCCAGAGGCCGCCCTCTGGGGGGACTACTGCTAACAGTTTCGAACCTACTATTTCCAAATGCTTAAGTTGATTAGAATCAGCGAACGCGGCAAGGTTTTGGAAATATTGTGCATTCCCCCTTGACAAGCGTATCGCATCGGCTCACACTGGTTGGCGACTGAGCAATTCTGCTGCAATCATCAGATCATCTGACCTAAGTCAGGCAATCTGAACTCTCTCTCCCTCTTAGCCAAACCACAACCGAGGAGGTTGACATGTTTGCTCGTAGTATCTCCATCCACCTGAAGCCAAACAGTGTCGCGAACTTCACCCAACTGATCGAAAAAGAAACTCTGCCCACGCTTCGCAAGCAGAAGGGCTTCCGGGACGAAATGACGTTCGTCGCCCCAGGAGGCGCGGAAGCCTTTGGAATCAGTTTGTGGGATCTGAAAGAGAATGCCGACGCATACAGCCGCGATGCATATCCAGGCGTGCTGAAGGCCCTGGGGAAAGTGGTTGAGGGCACTCCGCAGGTACACACCTACGAAGTGTGCAACTCGACCTTCCACAAGATCGCCGCTCAAGCTGCGGCTTGAAGGTGATCGGTCATTCGTTGAGAGGAGCGGCCCAGTCCGCCCTCTCTCGTTTGGCAAAGAGGAAACTTACGTTTGCTTTGCATTGCTGACTGGACTAAAACAACGCGGCGGCGAATCCTAGCCGCTTCCGCTGGCCATCGGACCGGTTCTTTGGTGGCCGCGGGCGTATTGGTCTTGCTGATTGTGGTGAATTCCTTTCTGTTGCTGCGCCTCAGCCGGCGCAAACACGCGGAAGAGGCGTTGCGGAAACACCAGCAGCAACTGGAGGATCTGGTCCGCGAGCGGTCTGCGCAGCTTGAACACCTGAACAGCCAGTTGCGCCTCGATATCCTCGAGTACGACTTCCGCGATCTCCAGGGAATGATCTTCGGGATCAGGACCCCAACGGCAGACAAGTCGATTGCTCGAAGAGGGGGTTGGACGTGCCGGCTACGACAATGACCACCTGGTAGGCATTATCACGGGCCAGTGCGGCCACCGTCTCAAATGACATGGTCTTGCCGCTCTGAACGTATCCACAATGAGCCCCGTCTCCTGGCCCGCCGCCGCGGTTGGCGCCACACCTCTCGCAAGTATGGAAACGAGAGATGGCCACTTCGCAGATTCCTCCCGGGATGTCTGTCCCATCTTGATTGATTGAAGAACGTTGTTCAGCCTGGGCGGCGTTGTTTGACCATTATCGTCTTGGCAAGAGTGATCCGCCGCTCTAGCAGTCCCGGCGGAACCTGGGGCTTTAGTCTGCTCGGGGTTTGCCAATTGGGGGCGAAAACGTGCGGGCGGCCGGGTCCGAGTCTCCGTTCGTACCTTCCGGGCAGGCACTTGGTTAACAGCTGGCCGGTGCCCTCAGCGGACCTTGTCTACCTCGCTGTCACGATCGCCAGGCGCAGGCCGCCGCGCTGGAGGCGTTCTTCGAGGGGCGGGCCGGCGGCGAGGTGGTTCGCGTAACGGTGGCCGTTGGTGGAGTGAACAGCCGCTACCGGCATATCCCCGGCGTCCCGCCCGCGCTCAACGACGCCGAAGACATAGCCCAGGCCCTTCGCGGTCTGCGCTTCGAATCGGTGACTGTCGAAAGAGACCTCACCGCCGATGGGCTGGTCTCCGCCGTGGGCCGCTTCACGCGCACCGGCGTGCAACCTGGAGATCCCTCGCCCTAGGTCTACTATTCCGGGCACGGAGGGCAGGTCGTCGAGGAAAATTGCCTGTTGCCGGTGGATTACGATCCGCCTCGGACGAGGAATTGGTAGATCGGCGCGCCTCTCCAGTGCTGGCCCGAAGGTAGAAGCAGCACCTTCTCCACCATCCTCGCCGCGCAGAGCGCTGAGCGCTATGATGGCCCTGTGGCGGAGTCCGTGACCGTACTGCTGAAGCAGTTGGGGAAGGGCGACCGTAGCGTCCTGGACGCTTTGGTTCCCCTCGTCTACCATGAACTGCACCAGATCGCGGAGGGTTACCTCGGGCGTGAGATGCCCGCCCACACGCTGCAACCCACATCCCTGATCCACGAGGCCTATCTCCGTCTGGTGGAGCAATCTCATCCGGACTACACCAGCCGCGCGCATTTCTACGGCGTGGCCGCGCGTGTCATGCGCCAGATCCTCGTGGATCACGCGCGGACTCGCCAGGCCCTCAAACGCGGCGGTGACGAAGCCAATGTTCCACTCACCGACAACCTCCAATTCCCCGAGCGCCCAGTGGCAGTCGTCGCGCTGGATGAAGCTCTGGATCGCCTGACGGCCGCCGACGAGCGAAAAGCGCGGCTTGTCGAAATGCGCTTCTTCGCCGGCATGACCGCTGAAGAGATCGCGGAATGCACTGGTATCCCCCCGTACACCGTTCGCCGGGAGCTACGCCTGGCGCAGGCCTGGCTGCATAAGGAACTTAGCCCATGAACGCGGAAATCGAGCGTCTGTTCGAAGCGGCGCTAGAGATTCCGTCAGAACAGCGCGCGCAGTTTCTGTCGCTGGAGTGTGCCGATGTCGAAGTCCGCCGCGAAGTGGAAGTTCTGCTGGAGCACGATGGCGGCGCCGAAACGTTCATCGCGCAGGCCGTCGCCGGGGGGGCAGCGTCCGTCGTGCAAACCCTGTTGCTTTCGCACGGCCAGCGCCTCGGCCCGTACCGCATTCTCTCCGTCATAGGACGCGGCGGCATGGGGCTGGTCTATCTGGCAGAGCGCGCCGACGGCAAGTTCGATCAGCGCGTGGCCATCAAGGTGGTTCAGACCGGACTTGGCGGGTTTCTGGCCGGCCGCCTGCAACAGGAGTGCCGCATCCTGGCGAGTCTGGAGCACGCCAACATCGCCCGGCTGATCGACGCCGGCGCCACTGACGACGGCCTGCCCTACTTCGTCATGGAGTACGTAGCAGGCCAGCCCATCGACCGGTTCTGCGACGAGCGCAAACTCGCACCGCGGGAGCGCGTCAAGTTGATGCTCCCCGTCTGCGAAGCCGTTCAATTCGCCCACCAGAAGCTGGTCGTCCATCGGGACCTGAAGCCGGATAACATCCTGGTCACCGCCGACAGTATTCCCAAGCTGCTCGATTTTGGAATCGCCAAGGTGATCGGCGAAGCTCCCGCCGCCACGCCGGAGGCGGTCACCCGCGTTCTCACACCCGAATACGGCAGCCCCGAGCAATTCCGTGGAGAAATGGCCGGCACCCCCACGGACGTTTACTCGCTCGGAGGAGTGTTCTACAAACTGCTCACTGGCGCGACTCCTCATCAAATTCAAGGCACGAGTCCCGTGGACACGTTGCGCGCCATTTGCGATGAGGACGTCCGCCGGCCCAGCAGCCTGCGCCCTGAACTTGCCGGAGACCTCGATCACATCCTGCAAATGGCCCTGCGCAAGGAACCGCAGCGCCGCTACTCATCCGCGGAACAACTCGCCGCCGACCTGCGGCGTTGGCTCGCGGACGAACCCGTCCTCGCCAGCCCCGATACCATCTGGTACCGTTCCGGCAAATTCATCAGGCGGCATTGGCTGGGCGCTGCCGCAGCCGCCATCGTGCTGGTGGCCCTGGTGACCGGCGCAGGCGTGGCCGCGTGGCAAGCCCGCCGAGCCGAGCGCCGGTTCGAAGATGTCCGCCATCTCGCCAACGTCTTTCTCTTCGATTTCGAGCAGTCTATTCACAGTATGCCTGGCGCCACGAAGGCCAGACAACTCGTCGTCAAGACCGCGCTGGAGTACTTGCGCAGTCTCTCGCGCGAAGCTGCCGGTGACCCGGCTCTCATGCACGAATTGGCGGCGGCCTATGAGAAGGTCGGCGACATCCAGGGCAATGACGAGACCGGCAACGTGGACGATGCGCCAGGCGCCGTGCGCAGCTACCAGAAAGCGATTTCGTTGCTCGAGTCATTGCAAGGTTGGCTCTCCGGCAATATCGGTCTGCGCTCCAACCTGGCACAAGTGCTGGTAAAGCTGGCTGGTGTGCAGGTAAAAACCCGCCAACTGAATGCGGCTGTCGAGAGCTGCCAGCGAGCTGCATCCTTCGATCAAGCGGTACTCCAAGCCCGCCCCACAGACCGCGTCGCTGCGGAGAGTCTCGCCGAGGCCTACGCGCTACTGGCGTTCTTGAACGGTAGGGACTCTCACGCCTCCATGGACTACGCTCAACGCGGGCTGGCGTTGCGGGAGTCTCTGGCGGCTAAAGCCCCCCAAGACCGCCGGGATCTGCGAAGCTTGGCTGACGGATATCTGAGCGTTGGCAATCTATCCGAAATGCTGCAGCGAAGCCCCGCCGAATCGGTCGGCTTCTATGAAAAAGCTCTTCCGATTTTTGAACGGCTCTCGGCCCAGGATCCGGCTGACGCCGACCTCCGGCGCATGCTTATGGTCGTCCTCGCGGAGCTTGGCGAGATGCAACTCCGCGGCGCTCCGAACCCGCGCACCATAGGCCAGATGCCGCTCGCGAATCTGCGAAGGGCGTACGCCATGGCCGACAACGCGGTGACCAGCGATCCCGCCAACGCCAGGGCGGTGACCGATCTGGTCGCCATGTGCGCGCGCTTGGGAAATTCCCTTGGAGTGCTTGGCAAGGGCACTGAGGGTGAGCGCATTATGGAACGCGCGGTCCAAGCCGCCAGTGACTTGGCCCGGCGCGACCAAGCCAGCGGAGAAAACCGCTTGGACCTCGGAAAAGTCCACAGCCAGTTTGCGGATTTCCTTGCCAAGAATGCGCGTACGCCGGATGCCATCCGGCATCGCCGGATGGCCGCGGAGATATACGCCAAGATGGCGGCCGTGAATCCCGCCGACTCTAAGCTTCGTCTCCTGCAGGTTTGGAATTGGTCGAGCCTGGGCGATCTCCTCGCCAAACAGGGAGATTTGACCGGAGCGCGAAGCACTTATGCTTTAGGCCGTGAAGTTGCGGAGGTACTGGCGCCCGGCAACCCCGCTTTTGCCGATGCCCTGGCGGTTGTCCAACGTGCGGATCTTCACGTCGCGCAGGCCCTCGGAAGCCGCCGCTGAGTGTTTTTTCCGCAGACTGTACACTTTTCCTTCGCTTTCCGCATGTTTGATTAGGAGGGCATGAACATGTCACAACAACGAAACGAATCCGGCTTAAATTTAGGAGAAGAAACTGTGTCAGCGACACGAATTCTCAATGTTCGAAAAACGAATTGGAGCGGTTCGCTCCGGCTTGCGCTCGCCTGCGCTTGGCTGGTGGCGCTTGCCGCCGCTCCGCTCCACGCCCAGTATTACCAGGACTTGTACGACTTTGACTGCACCTCGGGATTGGGATGCGAACCCTATGGCACATTGACGCAGGGAACCAACGGCAACCTCTACGGAACCCAAGGGTCCGGAGGCTCTAACAACTATGGGACGATCTTCATGGTGAGCACTGCCGGCGCATACACGGTTCTGTTCAATTTCGACGCGACTACCGGCGGCCCTAGCTTAGGCTTGACCCTGGCATCCTACGACTTGAACTTCTACGGCACAACCGCCAACACGCTGTTTCGCTTCAACCCCTCAACCCTCGCCCTCACCGTCGTGCATACGTTCGGTAGCACTGAAGGCAGCCCCTTCGGTCCTCCGGTTCAGGGGACGAACAAAAACTACCTCTACGGCCTGGCCGCTCTTACCGACAGCACTGGAACCGCCTACCAACTGACGGTTTCGACGGAAACGTTTGAGCTGCTTCCCAGCAAAGTACCGGGCCTTCCGAGCGGTCCCCTCTTTCTGGCATCGGACGGGTACTTGTACGGCACCACCGCAAACGGCGGACCTTACAAAGCGGGCGAGGTCTTCCGCATGACAACGGCTGGCGCGGTCAAGAAGCTCTACTCTTTCACCGACGGCTACGACGGCGGCGCCCCCAACGCCCCCCTCGCCGAAGGAAAGGATGGCAACCTGTACGGAACTGCCTATAACGGGGGTGATTACGGTTACGGAACGATTTTTGAGCTGTCTCTGCCGTCTTACGGGGTTGGATCTGTATACTCCTTCGACGGAGTTGACAGCGCCGGCGGCGGCCCTGAAGCCGGCCTGCTGGCCGCGTCGGATGGGAACTTCTACGGTTCAACATATTCCGGCGGATTAGACGGCATGGGCACCCTTTTCGAGTGGCAGTTGGGCGGAACTTTTATCCCGCTCTTCGATTTTTCGGGTAACGGGGGCTTAGTGAGCGGTGCGAGGCCTAACACAGCTCTTATGGAGGACACCAACGGGCAGTTCTACGGACTGACGTTCGCCGGCGGGGCTAACGGAGACGGGGTTTTTTACACCCTGACTCCCCCGGACCCAGTGAGCCACATCGCACTATGCTGCACCTGGTGGGTAATCCTCGACCAACCGGTTCCGATTCTTGGCCAGAACCTGACGGGGGTCATTAACGTTTACTTTGGCTCGGTACCGGCACAATTCCAGCCTGGTTCCGACACCTTTCTGATGGCGGATGTGCCGAGCGCTGCTATCGACGGCCTCGTCACCGTGACCTTGGCAACCGGCCAGCAAATCGAAAGCCAGCAGTCCGTGCACATTCTCCCGAAGATCACCAACCTCGATCCTTCCAGTGGCCCGGTGGGCACGCAGGTGGGCATCGTGGGCGGCGGATTCGCGGGAGCCACGGAGGTAACCTTCGACGGCGTCCAGGCGACAAATTTCACGGTGGTCACCCCGGCGCTGATCCAGGTAACGGTGCCAACGGGTGCGAAGACCGGCCACGTCGGCGTTCTCACCCCCAATGGCGCCGCCCACAGCAAGGAGACGTTTACCGTCAACTGAGAAAAGGACGAACTAGCGGGGCGCGGGCCTGCGCCTGGCGGCGGGGACGGCGTGTACGCTGGAGGCCCTTACCGCCGCCCTGAATGAGCGCGCCAGAATGCGCGCCACTTGGCGGAGTTTTTACCTAGCGATATGAGGTGTTAACTGGCCAATCTGTGCCCTCTTTGGCGCGACATTGCAAGGTGGGGCGGCGGCTCGCCGATGACTCTTTGTCGCACTATTAATGCCCAAATGCAAGCGCGCGCCGGATGCCCGCCAGTATTGGTTCAACCAAGCGTTCGGCTGCCGAGTATGACCAGTTTCAAACGAAAAAAGAATGATGTACTCACGGCACGTTCCGAGGCCATCATACTCGAACATTGGCCGGTATAGTGGGTGTTAAAGCCGTCGCCGAGCATTTTACGGGAATACCGGCCAGCCGATTGGATGCGTGAATACTTAACTCCAGCTTGCGAAGAGTGAAACGAATGGCCTTTCAGATTCACTATCGAGTGAAGGCTGATCGGGGGCGGTGCTCTGGTTTTCCTCTTGCCCGAAAGGCGAATCGCGTGAGTTTATGATAAGGTCTCAGAAATGAGAGTCCTCCTCATAGCCTTGCTCGCCACGTTCCTCGCAGGCACGGGCGCGTATGCCCAGAAAGTTTCGGTCGAAGTCGATCCGGCCGCGCGTTTCCCCAACTACCACACATTCGCCATCAGCCACAAGCAGTTCACCAGCACGGACCCCAAGTTGAGTCCCGACCTGATCAAGAAGCGGATAGAAGCCGCCATCCAGCGCGACCTCACCGCCAGGGGCTTGGCGATGGTGGCCGGGCCTGGGCCAGCCGATCTCATCGTGGTATACACATTCCGGGCACAAGGAATGGTGAGAACGACGACGACGCACTATAGCGGCTCGGGCACGAATGTATACAGAGAGCCATTCTCCGAGGTCGCTCTGGTCGTCGATCTGCGCGACGCCGCCGCGCATTCGGTCGTTTGGCACGCTGTTGCCACGGTGGACAAGATCAATACCGAGAAGGTCGAAGGCAAGATCGACGATATGATCGGGAAAGCGCTGAAGAAATACCCGGTTAATTCCAAATCCGTCGCCGGCAGTACGCCTTCGCCCACGGCGGCGCCTGTGCGGACTGAGGCGATGAATACGAATGCCGATGGCAAGGGTGCCTCATCCATTAGCGAGGGTCCGCCTTCTACACAGAGAAGAAAAGAAGACGAGGCGAAAGCGGCCGATTCAAGCTCACTGAATCCGGCGGCTGCGCCGGAAGACGACGTCCGGAAGATGAACGCGTACCGCCAGGCGGCGGAGGCCGGCGATAAGCGCGCGATGGATAAGCTCGGCGTGATGTACGAACACGGTAGGGGCGGATTGCCGCAAGACGGAGCCCAGGCGATGAACTGGTACCGGAAAGCGGCGGAGGCCGGCGATGGGCCCGGCATGGTTAATCTCGGCCGCATGTACCTGAACGGCCAAGGCGGGCTGGCGAAAGACGATGCTCAGGCCGTGAACTGGTTTCGCAAAGCGGCGGAGGCCGGCGATGCGCGCGGCATGGCTAATCTGGGCGGCATGTACGCGAACGGCCGGGGCGGATTGCCGAAAGACGATGTTGAGGCATTGAGCTGGTTTCGCAAAGCGGCAGAGGCCGGCGATGCGCATGGCATGACCGATGTGGCCATCGGGTATCTAAACGGCCGAGGCGGATTGACCAAAGACGACGCACAGGCATTGAGCTGGTTTCGGAAAGCGGCGGAGGCCGGTGACGCGCACGGCATGGCTGCTCTTGGCGTCATGTATCAGAATGGGAGGGCGGATTGCCGAAGGACGATGCTCAAGCGGTGATCTGGTTTCGCAAAGCGGCGGAGGCTGGCGATGGGTCCGGTATGAGCGCCCTGGGCGACATGTACCGAGATGGCCGCGGCGGATTGCCGAAGGACGAAGCTCAAGCCGTGACCTGGTATCGAAAGGCAGCACAATTGCACGACGCTCACGCCCAGGAAGCGCTAAGGCTGTTGGGACAGGCTGGACCGAATTAATGCGAGGGTGCACGGCACAGATGCGGTCACTAACATATTAACTGGCCGGCCCGTGGCGACTCCTCGGTGAATGCTGGGCGGGAGTGCGCCGAAGCGCGCCATCGCGGTGGCCGGACTGGACGCCGATAATGGTTCATAATGCCGTTGTTCGCCCGGCACTCCTGGGGTCCAGGAAACTCACCGGATCGTTGATCAGGTGGCCAGTGATCACCACAAACACCGGCTTCAGTTGGTTCGCGCTCGCGATGGCGAACTCCAGGTTCACCGCCTTGTGCTCGGCGTTCTTCGTGAACATACCGAACTGCGGGTCCGACATCTGAATGAACGTCTGCGCCGCGAGCGTGACGCACACGCGAACCCACAAACAATCGCCGTATCATCATGGCTTCAGCTGATAGTCCTCCCCCAGCGGACCCGCGCCCGCCAGGTACTTCCGCGCTCGCACCAGCTCCGCGATCTGCCGCACGTGCCCTAAGTCGTGCAGCGCCCACTCGTGCAGCATCTGCGAGAGCGTGATCTCGCCCGCCGCGCGATGCTTCGCCCTGCGCGAGCCCGCAGCCGCCGGCAGGCCGCGCAGCAGTTCGATGTTCACCTCCCGCTGGTCCTCGAAGTGCCCGAAGTCCTCCTCCAGATCGCCGTTCTTGTACAGCTCCAGGTGCATCTGCGCATCGTCCGGTTCGAGCTCCGGCATCTCCTCTGCCAAGAATCGATCCACGCGCGCGCGATAGCAGTGACCCTCGGAATGCGACAGATGCGCCAGTACCTCGGCGATCGAGAAGCGGTCCGGCGCCGGCTTCCACCGCGCGTCCTCATCCGAAATCTCCGACATCAGTCCGCGCAGTATCGCCGGCGTCGCTTCGAGCAGATCGAGACACGGCAGCTCGTCGTTCATATCATCCCTATCCTACAATGCTCTCGCCGCCATCCACCCGCAAAGTGTTCCCGGTCATCCAATACGTCGCCGGATGGCACCGCGCCACAATGTACCGGGCCACATCATCCAGCGTCGTCAGGCGCTTGTGCGGCCGACCTGGCGACCCCGGCCGCGGGCACCCGAATCTACTCTGTTAAGATCAGGCTATGCCGCCACCTCGCGCCATTTGCCGCCGCACCGCGATTCTGACGGTTGTCTCTGCCGCCTTGAGCCATCGGCTGGGGGCCGAGGAGGGCCGCGAACCGGCGCCCAGATTCACGGCCAAGACGCTCGATGGGGAGAAGTTCAGCAACGAGTCGCTGAAGGGGAAGGTCGTGCTGGTGCAATTCTGGGCGACCTGGTGTCAATATTGCCGCCGCGATCAACCGGCGGTGGACGCCATTGTTGAGGACTTTGCCGATAAAGGACTGGTAGTGCTTGCGGTGAATGTGGGCGAGCCCAAGAGGAAGGTGAAGCAGTATCTGGCACAGTCGCCGCGGGCCTGCCGAGTCGTCTTGATGGAGGACACAAACCTGGCGGCGCTTTATGCCGCGCGGTCCTATCCGCTGTATGTGCTAATCGACCGGGACGGCAACGTCGCGGGCAGGCAAAAAGGCGCGGCGGGAGAAGACGCTCTGCGCCGCTTGCTGCGCAAGGCCGGGCTGGAAGGTGAATAGGTTGCGGCAGAACTCGTGGACGGTCGGCATTGGCTAATGGAGGGCAGACCGGTCAAGGAACGACAACGCCGTCGTTCGTCGGGCGAGTTGGCTGTGGAGCCGCACATCCGTGAGTCGCGCGTTTTGCGGCCAAGTGACAGAAGAAGTAATTTCCGGTGGCGCCATGTACGCCAGCAACAATCCATTCCATGACAACGGCCGGCGCGATGTCTTAAACTGTGCGCATGAACTGGAAACACGGTATCCTCGGCCTGATCATACCCGCGTTTCTGGCGGCGTTCCCGTGGGGGCCGCTGTTCGCCTGGTCACCGGTGCATCCGGGGTATCGGCTGATGCAGCTCTCGCGTGCGGATGTGCTCTATCCGGATACCGCAGCCTTGGATCCGGCGTATCGCGACGTTGATCGATACGTCGCGGTCGCAGAGAGTTTTCACGAGCTGAAGTGCTCGAAGAAGATCAAGGTGGTGGTCTGCCGGAGCTGGAACGACTGTCTTAGGTTCGCTGCGCCATTTCTGTTGGGACAGCGTCCGCTCGCAGTGACGGTGGCAACGGGAACGGTGATCTTCGTGACGCCGCGGGCTGCTGGATGGGCGGATGTTGGCGGATTATTGCGGCACGAACTATCCCATGCCGTGCAGAATCAGAACCGCTCTCTGGTGAGCGTTTTGCGAATGCTGCGACAGCCGTGGGTTTCCGAGGGCGTGGCAGGGGTCGTGGCTGCAATGGGGGTGACCGCACCGGGGCGGCAGTTGGCCAGCTTGCCAGACGCGGAGTTCTTGTCACGAGCGAAGATCGCGGGCCTATGGGCATCCTTTGTTGCCGCACCGCAGAAGGACTGGCGGTTTAGCTATACAGCATGGATCTATTTCTGGAACAGGCAGATCGAGCGAAGCGGCAAGCCCACATTTCTGAGATTCGAACGGGCGTGCTTTTCCGTCCCGCAGGACTGCCGCAGCAGCTTTGCCGACGTGTACGGAACGGATCTTCGGAGAGCGGTAGACGAGTTCGAAGCCGAGGTACGGTCGGGACGGGTAGTGGCTCCCGGGCGGGCTGTGTTCTGAGTTCGCGACCGGTGGTTGCGCTTCGCGAAAACGCGGTAGTCCGGGAATTGCGACGAGGCTACCAACAGGAACGGCGGAAAACGTCAGCGGAAATCGGCCCGATCACTTGGCTGGTTTGTCGACCATCCCGGTGAAGTGCTGCTCTCCGACGTTCCTGGATCACAGCGCGCGTCGCGCGGGTGGGCGTTAGACAAGGCGGGCGAGGATTTCTTGGGGGGTGGCGCGAGCCCAAGTTTCGTTGACCAGGACGGTGAAACGGTCGTTGCGCGGGGTCGAAAGGATGAAGCCGGCGTCCTGGACCCGACGTTGAAAGACCTCCGCGTTGCCACCTTTCACGCGGAGGAAAAAGATGTTGGTGCCGTTGGGGACGCGGGCCACTTCGAAGCGGGAGTCGGACTGCAGCGCGCCGATGACTTTCTCGGATGTGGTGACAGCTTGGGCGTAGCGCTCGGGGAAGCCGTCGAAGAAATGGAGCGCGACGGCAGCGAAAGGCCACACTTGGCAAAGTCCGTTGCCAAACATACGGCGCGGATGGAAGAGATTTTCGAGAAGGCTCTTGGGGCCGGCAAGGACGGCGCCACTGGCCGCGTTGAAGTACTTGTACATGGAGATGTAGACGGTGTCGAACGGAGCGGCATATTCGCGCACAGGTACGCCGCTGTAGGTCGCGGCAAGATAGAGCCGGGCGCCGTCGAGGTGCAGACCGATTTTGCGGTCGCGGGCCCATTGGGAGACGCGCTTCATTTCAGCGAGGTCGAAGGTCTCGCCAGACTTGCGGCGGACAGGGCTTTCGATCTGGATGGCACCGATGGGGACGGAGACGCGGCCGGATGCGCCGCGGCTCGCTTCGCGCTCGACGTCGTCAACCGTGAAGGTAGCCTTGCCGGAGGCGAGAGGGAGAAGATGGAGGCCGCTGAGTGTTTGGCAGCAATCGCCGCAGTCGTTGAACAAGTGGGACTCTTCCTGCACCAGCACGCGGCGCTTTTCGCCGGCAAGGAGGCGGACGGCGAGGTGATTGGCGAGAGTGCCGGTGGAGAGCCAGACGGCGGTTTCCTTGCCGAGGGCCTCCGCCACGGCCTGTTCGAGCTTGGTGACCACCCCGCCAATGGAGTATTCGTCGGCTTCGATGGTGGCGGAGAGTTTTTGGAGGAGCGCGGTATACTCCGCTGGGGTGTGATGGACGCCGTCACCATTGGCCTGGACAAGGGGAGCGTCAGCGGCGGCGGAGGCGGCG
>Ga0187871_10003108_pt1 | contig 13038 bp, 14 predicted proteins | sample June2016WEW_16_1_FD_132988 | JGI IMG/M metagenome (GOLD analysis project Ga0187871, IMG submission 132988) | Peatland microbial communities from SPRUCE experiment site at the Marcell Experimental Forest, Minnesota, USA - June2016WEW_16_10 | ecosystem: Environmental > Terrestrial > Soil >... | reverse complement strand
GCTTCGTTCATCATCGCCTCATCGAGCGTGAGGCGGCCGGCGGTATCGAGCAGCACCACGTCGTAACCGCCGAGCCGAGCCGCTTGCAGCGCACGCGTTGCGATCTGCACCGGCGTTTGCCCGGCAACCACTGGCAGCGTGTCGATGCCGACCTGGCGGCCGAGCACGGCGAGCTGTTCCATCGCCGCCGGCCGGCGCGTGTCGAGCGAGGCCATCAACACTTTGCGCCTGGCCGTCTCGACGAGCCGCTTGCCGATTTTCGCGGTGGTCGTGGTTTTGCCAGAGCCCTGCAGACCCACCATCATGATGGCGATGGGCGCCGGCGCATTGAGATCGATCGGCTGGGCACTCGACCCCAAGGTCTCGACCAACTGATCGTGCACGATCTTGACGACCATCTGGCCGGGCGTGACCGACTTGATGACCTCGACCCCGACGGTGCGCTTCTTCGCCTCCTCGGTGAAGGCGCGGGCGACGTCGAGCGCGACATCGGCTTCGATCAGCGCGCGCCGCACCTCCTGCAGCGCCGCATCGACATCCGCCTCCGACAGCGCGCCGCGCCGGGTCAGGCGGTCGAGGACCGCATTCAGACGTTCGGAAAGACTGTCGAACATTTGTCCCTTCTTACCTCTCCCCGCCTGCGGGGAGAGGTAGAAAACACGAACACGCCCGAGGGCGCATCGCGCTGTCGGGCGGGGGCCTCCGGCCTCTCGGGCCGGTCGGCGATGACGAACTTTCAGTCTCTTGCGAGAGCCGGCGGAAAATAGGTGCGGACGCCGCTTCCGTCAACCGCGGCGATATGGCCAGGCCGCCAAGGCGGCAAAATGTATAATACGGCTAGTGCGGTGGATTTGAAGTTCCTACAATTAAGCGGCATCCTCGATAGGAACTTCAAATCCAAAAACCGCACTAGAATGATAGACTTGCTAGTGTCCCTTTTGATTCCGAAGTTCGCACGAGATTAGGCCGCAATGACCTGCGAACTTCGGAATCGGGACACTAAAATGTCGCGCTATTACAACGGTCCGGTTTCCGATCATTTCGACGGCGAGCGGTTTTTCGACCCTTACGGCGTGCCGCCGAAAGGCCGGCATGACCTGCTGCGGTGGTTGATCGATCGTTACTGGCGCGGCACCAAGGCGAAGTGGCCGTCCTGGGCGCCTTCACCTTATGCCGAGCGTCCGCCAGCGCGCGTCGAAGGCGCGGACTGGCGCATTTGCTACGTCGGCCATGCGAGCTTCCTCATTCAGACCGCGGGCCTCAATATGCTGCTCGACCCGGTATGGTCGAAGCGCGCGTCGCCTTTCCGCTTCATCGGGCCACGGCGCGTCAACGATCCGGGCATCGCCTTCGCCGACCTGCCGCCGATCGATGTCGTGCTGGTTTCGCACGGCCATTACGATCATCTCGATCTGACCACGCTGTCGCGGCTCGCGGCCGCGCATCGGCCGCGCGTCATCACGCCGCTCGGCAATGACACCATTATGCGAAATCACGATCCGGCCATCGCGGCCGAAGCCCACGACTGGCACGATCGGGTCGACGTCGGCGGCGGAGTCGCGGTGACGCCCGTCCCCACCAGACACTGGTCGGCGCGAAACTTGTCCGACCGCAACATGTCGCTGTGGGCGTCGTTCGTCATCGAAGCGCCGGGCGGCCGCCTCTATTTCGTCGCCGATTCCGGCTACGGCGACGGCCGGCATTTCCGCGCTGCGCGCGAGCGCCACGGACCGTTCCGGCTCGCCGTCCTGCCGATCGGCGCCTACGAGCCGCGCTGGATCATGCGCGACCAGCATATGAATCCCGCCGAGTCGGTGCAGGCCTTCGTCGATTGCGGCGCCGTGCTTGCGCTCGGCCACCATTACGGCACCTTCCAGCTCACCGACGAAGCGATCGATGCGCCGCTTGTCGCGCTCGCCAACGCCTTGCGGACTACCGGAATTCCGCGTGAGCGATTCCGCACATTGCGACCCGGCGAGGTGTGGCAATTGTGATTATCGCCTTCGGGTGAGAAGTCCCCGCCCTATTTGATCATGACCAAGACATTGACGACCAGATGATCCTCGTTGGTGGACAACGGGTCGGTCACATATTGCTCGATGAACATGTCCTTGGCCTCAAGGCGTTTCTCATCGAGATAGTTGGTAATGGCCTCATAAGTATTGTCCATGGAGTCATACGAGCCGCGATGCACGAATTCGAGCGCGCGGCCCTGTGGCGACGTGCCCACAGCGATATCACCGTGCGGCGGATTTTTCGGCGGTTCGGCAATCGGAATCGCGGCCTCGAACTGGAAGCCGGTGTCGTCGGTCGAGGTGAAAATCGTCATCGCGGGGCCGTCGGTCTTCAGCCCCTCCTTATCGACGTAGGCTTTGAGCGACTTGAGCGATTTGGTGATCGTCTCGAAGGCGTTGTCCCAGTTACCGGTGCCCTTCACGTACACGATCGGCTTGGCGGTGAGCGTTGTTTCCGCGCCGAACGGATCGAGCGCATCGGCAGTAGCGCCCGGCGAAGGTGCGACCGGCGCCACGGGCGCCGCTTCGGGTTCGGGCGCGGCAGCCGGCGGCGGCGGCGGATTTTGCGCCCAAGACGGCTGCGGTCCGGCGAAGGCGATGGTCGCAGCCGCCATACCGATGCAGAGCGCAAAGCGAAGGAACATCAGGCTCTCCTATCTGTCGACCGCCGCTCCCGCTCGGTGCGGTCTCCTGGTCTCTCATCAATAATTGATTCTAGCACGCCCGTACGCGGCCCGCCCCACTGGCGCATAGGACCTAAGTTCTCATATAAGTCCTTCACATTCTGGCTTTATCATGAGCGCGCTGGCAAACCGGAAGTTCGTGAAGATGAACGGTCTCGGCAACGAGATCGTGATCGTCGACCTGCGCAGCGCGCCGGAGCCGATCGGCGCCGCCGAGGCGCGCGCGGCGGCGCGGCACGAGCCTTACGACCAGCTTGTGGCGCTGTATCCGGGCCGCGGCGGAACCGACGCGGCCATCCGCATCTACAACAATGACGGCTCGGAGGCAGGCGCCTGCGGCAACGGCATGCGCTGCGTCGCCGCCTTGATAGGCGCCGAGACTGGAAAGGCGGCGCTGAATTTCGAAACACCGGCCGGCCTCGTTTCCTGCTGGCCCGCCGGCGACGGGCTCTACACGGTCGACATGGGCACGCCGCGCTTTCGCTGGGACGAGATTCCGCTGGCGAAGGAGATGCCCGACACCCGCACGATCGATCTTGCGTTCGGTCCGCCCGACGCGCCGATCCTGCATTCGCCCTCCGCCGTGAACATGGGCAATCCGCACGCCATCTTCTGGGTCGAGGATCCGAAGGCCTACGATCTGCGCACCATCGGCCCGCAACTCGAACACCATCCGCTGTTTCCGGAGCGCGCCAACATCACGCTGGGCGCCGTGGTTTCGCGCGACCACGTGACGATCCGAACCTGGGAGCGCGGCGCCGGCCTCACCAGCGCCTGCGGCTCGGCGGCTTGCGCCGTTGCCGTCGCCGCGGCACGGCTTGGCCGCACCGGCCGCAAAGTGAAGGTCACGTTGCCGGGCGGCGACCTCGCCATCGAGTGGCGCGCGGCCGACGACCACGTGCTGATGACCGGCCCCGTCGAATACGAACATGACGGCCGGTTCGACGCCGCTCTGTTCGCCGACGCCGGCGCGGCATGAACGAAGGCGCGGAACCATGAGCGTCGATGTCGTCACCTTCGGCTGCCGGCTCAATGCCGCCGAGTCGGAAGTCATCCGCCGCGAGGCGGAGCGCGCCGGCTTGAGCGACACCGTGGTGGTCAATACCTGCGCCGTCACGGCGGAGGCGGTGCGCCAGGCGCGGCAAACCATCCGCGCGTTGCGGCGCGAGCGGCCGCAGGCGAAGATCGTCGTCACCGGCTGCGCGGCGCAGACCGAGCCGCAGACCTTTGTCGCCATGGCCGAGGCCGATCGCGTCCTCGGCAATGCGGAGAAGCTTAGCGCCGCGTCATGGACGCAAGCGCAGGCCTCGTTCGGCCTCGCCGATACGCCAAAGGCGATCGTCAACGACATCATGGCGGTCAGGGAGACCGCCGCGCACTTGGTCGAAGGATTCGAAGGCCGCACCCGCGCCTTCGTCCAGGTGCAGAACGGCTGCGACCATCGCTGCACCTTCTGCATCATTCCCTACGGCCGCGGCAATTCACGCTCGGTGCCAATGGGCGCGGTGGTCGAGGATGTGCGGCGCCTCGTCGCCAACAATTATTGCGAGGTCGTGCTCACCGGCGTCGACATCACGAGCTACGGCGCCGACCTGCCGGGCGCACCAAAGCTCGGCACGCTGGTCGAGCAGATCCTCAAGCACGTCCCAGAGCTCAAGCGGCTGCGTCTGTCGTCGATCGATTCGGTCGAGGCTGACCACAACCTGATCGACGCCTTCGCGCAGGACGAACGGCTGATGCCGCATCTGCATTTGTCGCTGCAGGCGGGCGACGACCTCATCCTCAAGCGCATGAAGCGCCGGCACGCGCGCCGGGACGCCATCGCGTTTTGCGACGCACTGCGCCGGCTGCGGCCGGACATGGTATTCGGCGCCGACCTTATCGCCGGCTTCCCGACCGAGACGGAAGATATGTTCAACAACTCGCTCGATCTCGTCGAGCAATGCGGATTGACGCACCTGCACGTCTTTCCATTCTCGGCGCGGCCGGGCACGCCGGCCGCGCGCATGCCGCAGCTTTCCCGCGCGGTCGTCAAGGAGCGCGCCCGGCGTTTGCGCGAGCGCGGCGCGCTCGCCTTGCGGCGGCATCTCGACGCCGAAGTCGGTGCGACGCGGCGGGTGTTGACCGAGTCGCGTGCGCAAGGCCGCACCGAACAATTCACCCCGGTGAAGCTTTCAGCAGCGGCCGCGCCGAGCATGATCCTCGACGTCAGAATCACCGCGCACGACGGCAGGCAATTGCTGGCGGCGTGACCGCGCCGTCATTCCGCCGCTTCGCCCTCACGCTCGCCTTCCCATCCGCACTCCGCCAGCGCCGCGCGCATGTGCGGCGGCACCGGCGCGATGACGCGGATCGGCGCGCGGTTCTTGTAAAGCGGCACGGCGATCTCGCGGGCGTGCAGATGCAGCATCGGGCCGCCCTTTCGCGGCGCCGTGCCGTAGATGGCGTCACCGCGGATCGGCCAGCCCATTTCCGCGCAATGCACCCGCAGTTGGTGCGTGCGGCCGGTGACGGGCTCCAGCGAAAGCCAAGTTAATTTCCCGGCCCTCCCCATCACCCGCCACTTCGTCACTGCGGGTTGGCCCTTGGGATCGTGCTTCATCCACCAGCCGCGGGTCACATCGAGGCGGCCGAGCGGAAGCTCGATGACGCCTTCGTCAGTGTCCGGCCCGTCTTCGACCACCGCCCAATAGGTCTTGTCGATGGCGCCGCTCTTGAACAGACGACCGAGCTGGGCCAGCGCCTTGCGGTGGCGGCCGAGCACCAGGCATCCGGAGGTGTCGCGGTCGAGCCGGTGGGCGAGCGCCGGCGGTCGCGGCAGGCCGAAGCGGAGCGCGCCGAAATGATCTTCCAGGCTTTCGCCGCCCTTGTTGCTGTTTTTGGGGCCGCGGTGAACGGCGAAGCCAGCCGGCTTATCGATCACCAGCATCAGCCCGTCGCGGTAGAGAAGCCGCGATACCATCTCTTCGGAAGTCATGGCCTACTTCCAGAAAAATACATTATATCAGATACTTAGTCATGTTATAGGGTCGAACCCAGGCGTCGCTGCGCGGCGGATTTCAGAATTCAACGCGAACGCCACTTTACAGATTTTGACGATTGATCGGCTTCATTCGCTTTCACAAATCAACGCCGAGCTTGACCTTGATCAAATGCCCCTCCGGCCTGCGGTCCTAGTTTGCTGGACATGTCGGCTTCCCCGCGCGCAGGCGTCGCCTCGTCGCCGTTTCACTCGCTATTGCACAATGTACCCAATCTGCTGCTGGCGCCGGTGCCACTGGCGGTGCTGCAGCCTATCTTCACTCGGATTGCGGCGCATGTGGCGCATTCGCGCCCCGAGCTGTTCGCGCGCCTGGGATCGCATGCGCGTAAGCGCTTTCTGATCGATCCGATCGATTTGCCGTTTGTGCTGGTGCTGGTGCCCGACGCCGCGCAGCCGCACTTGCGTGCCTATCGCCGCTACGAAAAAACCGCCCACGATGCCGGCATCGCCGGCACCTTCTTCAATCTGCTCGACATGATCGACGGCGCGCTCGACGGCGACGCCTTGTTCTTTTCCCGCGATCTGCGCGTCAGCGGCGATACCGAAGCGGTGGTGGCGCTGCGCAACGCGCTCGATGATTTCGAAGGCAGCGCGCTCGACAGCGTCGTCAGGAGTTTCGGGCTGCTGTCCGCGCCGGCGGCGCTGGCGCTGTCGGCGGTCCGCGCGGTTCGCGGAACCCAGCACCATGACTCGAGGAAAGCAGCGCCATGACTGACGACCACGGCTACCGCCGTCCGGAACTCGTGTGCCCGGCCGGAACACCGGCCGGCTTGCGCACCGCCGTCGATGCCGGCGCCGATGCCGTCTATTGCGGCCTGCAGAACGAGACCAATGCGCGGAATTTCCCGGGCCTCAATTTCACCCCGGCCGAGCTCGAACAGTCGATCGCTTACGCCCATACGCGCCAAGCCAAGGTCCTGCTCGCGGTCAACACGTTTCCGCCGGCGGGCCGCTTCGCGCTTTGGCGCGACGCCGTCGACACTGCGGCGCGGTTCGGGGTCGATGCCATGATCGTGGGCGACATCGGCGTCGCCGACTATGCCGCGCAGAATCATCCGCAGCTGCGGCTGCATCTTTCGGTGCAGGCCGGCGCCTCCTCGCCCGAGGCGATCCGCTTCTATTGCCAGGAATTCGGCGTCAAGCGCGTGGTGCTGCCGCGCATTTTGACGGTGCCCGAGATCGCCGACATCCACAGCCAGATCCCATGCGAGATCGAAGCCTTCATCTTCGGCAATATCGGCATGATGGCGGAAGGGCGTTGCAGCCTGACCAATTACGTCACCGGCCTGTCGACCAATATGGACGGCGTGTGTTCGCCGGCGGCGGATGTGCGCTACGAGGAAGACGCCGAGCGCAACCTGACGATCAAGCTCGGGCCCGTCACCATCGACCGCTTTGCTTGCGGCGAGAGCGCCGGCTATCCGACCATCTGCAAGGGCCGCTATCTCTGCGGCGCTCAGCCCTCCGGCTATTACGCCTTCGAGGAGCCGGTCAGCCTCAATCTCTCTGCATTGCTCCCCGATCTCATGCGCGCCGGCGTGACCGCCCTGAAAATCGAGGGCCGCCAGCGCAGCCGCGCCTATGTCCGGGCGGTGGTCTCCGCCTTCCGCCGCGCCGTCGATGCCATCATGGCCGGCAACGACCCGGGCCTCGCCGGCCTGTTGGCGCTGACCGAGGGACATCGCGAGACCGAAGGCGCCTTCGGCGGCAAGAAATGGAGATGACGGTGGGCGAGCAGCCGGGCGACATCACGCTGGGGCCGGTTCTCTTCAACTGGAAGCCGGAAAGCTGGCGCGACTTTTATTTCCGCATCGCCGACGAAGCGCCGGTCACCGCCGTTTATCTTGGCGAGACGGTGTGCTCGAAGCGCGCGGTGCTGTTCGAGCCCTACTACGAGACCGTGGCCGAGCGGCTGTCGGCCGGCGGCAAGACGGTCGTTTTCTCGACGCTGTCCGAAGTCGTGCTCAAGCTCGATCGCAAGCAGGTGGAAAGCACCTGCGCCGCCACCGATTACCTGGTGGAGGCCAATGACGGCTCGGCGCTGCTGGCACTGCAGGGCCGTCCGCACCACATCGGCCCGTTCGTGAACGTCTATAACGAGCGCACACTCAGCTTTCTCGCGGGCAAGGGCGCGCGCAATTTCTGCCTGCCGCTGGAAATGCCGGCGACCGCCATCCGCCCGTTATGCGCCGCCGCCAAGGGCCTCGACGTCAGCGTCGAGGTGCAGGTGTTCGGCCGCATCCCGCTGGCGCTCTCCGCACGCTGCTACCATGCGCGCGCGCACGGCCGCATCAAGGATAGCTGCCAGTTCGTCTGCGAGAACGATCAGGACGGATTGCAACTGCGGATGCTCGACGGCCGGCCGTTCCTTGCCATCAACGGCATCCAGACGATGTCGCATGACTACCTCAATCTGGCGGGCGAGCTCGCGGAGCTGCACGCCATGGGCGTGTCGCGTTTTCGCCTGTCGCCGCACAGCTGCGACATGATCGAGGTCGCCACGATCTTCCGCGCCGCGCTCGACGGACGCATGTCCCCGTCCGAGGCGATGGCACGGCTTCAGGCGCTACCGCTCGGCGCGCCGTTCTCCAACGGCTTCTATTACGGCAAGCCTGGATTCAGCTGGACCGCAGCCGCCGCACACTAGTCTGGGCCGCGGTGGACGCAAGCCCGGCCGGCTGGTCGATCGCCGGCCTCCATCCCATCGCGATAAGGAAGCCGCGACACCATCTTTGCCTGGGGCATAGTTTGCCTCCTAGTGTCCCGATTCCGAAGTTCGCATCATTATGCGGCACCCTCGTTTGCGAACTTCGGAATCGAAGGACACTAGCAACGTACTGATCTAGTGTGGCTTTGGTTCAGAAGTTCGCATGACGAGTTCGCGGCAAAAATGATGCGGACTTCTGAACCGCCACACTAGGGCGAAACGGCTATCACGGGCGGCAACGGCAGCGTTACGGAAATGGACGACAGCGCGAAAAGGAATTGGTGGCAGCGCCTCACCGGCGGGCTCAGGCGCAGCTCCTCGGCGCTTGGCAGCGCCATTTCCGATCTTGTTTCCAAGCGCAAGCTCGATGCCGCGACGATTGCGGAGATCGAGGACGTGCTGATCCGCGCCGATCTCGGCCTCGACACTGCCGGCCGGATCGCCGCAGCGCTCGGCGCGAGCCGCCATGAAGCGGAGATTTCGCCCGATGAGGTCAAGGCCGTGGTGGCGGCCGAGATCGAGAAGGCGCTCACCGCCGTCGCACAACCGCTCGCGGTCGATCCGACGAAAAAGCCGTTCATCATCCTCGTCGCCGGAGTCAACGGCTCCGGCAAGACCACCACCATCGGCAAGCTCGCGGCCAAGTTCCGCGCCGAGGGCTTGAGCGTGATGCTGGCGGCCGGCGACACCTTTCGCGCCGCCGCCATCGACCAGCTGAAAATCTGGGGCGAGCGCGCCGGCGCGCCGGTGATCGCACGCGAGCCCGGTACCGACGCCGCCGGCCTCGTTTTCGACGCCGTGCGCGCGGCGAAAGACCGCAGCGTCGACGTGCTGCTCGTCGACACCGCCGGTCGTCTGCAGAACCGCACTGAACTGATGCAGGAGCTGCAGAAGGTCGTCCGCGTCATCAAGAAGATAGATCCTGCCGCACCGCACGCGGTGCTGCTGGTGCTCGACGCCACCGTCGGGCAGAACGCGCTGTCGCAGGTTGAGATTTTCCGCAAAGCCGTTGGCGTTACCGGCCTGGTGATGACGAAACTCGACGGCACCGCGCGCGGCGGCATCCTCGTGGCGCTGGCGGCGAAGTTCGAGGTTCCGGTGCACTTCATCGGCGTCGGCGAAGGCGTCGACGATCTGGCGCCATTTTCGGCGCACGATTTTGCCAGCGCCATCGCCGGCATCGAGTCCTAATCGAAGGATTGCCCCAACATGCCCGCAACGACAAAGCCGCAGCTCAATCCGCTCCTCAAGCTCGCGTTCGACCTCGGGCCATTGGTGTTGTTCTTCTTCGCCAATTCCCGTTACGGCATTTTCGTCGCCACAGCCGCCTTCATGGTCGCGGTGCTCGCGGCGCTGGCGGCTTCCTATGTGCTGACGCGCGCGCTGCCGATCATGCCGGTGGTAACGGCGATCATCGTGCTGGTGTTCGGCGGTTTGACGCTGGTCCTGCACAACGACACCTTCATCAAGATCAAGCCGACGATCATCTATGCGCTGTTCGGTACGGTGCTGCTCGGCGGCCTTTTGTTCGGCAAGTCGTTGCTGGGCGTGGTGTTCGATTCGCTGTTCCACCTCACCGAGGAAGGCTGGCGCAAATTGACGCTGCGCTGGGCGCTGTTCTTTTTTGCGCTCGCGATCCTCAACGAGATCGTCTGGCGCAACACCTCGACCAACGTCTGGGTCGATTTCAAGGTGTTCGGGGTACTACCGCTCACCTTTCTTTTCGGCGCGCTGCAATATCCACTGCTGAGGAAATACGCAGCCGAACCGGCGGCGGAGTAATGCCCGTCACCGCGCCGCCGCCTCAGGATGACGGAGCAGGAGCCGCCAGCGCCTTCTCGATCTCCGGCTTGAGCACCGTGTTGATGTTGTCGGCGGTGATCGGGCCCACCAGTTTGTAGGCGATGCGGGCATCGCGGCCGACCACAAAAGTCTCCGGCACGCCATAGACGCCCCACTCGATCCCGGCACGGCCGTTCAGATCGGCGCCCGCGGCGGCGAACGGGTTGCCGTAACGGCCGAGAAAGCGCCGCGCGTTGTCCGGCTCGTCCTTGTAGTTGATGCCGATGAGGCGAAACCGGCTGTCCTGCGCCAGCCGCATCAACAGCGGCGCCTCGTCATGGCACGGCACGCACCACGACGCCCAGACATTCACCACCGTGACCGCGCCCTTGAAGGACGCCGCGTCGATCCCGGGAACCGCCGCGCCGTTGCGCTCCAGGCCGGCGACCGGCGGCAGGTCGGTCTGCGGCGCCGGATGGCCGATCAGCGCCGAGGGGATGCGCGACGGATCGCCGGAATAGAGGCGAATCAGGAACAGCGCGACCAGCGCGAGGAAAACCACCAGCGGCGCCAGCACTATGACGCGGCGCCGGCCGATATTCATGTTTTCCTTCGCGACCGCGCTCACGCTTCTTCCTTGGCCCGTTGCATCACCGGCTCGCCGCGTGCCGGAGCCGAGCGGCGCGAGAAGCCGCGCTTCTCCAGATCGGCGAGCTTCCGCAACTGCGCGCGGTAATCGAGCATCACCCATACGGTCAAGCCGCCGACGACCCCGCCGGCGGCGGCATAAGCCGCGACGATGAAGTCCATGTGGCTGACCGCTTCCATCGTCAGCTCGCAGCGCTCGCCTGCATCAGCCGCAAGGTCCGTACGCGGCGGCGCAAGATCTCGTTGCGCATGGCCGCGAGCAGCAGCGTGACGAAGGCCAGCGTGAACGCCCCCAGAAAAATAAAAAGCGGAATGAGGATCGACTTATCGATCGTCGGGGCGCCAAGCCGCATGATCGAGGCCGGCTGGTGCAGCGTATTCCACCAGTCGACGGAGAATTTGATGATCGGCAGGTCGATGGCGCCGACCAGTGTGAGAATGGCCGCGGCGCGCGCGGCGCGCGAGGGATCCTCGACCGTGCGCCACAGCGCGATGACGCCGAGATAGAGCAGAAACAGCAGCAGCACCGAGGTCAGCCGCGCATCCCACACCCAATAGGTGCCCCACATCGGGCGTCCCCACAACGAGCCGGTCACTAGGCACATGAGCGTGAACGCGGCGCCGATCGGAGCGGCCGCCTTGGCGGCGACGTCGGCGAGCGGGTGGCGCCAAACCAGCGTGCCCAGCGCGGCGACCGTCATCACCCCCCAACCGAGCATGCCGAGCCAGGCCCCCGGCACGTGGAGAAACATGATCTTGACGGTGGCGCCCTGCTGATAATCGTCGGGAGCGACCATCGCCTGATTGATGCCGAAGGCGAACGCGACCGCCGTCAGGCCGCCGAGCCAGGGGATCGTGCGATTGGCAAGGTTCAGGAAACGCGACGGATTGGCGAGATCAGCGATGGCCATCGGCGGCTTTCTCTTGCGGCCCTTACCTAGTCCACTTCGGTATGCGCGCACAATGCCGGAATAAAGGCCGCGTCAATTTCGCATCAGCGGCGGCGGGGCTGATGTGAGTTCCGACAGTCCCGCGCCGAAACTGGCAGGGCCGCTTCAATCCAAAAACCGCATTAGAATCATAAATTTGCCAGAACGTCTCCCCGTGGGCTCCGACCCTTTGCAAATATGTGCCGCGAGCGATCGCCCACGTCGGAAGCGGCATGGCAGGGTCGATACCGGCGCGGACTATTCCAGTTCTTGCCGTAGCGCCGCGGCGGCGGCGAACGGCCCGACTACCAGGCTCGCGAGCGTCAAGGCGCAGAGGATCGTGAACGGCGTCCCGAACGGAACCGGCCCGACCACGGCCGCATTGGCCGCGGCAACGCCAAAGATCAGCACCGGGACCGTCAGCGGCAACACCAGCACGGCAACCAGCAGTCCGCCGCGTCGGAGCGTTACGGCCAGCGCGGCGCCGATCAGCCCGATGAAGGTCAGCGCCGGCGTGCCGACCAACAGCGTCAGCACCAAAGCGGCGGCAGCCCGCGGATCGAGGTTGAGGAAGAGCCCGATCAGCGGCGCGGCAATGATGAGCGGCAAACCGGTGGTGAGCCAGTGGGCGAGACCCTTGGCGGCGACCACAAGCTCGAGCGGGGCGCGGCCCATGAGGATGAGGTCGAGCGAGCCGTCGTCGTGATCGGCCGCAAACAGCCGGTCGAGTGCCAGCAAGCTCGCGAGCAGCGCCGCCAGCCAGAGGATCGCCGGGCCGATCCGCCCGAGCAGCGCCAGGTCCGGTCCGAGCGCGAAGGGTGTGAGCGTGACCACGACCAGAAAGAACAACACCCCCATCAGCGCGCCACCGCCGACGCGCACGGCGATGCGCATGTCGCGGATGAGGACGGCGATCAGCGCGCGCATCATCGGCCTCCCCCCAGCCGCAGCTCTCGCGCGTCGTTGAGCCCAAGCGCGCTATGGGTCGCCGCCATGATAAGGCCGCCGCCGGCAATGTGTGCCCGCATGAATTCGGCAAGGCGGTCCTGCGCCGCTGCGTCAAGGGCGCTGGTCGGCTCGTCAAGCAGCCAGATCGGGCGCTTGACGACGAGGATGCGGGCGATCGAGAGCCGGCGCCGCTGCCCGGCGGAAAGGTAGGCGGCCGGCAGGTCGGCGAGCGTGTCGAGCCCGACCGCCGCCAGCGGCTCGGCGATGTCCGCGGCGCCCGTGC
>Ga0187871_10003107_pt1 | contig 13039 bp, 10 predicted proteins | sample June2016WEW_16_1_FD_132988 | JGI IMG/M metagenome (GOLD analysis project Ga0187871, IMG submission 132988) | Peatland microbial communities from SPRUCE experiment site at the Marcell Experimental Forest, Minnesota, USA - June2016WEW_16_10 | ecosystem: Environmental > Terrestrial > Soil >... | reverse complement strand
GCCGGCTACGCCCATCTTCTCGGGTCTGTCGCCCGGATCGGTGGCGCTATACCAGGTGAACGTCCAAGTGCCGGCGGGGAGCCAGACCGGCGACGCGGTTCCCATCGTGATTCAAATGGGGGCGGTCTCGTCGAACACAGCGTATATAGCCGTGCGGTAACGAGAAAGGAGGGCGAATTCTTCCGTCTAACTTGCGCTACGGAGGACACATGATGATGAAGGAGCTTTCAATGTGCAGGGCCGCGGGGCCTGTTGCCGCGGGGCCGCGCTGGTTCTCATTCGGCCTTTTGCTCGCTGCGATTGTTTTGCCCGGCTGCGCGCGTGCGCCGCGTCCGCCTTTTCACAGCACGGTGGCTTTTCGAAACGACGCGGGCCAGGCGGCTCTCGTCAAGCTGATCGGGCCCTCGAAGCGGGCCGTCGCGGTCCCGAAGAATGAGAGCCGCACCGAATCCGCCGTCGCGCCGGGACGCTATTACATCGTGGTGCGGTACGGCGACCAGGAGAAGAATTACAGCTACAGGAAGGGCGACCGGTTCAAAGTCGAGGAATCCAAGACCGGTTATTCCGAGATTTCAATCACCCTGTACACGGTGGCGAACGGCAACTACGCCAGCCGGCCCGTGAGTAAAGTGGCGTTCGAGAGAGCCCTATCGGAATGAACGAGAAAAAGAATTGAATTTGAATCTTTTCGATGTATAGTAAATGGAACCGAAAAGTAAGTGGACTTTTGTAGTAAGATATCGGGCTGTGCCCGTCATATAGGAGTAACGAACGACAATGCGAAACTTGACGATGAATAGCTTGCTGATTGCCGCGCCCCTCTTCATGGTACTAATGGTACCCGGCGCCGCGCGAGCCGGAACCGGTCCGGTAATCAAAGACTGCCCCGTGGAGCCGGCCCAGGGGGTAGCCATCACCTCCGGGGAGACCTACTATGGAACCAATTGCTCGCTCTCTACTACTGGAGATGCGGACACCTTCACGTTTAACGCGGCCGCCGGGGATGTCTGGGAAATGGTGGCGGGCCTGGGGCCGTCCCCCACGACTCAGGTATGTTTGACTCTTTACTCCCCGGGTGTTCCGGCAAACCAGATCTTTAATGCCTGCACATGCAATGGCTGTTTTGGCGGCTCCGCCTCGGTCAGCACGAATCAAACGCTGACTACCGCCGGACTCTACACGATCAAAATAAGCGAGACGAACGACGGAGTTCAAGCATACGGGCTCTCGCTGGAGCGTCTGAGCCCCACGCCGCCGGACGCCGTCGCGCTAACTCTGGCCAAGAACGTAACGGGCGACGTAAGTGCGCCAACATCCCAGAACACATTCACTTTCAATGGCGGCACGACCGGTACATACGAGATCGCCGTCAGCCTCGCCCCCAATCCAACTTCGCAAGTTTGCATGAACGCGTATCAGCCTAACGGGACCAGCGCCCTGTCCGGAGGGACGCCTTTGTGCACCTGCAATGGCTGTTTCGGCGGCTCAAGCTCCTTTCAGGCCGACCTCACCCCGTCCCTCGCCGGCACCTATGTCGTCGACATCTACGCGGGTGGCAACGATACGACTGTTGACTACAACCTGGAGGTCTCGTGTCTACTCGGCAACTGTCCTCCGGCAAAGCCCTCTTGCCTGCTTACGGATTCGCCCTCCTACGATGCCTCTACCGGTATCCTGACTATGGACTTCAGCGTGGGGACTCCCGTCGCTGCCACCTGGAACGGCTTCCTCGAGATTAAGAACAAGATCGAATCCGTCTTCTCCCAATCGCTGCCCGTTACCGAACCAGCCACCAAAGTAACTCAAACCAAATCGGGTGTCGGCGTGACCGGTGACGTCGGGATCCTCTCGACGATCACCACCCCAGGAGGCGGGATCACCTGTTCCAGTTTCGTGACCGTCAACACCGGCACGCCGTAATCTGACCGCTCGCACAGCCGTGATGCGGAGCGGCCTCCGAACTAAAGGCTACTCCGCATCCCTTTCCACGCCGCCCCAAGGTGCCATCGAAGGCCGGAGGAATCACTTCCATGAAGCTCACAGCTACGGATAGGCGCTCGTCCCGGAAGGTCTGGCCGGCTCTGTCAATGGCACTGCTCTTTGCCGGAGTGTGCGCGGCTCAGCCCATCTTCAATAGCATCACCGGCCCCTGTAGCTCGTCCTGTGAGAGTGCGACTGTCGCCGGGTCCAGCATCTCTCCGCCGGGTTCGTCGTATGCCGCCCAGTTTACGTCGGCCACTGCGCGCCAGGCAGTGGACGCCAGGATCGTCGTCATCTCGGGTGAACAGCCGGGATCTGACGGCTCGTTTAATGTTGCGATATTCTCGGACGCCGGCGGGCTACCGGGTTCGCCGATAGGTACGGCTGTCGCAGGCTTGACGGCCCCTCCCTACCCTGGCGGGACTGTCACGGCGACATTCAGTCAGCCCATCTCATTAGGGGCCGGCACGCCATACTGGCTAGTGTTGACGCCGGCCGATGCCTCTACTTACATTGGCTGGATTCTGGGCGGTTCGTCCACCGTTCCGGCCGCGGGTACGGCATCCCCTTCCGCATCGGGCGGGTGGAGCGCCAGCAGTTTCGACACGCTGCAGTTCGCCATCGATGCCACGGCGCAACCGTCCCCGCCGGTAATTACCACGTCCTCGCTGCCGGGCGGCACCGTCAATGTCGCTTATTCTCAGACCCTGGCCGCCAGCGGCGGCACGCCCCCATACGTCGGCTGGACAGTCGTGTCTGGCGCGCTGCCCGCCGGACTGACGCTCAATGTCTCGAGCGGCGCGATCTCTGGGACGCCAGTCGCCGCCGGTACTTTCCCCTTCAGCGTCACCGTCAAGGACAGCGCGGGCAGCGTTTCCGTCGCGCAAGCCCTGTCCATCGGGATCGTGGGGGCACCCGCCATCGCCGGCCTTTCACCTCTATCGGTCATCGCCGGTGGACCGGCCTTCACCCTGACCATCAACGGCTCGGGCTTTCTGCCCGGCGCCACGGTCCAGTGGAATGGATCTCCCTTAGTGACTACCTATGTCAATTCAAACCAATTGACAGCCGCGGTCTCTGCCGGCATGATTGCCGCGGCAGGCAGCGCCGGCGTGACAGTGGTCAACCCCGGCGGACTGACCTCCAACGCGGCGGTCTTCACCATCAATCCGCCGTCCATTCCCACGATCGGTACCTTGATTCCCATTTCGGCGGCCGCCGGCGGACCCGCGTTCACCCTGACTGTCAACGGCTCGGGCTTTCTCGCGGGCGCGAAGGTGCAGTGGAATAGCTCTCCCCTGGTTACGACTTACCTTAACGCAAGCCAGTTGACGGCCGCCGTGCCCGCGGGCCTGATTGCCGCGGCAGGCAGCGCTAGCATACAAGTGGCGAACCCTGGCGGTCAGGCGTCCAACACGGTGACGTTTCAGATTAACCCACCACCCGCTCCCAGCATCAGCGCGTTGATCCCTACTACGGCGACAGCAGGGGGGCCGGACTTCACCCTGATCGTCAACGGCGCGAACTTCCTCTCCGGTGCTGTCGTACACTGGAACGCCTCACCCGTGGCGACCAGCTATGTCAACCAAAACCAGCTAACGGCCTTGGTGCCCGCTGGCCTGATCGCCGTGGCAGGCAGCGCCAGTGTGACTGTGGTCAACCCCGGCGGATCGGCCTCCAATGCGGCTACCTTCACCAAAGTACCCAACACGGCGCGGCTATTTGTCAGTCCCCAGAATCTCACCTTCACCTACCAGCAAGGAGGCAGCCTCCCCACCCCGCAGACTGTCTCCGTATTCAGCAGCGGCGCGCCTCTGAAGTATTCGGTAACCACGTCCGCCAATTGGTTGAAAGCGGCAGCCGGTACCGGACAGACTCCCGATAACGTGACAGTCTCTCTGCCGAATCTCTCCAACCTGCCCACGTGTCCAGGCCCGGCATCCTGTACCAACACGGCCACATTGACCGTTGCTCCCCAAGGCAGCCCATCGGCAGCGGCTCTTGTCAATGTCACGCTCACGGTGACTCCCGCGCAGCCGCAACTGGTCGTTTCGCCCGAGTATCTGACAGTCTCCGCGGCGGCCACCGGCTCCAGCATTCAGCGGCAGGTGCAGGTCTTCAATACCGGTGGTGGAACGCTCAACTACACCGTCACCGCGGCCGTGCTGCCCTGGCTGACGGTCTCCTGCGGCGCCTCCGGATCGGTGACATTCACCAACCCGGCGTCTATCTGTATCACGCTGAACCCGTCCGCGGTGCAGGCCGGCCTCTATCATACGCTGGTGACGGTGAATGCCGGTTCCGGCATTCAAGCTACAGTGAATGTGACTTTGCAGGTGGTACAGGCCGAACCGTTAATCCTGCTATCGCCCGGAGCTATGGAATTCAATGCGGTAAGCGGCGGCCAGACACCTTCCGCACAGACGTTGACGGTATTCAACATCGGCACCGGCACCATGGACTGGTCCGCCCAGGCCAGCGGTAACTGGCTGCAGCTCTCCACTAATGGCTGCGGCAGTATCAGCCAGCCGGTCACGGGCAGCGCCGCCAGCGGGGGTCCAGCCGGCTCGCTCGAGGTATGCGTGGATCCTGCGCAGGCCGTGCCGGGCGCCAACTATGGCCAGATCACGGTGCAGGCGGTGAATGGCGCGGCGGGCAATTCCGAGTCGATCGCCGTGCTGCTGAATGTGCTGCCCACCGGCTCGCCGCTGCCCGAAGTGGCTGTTCCAACCGGACTCATCCTCGAAGCCGCCGGTGGATCCAGCGCGCCCGCGGGCAGCGTGACGCTGTCGAACCCGAATGCCTCGGCAATCAACTTCACCACCGCCACTGTGACCGGGGATGGGGCCGCATGGCTGTCGGTAAGTCCACCAAGCGGCTCGCTGGTAAGCCAGGGCACTGCGCAATTGCAGGTGAAAGGCACTGCGGGGGCGCTGGCGGCGGGTACTTACCATGGGCAGGTCAGAGTCGGATTCGGCGATGGCAGCAGCCAGGTGATCAATGTGATCCTGGTGGTAACCACGGCTTCCGGTACCACTTCGCAGGGCGCATCGGCCCGGGAACGGAAGGTTCATCCGCTGGCCTCGCCGCCGAACTGTCCCGGCGGCGAGGTGCTCCCACCCCAGTTCGTAAATCTGAGCCAACAAGGCTTCACAGTGCAGGCCGGCACCGTGCAGCAACTCCTGGTGCAGGTGAAAGACTCCTGCGGAAACCCCATCACCGATGGCGATGTGGGGGCTACCCTGAGCGTGGTCATCTACAATTCCACCACCCAGGCGACGCTGGAGACGCCCAACCTGGTCTACAGTACGGCGGAAGCTCTCTGGCAATATGGCTGGACGCCCACCAGCACACCCAGCAACAACGAGGTTGGCCCCGTGGGCATGTATGCGGTGGCCGGGGTCGGCGTCGGGGACAATTCCACGGGGAACCGGTCCGACATTTGGACGGGAACGGTGACGGCGGCGTCGGCGGGATCGGCCGCCCAGCCGGTGACGGTCATCAATGCGGCCAGCCCGGACATCGACAATATCTCGCAGTACAACCAGGTGGCGGCCGGTAGTTACATCGCGATCTACGGAGCGATGCTGGCCGACGGGACGGCGAATCCGTATCCGTTCCCGACGCAAGCGCAAGGGACGGAGGTGCTGCTGGGCGGCATCCCGCTGTTGTTGGACTATGTCAGCCCGACACAGATCAACGCACTGGTGCCAACCACGTCGCAGTTGCCGCAGAACGCGCCACTGCCGCTGAAGATCCAGCGTGATGGGACGGTTTCGGTGCAGGATTTACAGGTATCGGTGGCCGCGGTGCAGCCGGCCATCTATACCCTGGATGGAAAACAAGCGGCCGCGCTGATCGCCAACACAGTAGACATCGCCGCGCCGGTCGCATCGCCATGGGGAGGTTCGCGGCCGGCGCAGGCGGGTGTGGATTACATCGAGATCTACTGCAACGGGCTGGGGCCGGTGACGAATCAGCCGAAAGACGGGCAACAGGCGGGATCGGATCCGTTGTCGTGGACCGTGACGATGCCTACTATGACCATTGGAGGAGTGCCGGCTACGCCGATCTTCTGGGGCTTGTCGCCCGGATCGGTGGCGCTATACCAGGTGAACGTACAAGTGCCGGCGGGGAGCCAGACCGGCGCCGCAGTTCCCATCGTGATTCAAATGGGGGCTGTCTCGTCGAACACAGCTTACATCGCGGTACAGTAGGAGATCCATTGATTTAGCCCGGAATATTGCCATACAAGGAAAACGAAATGCGCAAACGAGTAGGAGTAGTAGTGACCTTTTCGATGTTGGCCATGGTTTTGCCGGCAGTTGCCCAGGACGTCGCTATACTGAGGCCAAACCAATTTGAGGTCGGTGGATTTGCCGGCTTTAGCTACGGCGTGGATCACTCACGCGCAATGGGCGGAGGTAACATCACTTACTCCGTACTGCCCTGGCTGCTGCCCTATGCCGAATTCAGCTACTTCCCAAGTATTGAGAGAACCTATTTGAGTCCTCTGCCCAACGGTTCCCCAAACTACAAGGAAGTGTTCGATATCCCGCTCACCGATGCCAACTTCGGCGTGCACGCTCGCGTGCGTTTACCCCATACGCGGATCGTGCCGTACGTTGTCGCGGGCGTGGGCCTGCTGCATTCGCCGGCCCGATCCGAGAATCGGTATGATTACGAGCCCAATACGGGAACATACTCCACCACTCCTTCGTCTCCCGTGCCAGTGCCTGTCAGCACCAACTTCGCCGCTAACTTCGGAGGCGGCTTTCGCTATTACTTGAACGAGCGATTCGGATTGCGGGCCGAAACCAAGGGCTATCTCCTGAGCAGCGGACCTTTGTATCAGACGGGCCGCTGGATCTATCGCGCAACCTTCGGCGTGTTCTTCCAATTTGGAGGGTAACTGAGAGGCCGCTCCCGGCCCCTTTTCCGCCCTCATATCGCTGGGGCGCTCCCTGACGGTCGCGGCTCGGCCGATTCGGTGGCTCATCCGCGAGAGCATCCTGGCGCGGCCTTTGTGATACTATAGGCCGAATCAACATGCCCGAGCCTCTTCCCGAGCACTTCGCGGATTATCAATGGGCTCAGGCTGTAGCCGCCGGCGACGCGGACGCCCGCCGCCGCTTCACTCAGGAATACGGAGAGAAGATCCTCCAGGCTGTCTATATCTGGTGCAAACCTTTCTGTAACCGCGATTGCCAACTGCACCGCGTCGGAATTCGCAAGCTCATGGCGCATTTCCTCCGCCAGGAGTGCGATCAGATCCTGGGCGGTTATGCCTACCTGCTCGATCAGCTTGAAAACGTGATACTGAAGCGGTATCTCGGACAAGCCGCACTTAGCAGCTTCCTTTTCTCGGTGTTGCATCCCGAAGGCGCTTTCTTTCATAGCTATCGCATCGGCTTTGTGCAATCGGAGAAGGGCAAGGTGGTTTTACCGGTATGGGCCGACAACCTTTCGCCTACGGATCGCGGAGTGCTGAAAGAGTTGATGCTCGGCCGCGACATTCAGGAGATCGCTTCCCGGCTGAAACTCTCTCCCGAAGGCGCCGACGAGTGCGCCGGCCGGATTCGCGGTGCCGCGCTCCACGCCGGGTGGGGTAAGTACTGGCGTCACTTCATAAAGGTGCATGGCCGTGAGACCCAGTTACCGGTTGCTTCAGCGGATGAAGACGACGAAAGTCCGCCGCAATTCGATCCGCCCGATCCCGCGAGCCCACCGGACGTGGCCGCGGTCCTCAAGAGCCAATTGGCCCGTTTGCCGGCCGCCCTGGCGCAACTGTCGCTGGAAGAACGGGTGGTCATCAGGCTGCGGTACGTGGAGGAGAATTCGGTTGCCCAGGTAGCCCGCGCGCTAAACAAAACGGACGGCCAGATTCGCATCATGGAAAGAGAATCCATGAAGCGTCTGCGGGAATCCTTTTCCGGCGGAGATTCTTTACCGGAAAGGACGACCCCGCGCGCGCTTCGGGCCAGCATGGAAGGGAGCGGAGCAGCCCAATGATCCGGACCGGGATTCAGCCTGCGACGAAAAATCCGGCGGGCTGCCTCGAAAGGCGCGAATTCTTCCGTCTAACTTCTTGTGGAGACCAGAATATTCCATGCCTCCGCGTGGTGGGCGTCTCCATGAAGGAGTGTGCCAGAATGGCGAGGTCTAAATGAGCTGTCCTTCGCTGGATGATATTGCCGCCTTTGAGGCGGACGGCTCGGATTCCGACGAGGACACGGCGAACCACATCCGTCGTTGCGCGGACTGCGAACGGCGGTTGCTGGATTTGAGGCGTCAGCGTGCCGCCGTCGTCGATCTGCTCGCTTCCCGGCCGCCTGAGCGTGTGCCGGGATGCCCGGATTGGGAGTCTCTGGCCGCGTATGTCGAGCGTGGGCCGGATGCCGTGGATGTATGGGTTACGGACCATGTGGAGCGTTGCGAGGCCTGCCTGCTCCAGGTTGCCGCGTTCAGAATGGCCCGGGAGCCCGCCAGTCCGAAATTTCGGGTGCTGCCGCGCGCCCTTCCGGCCCGGGTTGAAAAGTCTGCATGGCTCGGTGGACTCGGCGGGAAATGGTGGATGACGGGGTCCGCGGGAGCGCTGGCCGCCGCCGCGATGCTGACGCTAATTATCGTAAATCGTCTCCCCGAATACGCCACCGTCGCATTATCGCGTCCGCCCGCGGATCTCCTTCCGAAGTCCCCTGTCCTGTCGCCTCCTCCTCAGCCTGCGCACCCTTCTCCAGGAGCGTCGGGAACTCGGGGGGTTTCGCCGGAGCAACCGCAGCCGGAAGGACCGGTCCTTTACCGCGGCCTGCCGAAAACCGAGCCGCCCGTCAGTGTCATCTTTCATTACTCATCGGGTGGCGCCTCTCGCCAGACTCCGCTTCCTTTGCCGGACGGTTTCACTCTTCACTCCGGCGACAGGTTTTCGATGCAGGTGGCGACCAAATCGTCCATGTGGCTTTACGTGTTTCAAGAGGATGGTGAAGGCGCGGTTTCGGCGCTCTTCCCAAGCGTGAGCTTCGAAACCGGAGCAAACCCGGTAAGTTCTGCCGCGGGCAGAATCATACCCGCTCCCGGACAGGCGTTTGAGCTAAACGAAACTACCGGCATCGAAAAGATCTATGTGTTCTACGGCCCGGCTCGCGTCGATCGCTGTGAAAGGCTCCTGGCACTGGTGGAATCTCACGCCGTCGATTCCGATGTAAGAAAGATCCTGCGCGAAATGGTGCGCGCGGCCGACACCAGCGACCTGTCCGCACTTGGCTACGCGGCGCTTCGCTTCCCTTTCCGTCACGAGCCGTAATCGGGTCCGCTGGCGTCCGTTTCAACCACCTTCCCCACGCCTGTACGGGCCGTCGCCATCATGATGCGCAGGTGCGGGAAGGAACACCTGAACCACTTTGCCGCCACCGTCCATTGGCATGTTGGCGGGGCGGGGAACTCCCAGCCCCAGTTTCCAAGATCGTGTGGACTCGGCCCCGCGCAGATTCTCCAACTGATCGCCGGCGAAGGCATGGCTCATGGCCAAGCTTCTATATGGCGTGCCGCCGGTCGATCCGCTGACGTTTGTCGCCGTACCTCTGTTGCTGGTTACCGTTGCGCTGGCCGCCTGTCCGGTCCCGGCGTTCGCGCCGCACGCATCTCGCCCATGGCTGCGCGGCGTCAGGAGTAGGTAGCTCCTTCCAGGGCCATCCGGGCCTCTCAATCGGCCAAACACCTAGCGTCGTTTGCCGGCGACCAGCGCGTCGAAAAGTTCGCCCAGGACCTCGGAGGCCCGGCGGGCCGGAAGGCGTAGCGGATCGTAAGCGTGCTCCAGGCAAAATCCAGCCAGCACAGCTTCTAATGCGGCCTTCTGCAACTCGTCACAAATTTCTCCGATACCTTCAATCTTGAATGAGGCCCGGATGCGGCGATGGGTGGCGGCCAAGCCGGGCCGGAGTTCCGGGTGCCTTACGGCAAACAGCTTGAATTCCACCATCAGCATGGCCCAGCCCCGGTCCGCGATGCGCGAAACGAAGAACTCCCGCAATGCCGCCAGCCGTTCCGCGGGTGAGTGGCAGCGCGCAAGTGCCGCGCCGATCTGCTGGATACGCCGTTCCGCTTCCTGCTCAAAAAGCGCAAAAAACAGGTCCTCTTTGGTGCGGAAATGGGCATAGAAGGCCCCGCGAGTATGCCCGGTATCGGCGGCTACCTCCTCGAGGCGAGCCGCTTCGAAACCATCGCGCGCGAAGATCCGGCGCGCCGAATTGAGCAATGCCTGGCGGGTTGCCGCCGTGCGTTGCTGGTGCTTATTACTGGGCGGCGCTTCGGCTGCCCGGCGGCGAACGACGCTAGCCTGCGCTCGCGCCAGAGTGGGAACGGCCATTTGCTTTCATTATATACATTCATGCATGTATATAATGGAGACTGTGAGTGCATTCCACCCCCGGCGCTTCGCGGCAGTCTGTTTTGCCATACTGGCGGCCGCCGCATCGATTCTATGGGCACAGGCGCCGCCGGGCGCAGCGGGCGGCGGCTCCACGCGTCCGGTCACACTTCCGCCGTCGGGACGCACGAGTCCCACCGGCTCGGTAACCGTGCAGCAGAGCACTTCGCCCGCCGGCGTCGATACGTTGAATACTTCCATCCAGATCGGCGGAAATCTGCAAGGCAGCGTGGCTTCCGCGGGCTTGCCCGCCGGACCCGTCGCCCTGACGCTGGGTGACGCGATCAAACGCGGCCTGGAGACGAATCTGGGAGCCATCGCGGCCGGAAATTCGGCGGCCGCGGCTCGTGCCCAAAGCTTGCAGGCGCACGCCGCCCTTCTGCCGTACATTTCGGCGAGTGCGTCCGATACCGTGGCCCAGACCAACCTGGCGGCCTTTGGATTTGTATTCAATTTGCCGCCGGGGCTGAACTTCTCCATCCCATCGGTCGTAGGCCCGTATAATTACTCGCAGGCGCAGGTTGCCCTCACCGAATCGATCTACGATCCAGTAGCTCGCCGCAACTGGAACGCAGCCAAAGAATTGGAACGGGCCTCCAACCTGTCGGTGAAAGATGCGCGTGAATTGGTGGTGATCGCGGTGGCGGGCGCCTATTTGCAAACCACGGCCACGGCGGCGCGGATCGAGTCGCAGCGCGCGCAGGTAGCCAACGCGCAGGCGGTGTACGACCAGGCGCGCATCCGCAAGGAAGCTGGAACGAACGCCCGCATCGATGTGATGCGCACCCTTGTGGAGTTGCAAACCCAGAAACAGCGGCTGAATTCTCTCGCATCGGATCTTCGCAAGCAGAAGCTTGCGCTGGCGCGCGTCGTCGGCTTGCCCCTCGACCGCGAATTGACGTTGACCGAGCCTCTGACGCCCGACACCATTCCCATACCCGAGCCCGCGGGCGCGGTCGAACAGGCGCTCAAGCAACGCTCGGATCTCGCGGCCGCGAAGGCGCAGGTCCGCGCCGCGGAGCGAGCGGTGAGTGCCGCTCACGCCGAACGTTTGCCTTCCGTTACGTTTAACGGCGATTATGGCGTGCTGGGCGCCAACCCGGTCGAGACGCATGGTGTCTTCACCGCGACTGGAAGCGTTACGGTTCCCGTTTGGACCGGCAACCGCGTGAAAGCGGATGTGGAACAGGCGGACGTTGCGCTGCGCCAGCGGCAGGCCGAGCTCGCGGATCAACAGGGGCGGGTCGAGCAGGAGGTCCGCTCCGCGCTGATCGAGCTGGAAACCGCAACCGGGCAGCTCCAGCTTGCGGCCACCAATCGCGATTACGCGGCCGAAACGCTGCGCGAAGCGCGCGACCGCTTCAACCTCGGCGTCACGACCACCGTGGAAGTCGTGCAGGCGCAAGAGCAGGTCGCCGGAGCGGAGGCCGATTATATTTCCAGCTTATTCTCGCTGGACCTGGCGCGGCTCAATCTCTCCCGCGCCGCCGGTCAGGCGGAGATGTCTTTGCCGGATCTATTAAAAGGAAGACACCCATGAGTGCCACGCAGAATCCGGAAATCGTACCGGCTGATTCGACCGCTCCACGTCCCGATGTCGCGCCGCCCAAAGCGGAGAAGGCGGGGCGCCGGCGCGCATTTGCCATCTTTTTCCTGGTGTTGCTCTTAGTCGCAGTCGGCATTACCTTGTATTGGCTGCATGCGCGCCAGTTCGAATCGACGGACGACGCCTTTATCGAGATGCACCTGGCGCCGATCGGGGCGCGTGTGGACGGCACTATTGTCAAGGTTTACGTCGAAGACAACCAATTCGTCCACGCGGGAGATCCGCTAGTGGATCTGGATCCGCGCGACCTGCAAGTCGCAGTGGACCAGGCGACGGCGGTTCTGAACCAGGCCCGCATCCAGGTTACGGCGCAGCAGCCTAACATCCCGATCACGGAAGAGGAGAACACCGCAAATGTGTCCAGCGGAGGCGCCGGCGTCGCCGATGCGGAGGCCGCCGTGGGCGCCGCCGAGCACGATCGCGACGCGGCGGCCGCGCGCCTCGCTGAAGCGGAGGCCAATAGCGCCAAGGCGCAGGCGGACCTGGCACGCTATAAGATCCTGATTGCGCACGAAGAAGTCGCGCAGCAGGAGTATGACCAAATCGAGGCCGCGGCCAAGGCGCAGGCGGCCAACGTCGCGGCTGCCGGGTCGAGTCTAGCTTCGGCAGCACGCATCGTGGACCAGAGAAAAGCCCAGGTGCTGGAGGCGCAGAGCCGCTTGCGGCAATACCAGCAGACGGGTGCGCACCAGGTAGCCATTCGCCAGGCCGCCGTGCGCTCGCAGGTAGCGAATTCCCAGAGCGCCCAGGCGCAATTGGAGCAGGCACAACTCCGCCTCTCCTATACCAGGATTGTCGCGCCGGCGGATGGAATTGTGATGAAGCGCTCCGCGGAAGTCGGCGAACGGGTTTCGTCAGGCCAACAATTACTTACCATCGCGGAGGCGGGCGAAATCTGGGTCACCGCCAACTTCAAAGAGACACAGCTTGCCAGCCTGCAGCCCCAGCAGCCGGCTCGTATTTACGTGGACGCGCTGCATCGTGACTTCGACGGATACGTAGAGACCATCGGCGGCGGCACCGGCGCG
>Ga0187871_10003106_pt1 | contig 13041 bp, 9 predicted proteins | sample June2016WEW_16_1_FD_132988 | JGI IMG/M metagenome (GOLD analysis project Ga0187871, IMG submission 132988) | Peatland microbial communities from SPRUCE experiment site at the Marcell Experimental Forest, Minnesota, USA - June2016WEW_16_10 | ecosystem: Environmental > Terrestrial > Soil >... | reverse complement strand
CGTGGTCCACATCATTGGCCTGAATGTCGTAGGCACCGGTCAGTTCGTTGAATTGCGGCTTGTTGGTGATGATGCGAAGCGTGCCGGCCTCGGAGCTGGCGCCGTACAGAGTGCCCTGCGGTCCCGCGAGCGCCTCGACGCGCTCGATGTCATAGATATGGATGTTGAGCAGGCCCTCGATGGTGGTGACGGGCTGCTCGTCCAGGTAGACACCGACACTCGGCAACGATCCCGAATGCACGCCGTCGCCGCCGCTCGACACGCCGCGCATGTAGAGCTTGGCGGACCCGGGTCCCGTCGTTTGATACGACACGCTCGGCATGTACTTGATGTAGTCGTCGACGGTCTGGACGTTCATCTGATCCAACTGCTGCGTGCCCAGCGCGGTGATGCTGAGCGACACGTCCTGGAGGCTTTCCGTGCGTTTCTGTGCCGTAACGACGATGTCTTCGAGGGTGCCCGAGACTGCCTGCGGAGCCGGCGCTGCCTCCTGAGCATGTGCAGGGTTAAGGCATGCGATGATTGCCGACGCCAACGGCAAGGCAGTTACGTGCTTGGAATTCAGGCGTCGCCCCTGCGACAATCCCGTCCGTCGCTGCGCGCTCGCGCGGCCTTTTTGCTGCTTGCTTCTGGTCATCCTCGCTCCCATGTTGGCTTAAATAAAATGCCCGGCATGGCCTCTTGGGCGTATGCGCGATTGCGTGGCGGCTCGATCTCTGAGGGTGCGGTCGCCACGTCAAACTGAATCTAAAACCGATTGTCGGAAATACACCGGGTCAGCAGCATGGGGTGGGTAGACGACGTCATATTCCCGCGGTCGATCGAATTCGGCGTGGCAAATTGTTGGCTAACAAAACTTGGCGGCAGAAATAGAACATATTGACTATTATGAGTCAAGATAAACCAGATGGTTTATATTCGATCTTGGTGTGATGGGCGCGGAACACTCGGGCAAAACCTGAATCGTTGCGCAACGGATTGGACGGATTAATCGGGAGCAGCCGATGAAAGCCATGAATTTCGGCGTCAAATTGTGTCGGAACGCCAGCGCAGTGTGTTCGCGACTGATCGGCTTGAGCCTCGTGTTCTTGGCGGCACTGCCGTTTACGGCTCGAGCGGAACCGGCGCAGCACCAATTCGTGATCCAGAACTTTCAACTCGAAAGTGGCGTCACGTTGCCCCGGGCGATCGTGGTATACGGCACCTACGGCAAGTTGAACGCCGCCAAGGACAATGCCATTCTTCTGCCATCGCATTTCATGGCGACCAACGGTGGGTACGATTGGCTCATCGGCAAAGGGGGTGCGCTGGATACGACGAAAGTGTTCCTGGTGATAACCGAAATGTTCGGCAACGGGCGAAGCTCCAGCCCGAGCAATACTCCGGAACCCCTGCACGGCCCGCGTTTCCCGGCGATTTCCATTCGCGACGATGTCGAGGCATCGCGCCGTGTCCTGGAAGACGATCTTGGCATCCATCACCTGCGTGCCATCATCGGGTTTTCCATGGGTGCGCAGCAGGCGTTCCAATGGGCCGTGAGCCATCCGCGGTTCGCGGATCGCATCGTCGCCACATCGGGAACCGCGAAGACGTGGCCCCACGGATACGTGCGCCTCGAAAGTCAAATTCGGGCGATCACGGCCGATGAAAACTTCAAAAATGGCGATTACACCACTGAACCCGAAGCGGGTATCGAGGCGACCAGCGCCGTCTGGCTGGCCTGGCTGTACTCCCAAGAATGGTGGCGACAAGACCTGTGGAAGTCGCAACCGCCGACCGGGGTCACGCTACCGCAGTTCGTCGACCAGCAGATCAAGGAATTCTTTGCCGGTGCCGATGCCAACGATCTCATCCTGCAGATGCGCACTTGGCAGACCCATGATGTCGGCGGTACCAAGGGATTCGACGGCGATACCCAAAAGGCTCTCAGGTCGATCACCACGCCGATCCTGTACATGCCATCCCAGACCGATCTGTACTTTCCACTGACCGATGCGCGCGCCGAGGCCAAGTTCATTCCAGGCGTCTCGTTGGTGCCGATCCCTTCACTCTGGGGACACCCCGCCGGGATCGGTGTCAGTCCGGTCGACCTGGTCTTTCTCAACTCGAAAATTCGCGCTTTCATCAGATGAACCGAGCGGGGAGGGGAGCCTTGCACCCGTGATTCACAGCGAGAGACCGCGGGGAGGTTGGAAAAAAGCAATTTGGCCATTAAATTGTACGGAGAACCAATTGCGCCTTCCGCGCCGCCGTGTGGATACCAACTCGGGCTGCGCGAGCTGGGCCGCGGCCTGCCGAGTCGGGAAGTTGATCGTTTGAGAAATTTGGAACCGAAGTGATCCGAGATCCTCGCTACGACATTTTATTTCAACCGCTGGCCATCGGGCCGGTGGTAGCGAAGAATCGCTTCTTCCAGGTGCCCCATTGCAATGGCATGGGCTGGACGCAGCCGCGCGCCCTGGCCGCGATGCGGGGAATGAAGGCCGAAGGCGGCTGGGCGGTGGTGGCTACCGAGGAGGTGGAAATCCATCCCACCAGCGACTGCGAGCCGTTTCACGAAGGCCGGCTCTGGTCCGACGCCGATATAGCGGCGCTGGCGCTGATGGCCGAGGCCGTCCACAAGCACGATGCCCTCGCCGCGATCGAATTGCAGCACCATGGCGGTTCCTGCGCGAACTGGGGCACACGCGAGGTGCCGATCGCGCCGTCCCATCGACCGATTACCTCCTACGGACCGGTTCAGGCCCGCGCGATGGACAAGCGCGATATACGTCACTATCGGCGCTGGCATCGTGACGCGGCGCTGCGAGCGCGGCGCGCGGGCTTCGATATCGTCTATGTCTATGCGACGCACGATCTGAGCCTCCCCATGCATTTTCTCGCGGCACGGAGAAACGACCGTACCGACGAATATGGCGGCAGTCTGGAGAATCGCGTACGGCTCCTGCGCGAATTGATCGAGGACACCAAGGACGCGGTGGGCGACCGGTGCGCCGTTGCCGTCCGGCTGGGAGTCGATGAGCTGCTCGGAACCGCGGGGATCACCCATGACGGCGAAGCGCGTGACGTGATCTCGATGCTCGCCGAGCTTCCCGATTTGTGGGACATCAATATTTCCGCGTGGAGCAACGACAGCCAAACTTCGCGTTTCGCGCAGGAAGGCTATCAAGAAGGATATGCGCGCTTCGTGAAGACGCTCACGTCGAAACCGGTGGTGGGCGTCGGCCGCTTCACCTCACCCGACACCATGGTGAGCCAGATCAGGCGTGGCATCATGGATTTTATCGGCGCGGCCAGACCATCGATTGCGGATCCCTTCCTGCCGAACAAGGTGGCGGAAGGTCGAACCGAAGACATTCGCGAATGCATCGGATGCAACATCTGCGTATCCAGCGATTACACCTCGACCAATCTGCGTTGCACGCAGAACCCGACCATGGGGGAGGAATGGCGGCGCGGCTGGCACCCTGAACGCATCGCGCCTCGAAAATCCGAGGGCTCGGTGCTCGTGATCGGCGCCGGCCCGGCGGGGCTCGAAGCGGCGCTGTCCGCCGCGCGGCGCGGCTACGAAGTGCATTTGGCGGAGGCGACGACGGAGCTCGGAGGTCGCGTCACGCTCGAAGCATCGTTACCCGGCCTATCCGAATGGATACGCGTGAGGGATTGGCGGGTAGGGCAGTTAAGCCGCCTCGGCAATGCCACCATTTATCGCGACAGCCGATTGGAGGCGCATGACGTGCTGGACTTCACGGCTCAGCACATCGTCATCGCCACCGGCGCGGTCTGGCGGCGTGACGGAGTCGGGCGCGACAGTGGCTTTGCGCTGCAGGGTTTCGACGAACCGGGCATCTTCACGCCTGACGATATTATGGCGGGACGCCTACCGAGCGACCCGGTCGTGATCTTTGACGACGATCACTACTACATGGGCGGCGTGCTGGCCGAGCGATGCCGCGCGGCCGGTCTTACCGTCACCTTGGCGACTCCGGCGGCCACTGTCTCGGCGTGGACCGCTAACACGCTTGAGGCGCTCCCCATTGCTCGGCGGCTTGCCGGACTGGGTATCGAAATGTTGACCCACACCAGCGTGCGCCGTCATTGCCACGGTGTCGTGACGCTCGTCAACACGATCACCGACGCGGTCACTGAACGGCGGGCGGCAATCGTCTCGGTCACGTCGCGGCTGCCGGTGGACGGTCTCTATACCGAGCTTGTGTCCCTGCAGGATCGATGGTCCGAGTCGGGCATCGTCAGCGTCACGCGAATTGGCGATTGCTACGCTCCGAGCACTATTCAAGCGGCGGTGTATTCGGGTCACAAATGGGCGCGTGGAATAGATGAGCCGCCGGAAGGCGAGCTGCCGCGCGAGCTACCGCAATAGAGCGATCGAGAGGAAGACATGATAACGCTTGAAGTATTCATCACCTGTGCCGTCACGGGCGCGGCGGATTCCGTCAGAAAGAATCCGAATGTCCCTGTGACGCCGGCTCAAATTGCCGAGTCCGCACTGGAGGCTCATGCGGCGGGTGCCGCCATCGTCCATTTGCATGTGCGCGACCCGGCGACCGGGTTGGCCAGCCGCGACCCCGCACTGTTCAGAGAGGTGGTAGAGCGCATTCGATCCAAGAACACAGAGGTGATTCTGAATCTGACCGGCGGGATGGGCGGTGATCTCCTATTGGGTTCGGACCACGCCCCGTTGGACTTCAAGGCCGGGACCGATTTTGTCGGTCCCCTGGAGCGGATCGCACATGTCCTCGAATTGCAGCCGGAGATCGGCAGCTTGGACTGCGGTTCCCTGAATTTCGATGAATCGATCTACGGAACCACGCCCAACTACTTGCGCAGTATGGCAAGCGCCTACCGGCAGAAGAATGTCCGACCCGAATTGGAGGTATTTGAGCTCGGACACATAGAACTCGCCAAGCAGCTGCTCGCGGAGGAGTTGATCGCTCAACCGGCGTTGTTTCAACTATGCCTCGGGATCAAATACGGCGCACCGGCGACTGCGGAGGCCATGAAGGCGATGCGTGATGCCTTTCCGGCAGGCTGCCTCTGGTCCGGCTTTGGAATCGGCCGCATGCAGATGCCCATGGTGGCACAGGCGGTTCTCCTGGGTGGCAACGTGCGAGTGGGGTTGGAAGACAATCTCTATCTCGACAAGGGAACACCGGCAACGAATTGGCAATTGGTCGAGCGCGCCCGTGCCATCATCGGGCTTCTGGGCGTGCGTGTACTCACCTCATCGGAAACTCGCGAGCGTCTAGGAATGCGAAGATAGAGAGATAGAGACATGAAACAAGTAGAAAGCAACAATTGGGCAGCCGCGGTTCTCAGTAAGGGAGGACTGCCGCGGGCGGAGCGCGGTGAAGGTATCTACATCTATGATTCGGCAGGCAAACGCTACATTGATGCGTCGGGCGGGCCGGCCGTCTATTGTCTGGGTCATAACCATCCCGAAGTCAATGAGGCAATCAACCGACAACTCGGCAAAATCGCACATGCCTATCGGTATAGCTTCACGAGCGATGCCCAAGACGAGCTCAGCGCGCTGATCGAAGGGTTCTGTGGCAACGGGCTTTCCGGCATCGTCTATGTGTCCGGCGGCTCGGAGGCCGTGGAGTCCGCCCTCAAAATTGCGCTGCAGTATCATTCAGCTCGCGGCGAACAGACACGTCGGCGATTCATATCGCGGCGCCGCTCCTGGCATGGAAACACCCTGGGTGCCTTGTCGGTCTCCGACTTTTCGAGTCGACGACAGCCCTTCGAGGGGGCACTGATCGATGCGTCGTTCGTCTCCTCCGCGAATGCGTATCGCCCGCCGGCGGGCATCGACTCGGAGGATCTTGCCGACTACCTCGCCACTGAACTGGAAGAAGAGATCTTGCGACGCGGTGCGAACCGCATCGCGGGCTTTATCTTTGAGCCGATCGTTGGCGCCGCGGGCGGAGTGGTTCCTGCGCCAGCCGGCTACGCCAGGAAAATTCGCGATGTGTGCACGCGACATGGCGTCCTCATGATTGCCGACGAGGTCATGTGCGGTTCGGCACGCTGCGGAACTTGGCGCGCACTGGAGCATGATGGCGTTGTCCCGGACATCATGGCGGTGGCCAAAGGCTTGGGCGCGGGCTATGTGCCGCTCGGCGCAGCCATCTACCACCGCTCGGTTCTGGACGTGCTCGTGCAAGTCGATGGGGGTCCCCTCACGGGGCACACGTTTACGGCTCATACGGCGGCATGTGCCGCCGGCGCCGCGGTTCAGACCATCGTCAAACGAGATGGCCTCGTGGAGCGAGTCAGAACAGAAGGAGAACTATTCAAAGGGCTGCTGTGCGACGCGCTCGGCGACCTCGAAGCGGTGGGCGAGATTCGCGGCCGAGGTTTTTTCGTCGGTGTGGAATTCGTCGCCGACCGCTCGAGCAAAGTGCCGTTCGATCACGACGTGCAGTTGAGCGCACGCATCAACAATCACGCGCTGTCGCGAGGTCTGTTGTGTTACTCGGTGTCTGGAAATGTCGATGGCACCAACGGGGACGCGGTCATATTGGCGCCTCCGTACATCGCCACCCGTGCCGAACTCACGGAGATAGTCCGGATATTTGCCGATTGCACCATCGCCGCATTGCGAGACATCGGTCGTGCTTGAAGAAGACCCGGTGGCATGGACCGGCGGCGACGCCGGCCCACGAGATAGGGTGTTGAGCCCTAGGTGTCAAAACTCCACTGCCCGCGCTGATCGAGCACGGGGACTTTAATGGTAGCATATTGCTCAGCGATAACGGCTTGGATAGGCTTGGAATAGTCGGAATAACGCACCCCTGACGCAGGCGCCAATGCGCATGCGTTTCCTGAAAAACCGTCGAATGGGTTTTCGAGCTAGAGAGTAGATTCGAGTCCGAGCAGGGAGGTGGACTTTGCAGAAGAATGTTGTGAAGACCGGTGCGAAGCAGGGGATTCTTGCCGAACGAATAATCGCCGCAATCCCGAATATGACATCTCAGCTGGCTGTGAGCGCCAAGTTCTTGGTGGATCACCCGGACTCGGTCGTTGCCTGTTCCATGCGCGAGATCGCGGGACGAATAGGCGTCGCACCGACGACGCTACTGCGCTTGGCGCGGGCTCTCGGCTTTAAAGACTGGTCTCGACTTCGCGAGAGGTATGTCGATCAATTTCGATCGTCGCCGCCGCTCTACGCGGAGAAGGCGGACACCGTCGTCCGACGCAATGGGATTGCCGGCCTGCTGGATGAGTTGACGTCGGCTCAACGCGCAGCGCTGGGCTATGTGGCCACCACCAATTCGGCCGATACCGTCGACCAGGCAGCGAAAATTCTCAATCGTGCGCCCCGCATCCTGGTTGCCGCATTCTTGAGCTGCCGCACTCCCGGACTTGCGTTCACCTACATTTGCCGCTTGTTTCGCTCGAACGTGACCATGATCGGCGCGGAGGGATCCTCGGTCGTCGCGGATTTGGAAGATGTCCGCTCCGACGATGCCATCTTGGCGATCAATTTCCGGCCGTACGCGCAGAACATTCACTCCGTGGTCCGCGCCGTGCAGCGATCGGGCGCAGCGCTGGTCTCGATTGCCGACAGCCGTGTAACGCCCTTGTCGCCCGTGGCGCGTTCCGTCCTGCTGTTCGGCGTCGACAGCCCGTCTTTTTTCCCTTCCATCATGCCGGCGGTGGCGATCGTGGAGAGTCTCGCCGCCGTAATGCTTGCGCATGCGGGGCATAGCGCCGTCGAACGGATCAGACTCATTGAGGAAGCGCTCTATGAGTCCGATACTTACGAGTCGGCCAAGCATAGAGACTGAGCGGGCAGGGCGCGTCGCAGTGGGTACAATGTACCCGTGCAATCCGCTCAACCTCGCGCCAACACGGGAAAAACAACGATCTGCTGACTAATCAGCCACTAAAATTGCCGGGTAACTTCCGATTAACCGGGCACGATGACGGCTACGGGGCGAGACCGAACAGCGAGAAAGTACGCCGTGCTCACAAAGACTAGGCCCACCATCCAGGAAAAGTCTATGCCACCCATCGCCCGGGCAATCGGGCCGGTATAGACATCGCTGGCGATGAACGGGACTTGCACCAGTATTCCCAGCAGGTAACAGACGAGGGCCGCGACGTTGTACCTGCCATAGACGCCGCCATCGGCCGCGAAAAACGACGGCACGTCGTAATGACCACGGCGAATCAGGTAATAGTCCACCAGGTTGACCGCGGACCAAGGCACCATTACATAGAGAAGAATCTCGTTGAAGCGTCCGTACAGAGGCAGGAAATTCGTCGCGCCGACCAGACTGATGAGGAGTGCGGCGATGAAAATGACGGTGGCGATCAGTGCCCGCGCCCGCGAGCTCGCTCGCCAATCCGTCGCAAAGGTCTGTATTAGCGTGATCACCGACAACGCGCCGCCGTAAAGGCAGATGGCGCCCGCGACCGCGACGCCCGGTGCGAAGAGCAGCACGATCACCTTGCTCGCGCCGCCCGCGAGCCGTGTGATCGCTTCGACCACATCACCGCCGACGACGGCCGGCCCGATCAGTGCGCCCAGAATCATCGGCAGAACCGCCCCGATGGCCGAGCCCCAATAGCTGGACCAGAATGCCCGGCGCGGCCCGGTATCGGGCGGCAAATAGCGCGAATAGTCGGACACATAGGGTGCGTACGAGAGCTGCCAGAAGGCGCCGATGGAGACCATTTCGCAAAAGCCGATGGGTGAGAAATGTCCCTGGGTAAGGTATGTCTCGGGCACGGGATAGACTATCAGCACGCACACGTAGCACAGCAACACGGCGCCGCCGGCGACGTAGGCCATCAAACGCGTGCAGACGTGGATCAGATCATGCCCGTAGATCGCGGCAGCGAGACTGATGAGGCCGATCGCCACGATGCACCAGGGTTCGCCGACGGCAGGCAGAATGGCATGCAATGATTGCCCTCCGGTCACCAAGGCTGTCGCGGCATACCCCATGTACATGAATACGACGAGCGCGACGACGAACGCGGCTCCCCGTGCGCCGAACTGCCCACGGCTTTGCACCATCTGCGGCACGCCCAGCCGCGGCCCCTGCGCGGCATGCAGTGCCATAAAAATGGCGCCGACGAGGTTCCCGACGATGATGGCAATGCTGCCCGAGAGGAAGGACTGGCCGAAGAGCGTGGTCGCGAGCGCACCCGTGACGACGGTCAGTACGTTGATGTTGGCGCCCAACCAGAGCGTGAACAGGTGCCGTGCCTTGCCATGCCGCTGGTCGAGCGGGATCTGGTAAATCGTGTGCTTTTCGATTTGTGCCGGTCGTTCCCGGCTGTGCGGTACGCGTGAATTCATCGTGACGGGAAATCATTGGCCTCGATCATCGTCGGGCAGTATAGTCACAAAAAAACATGGCCATCAATTTTCCTGATTTCGGTTTGACTCCGGAGCAACGTCGCGAAGCCGTTTTCGGGCATCGCTACGAACATCCCGGCATGTACGGCGCGCGGGGAGAGATCTGGTGCTACACCGACGCCTTTTCCTATCCGCCGGGCGGCGCGGTGCGCCTGCACGTGAGTTCGAGCTTCGATCGCTATCGGCTCACCGTACTCCGTGACGGGGCGACCGCCTCACCGGTGTTGGAGCGCGCAATCGTCGGTGCGCGGTGGCAGGATACGCCCGAGCAATGCTCGGTCCTGGGCTGCGGCTGGGAAACCTCTCTGGAGTTTCCGATCGGCGAAGACTGGCCCTCCGGCGCGTATCGCGTCACGTTGACGGCGGAGGGCCGCGACAGCGCGCCGATTCACGCGCATCACCTCTTCATCGTCCGGCCAACCGCCGGCCGAAAGCCGAATCGCATCCTCCAAGTGGCGGCGACGGGATCGTGGATCGCCTACAACAGCTGGGGCGGCTCGAATCACTACCAGGGAATCACCGGACCGAAGCGCAACCAATTCGCGACGTCCGTCAGTATCGAGCGTCCCTGGTGCCGCGGCTTCGTCGTCCTGCCCGAGGGCGCGCCGCGGGTTCCGCTGGAGATCTCCACCCCGGCCGCCACGGCGCCGCGCTACCCTCACCTGGAATGGGCGTTCGCCAACGGCTATTCCAACAAGTACAGCTCCTCGGGCTGGGCGAGCTACGACCGACACTTCTTTCAATGGGCCGAGCGAACGGGCTTTGCCGTCGATTTGGCGAGCCAACACGAACTTCAGTACAGCCCGGAAATTCTCGAAGGCTACGACTGCATCGTTTTCGTCGGACACGACGAATACTGGACGTGGGAGATGCGCGACGCCGTCGACGCTTACGTCGAGCGCGGCGGGCGCGTCGCCCGGTTTGCCGGCAATTTCATGTGGCAAACGCGCTTGGAACGCGGCGGAAAATCACAGGTCTGCTACAAGTACCGCGCCCGCGCGGAGGATCCCGTCTACCGCTCTGTCGATCCCTCGCGCACGTCCGGGTCGTGGGAAGCCCGCGAGACCGGGAGGCCGGGCGCCATGACCTTCGGTCTCAACGCGACCAATGGGCTGTATGCGGGCTGGGGCGGCTGTGCACCGCGCGGCGTCCGGGGTTTCCCCGTCTACAGGCCCGAACATTGGGCGTTTGACGGGACCGGTCTCTACTACGGGGATCTGCTCGGAGCGGATGGGCATGCGTTCGGATACGAGGTCGACGGACTCGACTACCTCATCCGCGACGGCCTGCCGGAACCCAGCGCGACGAGCGGAGCACCGGCCGGGCTCAGCATTCTCGCGCTCGGCGTGTCGTCACTGAAGGAGGAGCCGACCGACCTCGCCTTCGACGATCGATTTCTCTCCGACGACGATGCGAAATTCGTGGCGGAGATCCGGGTGGGAGACGACAGCGACGTCGCCGTCGAGCGAGTCAAGCGCGGCGCCGGCATGATCGTCCACTTTCATCGCGGCCGGGGCGAAGTATTCCATGCCGGCAGCTGCGAATGGGTGGCTGCGCTCTTGCGGCGCGACGCGATGGTGGAACGAGTCACCGCTAATGTGCTCCGCCGCTATCTTGATCGTTGAGCGTCGTTTACACCGAGCGGGAGGATCGTATCCGAATCATCTCGGCTCGAAGGGCTACCATATATGAGCCAGAAACCGGTGAGTGGCCATTCGACGCGAGTGGGTGCGACTCAAGATCTGGCCGCATTGGATATTGACTTGGGCGCGATTACGCAGGCGAGAGGCTGGAAGTCGACGCGCATGCCGCTGCAATATGCGGAAAAGATCAATGCCGCAAGATCGGCGATGGCAAGAGCTGCGGCAGCGACTGGCCGCGACGAAGCGGTCTCTGAAGAGGGGTGGGAGCGGTGTTCGCGGGAAGCAACAATGTGACTGGAACGTGCAATCGACGTGGCGAGGCGTCGGCGTCTCGGCGCATTTGGCGGGGTCTGCGCGCCGGCGTGGCGCTGCTCGCTCTCTTCGGATCGGTGGCCTGCAGCGAGAATTTCTCGCCGCAGCCGCCGTCCGCCGAGCCGATGACGGTGTCGGACATCAGTACGCACTCTGTCCGCAATTTTGCGCCAGGGGACGCGCCTTATGTGCGCATCGCGGGCTGGGTCGCTGCCAACCGCACCGGCTGGTCGCAGTACTTAGGCACTCCACCCTCGTCGGGGACAATGATCTCGTACGATAGCGTGAGCCTGCAGTTCGTCGACAACCAGGTGCTGTCCCGGACACCGATGGGAATCTATCAGAAGGCAACGTCCGTGAATGTCGCCGACCTTCTTCGGGAGCCTCGGCGCGAGTGAGAGTGGTCCATTCCGGGTGCAATTCAGTAATCCACAAGTGGGATGCTGCGAGGTGCCCTGGAGCCTATAACCTAGGGCCTTTTCGTGCTGCCGCCCGTGGACATTAATGCGTGGCATTTTGCACATTGTTTAATGACATCCATAATAGTCTTGGATTTCATTCGCGATCGATATGTCGCTGGCGTGGCGAACGCTGAAGCGCGGTACGATGATCCGATGCGGACATTCCTACTTGGAGGCAATAATTTGTCCTGGAAGGCCGATCCAAAGCAGCAGCGCCGTTCAAGCTTGTTGGAGAGGACAAGCGGACGTTCGATGCATTGATGGTGGTATACAAATCACTTGAGAGCGAGCGCAATGATCTGGGTCACGGCTGCTTCGGAATTTGCCAGCAGGACCCCGATCTCTTGTTGTGGATCGCACTCAAATATCACGTTCACTTTCAGGTCGACACGTTATCCAAGGCGGATAGCGTAAATTACTCCGGCGACATCCATACCTGCGGTTGGCGGTTCGAATAGCTAAATGTGACGTTCGGATTGAGCCGACCCGCGCTGTCGATAACTCGAATAGCGGTCCCCCGATTTGTACTTACTGCCAACACCTGCTGCACCGCAACTTCGCATATCGCATTGTCTGTCAAAATTTCGAGGGGTGAGGTAGACGGGGAGCCCGCTCCGACATCTTAGCTACATTCCGGCGCAAAAATGAGCTTGCGAAGTTTCCGCGGAAACACCGCTGCATGGCTCTCTGTTGACATGCGAGACACCCCTCAGGTTGAAGAGCGCGATCCCAACAAATCTATCAACAAAGTCTAACACCCCCGGAACGATGTTCGGGTTTTGTCAAATCGTGTAACGAATAGTTAAACCACGGCGACCGCTTTCGCTGTGCCGCCGCACGGCGGGCCCCTCGCGCTCAGGTGAAGCATTTGCCGGCCATTTAGTTATGGCACGCAAAGTTCTCAAGTGCTATTTTTTTACTCGCGGAAGAACGAGCGGATCAACCGCATAACTCTAAACAGGGGATCCAATCATGCCTAGCTTCTTGCGCGGACCGCGAGTGCTCATCGGCATGGGCCTGATTACCATTGCGTCATGGCTGGCTGCGGACCTCGCGTGTGCCGAACCCGTCACCGTGGCGACCTATCACTACAACTCCGAGCGCACCGGATGGAATAATCAGGAAACGGCGCTGAGCGCGTCGGCGTTCCCATCGAATTTCGGCGTGCTCGCCACCGTGGCGCTCGATGAGCAGGTCGATGCGCAGCCCCTACTGGTGCCCGCGCAGT
>Ga0187871_10003104_pt1 | contig 13043 bp, 9 predicted proteins | sample June2016WEW_16_1_FD_132988 | JGI IMG/M metagenome (GOLD analysis project Ga0187871, IMG submission 132988) | Peatland microbial communities from SPRUCE experiment site at the Marcell Experimental Forest, Minnesota, USA - June2016WEW_16_10 | ecosystem: Environmental > Terrestrial > Soil >... | reverse complement strand
CGGATGCGATCACTGAGCCCGCGCACGCCCGGCCGCAAAGAACAAATGCCCCGCACAATCAAATCGATCTCCACCCCAGCCTGGGAGGCCCGATACAAAGCGTGCACAATGTTTTTGTCGAGCAGAGCGTTCATCTTGGCGATAATGCGTCCCGGCCGGCCCTGGCGCGCGTGTTCCGCCTCGCGATCGATCAGCGAGATGCACTTTTCCGCCAGATCCAGAGGCGCCACTAGCAGCGGGTCATAGCTGGGGTTCTCGGCGTAAGCGGTCAGGAAACTGAAGACGTCATGCACCGCGCGAGTGATCTCTGGATTCGCCGTGAACAGGCTGAGGTCGGTATAGATGCGCGCCGTGGTGGCGTTGTAGTTGCCGGTTCCAATGTGCGCATAGCTGCGTACGCCGTCCGGATCCCGGCGCACCAGCAGCGAAAGCTTGCAATGCGTCTTCAGCCCCACCAGCCCGTGGAACACCTGCACCCCGGCATCTTCCAGATCGCGCGCCCAGCGAATGTTGTGGGCTTCGTCGAAGCGCGCCTTCAACTCCACCACCGCCGTGACTTCCTTCCGCGAAGCCGCATCCAGCAGCGAAGGAACGATCGCGGAGTGTTCGCTGGTGCGGTAGAGAGTTTGCTTGATCGAGAGTACGTTATCGTCTTCCGCTGCCGATTCGATGAACGACACCACCGCGTCGTAGGAATCGTAGGGATGGTGCAGCAGCACGTCATGCCGCCGCAGTTCCTCGAAAAGATTTTGAGATTTCGCCGTAAGCCGCAACTCTCGCGGGGCAAAGGAACGATATTTCAGGTCCGGACGCTGTGTCTGATCGTAGACATTAAACAGCCGCGAAAGGTTGACCGGGCCATTCACCGGAAAAACCTGCCAGGGATCGAGCTCGAACACCGTCCGCAGGCGGTCGATAATTTCAGGATCGGCGTCGGCCTCAATCTCCATGCGCACCGCGTCGCCCTTGCGGCGGTTGTGCAACTCCGCCCGCACCGATTCGAGAAGATTGCGCGCTTCTTCTTCCTGCAGATAAAGATTGCTGTTGCGGGTCACTCGAAATGGAGCCGACGAAACGATGTCGTAGCCGTGATACATGTTCTGCGCGTGGTGCGCCACCAGGTCGGCAAGGAAAATGAAATCGGTCGTGGTCTCGGAAGGCAGACGCACCAACCGTGGCAACGCTCGCGGCACAGACACCACCCCGGTGTAGGTCAGCGCCGAGCGCCGCCTCCGCCGCAAAAGCAGCCCGAGGCACAGCGCTTTGTTGATCACCCGGGGAAAAGGATGAGTAGGATCCACCGTCACCGGCGTGAGCAGAGGATCCAGTTCCTTCTCGCAGTATTCGTCGACGAAGCGCCGGGCATCGGCGTCCAACTCGTGCAGGCTCAACAGGCGAATACCGTGCTCCGCCAGCGCTGGGCGCAGCGCGTTCCAACAATCGTACTGATCGTCCACGAACTTGTGCGTCAGGCGGGCCAGCACGTCGCGCTTCGCGGTCAGCGTCAATCCATCGGGGCCGGCTTGGTTGTAGCCGTCTTCAATCTGCTGCATCATGGCGGCTACGCGGATCTCGAAAAACTCATCCAGGTTGCTCGCGGAGATGGCCAGGAACTTCAGCCGCTCCAGCAGCGGGTTGCCTTCATCCTCGGCTTCTTCGAGCACACGACCGTTGAACGCGAGCCATGAGGTATCTCGGTTGAGGTAATACTCAGGATTGTCCAACGAAAGACGAGCCATGTGCGAGGGTATTACGCGTTCATTGGTACGACTTTTCTTTGCCGACGAGGATCCCGTTCACGGTAGTGAACCCAATCCGGTGCATTCGGACCGCACCCGGAAGAACAACTGTGGCGGGACATCTGCAAACGTTTAGTATAGAACATCCTCGCGCGGACGGCGCAGAACGGCGAACCAAGGCCGGCAAGTGGCAACCCGAGTCCGGAAAAGCCAGCCGGAAAAAAGAATCCGGCGCATCGCAACGGCGGGCTTCGTCGTTCGATGCGCCGGCAGAATTCGAAGTGTGCCGCACTCACCAACCTCGTGGAAATAGATCGTCCCCCGCTTCCAGGAGGCTATTTGACTTGCTTGATAGCCTCTTTCTCTTTTTGAACAACACCCTCCGGCAGCGGCGCATAGGAAAGCGCAGCCGTCATCTTCTGTCCGTCCGTAACCATCCAGTTCAGAAAGTCGGCTAGAATCTTGCCCTTCGCGCCATCCTGCGACTGCTGAGGAATCAGCAGCCAGGTAAAACTCGAAATGGGATAAGCGTCTTTGCCCGGCGCATTCGTAATGGAAACGCGAAAATCCGCCGGCATTTTCGGAGCCGACGCGGCCGCTGCAGTCACTCCTTCCAGAGACGCTTTCAGAAAGACCCCCGCGGCATTTCGCACGCTGCCGTACGGTATGTTGTTCTGCACCGCATAGATCAACTCAACGTAGCCGATCGCTCCCTGTAACTGTCGAATCGAACCCGCGACCCCTTCGTTACCCTTTCCGCCCAGCCCGATTGGCCACTTGACGCTGGTGTTGCTGCCCACTTCGCTCTTCCAATCCGCGCTGACCTTCGACAGATAGTCGGTCCAGATGAACGTGGTCCCGCTGCCGTCGGAGCGATGCACCACAATGATGTCCTTATCGGGGAAGCTGACGCCCGGATTTACGCTGGTGATGGCTTTGTCATTCCACTTTGTAATCTTGCCCAGAAAAATTCCCGCCAGGGCATCGGGGGTGAACTTCACCTCCCCGCTCACTCCCGGAATGTTGTAGGCCGGCACCACCGCGCCCAGCACGCTCGGAATGTTGAGAATCTTCGTCTTACGCTTGGCTTGAGCTTCCGTGAGCTGAACGTCCGTCATCGGCATATCGCTGGCGCCGAAATCTACCGTGCCTTCTGTCACCTGACGGATGCCGCCGCCGCTCCCAATGGATTGGTAGTTGATCTGAACGTCGGGGTGCAGCTTTTTGTATTCGCTGAACCACTTCGAGTAAATGGGATTCGGGAACGTGGCCCCGGCCCCGTTCAGAGTGGTCTGGCTCACTGCCGGTAGAGCTAGAAATGCACACACCCAAAGCAACACGGTTCGTCGCATCACTCGATGGTTCCTCCTAAGTATAGATGTCCTAACTTCTATCGGCGCTGTGTTACAGGATAGTTACAAACCAGTGAATTTCTGATGAATGGGATTGTGTCGTCAATGCGCTGAGGTTACGGAGGGCTGCCAGCGCGCCCGCAAAATCCAGGTTATAGAGTCCCACAAATCCGCGGTCCAGAGACGTGACCAGTCTGCCATCGGGCGGCGCAGCGGCACCCGCAGAAGCATACCGCCCCAGCACCAGACAGAAGCCTGCTAACATACCGAAGATTAAAACCCTGCGAAATTGGACGGTGCTTAGCATGCCCATAAGGTCGAATCTGCCTGTTATGCCGCATCGGCCCCATAGCGCAAGATTACTTTTCCACTTCCCTCTTCGATGCAACTAATTGGTCTTGCGGCCATCCAATTGTGCTGGGGCGATTCACCCGGAGGCTCTTCATCCCGCCAATGCATCTTAATCTCGATCTGCTTCTACTCCCCAGGACGAAAACTTCATGAACGATTTTATACACTATGCCCCCGGTTGGCCCGGCATTCCGCCGCGCTGGACCTCAAGCGCCAAAACCGGAGCCGGCACGGCCCTAAACCAGCACAGCAAGGTCTGGTTCACCACCAGCCACGGCATTTTGAATGAGGTTTACTTCCCGCGGGTCGATCAGGCTTGCACTCGCGACCTCGGCTTCATCGTCACCAACGGACGGGACTTCTTCTCCGAGGAAAAACGGCATTGCACCTTCGAGAACAAGCCCTTCGAGCCCGGCGTCCCCGCCTTTGAACTGACCAACACCGATGGCAGTGGCCGCTACCGGATTTACAAGGAGATCCTCACCGATCCTTACCGCAACGTGGTTCTGCAGAAGATTCGCTTCGAACCGCTGCAGGGACAACTCTCCGATTATCGCCTCTACGCCCTGCTCTCGCCGCACCTGGCCAATTGCGGAAACGGCAACACCGCCTGGGTGGGTGACTACAAAGGCGTACCCATGTTCCTCGCCGAGCGCGACGGCACCGCGCTCGCCCTGGCCTCATCCGTGCCCTGGAAAAAAATGTCCGTCGGATTCGTCGGTGCCTCCGACGGATGGCAGGATCTTTCCGCTCACTTCCGGATGGAGTGGGAATACCAGCGCGCCGAAAATGGCAACCTCGCCTGCACCGGAGAGATCGATCTCGCCGCTTGCAATGGAGAGTTCGTCCTGGCCCTGGGTTTCGGCTCGAAGTGGACCGAGGCCGGGCAGCAAGTCCGCTCCACCCTCCTCGAAGATTACTCGGAACTTCGCGAGCAGTACGTCTTCCACTGGAAAAACTGGCAGAACACGCTGCTCAAACTCGATGAACCCCCGCGCCAGTACGATCTTTACCGCTCTTCTACCGCGGTCTTACGCACTCACGAGTCCAAGGATTTTCTGGGCGGCATCATCGCCAGCCTTTCCATCCCCTGGGGATTTAGCAAAGGCGATGAAGACCTCGGCGGCTATCACCTGGTATGGCCGCGCGATCTCGTCGAGACCGCGGGAGCGCTGCTCGCCGCCGGCGCCGTCTCTGACGCAGTTCGAGTGCTCCGCTACCTCGAGGCCACGCAGGAGGCTGACGGCAACTGGGCGCAGAATCTCTGGCTCGATGGCCGCTCCTATTGGGCCGGCGTCCAGATGGACGAAACCGCCTTCCCCATCCTGCTGCTGGATCTGCTGCGCCGCGAATCCGCGCACGGTCTGGGCAAATTGGAGCGCTGGTGGCCCATGGTGCGCAACGCCGCCAGCTATATTCTGCGCAACGGCCCGGTTACGCAGCAGGATCGTTGGGAAGAAGATGGCGGCTATTCTCCCTTCACGCTCGCCGTGGAGATCTCTGCGCTCCTCGCAGCCGCCGACATCGCCGAACTCACCGGACACAGCGACGCTGCCTCCACTCTTCGCGACGCCGCCGATGCCTGGAACGACAACATCGAACGCTGGGTTTACGCCACCGGCGGCGATCTCGCCCAGCAAGTCGGCGTGGAAGGCTACTACGTGCGCATCGCTCCTCCGGACACCGACGACGCCGCGTCTCCCACCCAGGGCTTCGTTCCCATCAAGAATCGTCCTCCCGGCAAAGACGGACAGAACACGGAGCGCGCCTTTCGCATTATCAGTCCGGACTCGCTGGCGCTTGTGCGTTTCGGACTGCGCGCGCCCGATGATCCCCGCATTCTAAATACGATTCGCGTCATCGACGCTCTGTTGCGCGTGCAACTACCGCAGGGCCCATGCTGGTACCGCTACAACGGCGATGGTTATGGCGAGCACGAGGATGGCTCGGCTTTCGACGGCACCGGCATCGGCCGCCCCTGGCCGCTGCTCGCCGGAGAGCGCGCTCACTACGAACTCGCCGCAGGCCGCCCCTCCGCAGCCGAAGCTTTGCTCTCGATGATGGAACGATGCCCCACCGGCCACGGCCGCCTGCTGCCCGAGCAGGTCTGGGACGCCGCCGATATTCCCGCGCTGGAGTTATTTCGCGGTAAACCCTCCGGCTCGGCCTGCCCTCTGGTCTGGGCGCATTCCGAATACATCAAACTTCGCCGCTCGCTGCGCGACGGTAAAATCTTCGACCAACCTCCCCAAACCGTACAACGCTACCTGGTCGAGAAACCCACGCGGCAATTTTTCGGCTGGAGGTTTAACAACAAGTGCCGCTCCCTGCCCCGCAACAAGAAACTGCGGATCGTATTGCTCACCCCCGCTCTCGTGCACTGGAGTATCGACGGCTGGACAACTTCCCAGGACACCAACACCCGCGACACCGGCCTGGGCACCCACGTTCTCGACTTGCCGACCGCCTCACTGCCCGCGGGAAGCCAAGTCACATTCACGTTTTACTGGCCGCAGGAGAGTCGCTGGGAGGGAACAAATTACAGCGTGGCTGTCGAGTAGCGAAGTTGGTACGTGTGGAGCGGACACTCCTGTCCGCTGCCTTTGACTTTGATCTTGCCTTTGCCTTTGATTCCAACTCTGAATGCCGTTGTGCCGATCGGGGCCTACGCCTCCGCCGCACTCGAATAAACGATCTCCACCACCGTGCAATCGTCATTCAATGGATTTCCTGCGCAGAACTCCGAGACCGCCGAGAAAATTCCTTCCAGCGTCGGAGCCTTCGCTGCCGCCGCTTCCAGCCTGAAGTCTTCGAAGAAATCGCCCATGGCATTCTCCGCCTCGGTCACACCATCCGTTACCAGAATGAAGCGATCACCCGAATTGAGCTGGCAGCGCGCGCTTTCAAAGGTCGCGTCGGCCAGCAAGCCGACCGGCACATTGCCGTGCGGCGGCCGCATCACTTCTCCACCACACACCAGCAGCGGCTGCACGTGGCCGCAGTTCACATATTCCAGGTCGCCGTCCCGGCGCAATCGTGCCAGTAGCACGGTGGCATATTTTTCGCCCACCAGCTTTTCGGTGAAAAAACGGTTCACCGCCGCCACCACCTCCAGCAACGGCATGCCCGAACTCAAATGCGAATAAATCATCCCTTGCAAAGTGGAAGCCAGCAGCGCCGCCGAAACTCCCTTGCCGCTCACATCGGCGAGCACCACGGCGAGTCCTTCCTTTGTATTCACCGCATCGAAGAAGTCTCCGCCGATTTCCTTACAAGAAAGATTCTTCCCGCGCAGCTTGGCAAACGGCACTTCGGGAATCTTCACCTGCATCAGCCGCTGCTGAATGCTGGCTGCAATCGTCAACTCCTGCTGGTAGCGCCGCGATTCTTCTTCCGCCTGCACCAGCCGCGCGTTCTCGATCAGCGACGCGGCTTCTGTCGCGATCGCCCGCAGAATGTCGTGGCCCACGCCGGAAAATTCCCGCGAAGCAAAACGCGAGTCCACATACAAAACTCCCGTCACCTCCGCCGCCGCGTCTGACACCGGCGCCTGCTGCTCGCGCGTCGACTGCACCTGCCGCTTGCGCAGCGGAATGCAAATCACGGTACGAAGATCGTAGGCCACAATGCTCTGCCGCGCCGCCAGGTCCATCGAACTGCCGGTGTCGGTGAGCAGAAACTCCGAATTCGAACGCAGCGACTCGTCCAGCGCGGAATGCGAAATTGTCTTGTCATCCAGCAGCGGCTCGCCTTTGTTGTTGCGTCCCGCCATCAACCGCAGCTTGCCCTCGTCGTCCTTTAGAAAAACGTAGCCCCGCTCGGCCCGCGTCAGCCGCAGCGTTACGTCCAGCATGGTCATCAGGATTTCGTCGAGCACACCGGCGGTGTTCAACTTGGCCGCAGCCTCAAGAAACAACGTCAACTTTTCCAGATCGGTGGTTTCCTGCGAAATCTGGATTCCGGAAATCTGGCTTAAAAAATCACGCGCCGTATTCGACGTGCGGTGCGCCGGATTGAAAATGGCATAGGTCGAATCGCGCGCCCCAAATTCCAGCCGGTCATTGCGCTCCAGCTTTTGCCGCTGAATGCGTTCCCCATTCACGAACGTGCCGTGCTTGCTGCCCAGGTCGACCAGAAAAAATCCGTCTTCTTCCAGAATGATCTGCGCATGATCGCGCGACACCCGCGGATCGGCAATCACCAGATCCTTATCCACCTTGCGCCCCACACTGAAAGGAGTCCGGTTGAGAACAATATTTTTCTGCTCGTTTCCCTGCACCAGCACCAGCGCCGGAAACACGCCGGAACCGGAAGACGAACGAGCTATCGCATTTAAGGCCATGAGATTTCGCGCTGAAAGCGGCTCCATCCTTGTCGGGTTCTTTGCAACAAGGTCGGGCTTTGCCCGGCATTCGCGCCGCTATGCATAATGACAGGAATCAGGCCCCGGCGGGAAGAGCCTTTCGCTTCCTCAGTTTTGTTTTACCACCAGCGCCTGTTTTCGCGCACAGGAACACCCGTTATTTTCGGCCTATCCGTGCCCGCACCTTCACACTTGCGGCCCGTGCTGTCTGCCTCGGACATCCACCAGAATCATCGCAAACACCAACACCGGCGTGGCGAACGTCGCCAGGAAAGGCCACTTCCACCCGCTGAGCGCCCACGCCGTCGCCCCGCTTAGAAAAACAACGCTCAAGCCCAGACTGGCAATCCACTGCCAAGCCAGGACGAAGCCTCCCATCCCATATCCCAATCGAAACCCGCGCGACCGTGCCACGAAAAACGTTCGATCCCGTACCACCGCCAGCACTGCAGGCAGAAGCAACACCTGGTTATAGGGCGCGTACATCGGGACCACCAGCACGGTCAGCGCCATTACCAGCGCCGTCGCCCCGCCGAATTCCACCTCCTCGGCGCGCTGTCGTCGAAGTTTCCACAGAAGCACAGCGCACGCCAGCACCGCCCCCGCCGCCAAAATCTTTCCCGCAAACCCCCACGGCACCAGTTGATCCAGCACCGATTGGTTCTGCGTATAGCGGTGATATTGCCCGATCGCGTGCACAAACATCCGCCACCACCCCGGCAAAATAATCTCCGAGCCCGCCAGCAACAGCACCATCACCAGCCCAAAGCCAAACACCAATTTCCGTCGCGCCCGCCAATCGCTCACCGCCCACACCAGCAGCCACGCCACCAAAGGCCACGCCAGTTGCGGCTTGATCGTCGCCAGCGCCAGCAACGCTCCGCCGCAAAACAAGAACCCGCTGGCCACGCACGCCGCCGACCCCGCCAGCAGTGCCGCCACCAACAAGCTCAATTGCTGCAGCTTGATCCCTTGCACTGCTGGCACGCTCCCCAGCGTCAGGACGACAGCAGTAGCAGTTGCCAGCGGTGATAACCGCCATCGCAACGCGCATAGCCACAGCCAAACGCTCGCTGCCGTCAGCCCCACGAGTAGCCAGTGAAAAAATATCTGCACTTCGTGAAACGGCAGCCCGATCAGCGGCGCCAGCAGAAACACCACATAAACAGGATAAGCAAACCCCTGCTGGTCCTTGGGATCATTCGGCCGCGCTGCATCCAGCACGCGCCCGTAATATCCCTTCTGGATTTCTATCGCGATATCGTCGCCGTAAGGATTGCGCTGGTGCAGCAGCAGTTCCCTTGCACCCAGCCAGCGCGGATAAAGATCCGACAAATTCCCGCGCGGACGCTCATGCGCCGCCGCATCCGCCACCTGGTAGCCCACCAGAATTCGGTCGACATAGAACCACATGCTCGCCGCCGCGATCACGGCGGCAAGAAACCCGAATTGCGCGCGCTTCCCCAAGGTCGCCGGCCATCTCCTCAATTCAGATCTCAAACAATCCGCCCCATGTTACAACTGATCGGGCCACGCCCATCGGACGAAGATCAAGCTTGCGACTGCGGATCGCAATTTCGGCGGCCATCGGACTGGCCAGCGCCTTCTACTGCTGGTTCCTGCTGGCGCATTTTCAACAAGGCGCTGGCGACTTTACCTGGGCCATCTGGGCCGCACAGGACCTGCTCGCCCATCGCAACCCTTACCTGCGTCCCATGCAGCTGTATCCCATCCCCAGCGCTATCTTTGGCCTGCCTTTTGCGTGGATGCGTCTCGACGTTGCCGGCGGTGCCTTCTACGGGATCAGTTCCGCTCTCATGGCATTTGGCCTGTCACGCAACGGCTACCGTCGCCTGCTCGTCTTCCTCGCCTATCCTTATTGGGCCGGGTTGCTCACCGTTCAGTGGACGCCCCTCCTCGTGGCCAGCGCTTTTCTTCCACCGCTGCTGCCCGTCACGCTGGCCAAGCCGCAACTGGGATTGCCCGTGCTCCTTACCCGAGCAACGCGGCGGGGCTTGCTCGCCTGCGCCCTGGTCCTCGCACTCAGCTTTCTGGTTTTGCCCAGGTGGCCGTGGCTCTGGGTCGGCAACTTTCACTTCTATGCGCGATTTTTCCCGCTCCTGATCTGGCCCGGCCCATTGCTGGCTCTGGCTCTACTCCGCTACCGCGACCGCGACGCTCGTCTTCTCTTCCTGATGGCGATCACTCCTCAGCGCTGGTTCTACGACATGCTCATTCTCTGGCTCATCCCCAAATCGCGCCGTGAGCTGTGCGCCACCATCTTCATCAGTTGGGCCGCTGGCATCTGGCGCTGGTACTACCCTCCTCACAGCTTCACCCAAGTCGGCCGTTGTGCCGTCCTCGTTTTCTACCTGCCCATGCTGATAGTCGTGCTGCTGCGAAACAGACGGGACGATACCCCCTCAACCGTCTAGCCCGGAATCGCCGCTTGCGCCGTCGACCTCCACCGCGATCGCCCGGCCCCGGAAATCTCCCTGCCAATCTCCCACGCCCACCACAACAACGGAATCGCCATCAGATTCACTCGGCCGGCCGCGAGCCAAAGCACGATCCACAGCGGGCTCAGCAAGACCGGCAGAACGGGAAGCAGCAGGGCAAATCTCCTACTCCGCGTCGGCATCTGCACACAATAGTCCAAAATCAAAACCAGTGGTAAGACGAGCAAACTCAGATCATGCGCATTGGTTTGCCAGCCGATCAATCCTGATACCACCACAGCCAATGCAAATTGCAGCTCAAGCTTTTCCGGTTGAGCCGTCGTCCGCCCCGCCCACGCTGCGAAAAGAAACAGTATCACCGAACTCACCAAAGCCACTGCGGACCAAACCACCTTCGGAAACAGGAAAGGCCAACCTTGCACCAAGCCATTCAGGTTCGGCATTAGTTCCAGCGGGATCCCTCCCAGACTCGGTGTCTTCACCACCTGCAGAACATATTCCGGATAGTGAAGCGCTCCCTCCCACCCCACCAACCCCACTGAAACCAGCGCCAGCAACATCGACACTGCCGCGAACCCCATCGCCACCCGCCTTCGCGTCGAGAGGATGAGTAGCAAAACAATCGGAACGATCAACTGAAACTTAAATATCCCCAGAGCGAACCAGCAGCCAGCGAGAAAATTCTCTTCTCTCTTCAGCGCATTGAACCCTAATGTGCAAAGCAACAACAGCAGAATAGAATCCTGCCCCTGCAATAAACAGGCGAAAACCGGAAAGAATGCCAGGCATCCCAACACAAACGCCCAAGGCGGAATCGCGCCCAGCATACGAACCGATCGGCGCAGCAGCCAGGCCACCCCAAACAGGGCGCCGATATTCAGCAGATCCCACGCCGCAAATGCGTGGCGATAAGGCAACTGAGTCAGCGGCATGAAGATCAATGCTTCAAACGGCGGGTGGATATAGGGCAACGGCCCGCGCCGCGAAGGGATCTCTCCCGCGAAGCTCTTCTGCACTTGATATTGCACCTGCGGGTCATAAAGCCGATGCCCGAGTCCCCCGCGCAACACTTTGGCCGCGGTGTAGAAGACCGTGAAGTCCGGATACCCCCGGCTAATCCGCCCCCAAAGATTGACGACCAGCAGTAGGTGCAAGCCCACCATCCCAGCCACAAACATCCAAGCTAGGCGCCGCCATCTGCTCCCCCCAGCCGCCGCGGATTGTCTTTCCCTGGCCAACACGATGGATCGCGATTGTACCCCTTACGCGGCGCAACCGGTTCAGATAAACTCCCTAGATCCTCCCGCTCCTGTTCCTCCACTACGACGAAGTTCACTTCAGCACACTAGCTGTCGCAACGCAGGACCGGTGAGGACCATCGCAAGACGGCTTAGCAGTTACTTTCGGTATCCAAGAAATTACACCTGTGGGAGCATTTTGCGGGTTATTATGAGTTGGATTAAATCTCCCAGCAGAGTTGTGCGAAACGGGATGAAATCCCCCGGCGGCCACGGGGCGTGAGCCGCGCTGCGGAATGTTTTGCAAGATCGATCTTAAGGAGGCGGGAAACTATGAATCAGCTTTGGAGATTGTGGCGCGACGAAGAAGGACAAGACATCGCCGAATACGCCGTTATGCTGGCCGTGATTCTTGTGATTGTCGTCGGCACCATCCGGCTCATCGGCTCGAACGCAAATAACGTTTTCTCGAACGTATCCAGTTCGATTCAATAAGAGTTTGCTCGGCGCGGTGCTAAATCGGCGATTCTCGCCAGCTTACGGCCAGAATCCGTGTCTTCCCACGGTCTAACGGAGTGCTATGAACCGTACTCGTTTGTTGATGATCGGGGCCCTGGCCTTGGCCTTGGGAGCCATTGTCAGCCTTATCGTCTTCAAGAAGCTGCAAGGCGGAAGCTCGTCCAGCAACGAGCCCGGCGCCGACGTCATCGTGGCCGCCGACGACATCCAGGTCGGCGCCAGAATCGGAGAGCATGACGTCCGCACGGTCCGCTACCCTGCCTCTGCTCTGCCCCCTGGGTTCTACAGCAAGCGCTCTCAAGTCATGGGGCTCGGCGTGATCCTTCCCATCACCAAGGGAGAATTTATTTTGCCCAGCAAACTGGCTCCCGAAAATGCCGGGTCCGGCTTGCCTTCTCTGATTCCTCGCGGCATGCGCGCCGTCTCCGTCCGGGTCAATGAAGTCGTCTCCGTCGCTGGCTTCGTCGGTCCTGGCACTCGCGTCGACATCCTCCTTACCGGAACCCCCAACGGCAGCGCAGAATCTCAAACCACCACCGTTTTGCAGAATGTCGCCGTGATTGCCTCCGGCCACACTCTCGAGCGCAATGCCGCCGGCGAAGCCCAGAACACTCCGGTGATCACTCTTCTGGTCTCGCCCGACGACGCCGAACGCCTTACTCTGGCCAGTTCCGAAGGCCACATTCAGCTCGCCCTGCGCAACCCGCTCGATACGGAGCAGGACGAAGTGACCGCGGCCAATGCCAAGGGGCTATACAAGGGCGGTACTCCGGTAGCGTCTCCGCCCCGCGTACATGTTCGTCCCGTGAAACAGAAAACTGAGCAACCGCCCCCCGCTCCTTCGGTCCTCAACGTCGAGGTCTACAAGGGTGACAAGAGAACGGTCGTACCGTTGCCGGAACAAAGCGGTGAAGACCCTAAGTAGTCGAAGAAAAGTTCGCCTTACGCGCTCTACGCGCTGCATTGCAGGTTTTCTCATGTGGATAGGAATCACACGATGAAGGTTCGCACCACACTTTTCG
>Ga0187871_10003103_pt1 | contig 13044 bp, 14 predicted proteins | sample June2016WEW_16_1_FD_132988 | JGI IMG/M metagenome (GOLD analysis project Ga0187871, IMG submission 132988) | Peatland microbial communities from SPRUCE experiment site at the Marcell Experimental Forest, Minnesota, USA - June2016WEW_16_10 | ecosystem: Environmental > Terrestrial > Soil >... | reverse complement strand
TTCATCCCCGATGCCCTCGCCGACCGCGCCACCACCACCGCGAGATCCCTCGGTCTCACTGCCGAACCAGTGCTCGCCTACCTCGCCAACGCCATCCGCGGCCGTTGTCGCGGATGGCGTTGGCGAGGTAGGCGAGCACTGGTTCGGCAGTGAGACCGAGGGATCTCGCGGTGGTGGTGGCGCGGTCGGCGAGGGCATCGGGGATGAAGGTAGTGTCGGTCTCCACCGCGGAATTTCGCAGCTTAATGCCAAGGTCTTCCAGAGTGACGAAGCTGAGATCGCGGGGCGGCGGTCCTGCCAAGAGTAGCGTGTTCACTTTGCCCACTTCGCCTAATTCCCGCTGCAATAGAGCCAGGGGGACATAGGCGGCGCGGACGTCGCCTTGTTGCGGATTCAGGGAGAACTCGCGCGGGGCGGCTGCGCCGAGAGTGAGGCGGATGGTCTTCCCAACATCTTCCTTGCGGCCATGCAGCGATTCGAGCGGAATGGCGGAAGGCTTCTCGACACGAATTAAGAGCGCATCGCCGGGCTTCGCGTCAAGCTCGCGAGCCAGGGCGGCGCTCAGGTGCGCCGCTCCAAACAGGTTGTCGCAACCGTAGATTTCGACGCCCAGGGCACGCCGCCCGCTCGCCTGATGGACGACCATTCCGTTAATCGCGACGATGGGGGTGGCGTGTCCGAACGACGCGGCGAGATCCTGGCGGAAAAAGCCGTTGCGGGCGACGACGTAATCGGTATCGCCGAGGCGCGCCAGCACCAGGTCGCGCAGGCTGGCGCGCACGGAATCGCCCACCAGCAGCGCGCCTCCCAACACGGCGGCCGCGGTGGAGACGCCCAGCAGCACGGCCAGGTTCGTGCGCCAGAACCAAGCCAGATTACGCGCCAGCAGGGTGGAGATTCGCATTTCGCAATTCGTACCGGATGGGGAACCGGGCGGCCAGTTCGGCGCTGTGCGTGACCACGATGAGGATGGTGTCTTGCCGCTGGTGCAGTTCGAGCAGGAGCGAGGCCACGACATCGGCGGAGGCTTGATCGAGATTGCCGGTGGGCTCGTCGCACAGCAGCAGCAGAGGCTTGCAGATGAGGGCGCGCGCCAGGGCCACGCGCTGCTTCTCGCCGCCGGAAAGCTCGGAGGGGCGATGATCGAGGCGATCGGCAAGGCCAACTTGCGTGAGGAGGCCGCGCGCGCGATCGGCGGCTTGGGGGGCGTGGTTCGATACCAGCGTGGGCACCAGGACATTTTCAAGCACGGAACATTGGGGCAGAAGACAGTGGTCCTGAAAGATGAAGCCGATGGACTGGTTGCGGAAGGCGGCGAGATCCTTTTCGGAGAGCGTGAAGGGATTGCGCCCGTCGAGCGTTAGCGTGCCGGAGGTGGGTTGTTCCAGGCCGCCGAGGATATAGAGCAGGGTACTCTTGCCGGCGCCGGAAGGGCCCATGATGGCGGCCGCGCCGCCGCGCTCGATGGTGAAGGAAACTCCGGAGAGGATGGGGAGCGGCCCGCGGGGCGTCGGATATGTTTTGGCGATTTGAGAGACGTCCAGCATTAGCGCCGAACCATCGACTGAGCCATGGACTATTGTCGCATGGGCTAGCTTTCAGTCACGTCAGGGAGGCCATTGGGGCACACCGAAATCTCACCGAGCACCTCGCGGGGAATATCGCGCCAAGTGCCGGTAGCGTTCCAGGTCGGCGATGGTGCTGGAAATGGAGCGCTGGAGGCGAGTCTGAGTGAGGTAGATGCGGTGCAGGGCGAGGGCATATTCGCCGGTGGGCACGGCGGGGTCGTGGATGCGGGCCTCGGCGCGGTCGATGAGATTACCGATAAGATGTCCATCTGCATGGCGAATGGGTGCGTTAGTTTTTGGATTGTTGATCCAAAACGCAAACGCGTGTCCGTGACGGAGGGGGACGTGACGAAACATTACGGCGTGGTGGCGTCTATATCGTGTTTGTTGCCGGCAGAGGAGGTGCGTGTCGGAGAGATTTTCGGGTGTTGAAGCCGGCTAAAAGCCGGCTGCGGGCAGAATTGCCCGCCCTCCAAATCAGGTTGCGGCGCACCTTCTCACCCGCGCCGCCTTCGAAGAGGACGTTATCGGGCACCACCATTCCCGCGCGGCCGTCGATCTTCAGGAGGGTGTAAATGTGCGGGACGAAATTGAGCTGCTTGTTGCTGGTGGAGATCCAGAAATCCTCGCGGAGTGGAACAGCCTTGTCATCGATTGTGTGAGATATACGGCCCGTCAATGCGCTCAGGATTTTGCAGTTGGAAGAGCGCATGTGGGCTGAGCCTTCTTATTTGGCTGCGTCAACCATCTCTCCAGCCCTTTTCCACAACGTCTGGTTTACTTCATCGCAGAACCGGGTTTGATCGCCGGGGGTCGTCCCACTCGATTTACTGTGTCCCGACTCCAAAGTCAAAAATGTCTACTGCGCCTGCCGCGCCTGCCCCGTAAGCGCCCACAATACCCGACGACGCGAGAAAGCAGTACTCTCCCTCCTGTAGCGGAGCATTGGGTGTCACCTTGTACAAGCCGCTGCGCAAACGTTCCGACTTGAACGAGACCATTGATTTCTCGTTGGTTCCAGAGGATGCCCCCCACATGCTGAACTGCCCAATGATCGTCGTCCGGTTGGATTTGGCAACGTCAAGCCGGATCAAGGCGAATTGATTCGAGTTCGAAAGGTTGCCGACGCCGAAATAACTTCTGCCCAAGCCCACGGACTTGTCCTCGAAATAAAAATAGAACACTGCGCTAGCGTCCGCCGTCTGAATCCCGGCGTGCGGACCGGGCAAGATGGCTTTAGTCTTCATTTTCGTGGCGCCGTACGTCAGCGCGGACGTGAATATTCCACCGGTCTTCGATCCCTGGTAAGCGGCGCGCTCTAATACCACCATGGTAGGCTTTCCTTCCCGATCCCTTGTGTATAGCCAAATGCCAGAGTCGTGTGGCACAAGCGGGTTGTTCGGGTCGCCCATTGCCTCTGAACCGCCCGACGGCGTCGCTCCCGAAGCCGACCGGCGGACGGGCGAAACCTTCCTCACCATAGCTGCAAGCACCGTTTCAGACACACCCTCCCGCTTGAGCTTCAACAAATCGTCCGGGTCTATCGAATACTTCCCCGGTTGGCTTTCAACCATGCTAACAACAAGCTCCTCGCCTAGTCCCGACTTGACCATTTTCACAATGGCCTCGTTAGTCAACACTTCCTGCGCGCTACTCACTACTCTTGGAATCTTGATCGACGTGACCACACTTCCATCCGATGGACTTGACAATAAAATCTCAAACCCATTTTGCCACTCGTACAAACTTGCACCCTTTTGCTGCGCCCACCCTTTAATTGGTAGCCCTAAACACTTAACCACCTCTTCTTGGGATTCACCGATATGAATCGAATTAGCACACGTTCCAGCGACACTTGGACGGCTAATTTCCTGTGCGATGAGAGCACCTGTAGCCAGGGCAGTCAGTGCGATCTGCCTGACAACTGTCGTCGATTTCATTCTGCTGAGTACCCTTCCCGGAGGTTGACGAACATCAGGCCCCGCCCACCTCCGGTGCGAATCGTCATTGTAGACCCAATCCCTCTCGTGTCTGCCGCACGTAAGAATCTAACAAGGCGACACATGACCTCAACTCACGGATAGATAGGAAGTTGTGTCCGCTGAAGAAGAAAAGAACAACAGGGTTAACTATGGTTGATTGTAAACCAACGTTAACTCGAAACGCCAGCTTTTTCGAGAATCTCCTTTCGGTTTGGGAACGGCCCGCGTGGGTAAATCTCCTCTGTGTTGAGCCGCCGCTTCGAACTTTAGGTTCCTCATAGTCGGCCACTTTGCACTTGGTTCCATGCTACTTCTGCTTATCTAGCCACGCGGAGTACTCTTCTCTATCTTTTAGACCTGATCAATCTTCGGGCTTCGTCTTCATGTACTTCAGATTTTCAAACATCTCCTCTTTTACATCTGGATCATTTTCATTCGTCTGGATCTGGATCGTCTACCCATGGTCTTGATGGCATTCCCGGCGCGCCAGCTCTCCGTCCCGCGGACACGGAAGCGCCCCTGCCCGCACCAGCCACGATTCTAAGAGCAAAGGAGGTGCAGCGCGTGCCCAGTGGTCGAGAAAAGGGCAGCGGCGGCGCTGCTACCGCCTCTGACCTCGAACCGCTGACCATCAAGGGCCGCATGGCAACCGATGGCGTGGACCTTACCGCGGCGGAAAAAAAGCTCCTTCAAGACCAGGACTGGACCACCGAAGACGAGGCCGACGCGGTCATAGCCGGACGGATCTACCGCCGAGAAGCAGGCCGCGCCAAGCCCCTCGGGAATATCTGAGAGATCGTGGCATCACGGTGGACCGTTGAGATCGCATCCACCGCCGGCGCCAGTCTCGAACAGCTCTTGAACGATTATGGCGAGGATGCGTACCGCGATGCGCTCCGGGACCTTATAGACTTGGAAGAACCCCAACGCCGGATGGAGCCGTCCACCTGCGCAAGACAAAGCCGACTATCGCATCTACTTGTCCCGCGCTCTCTATCGTGCGGTTTACCGCGTCTTGCCTGGCCTGCGGAAGGTGATCGTTTTTCGCGCCGGGCCGCGCGGCGGCGGAATCTACCGCGGATATGAGAAATGGCGATCGCCGCACTCCGTCGGTTCCAGGGGGTCTCAAGCCGGGACGTATCGCTCGAAGGGGATCTCACGGGAATCTTTTCGTATTTTCGCGACGTCGTAGGCGAGCTGCATGCGGAGGAGGTGGTTCATATCGGGCCCGAAGGCCTTTTCGATCCGAAGCGCCATTTCCGGCGTCAGGGCCGCCTTGCCGTGGAGCAGGTCGGAGAGGGTAGGCCGGCGGACCTTCAGAATCCGTGCTGCCTGCGTTACGTTCAGGCGCAGGGATTCGACGATTTCGGTTCTGATCAGGTCACCCGGGTGGGGCGGATTCTCCATGGGCATTGCAGGTCTCCTAGTGATAGTCGATCAGGTCAATGTCGGTGGCGGTGTTCGTTTCCGGGCCATAACGGAAAATCAGTCGCCAGTTTCCTGTTACAGTCAGGCTCCAGAATTCCCCTAGTTCGCCTTTCAACGGGTGTAGTTTCCATCCGGGAAACCGACCCCACTTGGTCCAAGGTCTCGGCTGTTTCGAGCGCGAGGAGGAACTTTCGCAGCTTGCCGGCTATTGCGGCAGGCACGCCTTTGGCGTTATCGTCTTCATAGAGTTGCCGCAGTCCTTTATGGCTCCTGCCAAGGCGCATTCGGCTCCTGCACGGTTCATCATGTACGGTTATACCGTACATGTCAAGGGATGTTGCGGCCACCGAATATCATGAAGCCGGTGTCGGCATGAGTGCCGACACGGCACGCAGAGTGCGTGCGCCACGTGGATTATCGCTGTAATTCGTCGGGTCGATAATTTAGTGCGAGGTTTTTGATGGATTAGTTGTGGCGATGGCTTCGTAGACTTCCAGGGCGCGGGCGGCCATGCGGGCGGCGCTGTAATGCTCGCGGACACCGGCCACGCCGGCCTTTCCTAGCTGCTCCAGGAGAGCTGGGTTTTTCCAGAGCGAGTAAATGCCCTGCGCCAGTGCGGCGGGGTCGTCCGGTTCGACCAGGATGCCGCCACCGGTCTTCCCCACGATTTCGGTGAGACCGCCACGGCGCGGCTCGACCACGGGCACGCCGTTGGCCATGGCTTCCAGCAGGAACATGCCTTTGGGCTCGTCGTAGGTGGCGGGGACAGACAGCACGTCGAGGTTGCGCAGAAAATCGATTTTGTGCGGACGGTCGAGCACGCCGCGATAGCGGAACTCATGATCCAGGCCGGCGGCCTTGATGCGCCGCTCGATGCCGTGCAGATAAGTGCGATGCTCGGGCGCCAGATAGCCGGCGACTTCCAGGGTGCTGCCGCCGAAATCGGTTTCACGGCGCAGCTTGACGTAGGCGTCGGCGAGCAGGTGCAGACCCTTCTCCGGGGCGACGCGCGCGAAGTATCCCACGGTGAAGCAATTGCTGTGCAGGCGCAGGGTGGCGTCGTACCCCTTCAGATTGACGCCCAGCGGCACGGCGTGCATCTTGCTTTCGGGGATGCCCAGGTAGCGGCACATATAGCGCGCATAATATTCACTGACGGCGGCGAAGCCGTCCACGTGTGCGATGTTGGCGCGGATCAGGTCGAGCGACTGGGTGCGGTAGGGTTCCGGAAGCTGGCTGAGGAACAGGTCCTCGCCCTGCAGGGTGCAGCAGATGGGGCGGCCGACCGCCTCGCGGATGGGTTGCGCCAAGCCAATGAGCAGGGAATTCGGCAGGGTGACGATATCGGGCGGCGGCTCGGTGCGCAGCCAGGCGGCGAGTTTGTGGATCTATTTGCGCTGACGGCCGTCTTCGCCGCGGAGCATGGAAACGGTCATCTCACCGAGCAGGCGCGGGTTCACGGGAATCGAGCGGCGCGCGGCGAGCTTGAGCGCCCATTCGGAATCCCAGAGCTTGTCGAGCAGCCAGGGCGTGTTGCGGAACAGACCGGAGTGTTGTTCCAGATAGACGCTGATGCCTCCGAAGAAGACTTTATGGGCGGCCACGTTGGTCTCGTCGGTAAGGGTGGGGGTGTAGATGGGCAGCAGGACGATGTCGTGGCCCTGGCTCTTCAACTCGGCGGCTAGGGCGTTGTCGCGGATACAGCTTCCGCAGTACATTTGGGCGGCGCCGGCGGTGAAGGCCAGGATTTTCATAGGGGCGTTATACGGCGCACTGGAAGGCGCGGCGGGCGTAGAGATGGTCGAACAGATTGCCTTCGTGGGGCTGATCCCAACTGATGCGTTGCGTGGGAATCGCGCCCAGGTTGAGGCGGCCTACGTCGGGGGAGGCGAGCAGCCGCGCGATCAGCTTGCGGTCATGCGTGATGGCCGTGACGACCAGGCTGGGACCCAGGGCGCGCGGGATGGCGTCCTGAGTGACCGGCACCACACTGGCGAACGGGAACAGGAATTCGCGGTTGGCCAGAGGATGCGCGGGTGAATCGCAAAGTACGATGGTCGGCAGCAGATACTTACAACCTTGGAAGGTTACCAGGCGTGGGCTTTGCCGATAATCCCGCGCGCCTTCCAACTCTTCGTCGATGGTCTGGGAGATGCGCTCGGCCAGGGCGGCGTTGGCGAAGGGGGCGATCTGGGCCTGTTCGTCGTCTTCGCCGCGCGGTTCGACGGCGGCCAGGCGCGCGGCCAGCGCCTCGGCGATTTCGGGCGCGTGCGAGGGCACCCATACGCCGGACGCATTGATGCAGGAGCGGCCGGAGTTCTCGAGGATGGAGGAAACCATCACATCAAGGTATTGTTCCCAGTCGGCAATGCAATCTTCGCCGATCACGATTTTGCTGTAGCCGGGGCCGTGTACCTCGATGCGCGGATCGCCCTGCCAGGGCCTGGTGGACGAGACATCGCCGAACACCATGCCGCGGCCGCAGCGGCGCAAGATCTCGGCCGCGCCGGCGTGATCGGCGGGATAGTAGCCGAAGACTTCCGGCGGCGCGCCCGCGTGGATGAGGGCCTGGATGATGCGGTATGGTGTCCAAGGTTCGGCGGCGCCGGGCTTGAGGACGAGCGGGGTTTTCAGCGCGAATGCCGGCGCCCACAGCGAATGCACGCCGGGCGAATTGCTGGGCAGCACCACGCCGAGCGACTCGCCGCGCGGGAAGTAGCTCAAGCCTTCGGCGTGGCCCGTGTCGAGCACTTGCAAATCCAGGTTGCGGGTGAGTCCGTTGACGACCGCTTCCATCTCCGCCAGGACGGTGCGGATCTTGTGCATGTTGCGGCGGACCATCACATGAGGCAGGCCGGTGGTGGCGGAGACCTGGCGGACGTAATCGTCGGGCGATTGGGCGGTGTCGCCGAGGGGCAGCGGGGAGGCAGCGAAGAGATCGGCGGCGCGGGTACACATGCGGAACAGTTCCTGGGTGGTGAATCCGGCCAGGAGGGCGCGGGGCATGTGCGGGTCGAGCAGATCGCGGCGGATCAGGCCGACGTTGGCCTGGCTGATTTCGACGAACGGCTGGCCAGTGCGGTAGTGGGGCGTGCGCACGGTATCGAGGCTGCGGTAGGGGCGGCCGCGGCGCAGGAGCGGGATGTGCACGGGCTGGTGCATTTAGTAGACGCCTTCGACCACGGTCTTCTGGAACCGGGAAAACGGGCGGACGTTGCGCACTCCGTCCCAGGGGTACTCTGCATATGACGGCTCACGCTCGGCCTCGTCCCGTTCTAAAAAGCGGGGCATGAAGAATTCTCGGGTGAGGGTGGTGAGGCGGACGCGGCCGGTTTCGCCGTAGCCGACCACGCGGGCGGGATTGTCGGGGTCGACGACTTCGATCATGGCGCGAGGGGCAGGCGGGTAATAGATGATGGCGTAGTTGTCTTGGGCGAGGCGGGGTTTGTGGACCGCCAGTCCCATTAGGGTGTTGCCATAGGTGGGCGCGAAGTAGACGCCGTCGAGCAACTCTTCGACGGCGAAGCGATGGAACTGCGGGGTCATTTCGGTGCCGCCGCAGAACACGCCGCGGATACCCATCTTCTTCAGCGAGACCTTTTCGCAGAGGGCTTCGAGCAGCTTGGGCGTGGTGAACATGCAGTGGATATTATCGTGCGCGCGGAGCAGCGTGAGGCCTTGCTCGACGACGTGCTGCTTGTAGGCCTCGGCCTCGTCGATTTTGCCGCGCTTGATGAGCTTGACGACCCAGCGGGGATCGAGATCGGTCATGAAGCAGATGCCGCCACGGAACTGGGCGAGGTGCTCGACGGCCAGGCGGAGGCGGCGCGGGCCGCTGGGGCCGAGCATGAGCCAGTCGGAGCCGGGGGGGAAGGCTTCGCCGGGGAGGGTGTCGCTGAAGGCTTCGTAATCGATGCGGAAATCGTCGATCGAGATGCGCGACTTGGGGACGCCGGTGCTGCCGCCGGTTTCGAAGACATAGACGGGGCGGCCGGCGTAGGCTTTGGGGACCCAACGGCGGACGGGACCGCCGCGCAGCCACTCGTCCTGGAAGAAACCGAAGCGGTCCAGGCCGTCGTAGGCCCGGATTTCGGTGCGGGGATCCCAGTCGAGATGTGCCGCGTAGTCCAGCCAGAAGGGGCAGCCGGTTTCGGGATTGAAATGCCACTGGACGATTTCGCGGGTCCAGGCGTCCAGGGCGGCGCGCGCGGCTTGGGTTTTGGCGGGGAGGCCGGTTTCGATGAGAGTATCCACGGTTTCTTTAGTTTAGTATGACGGGTGCGGCGGGCGGAGGTGAGGGAGGCGCCTGGGCCAGCCGAAGCTCGTAATCGAGTTGAAGCAGCCAGCCCAAATGCGATGAAATCCAGGAGGGAAGCGGCCTACGAGGCCGCCGCAGGCTGCGAGCCTGCCCCACTGATGCTATCCTTACGCGATGACCACCGAAGCCACGCCGCAGCTCAAACGCGCGCTGGGCGCTTGGGACTTAACCTTCCTCTCCGTGGTGGCGATTGCGAACCTCAATCTGGTGCCGGTGATCGCGGCCAGCGGACCCATCACGGTGTGGCTCTGGCTGGCGGCTCTGGTCTTCTTTCTGCTGCCGCAAGGGATCACGGTCATTGAGCTGGCGCATCGTCACCCGGCCGAGGGCGGACTGTATGTCTGGACCAAAGACGCCTTCGGCGATTTCCATGGATTCATGTGCGGCTGGGCCTATTGGACCACCAACATGTTTTACCTGCCCACGCTGCTCTTCTACCTGGGCGGGATTCTGGCGTATGCGGGTCCGCAGAGCGTCGCCGGCCTGGCCGAGAACCGCGTCTTTTTCTTCCTGCTCACCGTGGGACTGCTGTGGCTCACGGCGCTACTCAACATCCGCGGCCTGGGCGTGGGCAAATGGGTAAACAACTTGGGCGGCCTGGCTTACCTGATCGGCGCGGTGGTGCTGGTTGGGCTGGGCATCGCGGTGGTGTGGCGGCACGGCGTGGCGCTGCCCGCCTCCAGCTTCGCCATCCGCGGCCTGGATTGGAGCATCATGTCTTCGTTCGGCGTCATCTGCTTCGGGCTGGTGGGCCTGGAGCTGGGCCCGGTAATGGGCGACGAGATTCGCGATCCGGAGCGCAGTGTGCCGCGCGGCACATTGTGGGGCGGCATTCTGGCCGGCTTGATCTACGTGACGGCCACGTTGGCGCTGCTGTTGGCGGTCCCGCAGCATGAGGTGAAGGTCATTCAGGGCGTGCTGCAGGCGGTGGACAAAATGACCGCCATGGGCGTGGGCGCGCGCTGGATGTTGACCGCGCTCGCGGTGGTGCTGGCCATTGGTATCGCCGGCGCGAGTTCCGCGTGGCTGGGCGGATCGGCGCGCATCCTGTTCGTCTCCGGCATCGACCGGTATATGCCGAAGGCCATGGGAAAGGTGCATCCGAAGTTCGCCACGCCGCATATCGCCATACTGGCCATGACGGTCCTTTCGTCGCTGCTGGTGAGCATGAGCTTTATCGGCGCGACGGTAAAAGAGGCCTACGTGACCTTGCTGGACCTGGCCGTGTTGCTGCAGATGATCTCGTATCTTTATCTTTTTGCGACGCTGGCGAAGGTGGCTTTCTCGAAGACGGCCGGCGACGGGTTTTACGGCAAGGCGTGGCTGCGATTCGCGGCCGTCGGCGGGCTGGCGGCGACCGTGGTGGGCGGGGCGGTGGCGTTTGTGCCTCCGCGGCAGGTGGATTCGGTCTGGCGCTTCGAGCTGAAGATGGTCGGGAATTGCGCCGTGTTCCTGGGGCTGGCGGCGGCCCTGTTCTGGTATTACTCGCGGCGGCGCACGGACTGATCCGCGCGGGATAATTGCTGTATGGCTATCGCGTCGATCAACCCAGCCACCGGCGAGACACTGCGCGTTTTCGAGCCGCTTTCGTCCGCAGCGGTGGAAGAGAAGCTGGCGCGCGCTTTCGCGACGTTCCAGAACTACCGCAAGACTTCCTTCGCGCAGCGCGCTGAATGGCTGAACAACGCCGCCCGCATCTTGGATGAAGGCAAGCGGGACTATGGCCGCACGATGACCGTGGAGATGGGCAAGACGCTGAAATCCGCGGTCGCCGAGGCGGAGAAGTGTGCCTGGGCGTGCCGCTACTACGCGGAAAATGGCGAGCGGCACCTGGCGGACGAAGCCATCTCGACGAACGCCTCGCGCAGCTTCGTGCGTTATCAGCCGATCGGGTGCGTGCTGGCGGTGATGCCTTGGAATTTTCCGTTCTGGCAGGTGTTCCGATTCGCTGCGCCGGCGCTGATGGCGGGCAATACCGGACTGCTGAAGCATTCGTCGAATGTGCCGCAGTGCGCGCTGGCGATCGAGGATATTTTGCGGCGCGCGGGCTTTCCGGAGGGCGCATTCCAGACGTTGCTGATCGGCGCGGCGGAGACTGCGGCGGTGCTGGCCGACGATCGGGTGGCGGCCGCCACTCTCACCGGCAGCGAACCGGCGGGGCGCGCGGTGGCGGCGCAGTGCGGCGACCGCATCAAGAAAACCGTTTTGGAACTGGGCGGCAGCGATCCTTTTATCGTGATGCCGAGCGCCGATTTGGACGAGGCTATTGCGACGGCGGTGAAGGCGCGCACCATTAATAACGGACAGTCGTGCATCGCAGCCAAGCGATTCATGGTCGCCGAAGGCGTTTACGGCGAATTCGAGCGGCGGTTCATGGAGACCATGAAGGCGTTGAAAGTGGGCGATCCGATGGCGGCCGAGACGGACGTGGGACCGCTGGCGACCGGTGCGATCCGCGCGGAGCTGCACGCGCAGGTGGAGCGCGCGGTGGGGGCCGGCGCACGGCTGCTGCTGGGCGGACGGACGATCGGCGGTCCAGGGTACTTCTATGAGCCGACCGTGTTGGCCGTGCCGGAGGGCGCCGCGCGGGAGGCGGACGTTTTCCGCGAAGAGCTGTTCGGGCCGGTGGCGCTGCTGTTCCGCGTGAGGGACGCGGCGGAAGCCGTGGCATTGGCGAACGATTCGCCGTTCGGGCTGGGATCGAGCGTGTGGACGCGGGACGCCGCGGAGCAAGCGGGGTTCATCGACGAGATCGAGGCGGGCGCGGTATTCGTGAACGGTATGGTGGCGTCCGATCCGCGGCTGCCGTTTGGTGGCGTGAAGCGGTCGGGGTACGGGCGGGAGCTGGGGGTTTTCGGGATTCGGGAATTCGTGAATGTGAAGACGGTTTGGTGCAAGTAGGACAGGCCTTGTAGCTGTTGCTGGGCGCTCATTGTGCTACATGTAGCTCAGCAAGGAGTACAGGATGCCCGCGAACTCAATCGTCCGCGCCAGGATCGACGAACAGATCAAAGACGAAGCCGCTGCTGTGCTGGGGGCGATGGGACTTACAGTATCCGACGCCTTTCGCATGATGATGGTGCGTATTGCGGCAGAAAGGGCGCTGCCGTTCGAGCCCCTGGTCCCGAATGCAAAAACCATCGCGGCGATGAAGGCCGCGCGCCGTGGTGAGCTCGTCACGGCGGGCAAACCAGGCAGGCTGCTCGCGAAGCTGGATGCGGACGATTAAGTATACCGGGCGCTTCAAGCGAGACTACAAACGGGAGTAGGCGGGGCGGCACGGCAAGACGCTCGACACTCATCTACCGGAAGCCGGATGCCGCCATTTTGGAACTGGTGCGCGTCGGGTCGCATAGCGAGCTTGGTTTGTAGGCTAGCCCCTTTCCTACGGATACTCCACGCCCGTCAGAGACAGCCCCTTGGCGGGGGCGGTGGGACCGGCTTTGCGCGGGCAGCCGGGGGTGAGCAGCGCGCGCAGGCCGGATTCGTCCAGGTTGCCGCGGCCGGCCTCCAGCAGCGATCCCACAATGTTGCGCACCATATGCTTCAGAAAGCCGCTGCCGCGCACGCGGTAGATCAGGCGGTCGGGCGGGGCTTCGAGCTCGGAGCGGAAGATGGAGCGGACCTTCGTTTTGCCTTCGTCGTCGCGGTCGTCGGAGGCGGCGAAGGCGGTGAAGTCGTGCTCGCCTTCGAGGACTGCCGCGCAGGACTGCATGTGGTCGAGCGCGAGCGGATAAGGATGATGATG
>Ga0187871_10003101_pt1 | contig 13048 bp, 12 predicted proteins | sample June2016WEW_16_1_FD_132988 | JGI IMG/M metagenome (GOLD analysis project Ga0187871, IMG submission 132988) | Peatland microbial communities from SPRUCE experiment site at the Marcell Experimental Forest, Minnesota, USA - June2016WEW_16_10 | ecosystem: Environmental > Terrestrial > Soil >... | reverse complement strand
CTCGTGGGCCGCCCGGGCGTGTTCGCCGGATTTAGTCCGTCCGTCGAGCCGCGAATCTATGAGGGATCCTACGACTATGACGTGGGATTTTGCGCCTTCGAAGCCGATCGTATGGCTTTTCGCGGTGCACGCGGCAATTGGAGTTTCACCCGCGATCAAGTTGAGGGCGTGTGGGCCGCCGGCGGACCCTTCGGCTGGTTCCCGCGGCCCGTGGTCTGCTTTCGTTTGCGCAGCGGGCCGTCGTTCTGCCTGCGCCCGTTCGACCGCGCGTTCGGCTTTGCCGCGCCGCGGGCCACCTCGCGATTGTTGGATCAAGCCACCCGTTGGCGCCTGAGCGCGGATGAGGCACAGCCATCCAGCGCCGCGGCAGCCTTCCCGAATTTCGATTTCAAGGCGCCGGCCGGCGATCCGCCGCCCCGCTATAGCTGGCAGACTTTCCTGCGCTCTTTTCCACGGTACGGCTGCGTCACGTTGGCGCTCAACTGGCTCATCCTGTTGGGTTCGTCATCACCCAACTGGACGGATCCGGTGCGTTTGCTTGGGCCGGTCGCGGTGACCTTCGGCATTGCGATATTTCTCTTCTATCCGCAGGTCCGCCGCAGCCGGGATTTGAAGCCCCCGCATGCAGTTGCGGTTGAGCAGGGGCCGTGAGGAAGCCCAACCGCGCGCGGGACTTAAAAGTCCCGCCGGCACGCTGAAGCGTGCGCCACGACATCACTGCACCGCAATCCCGCGCGCCTCCAGTAAGTCGCCGGTCCGCAGCAACAGCAGCATCAGGTTCCGCCGGTAACTGACCGAATTCTGGACCACGCTCGACTCGGCCGATACCAGCGCGCCCTGCGCCTGCAGCACAAAGAAAATCGTGCTGTTGCCTAACTCGTACTTCTTCTGCTCGGCCTCCATGTACTTCCTGGAGAAATCCTGCGCTACTACCGAGAGCTTCATGGCATCCTTACTGGACTCCACCTGGCTCACCGCCGTCAGCACGTCCAGACGCACCTGCTGCCGGACGGTGCGCACGTTCAGCGAGTCGCGCTTTTTCGACACGAGCGCGTCCGCCATGTCGGCCGACGCCTGGTGGTTCTTGATGGGCAGCCGTAGCGTCAGGCCGAAGGAATACATCGGATAGCCGAAGCCGAACATCTGGCTCAACGCATCGCCGAACCCGCCTGGGATCCCAGGCTCGCCGAACGTAGGATAGTAGATCCCTCCCAGCCCCTGCGTGGTGTAGGCGCCGGTCAACTCCAGGTCGGGCATCAGCTCGTTCTTGGCCAGCCGGATCCCCAGGTCGTCGATGTCCAGGCTCTGGATAGCCGATTTCAGGTCCGGCCGCGTGGCCAGCGCCTTCTGCACCTCTTTCTCGGAATCTATGGGTGGCGCGGTGACTTCCGGGCCCACCGTTTCGGTCAGCACGATCGGAAGGGTGCGGATCTGCGGATCCAGGTCAGCCCCCATCTGCCTGCGCAACGCGTCCTCGGTTTGCTGCAGGAAATACTGGGCCTGCGAGACCCCGATCTGCGAGGTGGCGTACTGCTGTTGCGGATTGTAAATATCCAGGGGCGAGAGCGCGCCGAGCTCCAGTTCCCGCTGCGCGCGTTTGAGGGCCTGATCCGCCAGGTCGCGGGCGCTCTCGGCCACGCGCAGATTTTCCCGTGCCAGTACCGCGTCCCAGTAGGCGTTTTCGGCATTGCTGACCAATTGCAGCAGGCTCGTCTTCAGATCGTACTGGGTCTTGCGCAGGTTGCTGCTGGCCACCATGATGGGCACGCGGTTGATATACGTGCCGCGGTTCTTGAGCAAGGGTTGGGAGATGCTCAGCGCCAGGCTGGAATTGAGGCTGGGATTGTAATAGTAGTAGCCGCTGTTGGTCGAAAGCTTCTGGGCGAAGAAGTCCACCTGATAGTTGAGGCCGGTCGGCAGGGTTTGGCCATAAGTGAAGTTTGCGGGTTGCGAAAGCTGCTGCAGCGTGGTGGCGCCGGTAAGCTGGTCGCCCGAGGGCGTGCGCTGCTCGGTACTGCTGAAGCTCGCCGTGGCCAGCGGATCGAAGGGTGCGAAAGCCCGCGTGATGGCATTCTGCGCCACATCCACGGTCAGCCGCTGGATGGCGATATCCGTATTGTTGGCCATCACCAGTTCCAGGTACGAGTGCAGCGACAGTTCCAGCTTGCCGCCCTCCACATAGTCCGGCAGCCGCACCGGGGACTGCAATTCCACCTTCGTGACGGGCCGGGCGAAGGTCTCGCGGAAATAAGATGGCTTCGGAAATGAGGCGAGCTGCCCGAACGCAGCCGCCGCGTATAGAATGCCGGCAAGAAATGTACGAAAACGCATGTTCTATCTATGATTGGACGCTCCAGCCACCCGTTTCGCTCAGAGATTTTGATGTCTCGCCGAGGTTGTCCCGTTTTTTTCGGCGCCGGATGTCGATTTCGGGTGACGCCGTTCGTTAATAGGCTGCAACGAACAACACCCAGAGGAGAAACCCATGAAACGACACGTTTTTGTCATCGCAACCGTTTTGCTGGCGGCCGCCGCGGTCCAGGCCGCCGGACCCGCCACCGAAATCGCCCCAGGGCCGGCAGCCTACGCCCGGCTCAAAACCCTGGTGGGCGATTGGGAGGCGGCCACCGATATGGGCAAAGCCCATGTCAGCTACGAACTGATCGCCGGCGGCACGTCCCTTGTGGAAAAGGAGTCCGGCGACAAGATGCCGGCCATGCTCACGATCTACTACCTGGACGGCGATCGCCTCCTGTTGACCCACTACTGCATGGCGGGCAACCAGCCGCGCATGGAGGCGCGCGCCTTCAACGCCGAAACCGGAGAAGTGGATTTCCAGTTTCTGGATGCCACCAACCTGAAGCCCGGCGCCGGCCACATGCATAACGTCAAGATCCGGATAGCCGATCCGGACCATCTCAACACCGAGTGGGAGTTTTACGAAAACGGTCAACGCAAGATGGCCGAGACAGCGCAATATACTCGCGTAAAATAGGAGAAACGATGCCACATTTCATGCTATTGCTACACGACGACCCAGCAGGCTTCGAGAGCCTGAGCCCAGAGGAGATGCAGAAGGCGCTCGAGAAATACATGGCCTGGACGAAGAAGCCATTCACCCGCGACTCCCACCGGTTGACGATGGACCCGGGCCGCGTGATGCGCTCCAAAGGCGGCCAGATCCGCACCACGGACGGCCCTTATAGCGAGACCAAGGAGATCCTGGGCGGTTATTACACCATTGAAGCCGCCGACTACGATGAGGCCATTCGCCTGGCCATGGATCATCCCACCCTGGAGCACGGCGGCACCATTGAGGTGAGGCAGGTCTGGGGCACGTAGCCGCATCCCCTACGGGAGTTCTGCTGGAGCACCTCTTCCGGCGCCAGTCGGGCCGCATGGTCGCGCATCTTACGCGGCTACTCGGCCCGGCGCATTTGGAACTGGCGGAAGAGACGGTGCAGGAAGCCATGCTGCGCGCGCTGCAGACCTGGCCCTACCAGGGGGCCCCCGAAAATGCCGCCGCATGGCTCTTCCGCGTCGCCCACAATATCGCCATTGACGCCGTGCGCCGCAATCGTACTCTCGGCGAGAAAACCGGCGCGATCGTTGCCGAACTCACACTTTCCGCGGCAGCCCAGCCGGACGATCCCGACCTTGAAGAGCAGCTTCGCGACGACGAGCTGCGTATGATCTTCATGTGTTGCCATCCGGACATGGCGCGCGACGCGCGCGTGGCCCTGAGCCTGAAAACGGTGGGCGGATTCAACGTGCGCGAGATCGCCCGCGCCTTCCTGGCCGACGACGCCGCCATCGCGCAACGCCTGGTGCGCGCCAAACGCCAGATCCGGGAGGACCGCCTGACGCTCGAAATGCCGCACGGACCGGAACTGGCGGCGCGCCTCGATTCGGTGCTCGAGGTCCTCTACTTCATGTTCAACGAAGGATATACCGCGCATGCCGGCGAGGACCTGATCCGCCAGGATCTGTGCCTGGAGGCGCTGCGGCTGGGCCGCCTGGTGGCGGCGTGTTCGATCGCCGAGCCGCGCGTAGACGCACTGGTCGCGCTGATGGCTCTGGAGGCGGCCCGCCTGCCCGCGCGCGTGGACGAATCCGGCGACCTGATCCTGCTTGAAGACCAGGACCACAGCCGATGGGACCAGGGCCTGATGGCTCTCGGATTCCATCATTTCAATCTGTCGATCTCGGGCGACGAGGTTTCCGAGTACCACGTGCAGGCCGCCATTGCGGCGACGCATGCGCGCGCCGCCGGGCCGCAATCGCGGGACTGGCCTACGATCCTGGAATTGTACGACCAGTTATTGTCACTCAATCAATCTCCGGTGGTCGCGCTGAATCGCGCGGTAGCGGTGGCGAAAGTCCACGGACCGGCGGAGGCTTTAGCCGCGATCGATCCCCTGGCTAACGATCCCAAGCTGCGTGGCTACTATCTGCTTCTAGCCGTGCGCGGGCACCTGCTGCTGGAACTTGGGCGTGTCACGGAAGCCGCGGCCTGCTTTCGCGCCGCGCTCGAATGCCCGTGCTCCGAGCCCGAGCGCCGCTTTCTGCGCCGCAAGCTGGAGCTTTGTTCGTCCTGACGATAACAGTTGTTAATCTGTCCGATTGTAATTTTCTTGGCGCAAGGCGCAGCGGGATGTGCTACAAAAGATGGAACAGAGTTCCTTATTTTGCGTCGATAAGTACGGAGGGTGGTTCCTGACATGAGGGGCGACCGAGAGTACATCAACATTCCGGGAAGTAAGATGCACGAGCTTCCTCCACTGCTGGTGCGCAGGTCTTCCGATGCGCCGGAGGTGGATCTGGCTTCGGCCATCCTGGAGGCCGAGGAAATGCTGCCGGAGGTGGATGTCGAAGAAACCCTCCTGGAGCGCCGCAAAATGGACCTGGCGCTCACCTTGACGGAACAATATCGCGGCCTCATCGCGCACTGGCAATGGGGCGAATCCATTGTCGAGTGGATCCGCCAGTGTGAGATTACATTCCAGTCGGAGTCGGTGCTGCGCGAATTGCTGCACCCGGACGTATGGCCGCATGCCAACCGCAGCAGCTTTGTGATCCTGCTGGCGGATAAGAATGTGACCAGTCCCGGCGTGGCACTGGAAACCGCCGTGGGTTTGCGGCTGACTTTTCGGCAGCCGCCGCCCATCGACTGTTGCAGCAGCGAGTTTCTGTTCTGCCTGAACTCCTCGATCGCCGGCTCCGCCTATCAGGCTTGGGCCCGCATGGGCGCGGGCCTACCCGCCTTGCTGCCGCCCGACCGCTTCCACTTCGACGTGCTCGATTCGGATCGGCAGTCCAGCCTTCAATAGGGCGGGGCGCACGCTTTAGCGGGGCTGACCCCGCGTGGGGCAACGTCGAAAACTCACCGTGGGGCGGGCAATCATGCCCGCAGCCGCCTTTTCAGGCGGCTAAGCCGGCTGGAAAGCCGGCTGCGGCCAAGATTGGCCGCCCTCCAAATGCCGCCTATGCACCGTCCGCTGAAGCCGACGGCGGGTCGCTGAAGCGTGCGCCACGGCACAGGGCCCATGCTACCGTGAGGGTTGGCCGCCGGTTACTCCCACTACCTGATCGATTGCCTGTCGATCATTGCCATCGATCTGCTGCTGGCCGGCGACAATGCCCTGGTCATCGCACTGGCCGTGCGCGCGCTACCCAAGCGGCAGCGGCGTGCCGCGATGCTGGCCGGCGCCTGGCTGGCCGTGGTCATCCGCATCGGGGTCACCTTCCTCGCCGCCAAATTGCTCGAAGTCGAATACGTGCAATTCGCCGGCGGCGCGTTCGTGGTCTGGATCGCGGTGAGAGTTTTGAAAGATTCCAAGTCGCAGGAGCGCGAGGCCGCCTCTCCGCGGGAACTTTGGCGCGCGATCGGCTCGATCATGATCGCGGACCTGACCATGTCCACCGACAACATCCTGGCCGTAGCGGGCGCATCCAAGGGCAACATCTGGCTGATCGTCTTTGGCCTGGCACTGAGCATCCCGCTGGTGGTTTCGTCGAGCGCCTTCCTGGCGCTCATCATGGACAAATATCCGGTCACTATGTACGTAGGCGTGGCCATCCTTGGCCGAGTGGCCGGAGAGATGATGCTGGGCGACCCGCTGGTGCGCCGCCTGCTGCATCCGTCCGACGCCCTGCGCTATGGCGTGGAACTGGTCCTGGTGGCTGCGATCGTGGTGGCGGGGCGGCTGCTGAGCCGGCGTTGACAATGATTTACAGGCGTCCTTCCGATGGCTGCGTCTTATGCAGTGGAGGATGAAAAAGATGCTCAAGAAAATCGGACTTCCCGTAATCGCGCTGCTGGGCATGTTGGCCATGGCCCCGCATCAGGCAAATGCCGCTGTCAGGATCGGAGTGGTCGTAGGCGCTCCGGCTTACGCGTATCCAGCGTATCCCGTGTGCCCGCCGCCGGCCGTAGCCGTGGTTCCCGGTCCGGTCGTGGTGGAACGCCCGTTTGTCCGGCACGACTTCCGCTGGGATCGCCGCGCGGATTTCCGCTTCAGGCGGTAACGTGTCAAACAGTTTGGGCAGGCGCTGAGACGGCCGCTTTCGGGCGGCCGTTTCCTTTGGCGCCGGCAACGCTCGACTGCCAATCGTCCCACAGGCGCTTGATGCGCCGCGTGAAATGCCCAGGCTTGTCCGCGAACAGTTCCTCCCCGAGATCCAGCGCCTCCTCGCGCAGGTTCCGCTGAAACTTGCAGATCAGGTGGATGAAATCGCCGGTCTCCGCCTCCGTGACGTAATAGCCCGGCTCCCCCTGGATTTTCTCCTGCAGCACCACCAGGTTATGATCTTCGCCCAGCGCCGTTTCGAGATCCTTTAGCTCCTTTTCGTACGCCCGCATCTCCTGGTTCCAGAGGCCTTCCAGCAGCCGGACGTGGTACCAGTGGGCCTTCACACGTTTGCGAAACTCGTGATAGTTCTCCGGCCGGGGATGCTTGCGCGCCCGCGCCATCGCTTTTTGGCAGCCGCGGAATGTGGCCTTGAGGCCCGGCGCAATAGCTCGAAAACCGTCCCGCGAGAGCGGCCAGGTATCCACGCGCGCGGCCGATTGCCGTAACGCCTCGGCTATGTTTCCCAATACCTCGCCGATGTTGGCTAGCTTCTCGGCCAGTGCTTTGCGCGCCATCAAGCGGCGCCTGATCCCCGCCCACTTACGGCCATCCAGTTCGTCCGCATACTTCTCGCGCAGCGCGTCGAAGGTCTCGAGCATGGCTCCGGCATCGCGGAACTGGGAAAGCCGGCGGCCAATGTCCCGAAAGTGGTTGTTCTCCACCTCATAGACATCACCCAGCCCGGGACGGATCAAGCGCAGCAAGCCGCGGATCTTCTTGACGCTCTTGCGCGCTTCGTGGATGGCCTTATCGCGATCGGCTTCACCTTCGCCGCTCAATTGGCGCACCGCGGCGCCGATCTCTCCGCGTACTACCCGCCGGACTCCAGTAGGAATCGGCTCACCCAGTTTCAACAAGTAGGCCACAGTCTTGTTCAAGGTTACCAGTTTGCCGCGCGCAGCCCGAACCCGGGGATATTCCGCCGGATATACCGGTCACTTTTTCCGGCGATTTTTCCTGCAGCGCGGCACTACCTCAGTATCGGATGTATACCCTGGACGCCTGGATTGCCGCATGGCTGGTCCCGCTTGCCGTGTATGTCCTGGTGAGCGGGCTGGACGACCTGTTTCTGGATGCGGCGTTCGTCTATCGATGGGTCCTGTTCCACGTCTTCGGCAGGCCCTGGTTTCCATGGCCCACGCTGGCGCAGGTAGACGCCGCACCGCGCCGGCGCATCGCGATCTTCGTGCCTTTGTGGCACGAGCGGTCCGTCATCGGCAGCATGCTGGCGCGCAATATCCCGGCCACGGTGTATCATGCGGCGGAGTTCTTCGTGGGCGCGTACCCCAACGATTGGGAAACAGTCGCCGCCGTGCGCGATGCCGCGCAAAAGTTTCCCCGGGTACACCTGGCGCTGTGCCCCCACGACGGGCCCACATCCAAAGCCGATTGCCTCAACTGGATCTATCAGCGCATGCTGGCTCACGAGGCGCGCCACGCCGTGCGTTTCGACATGGTGGTGACGCACGATGCCGAGGACGTGATCCATCCGGAATCGATGCGCTGGATCAACTACTTCGCGGGAACATGCGATATGGTCCAGGTGCCCGTGTTACCGCTGGCTATGCCCTTGCGGCAATGGGTACATGGGTTGTATTGCGACGAATTCGCCGAGTTTCAGACCAAGGACATCCCCGTACGGCAGATGTGGGGCAGCTTTCTGCCTGGAAACGGTGTAGGCACCGGCTTCTCGCGCACGGTTCTGGAGAAGCTGGCGGCGGCCTACTCCAATCGCATGTTCGACCCCGAATGCCTTACAGAAGACTACGAAAACGGCTGGCGTATCCACGCCATGGGCTGCCCGCAAGTGTTCGTGCCGCTGCGGCGCGAAGGCGACGGCCTGCTGGCCACGCGCGAATACTTCCCGCGCACGTTTCGCATGGCGATGCGGCAGCGGGCGCGCTGGGTGATGGGGATCGTATTGCAGTCTTGGGAACGCCGCGGGTGGCACGCCCCGCCGCGCCAGATCTACTGGCTGTGGCGCGACCGCAAGGGCCTGATCGGCAATTTGCTGACACCCATCCTGAATCTGCTATTCGTATACGGAGCGGCCACCTGGGTGGATAGCCGGATCGCGGGCCACCACTGGCCGATCGGGCTCCGGCATCCGGCTCTCGGTTGGCTATTCTCGGCGACTTTTGGGCTGTCGGGCTTCCAGATGGGCGTGCGCGCCCTCTGCACGCGCCGCATCTATGGCTGGCGGTTCGCGATGGGCGTGCCGGTACGCGCGATGGTGGGAAACTGGCTGAACTGCGCGGCCACCGGATTGGCGCTTTCGCTCTATTGCCGGGCCAGGCTGCGCGGCCTTCCGCTGGTCTGGCTGAAGACCGAGCACGGCTATCCGAATCCGGCAGCCTTGGAATCGGAAATTCGTCTTCTCGGCCGCATTCTGGTGGGATCGCAGTTCGTCACCGAGGCCGATGTGGACGAAGCCCTCGCGTCGAAAGCGGCAGGTGAGCGCATCGGGGAATACCTGGTGCGGCGCGGCAGGCTGAGCGAGGCCGAACTGTATATCGGCCTGGGCCTGCAGCAAAATCTGAATGTGGGCAAACCCGGACCCGCGGAGATTTCCGAGCAGGCCACGCATGCCCTGCCGGCCGAGGTCTCGCGGCGCTGGCGCGTACTGCCGTTCCGCATCGCCGCGGGACAATTGTTCGTGGCCGGCCCCGAACTGCCATGCGCCGAAATGAAGGAGGATTTGCAGCGGTTATCGAAGATGGAAGTGCGCTTCCACCTGGTGACTCCCACCGAGTTCGAAGAACTGGCTCGCGTGTACCTGAAGGATGACGGCGGACTGAAGTCCGCCGCAGCACGCTGAAGCGTGCGCCACGGCCTGCGGCCAGTAGTCACGAGAAAGGCCAAAGTCCAGAGCCGGCTGAAAGCCGCCCCCGTAAGGGGACCCCGGGGCATGATTGCCCGCCCCACTTGCACAGTTTCCACGCAACCCCAGAGCCATCCAAGCCATCCATGTATTAAGAGTTACAATGTGTAGAGGACTCATCCGACACTATCTACCCGTCTGCGTTGCTGTAGCTACCGCCCTGGCCGCATCGCCGGCCGATCTGGACCAGGCGCGCAGGCTCTACCAGCTAACCGACTACGAGAGCTCCCTCAAGATTCTGGAGGGCATTGAGTCCAAAGACGGCCCCGTCTTGGCATTGATCGGCCGCAACCGCTACATGCAGGGCGAGTACAAGAAAGCCACCGAGATTCTGGAAAAGGCCGTGGCGGCGGAGCCGTCCAATTCCGACTACGAGTTATGGTTGGGCCGGGCCTTCGGGCGGCGCGCGGAGACCGCCAGTCCCTTTACGGCACCGGCCAATGCGAACAAAGCGCGGCAGCATTTCGAGAAGGCGGTGCAACTGAACCCGCGCAATCTGGATGCGCTCAGCGATCTGTTCGAGTATTACCTCGAAGCGCCCGGCTTCATGGGCGGCGGTCTGGACAAGGCCGCCGGCGTAGCGGATCGGATGGCGGTCATCGACCCGGTGGAAGGGCATTGGGCACAGGCCCACCTGGCGGAGCGGCGCAAGGAGTTCGATACCGCCGAGCATCATCTGGAGATGGCCGCCCGTATGGCTCCGCAGCAGGCCACCCGGTTGATCGATCTGGCCAGGTTTCTGGCCAAGCAGGGCCGCTACCAGGAAAGCGACCAGAGTTTCCGCAAGGCCGAAAAGATCGCTCCCAACAGCCCGCAGGTGATCTACGCGCGCGCGGACACCTACATCGCGCAAGGACGCAACCTGGACACCGCCCGCAAGCTGCTAAAGCGCTATCTGGAAGCCCAATTGACGCCGGACGATCCGCCCCGCGCGGATGCCGAAAAACTTCTGAAAAAGGCGTCCGGCGGATAGCCTCATGTTCCTTGGCGAAGCCTTCGATTTCAGCGTTAAGGCCCTGAAGGCGAATCCGGTGCGCTCGTTCCTCACCGGGCTCGGCATGGTCATCGGGACCGCTTCGGTCATCCTGGTGGTCACCATTTCCCTGACCAGCCGCGATTACATCCTGGAACAGATTGAAGGCGTGGGATCGAACATGATCTTCGCCTATTACGAGGCCGGGAATCAGAGCGCCACGCAGGCCGACGCCGACTTTGTGAAGATGGCCGATGTGGACGCCGTCCGGCAACGGCTGGCGGATCGCATCGTCGCCGCTACCGGTATCTCCACGAACTTCGACCGCATGTTGATCGGCGGCAAAGAGCGCGATGTGCGCGTGAACGGCTCCGATCCGGATTACCAGACCGTGCGCAACCTGGCGGTGACTTCCGGCCGCTTCCTGGACGCCGGGGATGTGGCCCTCCGCCAGAAAGTCGCGCTGCTGACCGACAAACTGGCCGAACGCCTCTACGGCACGCGCGGCGGCGCCATGGGCCAGATTATCAAGGTCCACGGATTGCAATTCACGGTGATTGGCACATTTAAGGAGCGCGTGGAAAGCTTCGGCCAATCGGAACTGGCTCAGGATACCATCCTGATCCCGTTCACGGTGCTGCGCTACTTCACGCCCGTGGAACGTATCGATCCCATGTACGTGCAGGTTCGCGCGCCGGAAGATGTGGAAGCGGTGACCGCGTCCGTCAAACAGATTCTGGAATCCCGCCACCGGCCGGGAGCCAACTATCACGTCGAGAACCTGACGGCCATTCTGAACGCGGCCAAAAGTATCGCGCTGATTTTGAGCCTGGTGCTGGTGCTGGTGTCGGCGATCGCGCTGGCGATCTCGGGAATCGGGATCATGAATATCATGCTGGTGACGGTGACCGAGCGTACCCGTGAAATCGGATTGCGCATGGCAGTGGGGGCCTCGCGGCGCGAAATCCTGATCCAATTCCTGACCGAGGCCGTGCTGGTCAGCCTGGCCGGCGGGAGTATCGGAATCCTGGTTGGGGTTTCGATTCCGCTGAGCGTACAGCTTTTCGTGGACAACGTGCAGATTCCTATTTCGAGCGCGGCCATTGCCGTGGCATTTGGCATATCCATGATGGTGGGCCTCGTTTTTGGCATACTGCCGGCGAATCGCGCCGCGAAACTCAATCCGACCGAGGCGTTACGCTATGAATAAGTGGGACCGGGTACCCGTGCTACTATGGTCGGGAATCCGTTCGGGATGCGATCGGTTTGGGCCCGCTGCGACGAACAGATCCCTTTATCAAAGACAGGAGCAGAAGCATACATGAAGATCGGAGTGTTGGGAGGCGACGGTTATTGCGGTTGGGCCACGGCTTTGTACTTGTCCGCTAAGGGACATCAGGTTACCATTATCGACAACTTCTCGCGGCGCGCATGGGACCACGAGCTCGGGGTCGAAACCCTGACGCCCATTCGCCCGCTCGCCGAGAGGTTGAAGGTCTGGCAACAGCATACCGGACGGAACATCGATCTGTTCGTCGGCGATGTGACCGACTACGACTTTCTCTCTTCCACAATTCAGGCCATTGAACCAGAGGCCGTGATTCATTTCGCGGAACAGCGCGCCGCGCCGTATTCCATGATCGACCGCAAACACGCGGTCTTCACCCAGGTGAACAACGTGGTGGGCACGCTGAACCTGCTGTTTGCCATTCGCGAGTATCAGCCCGAGTGCCACCTGGTGAAGCTGGGCACCATGGGTGAGTACGGCACGCCCAACATCGATATCGAGGAAGGGTACATCAATATCGAGCACAATGGGCGGCGCGATGTACTGCCCTTCCCCAAGCAGCCGGGCTCGTTCTATCACCTTTCCAAGGTGCATGACAGCCACAACATCATGTTCTGCTGCCGCATCTGGGGGCTGCGCGCGACCGACCTGAACCAGGGCGTGGTCTACGGCACCATCTCCGACGAAGTGGCGCTTGATGAAGCGCTGATCAACCGCTTCGATTACGACGAAGTATTCGGGACGGTGCTGAACCGGTTCTGCGTGCAGGCCGCCGTGGGGTACCCGCTGACCGTATACGGCAAGGGCGGGCAGACGCGCGGCTACCTGGATATCAGAGACACCGTCCGCTGCGTGGAACTGGCCTGCCAGACGCCCGCCAATCCCGGCGAGTGCCGCGTGTTCAATCAATTTACGGAGCAATTCAAGGTGATGGAACTGGCGCGCATGGTCCAGGTAGCCGGTAAGAAATTAGGGTTGACCGTGGAAATCGACCACCTGCCCGCGCCGCGCGTGGAAGCCGAAGAACACTACTACAACGCCAAGCACTCGAAGCTCATCGATCTCGGTTTGCAGCCGCATCTGCTGTCGGAATCTTTGCTGGATTCGCTGATGAACATCGCGGTGAAGTATCGCGACCGGATTGACGAGTCGCTATTCCCGCCGCAGGTGAACTGGCGGAACGCGAAGAACGACCGCAAGCGCAACCTGGGCCGGGTCGCCACATTTTCATAGGGCAGTGGGATCAGGCCGACCTGGAGTGCAAGATCTCCACG
>Ga0187871_10003098_pt1 | contig 13061 bp, 10 predicted proteins | sample June2016WEW_16_1_FD_132988 | JGI IMG/M metagenome (GOLD analysis project Ga0187871, IMG submission 132988) | Peatland microbial communities from SPRUCE experiment site at the Marcell Experimental Forest, Minnesota, USA - June2016WEW_16_10 | ecosystem: Environmental > Terrestrial > Soil >... | reverse complement strand
CTTTGGATATGCAGCCGATGCAAGCGGCAAGCCGCGCAAGATAGCCCATCTCGGTAACGTGAAGATCGGCGAGGCGGTCGAGATCGGCGCAAATTGCGCGGTCGATCGAGCGACGCTTACCTCCACGTATATCCGCTCCGGTACGAAAATCGACAATATTTGCCACATCGCGCACAACTGCGACTTGGGCGAGAACGGCTTGTATACGGCGGGTTTCATGATGGGCGGTTCGACCAAGATCGGCCGCAATTTCATGACGGGCGGCAACTCGGTCGTCACGGCCCATGTCACCGTCGCCGACAACGTGACGCTGCAAGGAAGATCTTCGGTTACGAACGACATTTTGGAACCGGGCGCCTACGGCGGCTACCCACTGCAGCCCTTGAAGGAGGCGATCAAGACCGCGGTCAGCCTCGGCCAGTTGAACGCGATTCGCAAGAACCTTTATCGAGTCATGAAGCATCTGAATCTTCTCGAGAAGGACCCCTCCGGGAAGTTGCCCGACGCTTCAGAATCCTGAACGCCGATTGACGAAGCCGTTGGCGCGTCTCAGCTGGTCCAATGCTTACCCGGTCGCGGGCCCGACCGCGGTGGTCATGGGCGCCATGATCTGCATCCCAGTGGGAGCGACGATCGCCAAGAGCTTGCTGCCGCTCGTGGGGGCCGCGGGAACGACCGCGCTGCGCATGAGCCTCGCAAGCCTCATGCTGCTGGTTTACTGGCGCCCCTGGCGGATGCGGCCCACTTTGGGCACGCTGGGGGCGATCGTGGTTTACGGCGTGGCAATGGGGTGCATGAATCTGTGCTTCTACGCGGCCTTGCGCACCGTCCCCCTCGGCATCGTAGTCGCGGTGGAATTCACCGGGCCGCTCGCAGTCGCAATGATTGCCTCGAGCCGAGGCATCGATTTCTTATGGATCGCGCTGGCCGTCGCCGGGCTCGCGGTGCTGCTGCCGTTCGGCGGGGCCTCCGGTGTGGTGAGTCTCGTCGGCTTGGCGTATGCCTTGGGCGCGGGGGTTTGCTGGGCGATTTATATTCTCTTTGGCAAGCGGGCCGGCGCCCAGGCGGGCGGACAAACCACGGCGCTGGGCGCAATCATCGGTACGATGATCATCGTGCCGCTCGGCATCGCGGAAGCCGGCAGCCGGTTGTTGAGTCCGTCCTTATTGCCGGCCGCCATCGGTGTTGCGCTGCTGTCGAGCGCGCTGCCGTATTCGTTGGAGATGTTCGCGCTGACGCGCTTGCCGACGCGGACCTTCGGTGTCCTGATGAGCCTGGAACCCGCGATCGCTGCGCTCGTCGGTTTCGGTTTTCTCGGTGAGCGGCTGACCGGCTGGCAATGGGCCGCGATCCTCAGCATCATGCTCGCGTCTGGCGGCAGCGCCGCGACCTCGCCGGCGCGTGCCGCACTGCGACCGCAGATCGACTGACACCGCCGTTACGCGGTGCTCAATCGCCGAGCAGGGCTTTCTTGAGATCGCCCTGGACGGGTTTGGCGCCTAGCCAAACCTTGAGCAGCGCCCGCTGAAAGTCCGCGCCAGGAATCGGCTGCCCACGCGGCTGCCCATTGATTGCGACGCGCGTCGTGCCATCGGCGAGAAAATCGATCGTCAATAAATCGCCCTTGGCCGCGGAGCCGATCGCGTTCATGGTGCCGACGAGCGCGTCGAGCTGCGCCTTGAGGCCGGCGAGTTCGGCCGGCGTGCTATTGAGACTGATTCCTTCGCGCAACGAGTCGCTGAGCTGTTCGGCGCTCAAGTTGCGCATGAGCGTCATCGAGACGCGTTTGGGGCCTGCGTCGTCGAGAATCGCCGTCGCGTCGGATAAATGGCCGGAAAGGTACAAACCGGCTACATAGACATCGAAGAAATATTTGGTGCGTTTACCGGCGCCATTGAGCACGAGCGTCGATGAGCCGACCTGAGCCGTGCGGTCGATCTCGATTCCGGCGACCGCAACGGTCGCGGCGTTTGCGACCAGCGTCGTAGCGAGATACAACACCGCGGCGCCGGCCAAACTGATCGCGGCCGTGAGCAATCCCGGACGGGCGCGGCAGCCCTCTGCGATCTGGTCGCTCGCGCCGATTGGGCTTGTCATGTTGTTCATTGCATTGACCCCGTCTGAAAACTCATGGGCTAGAACCGCGATTGCGGCCACCATACCAACTGCGCGATAGGCATGGAAGGCCAGGCCCAATCAAAGCTGTGCGGCGAATTCCTTAATGACCGGAAACCGGAAAACGCCTCATACTATCCGCGATTGCCGCGTCGCGGGGACGTTCCTGGAAAAATGCGTTTCCATAAGGTGGGGAGGTACAGTATATTTTTTTTTCGACATCGGCCAATCGGCATTTCGGGTTCAGCTGAAGCGCTGATCCAAGTGAGAACCTGATCATGCAAGACCGGTTCAGCGCGGCGGCTTTCGACGCGCATAGTCACGTGTTCCTCGGCGCCGGCCATGAGCAAAATGAACGCAAGACCTGGGCGGTCATCGCGTTGTGCACGCTCATGATGGCAGTCGAGATCGTGGGCGGCCAGATGTTCGGCTCGCTGGCGCTCATCGCGGATGGCTTGCACATGTCGACGCACGCGAGCGCCATGCTGATCGCGGCGCTTGCCTATATGTATGCGCGCCGCCATGCGAGCGACGCGCGCTTCGTCTTCGGCACCGGCAAACTTGGCGACCTCGCCGGATTCACGAGCGCGATCATATTGGCGATGATCTCCGTGCTCATCGGCTATGAGGCGGTGGTGCGTTTCCTCAAGCCCGTTGCCATCCACTTCGCCGAAGCCATCCCGATCGCCGTCGTGGGATTATTCGTCAACGTCGTGAGCGCCTGGCTGCTGAGCGACCATGATCACGGCGCGCATGGCCACGGCCACGGCCAAAGCGATGATCATGAGCACGCGCACGGGCATGAACATGCGCACGGGCATGAGCACGCGCACGAGCATGAGCACGCGCACGGGCATGAACACGCGCACGGGCATGAACACGCGCACGGGCATGAACACGCGCACGGGCATGAACACGAACATGTGCATGGCCACGCGCACGCGCATGTCCCGCGTGATTTGGCGACAATCGCGATCTCCGCGCATCGCGACAACAACATTCGTTCGGCCTATGTGCACGTGATGGCAGACGCCGCGGTGTCGGTGCTCGCCATCGTCGGATTGCTGTTCGCGCGGGGATTCGGTTGGGCTTGGATGGACCCTCTGGCGGGCACGATCGGCGCGTTCGTGATCGCGAGTTGGTCTTACCGGCTGATACGCGATACCGGCGGAATTTTGCTCGATATGAATCCCGATTTCGCGATGACCAAACGCTTACGCGCCGCGATCGAGACGGATGGCGATCGGCTCGTCGATCTGCATGTGTGGCGGTTGGGTCCCGGACACTTGGGTGCGCTCCTCTCGATCGTTACCGCCAAAGACAGAAATTGCGCGTACTACCGCGAAAGGCTCAAGGGCTTCACATCGCTGTCCCATGTGACCGTGGAAGTGGTCAACACGAGACCAATGCACTAGTCTTCACGGCCATGCTGACAAAAATTATTGCGCGTTTCGCGCTGGCCTCGATCCTGATTCATTTGTTTTGCGCGGCTGCGCCGGGCCACGCGGCCACCTCGGCTGCGGCGGCCGATATGGTCTATCGGAACGGCAAGGTCTACACCGTCGACGCGCGCGACAGCCTGCAGCAAGCGCTCGCGATCCGTGCCGGCCGCATTGTCTACGTCGGCAGCGACGCGGGCCTCGAGCCGTTTATCGGCGCTCATACGACGATCGTCGACCTGCATGGCCACATGTTGATGCCCGGGTTGATCGACGGTCATATGCATCCCATGCAGGGCGGGGCGGCGCTGCTGAAATGCAGTTTGAATTACGCACAGCTCACCATTGAGCAGATGCAAGTCAGAATCCAGGCCTGCCTCGATCGGGCCGATGTGGGTCAGGCGAATGCGTGGTTTGAAGTCGTTGACTGGTTTCAGGAGGCCATGACGCCCGCCGGCACCGTCACGAGCCGAGCGACGCTCGATGTCTTGAAGACGACGCGACCCATATTGGTGATGTCGTCGTTCGGGCATACCGCGCTCGTCAATTCCCGTGCGCTGCAACTGGCGGGTATCACCGCGCAAACGATCGACCCGCCCGGCGGACGAGTCGGGCGCGATGCCGCCGGCAATCCCTCGGGTATCTTGGAGGACGCTGCCCACGAATTGGTGACCAAGCTATTGCCGAAACCCACGCCTGCCGAGGATATTGAGGCGGCCAAAGCGGCACTCGAGGCGTTGCGCAAGCAGGGAATCACGACGTTTCTGGATGCGATGGCCACACCGGCGGGTATTGCGGCGTTCGCGCATTTGCAAGGCACGGGCCAGCTGACGGCCCGCGCGCATTTTGCGGTGTTGATCACGCCGCCGGAGGGCGGTCTGCCGCTTAAGGCCGTCGCAAAGGTCAAAGCCTTGGTGGCTCGCTACGATCAAGGCGCACTCAAACCGGCGCCGCAGATCACGGTGCGTAACGCGAAGATGTTCCTCGATGGCGTGATCACCGCGCCGGCGTGTACGGGGGCCATGTTGGAGCCGTACTTCGCACCGCAGAGCGCATCGGCCGATGCCGAGTGGCTGCCGGGAAAGAACCGCGGACCCGAGGTCTATTTTCCGGCGCCCATGCTCGCCAGGCTGTTGGTTGCGCTTGCGCAGGCGGGAATCGAACCGCACATGCACGCCGACGGTGATCGGGCGGTGCGCGAAGGCCTGGACGGCATCGAGGCGCTGCGGCGCAAATTCCCGCATCGAGATATTCGCGCGGCGATCGCGCATGACGAAATCGTCGACCCCGCGGATTTTCCCCGCTATCAGCATCTCAATGTGATTCCCGTATTGTCGTTTCAGTGGGAAAAGCCGGCCCCGGACACGATCGATGGGGAACAAGCCTACCTCGGCAAGACACGCTTCAAGTACCTCGAACCGGCGGGATTCCTCGCCGCGGCGGGCGCACGCATCGCCTACGGCAGCGATTGGCCCGTCGATCCGCTCGATGAATGGCTTGCGCTCAAGGTCGGCGTGACTCGAACGAACGCGCCGAGCGCCGATCTGAAGTTCCGGGGCCGGCTCAGCGAGGATCCGGGACTTTCGCGCGAGGCGGTGTTGCGGGCCATTACGCTGAACGCCGCCTACGAGCTGCACCAGGAGCGGCAGACCGGTTCCCTCGAACTCGGCAAATTCGCCGATTTGATCGTGCTCGACCAGGATTTCTTCGATATTCCGGCCGAGCAGATCGCCACCATCAAGGTCCTGCAGACGGTCGTCGGTGGACGCGTGGTTTACCAGGCCGAGGCGTTTTCCGACTGAGTTTCGGCGTTGCGCAGGGTTTCAAATGCCCTGCGCCGCGCCTCCGTCCACCCCCATACGTGCATGATTCACAGGCGTTTTTGACCGGCCTTAGGGTTCGGCTCGACGCGCAAATTGAGAGGGACCCGGCAGATTGCCGCGAAACTTGAGTGCGATTTCCACGAACTGCGAAGGCGATCACAAACGCATCGCGATATGCAGGAAGAATGGCTCCTATGCCCGGCGCGAGCGCGGGTTTTTGGTCGGCACATTGCGTTTTTTTCAATTTAGGAGCTTCCATGCGTAAGATTCTTTCGGCAACCCTCGCGGCATGCGTCATGACCGCAGGTGTTGCTCAAGCGGGCACCACGACGACGACGTTCGCGGTCACCGCCACGGTCAATTCGACCTGTTCGACGACGGCGACGGCCCTCGCGTTTCCGGCCTACACGCCGGGCGGCGGTGCCGTGATCCAAAGCAGTACCGTCAGCGTCAAGTGCACCAAGAACACGCCCTATACCGTTCTTCTCAACGGCGGCGTTGGCGGTACGGTGGCTCAGCGTTTGATGTCCGCGGGTGCCAACACCTTGCAGTACCAGCTGTACACGACCGCCGCACTAGCCAGCGTTTGGGGCGACGGTACGGGTTCGAGCGTGACACAGGCGGGGACCGGTTCGGGTGTTGCAACTGCGAACACGCTGACCGTCTTCGGCCAAGTGCCGGACAATGCGTTTAACCAGGCGGTGGTCCCGGCGGCCTATACCGACACCATCACAGTCACGGTCAATTACTAACGGGCGGCAAGCCGGCACTGCGCGAACGCATGGGAAGCTCAGTCGATTGATCGCGATCGGCTCAGCGGTGGCTGTCACTCGGCCACCGCTGAATGCGGCATGCGATACCGGCCATCTGCACCTGACCCATTGCCGCGGCCGACGACCATGAGAACGTGGATGCATTTTCAATTATTGCTGGCCGCGATCGCGATGGCGGGCCCAGCGCATGCGAGCTCGTTTAATATTTCTCCGATCCGCGCCGAGTTGGGCGGAGCGCATCACACGGAAGTGTTGAGCTTGACGAACGCGGACGACGGCCCGGTTGTGGTCGAAGTGCGCATCGTCAAGTGGTCGCAGGACGATGGCGCAGATCAACTCGATGACACGCGCGAACTGCTCGTTACTCCGCCGGTATTGCAGATTCCGGGAAAAGGCGAACAGATCATTCGTGTGGCGCTGCGCCGCGAGCCGGATCCGGCCCGTGAAACGACCTACCGCGTGATTTTTCAAGAAGTGCCGCAGGCTCCAACGCCCGATTTCACGGGCTTGCGGGTCGCGTTGCGGCTCAGTGTGCCGATTTTCGTCGCGCCTGCCCACGGCAAGGCCAAGGCGGACGTTTCCTGGGATGCCCATTGGCTCCCGAGCGGAGAACTGGAAGTCGCCGCGACCAACAACGGCAACGGCCATTTGCAGGTCATTGATTTCGATCTGCAGTTGCCGGGCGCGAGCGCCCCGGTGCGCGGCATCACGGCCAAGTACCTGTTGCCCGGCAGCCGCATGGTGTGGACCTTGGCGCCGCCGGCGGATGCCGAGAAGCAGGGAGCGATTTCCATTCATGGCCATAGCGACCAAGGCGAATTCTCGGCCGACGTTGCCAACAACGGCTCTTAAGGCCAAGGCCGACGTGGCGTGGACATCAATTCCTCCAGGCCAATCTCGTGTACTCATGGAACATATTCCAGGATTGCCGCAACCGCTGAACGCTGCATCGATGCGGGCCGGTGGCTGCTGGGGCTCGTGCTGCTGTATGGCGCACTCATGAGCACCGCCTTCGCGGCGCCCGCGGGTGAGTTGCAGGAAGCGGTGCTCGAAGTGACGCTGAACCCCGAGGTGGATGGGGAGATGATGGTGGTACTGCGCGGCGACGGCGGCGTGCTGTATTTGCAAGACGAGGATTTTGCGAAGCTGCGCTTGCATCTGCCGCCGACTCAGCCGACCCTGTTCGAGGGGCGCCGCTATTATGCGCCGGCCGCGATTCGCGGTAGCACGGTGACGATCGACGAGGCGCGCCAGCGCGCGGTCATCAGCGTGCCCGCATGGGCGATCGAGACGACGCATCTCAGCGCGGCGGAGCGACGCAGTCCCGCAATCACGCCCTCTTCTCCGGGCGGGTTTCTCAACTACCAGCTCTACGCACAGCAGGTCGAGGGTCAAAACAGCGGCGGCCTGTCCGCCGAAGTCGGCCTGTTCGCGGGCGCCGGCGTATTGACGAATACGATGGTGGGCCGTTCCGGCGACGGCCAAGACAGCTTGATTCGATTGGATACGACATATACGCGCGATTTTCCGGATCAACTGGAGACCTTGAGCCTCGGCGATGCGATTAGCGATGCCGGCAGTTGGGGCGATTCCGTGCGCTATGCGGGGATACGCTGGAGCCGAAACTTCGCGTTGCGTCCCGATTTGCTCACGACACCGTTGTTGACGACTGGCGGCATGGCGACCGTGCCGTCGACCGTCGACGTGTTCGTCAACAATCAGTTGGTCTCGACGAGCCAAACACCCGCGGGTCCGTTCGTGGTCGATCGGCTACCGACGGTTTCGGGCACCGGCGACGTCAGCGTGGTCGTGCGCGATGCACTGGGACGCGAGCAGGTCGTCACGCAATCCTTTTATTCGAGCACCAGTCTGCTCGCGCCGGGTCTGACTCAATATTCTTTCGACCTCGGCAGCATCCGCGACGACTATGCGCTCGCGAGCGATCATTATGGCTCGACCTTGGGCGAGGCGACTTACCGGCGCGGCATTACCGACACCCTCACGTTGGAGGGTCATGCAGAGTATTTGGAACATTACCAGCACGCCGCCGGGCTCGATGCGGCGATCGGCATCGGTAAAGTCGCTGTGCTGACACTCACGACGGCGAACGGCGCGGATCCGGGCGGATCGGGCTGGTTGACCGGAGTCGGCATCGAGCATCGCGGATCGCGATTCAGTTTCGTCGCGAGCAATTTCTGGGCCAGCAGTAATTTTGCGCAAATTGGGCAGGCGCTCGAGCCGGCGCAGCGGCTGCGTCAGCGCAGCCTGGCGCAAACCGGCTATAGTTTAGGGCGTTTTGGGTCTATTTCCTTGGCTTACGTGCGGCAGGAATATCGTGACTCGCCGACACAGCAGACGATCAGCCTCACGCAAAGCGCAAACTTCGGCCGCTCAGGCACACTCAATTTGACGTTGACGCGGGTATTGACCGCGGATGGCGGACCAAGCTTCAGCACGCCGAACCAGAATTCGACGAGCGTTTATCTGATTTACGTCATACCGCTGGGCGGTCGGCGCGCGGCGACCGTATCGGCACTCGGCGGCACCGGCAGCGGTGCGCCCGCGAATGCCTTGGTCGGTTCACTGATCGAGAGCCCGCCGATCGGACCCGGTACCGGCTATCGACTGAGCGCATCGAGCGCCGGCGACTACGATGCCGATTTGCGCCAACAGTTTGCAAGCGCCGATATGGAGGTCGAGGCGGTGCGCAATCAAGGTATCGAGGGGCGCAGCGCTTATTTTACCGGCGCGATGACGCTGCTCGACGGCCAGCTCAACGAGACGCGTCAAGTCAATGGGAGCTTCGCGATGGTCGACGTCGGGGGACTCCCCGGCGTGCCGGTATACGTCGAAAATCAACTGACCGCTTATACGGATTCTACCGGCAGGGCCTTGCTGTATAACCTCAGACCCTATGAAGCCAACCACATCAGCATCTCGCCGACCGAATTGCCGCTCGACACCGCGATCGCCTCGAGCAGCACGATCGTCGCGCCGCCGTTTCGAAGCGGAGTGGTCGCGCGATTTCCGGTCGAGCGGATACGCGGCGGCACTTTCCGGCTGGTGACCGACGACGGCAAGCCGGTGCCGGTCGGCGCCTTGGTCAAACTGAAGGGCAAGCTGTTCCCGGTCGTTCTCGACGGTATGGTGTACGTCATCGGCTACGATCACGGCATGGCGGCCGAGGCATCGTGGAGCGGCGGACATTGCAACTTCCGCTTGGATCCTCCGCCCAATGACGATCCCTTGCCCGATATGGGCACCGTTCGTTGTCACCTTGCCCTGCCTGGCGCAGCCACGGGGAGCCCATGAGATTTTCTCTAACGCGGCATTGCGAGGCGGCGCTGCGCCGTGTCGGCCTCTTCCTCGCGCTGGGGCTGCTGCTCGCCGTGTCGCCGGCGGCACGCGCGGCCGTGACCGTCAACTGCACCGTCAGCGCAGGCGGCATTGCATTCGGCATCTATAATCCCTTGAGCGGGATCGGCGACGCCTCCACCGGGAGCCTGCTCGTGACGTGTACGGGCACCGGCTCGGGCTCCACCTTGGTCACCGTCGACCTGAGCCTGAGTACCGGCATCAGCGGCAACTACGGCACCCGTACGATGCTCTCGGGGGCCAATGTTCTCGACTACAACATCTATTGGAGCGCCGCCTACACGCAGATCATGGGTAATGGTACCGGCGGATCATTTTCCGGTCAGGCCGGCCCGTTTACCGTCACCGCAGGCGGTAACGTGCAGGTGACCGGCACGATGTATGGGTACATTCCGCCGTCGCAGGACGTGGCCCCGGGCGGCTATACGGACGTCATCACGGTCACCGTGACTTACTAGATCGATTCCAGCGGGCGAACTGCGATGCGCATGGGCCAGGGATAGCGGCCCGCCACGAGTCCCGGCGCCAAACTCAAGCGAAAGCGCAGCGACAGACTCACCGGGTGAGGCTGCTGCCAGCGCTGGATGATCGTGCCGCCGTCTTGACCGAGGCGCAGATCCGCATCGAATCCATGAATCAGCATCGCGGCTACGATGGGAGCCACCGTCGTCACATCGAGTGCATAGCCGTTCGCGCTGTTGCTGCGTATCACGAGCATCGTCGGCTGCAATACGTCGATGTAGCCGCGCCGCAGATCTTGCGTCGAGAGTTGCAGTTCGGTCGGCGCAGATTGCCGTTCGATGTTGGCGACCGCGTTGACGGTGATGCCGACGGAGAAACTCGTGCGTGTGTCCTTGGCGGTTGCCGCCGCGAAACCCGCCATGACGAATCCAAGCGCAATTCGCGCGACTAGCCGCGGATCGGACCGCGTCACGGCTCTGCGGGTCGGGTTGTCGCTAGCGTTCATGGATACTTTACATAGCGGCACCGGCGCAGGGGACTTTAGTCATTGACGCGGCCGCGCGCTCCTGACATAACGTGGTGCCACGCATGCGCACTCCATTGACGCTCCCGTTCGCGCTGTTCCTGCCGTCATTACTGATCTGCTATCTAGCCGCCCTGTGGCCTTGCGTGGCCGCCGCGGCCGATGTCCCCGATGCCCCCGGTGCCGCCGATGCGACCGCCGTGATCGGCGCCGCGCTGTCGCCGGTCGTCATTACGGCGACGCGTCTCGCGCAAGCGAGTTTCGATCTGCCCGTGGCCATCGATCGCGTCGAACGCGCGGCAATTCAGCCGGGCAAATTGCAAGTCAATTTGTCGGAGTCTCTCGATACCGTACCGGGCGCGTCGGTCGAGAGCCGGCAGAACTATGCGCAGGATCTGCAGATCTCGATCCGAGGCTTTGGTGCTCGCTCCAGTTTCGGCGTGCGCGGCGTGCGGCTCTATTCCGACGGTATCCCGGGAACGATGCCGGATGGACAGGGCCAGTTTTCGCAGTTCGATTTGGGTTCGGCCGACCACATTGAGGTCATGCGCGGGCCTTTCTCGGCGCTCTACGGCAACTCGTCGGGGGGCGTGATCGCCATTTTTACCGAGGACGGCGCGCCGGGAAATCGTATCGACGGCAGCGTGGATTTCGGCAGTTTGGGGACCCAGCGCTACGCCTTGAAGGATGCCGGAGACAATGGCGCGATCAATTACGTCGTCGATGCCGCGCACTTTCAAACCGACGGCTATCGCGACCACAGTGCCGCCCAACGCAATAATTTCAATTCGAAATTGCGTTTCGATTTCGCGGATGCCGGGAAATTGACGTTCATCGGCAATGCCGTCGAGACGCCATTCGTCCAGGATCCCCTGGGCCTCAATAGTGCACAGCTCGCGGCGGATCCCGCGCAAGCGGGAATCGGCGCGATCGCCTACGACACGCGCAAATCCTTGAGTCAGGAGCAAGCCGGAGCGATCTACGATCGGCCGCTCGGCGCGGCCGATGATTTGTCGGCGACTCTCTATACGGGACATCGCGCCACGACGCAGTATCAGGCGATTCCCGCTTCGACGGAAGCTTCGCCGACCGATCCCGGCGGCGTCATCGATCTCGCGCGGAACTTCTGGGGAATCGATGCGCACGTCGTCGATCACAGAGACTTGCTCGGCAAACCACTGCAGCTCACCGCGGGCCTGAGCTACGACGATCTCGAGGAAGCGCGCAAGGGGTATGTGAATTTCATCGGCGATACGCTCGGCGTCGAAGGCGAGCTGCGCCTCGACGAGGCCAATCATGTTTATGATTTGGACGAGTATTTGCAGCTGCAATGGGATCCTGGCGCGCGTTGGCGCGTGCTCGCGGGCTTGCGCAATAGCGACGTCGATGTCAGCTCCCACGATCATTTGCCGGTGCCGAGCGGCGATCAAGACAGCGGCGTACGCTACGGCGCCGTCGATCCCGTCGCGGGGATCACGTTTCGGATCGCCCCGACGCTCAACAGCTACCTGGCGTTCGGCAGGGGATTCGAGACGCCGACCCTCAACGACTTGGCGTACCGGTCGACCAACGGCAGCCTGCCGGGACTCAATTTCGGTCTTCAGCCGGCTCGCAGCGACAACTACGAGGTCGGCATCAAGGCGGAGCTGGGCTGGCTACGCGCCGATCTCGATGCGTTCTATGTAAAGACCGAGCACGAACTTGCGGTGCTCGCGGACGAGACCGGCAAGTCGGTCTACCAGAATATCGGCGAGACCGAGCGCAGAGGAATTGAACTCGCTGCGGACGCCGTATGGACGCGCGCATTCAGCGCGCGGCTTGCCTATACGTATTTGCATGCGGTCGTGGTCCAGCCGTATACCACCTGCGTCGGCGCGCCTTGTTCGGGTGCCCCCTGCGCGGTCGCGAGCGGTTGTAAAACCGTCGTAGTCGCCGCAGGCAGCTATCTTCCAGCGGTGCCCATGAATGCGCTGTACGCCGGCCTCACCTGGCGCTATGCGCCTCGCGGGATTTCGATCACACTCGAGACTCAGGGCCGCGCACAGATCTATGCCGACGACCGCAATTCCGAAGCCGCCGGTGGCTATTGGGTGGAAAACTTGAGCGTGGGTTGGGAACAGCAAGGCAAGCATTGGCGGTTCACCGAGTTCGGACGGCTCGATAATCTGGCAAACCGCCGCTATGTCGGCAGTGTCATCGTCAACGAGAGCAATTCGAGGTTTTTCGAACCGGCGCCGGGCCGAACGGCGCTCATTATGTTCACTGCAGCAAGGCGCAGCGAATGAGACCGCCTGATGGGGAATTTATAGGCACGCGCAATAAGTTATTTTGCGGCGTACACCGATTCGCGCGAACTGCGTTAACTAGTTAGTGTCTACTTAAGTACGGGTCCATAATCGAACCGATGGGGTCCGGCAGGTAACGGAGAATGGCAATCATGAGTACCAAGATGGGTCGCTTTGTTCTGGCGGTGGGGGCGCTCGCGTCGATTCTCGCAATGGGAGCACCTGCGTTTGCCGAAGGACATGGCGGCGGTAGCCATGGGGGCGGT
>Ga0187871_10003096_pt1 | contig 13069 bp, 12 predicted proteins | sample June2016WEW_16_1_FD_132988 | JGI IMG/M metagenome (GOLD analysis project Ga0187871, IMG submission 132988) | Peatland microbial communities from SPRUCE experiment site at the Marcell Experimental Forest, Minnesota, USA - June2016WEW_16_10 | ecosystem: Environmental > Terrestrial > Soil >... | reverse complement strand
ACGGCGGCGGAGCGTTCAGCGGCAAGGACCCGACCAAGGTCGACCGCTCTGCTGCCTACATGGCGCGCTACATCGCGAAGAACGTGGTCGCCGCCGGTCTGGCCGGACGCTGCGAAGTGCAGCTCGCCTACGCCATCGGCGTGGCCGATCCGGTCAGTGTTCTGGTTGAGACTTTTGGCACGGAAAAAGTGGATCCCGCGATCATCCCAGATTTGATTCGCGCGCACTTTAAGCTCACTCCGAGGAGCATCATCGAATCGCTCAACCTGCGGCGGCCGATTTACAAAAAGACCGCGGCGTATGGCCACTTCGGGCGCAGCGATCCCGACTTCACGTGGGAGGCAACCGACAAAGCGGCGAAACTCGCCAGCGATGCCGGCCTGCGGGAACCCGTAGCGCAAGCCGTTCGCAAGTAATCGCTGATCGTAGAGACGTAGCTTGCTACGTCTCTGCCGACAGCGTCTGTGAACTCGGGATTTCGAGGCAGTGCAAACAGAGACGTTGCAAGCAACGTCTCTACGTTGGGAACCGAAGTGCCATTCTGGAACTGGACCGAAAGGTCTACTCCAAACGCGCTATCGGAATCCTGACCGGGCCAACAACATCGTGTATTCTTGCGAAAAATGTTTTCGAGATTCGAAACACTTCGTCGTTCCACTGGTCATCAACTTAGTTTCCGCCGCTTTCAAGCGCGCCACATAGGAGAAGCATGTCAACAGCAGCTGTGAATTGCGACATCAAGAATGTAGAACTGGCCGATTTAGGCAAGAAGCGCATTGAGTGGGCGAACCAGTCCATGAAAGTGCTGCAGATCATCCGCAAAGAGTTCATCAAGAACCAGCCTCTGAAGGGCATTCGCGTTTCGGCCTGCCTGCACGTCACGGCCGAGACCGCGAACCTCGCCATCTGCCTGCGCGACGGCGGAGCAGAAGTTGTGCTCTGCGCCTCGAACCCACTGTCCACTCAAGATGACGTGGCCGCCTCGCTGGTCCGCGACCACAACATTCCTGTCTATGCCATCAAGGGTGAAGACAACGACACTTACTACAACCACATCCTCGCCGCCATCGATCACAAGCCGCACATCACCATGGACGATGGCGCCGACCTGGTCTCGCTGCTCCACACCAAGCGTACCGACGGTCTCGTCGATGTGATCGGCGGCACCGAAGAGACGACGACCGGCGTCATCCGCTTGCGCGCGATGTCTAAAGAAGGAGTGCTGAAGTTTCCCATCGTCGCCGTTAATGACGCCGACACGAAACACCTGTTCGATAACCGTTACGGGACCGGGCAGTCGACGATCGACGGCATCGTCCGCGCCACTAATTTCCTACTGGCCGGTTCGAAGTTCGTGGTCGCCGGGTACGGCTGGTGCGGCCGCGGACTCGCTTCCCGCGCGCGCGGCGCCGGAGCCGAAGTCATCGTCACTGAAATCGATCCCACGAAAGCGCTGGAGGCCGTCATGGACGGCTTCCGCGTCATGTCGATGAGCGAGGCCGCCAAACTCGGCGACGTGTTCTGCACCGTCACCGGCAACAAGAGTGTGCTGACCAAAGATCACTTCGCGCTGATGAAAGACGGAGCGATCATTTCCAACTCCGGCCACTTCAACGTCGAAATCGACATCCCCGCGCTGGAAAATATGTCGTCCTCCAAACGCACCACCCGCACGTTCGTCGAAGAGTATTCGCTGAAAGACGGACGCAAGATCAACCTGCTGGGCGAAGGCCGCCTCATCAACCTGGCGGCCGCCGAAGGCCATCCCGCGTCAGTCATGGATATGTCCTTCGCCGACCAGGCTCTCTCCGTCGAATACATGGTGAAGAACCACAAGAAGCTGGAGAAGACGGTCTACAAAGTCCCCGACGAGCTGGACAAGCGCGTCGCCAAGCTGAAGCTCGAGTCGATGAGCATCAAAATCGACAAGCTGACGCCCGAGCAGGAAGAATACCTGGCAGGCTGGAACGAAGGAACATAGAAGGGGTGGAAGAGCGGCGCTTCAGCGCCGCGCAAAGATCGAGAATTAGAGGAACCGGGTGCCCCATTTCTCGTGCGTTTTGTGCGCGAGAAGTGGGGCTTTTGATTTAGCAGGACTGGCCTCAGCCCTTCGTCAAGTGATGGCCCGGCGGAAGCCGTTCTGGTTGCTTTTCGAAGTTGGTTGCGTCGGCCGCGAGCTTGGCTTTGCGCCATACGCTGGCAACGGCCATGGTCCAGAACGGAACAAGATCGACTCCGGGCAGAAGCTTGGCGAAAAACGAGGGCAGAAATTCCCAGTGCCAGCCCAGCAGATGGATCATCGCCGCTCCGACGCCGAGGTCGAGAAGATCTTCCGCGGGAGACAGCGCGCCCTCCACGAACAACGGGAATACGAAAATCTGTAGCGCGTCGGCGGCGATGGCCAGCGCCATGGCGGTGACAAACTGCGGACCCGGTGAAATGGTGATGGAGTCGTCGTCCTTCATGGCCTGCACCAGTTTTTATTCTACGCCACGCAGCCCACAGCCTGTTTTGATTTTGGTCGAGACAACCGTCACGCTTTATGGCGTCTTCTCCCAGGCTCGCGCCCGCGGCCACCAGCGGCGCACGTTGCTGCAATACTGTTCGTAGTCAGCCCCAAACTTGCCGCGCAGCGTGGGCTCTTCATAGAACATCACGAAGAGATGCACGCCGAGCGCAACCGCGGCCACAGCAGCGATCATGGCCGGATTGGGATGTCCGAACACGGTCCACAGGCCGATCCAGCCGGCCGCGAATCCAAGGTACATGGGATTGCGCACGTAGCGGTAGAAGCCCACGACCACCAGTCGCTGCGGCGGAGCGATGGGAGCCGGCGTCCCGTGGCCGGTCCAGCCAAAGTCCCAGACACAGAGCAGGGCGACGGCAAATCCCAACACAGACGGCAGAGCGGCCAGCCAGCGCCAGCGCGCCGCGCCCGCCATTTCCACCGAGAAACCGAGCCACTGCGGCAGCAGCCAGAACCACAGCGCAAAGAACGCCCCGCCTACCAGCAGCGAGGCTAGGGCGGTCGGCCAGCGTCCGCCGTTCGCGTCCGGGGGAACGATGGCAGAGTCTGCATTCTTCATACACCCTCCTTTTGCGTCTCTACCAGTTATTACTGGCTGCTGCAAGGATGGTTGCAGGTTTTTTCCAGAACGGATTCTGCCCACGTTACGGTCACCGCACTAGTAGAGGCCGTCGTGCACCGAGCGCTGCACTTGATCTTCCACCGAAAACCCCTCCGGAGAAGGACGCATGAACATCGACGTCAGGGAGAACGCCTGCGCTTCAAGAGGCACGGTGAAATGGATTCTTGTCCGCATGAACTGTTCCACGAAAAGTTCGGTATAGCGCTCGACGCCAAGGACGTAAAACTGGACCGCATGGACCAGAGCGTGGAACAGGGAGCGTTCGGTGAGCACTTCGTTGAACACCACGACGTCGAGAAAGGTCACGGAATCCATGTGGGTGACTTCGGGCAGGTTGTTAAAACCCAGGGCTCGGGCTTCGGCATAAAACGAAGGCGTGGAAATCCGCTGGCCTTCGAGTTCGACGATGCGGACCTGATCGAGCAGCCTGGCTGGAAAATATGGCCACATGGCCGACTTGTGCTGATTGCCCAGTGGCAGGGCTGCGGGGAAATAGTGCGCGCGCTGCTGGCGCAAGTAAGTGTTTACGTACTGGATTGCCTTTGCGGTCTGTTCCCTGACTTGCAGCAGCGCGGCGGGCGGATCTTGCGCGGTCGGGGGAATTTTGTTTTCGAGGGGCGCGTGGAACTCATGCCGCGCACGGGCGGCTGCGCTGGAATCTTCATGCATGTACATCTCAAAACACTCCTGAAATTTGCGAAGGGAAAAACCAGGGGAGGGCCCAACTTCCAGGCCATCATACCTCAATTACGTTTACGATGTCAACGTAATATGAACCGGGAAAACAAGAAAAGCCGCGGGGCGTTTGCGCCGCCGCGGCTGCCTTTCCTGACAGGAGGAACCTGAAAAGTGATGGGGGGAGGACTTGTAAGAAAAGGTATAACAATGTTATGTCTACAATGTCAACATATTATTGTGGCCGTACCATCCCCTCTGTGCAGAGGAGTCAACCATGCCCCGCCAGCCCGACCCCGATCTTGAAGAACGCATCCTGAAAGCCGCGCAGGTGTTGTGGAAGCGGGGAGGCGACAAGGCTCTGACCCTGCGTGCGGTCGCTAAGGCCGCCGGGACGAACACACCCGCCGTCTACCGCCGGTTCAAAGACCGCCGGGATTTGGTGAAGGGTCTACTGATGCAGACCGTGAGCCGCCTCGCGAAGAGCTTCAGCGCGGTCGAGAACATCGAAAAACTCGCCGAGACGTATGTGGAGAGTGCGTTGGCCGATCCGCACGCATATGAGCTGTTTTATACGTATGGGCACGAGCTTTCGCCTCCCAAAGGTTCGGGACGGCCGAAACCGATCCGCGACTCTAGACCCAACTTCGCCCTGGTGGAGCGGCGGCTGGCCGAACGGCTGGGGGGACAGCCCGAGGATCACACGCAGATGGCGCTGGCATTGTGGGCGCTGATGCACGGGAACACGATGCTACTACTCTCGAAATCCATTCCCGAGGGACATGAGGAAGAGTTGCGTTCGGCATGCCGGGGGGCGGTGAAGGCGCTGCTCGATGGAGCGGCCAGTTTCCCCGAAAAAAACAACGGCAACAGTCCCAAAGATAAAACCCGGTAGCCCTTCTCGAACCGGTCAACCAACAAAAATGGTTGGCGAGAAGTGGTCAATGCCGGGGTGGCAGACCGCAACTCATCCTGAGAAAAATCTCATCTCGTTGATTCCCTGCCTTGTTGAGTTCCGCATTTCTGCCGATAAGAACTAGTGAAGGCCGTCTCGTCGAAGATCGAGCTCAGCGGCGTGGAACTCGGGGCGCTGCCAGGATTCGACACAGATGGAATGAGGACGGGAATGACGAAGGTTCTGTTGGTCGACGATAGCAAGTTTCTGAGGATCGCAACCGAGCGGGCTCTGGCGCGGGCAGGCTATGAAGTCAGCACGGCGGCCGATGGAGAGAAAGCGCTCGAGATGGCTCGAGAAAAGCATCCTGACGTAATCTTGCTGGATATGCTGCTTCCGAAAATGGCGGGCCCGGATGTGTTGAAGGCGTTGAAGAAAGATCCAGCAACGTCGGGGATTGCAGTGGTTGTACTCACGGGACTCTCGCACAAGAATGCCGCGCGCTTGCAGCAGGATGGAGCTTCTGCGTTTCTGGAAAAATCCGAGTTGGGGCTGGAAAAAGGCTGCGAGACGCTGCTGACGGAACTGGCGCGCATCGTCCAGAGATTGCATCTGGAGGCTCCGGTGGGGACTCTGGCGTTGAGCAAAGCCACCCATCAGAGCTGATCCTACCGTAACCAGTGAGATGTGACTCTTACCCGTTGAAAATCTGGCCTCAACCCGCAAAAACTCTTCTTCCCAACGGCTGCCTCCTGATCGGCTGAAAATAAATCACTTACAGGCGGGAACTCCAGACACTCCGGCGGAGTCTATGTTGAGTGAGAGTCTCGGCTCCGCTCACAGCTTGCCGGACTTGCTCGAACTGTGCTGGGTAGCGAAATATTCAAGGCGCGGTAGGGTGGAAAATCCTATAATCAGGGGACGCCATTATGGCGGGAGCAACCACCTTGGGTGATCTGGCAAGTGCAATCGGAGCACGGTCGCAGGAAGAGGCGGCGATCGTCGCCGAGCTGAAGGCCGGCTCGGAAACGGCCTACGCCTGGCTGATCGGCGAGTTTCAGCAGCCGGTGTATGGGCTGGTGTACCGGATTGTGAATGATCCGGCGGACGCGGCCGACACGACCCAGGATGTGTTTCTGAAAGTGTTTCGCGGCATGAAGCATTTTCACGGCGGGTCAAGTTTGAAGACCTGGATCTACCGCATCGCGCTGCACGAGGCGGCAAACCGGAGACGGTGGTGGTTCCGGCATAAGGCGAAAGAGACTTCGATTGAGCCGGTGGAATCGGAAGGCCCGAGCGCATCAGAAAACGCGATGCAGGTGGCGCTGACCGATCATGCCGATTCCCCGTTTGATAACGTCGCGCATCGCGAAGTGCAGCATAGGGTGGAAGAAGAGTTGACCAAGGTGCCGGAACCCTACCGGACCACGTTGATTTTGCGCGATCTGGAAGATATGTCGTACGAAGAGATTGCCGAAGTGCTGGAGATTTCGCTGGGAACGGTGAAATCGCGGCTGACTCGCGGCCGAGACGCACTGCGGCAACGGCTTGCGCCCTATGTGCGCGAAGTTGGAAATGAACTGGGGTTGACTGCTCCGACCGAGGACAACAAAGAGGATCGGAGTTCACGGAGCCAAGTTCCGCGCAACCAGGTTCCGGTAAACCAGGTTGCAGGTGGGGGTAGAAGGGTCGAGGTGATTTCATGAAGGGCACGGTCAAGAACACGGGATTGCAGTGCCCCCAGGCGAAACGCTTGTTCTCGCCATATCTTGATGGAGTTGTGACGGGCACGGAGATGCTCGCGTTGCAGGATCACTGGTCGGAGTGCGCGGCTTGCAACCAGGAGTATCTGGCGCTGCGGCAGACGCAGCAATTGCTGGTGAGCGTAGCACGCCCCAGAGTTCCAGACGACCTGGGCCTGAAGTTGCGGCTGGCCATTTCACGGGAAACGGCTCAGGCCAAGCATGGCCGGTTCGAGGGACTGATGGTACGCATGGAAAATGCTTTCCAGGCGTTCATGGTTCCCGCCACGGCGGGTTTTCTGAGTGCGTTGGTTATTTTTGGAATCGCGATGGCCTATTTCGTGGTGCCATCGACACTGCGCGCCGATAACGATGTGCCGCTGGTAATGGTCAATACCGCCCCGCAGTTGCAGCAGAGCGCGTTCGGCATGACCCTGGACACGATCGACGCGGATTCGCTGGTGATTGAGGCCTACGTTGACGCCAACGGCCGTGTGCAGGATTACCGGATTCTTTCCGATCCCAACGACTCGAAAGACGTGCTGCCGCAAGTAAAACGCATGTTGATTTTCACGACGTTCCGTCCCGCGCTGTCGATGGGACGCCCGACCCCGAGCCGGGCCGTGATGTCGTTCTCGAAGATCAGCGTAAGAGGGTAGCTGCTTTCAGCTTTTCTCGCTCTACTTTTGGTTTATTTTTCTTCCAAAATCTCCATTTCTCGCGAAAGACGCGAGAAATGGAGCACCCGCTTTTTCCTCGATTCAATCAGACGCTGGTTGCACAGTGCTGATAGGCGCGTTGTGCTGGTTCGGGGGCCGGATTGTCTGGTTCCGGCTGGTGCGCGGGGGCAGGCGGTTGGAACGTTGAGCTGACCACTTCGAAGGTCTTCACGTAAGGAATTCCATCCAGCAGCTCTTCTAGAGTGTGCACGGCCTCGGAATAGCCGGTCGCGTTGTAGGCCTGGGCGTTCCCCTCCTGCTCCCAGAAACTGATGGTGGCGACTTCGCTGCCATCAGGAAGGGCCAGGATAATGAGATCCAGGAAACCTTGCTGCTGGCGCAGCCAGGGAAGGATTTTGCACTCCATCAGACCCGCGAAACGACGCAGCGAGTCTGGTTTCAAGCGAACCGAGACTTTCCGAGCGAACATGATTGGACCGCCCCTCTGCCGCGTTGGGCTGGCTGCTTGCGAGGAGCCCTCCGCACGGCACTGCTTACTTAATAGTGCGTTTCGGCACACTAGCGTTACATCGAGGGAGGCCGGCCCTGCAGCGTCTCAACGCGTGGCGGCCCAATTCAAGGCGTGGTGCTGAAATTAATGGTGAATTCTCCCGTCTCATCTTTCACGGTGTAGCCCGGCGGAACTTCAAACAGGCTCGGGTCCGGCTCACCTCGGTTGATGTTGACAAGTTTGTGAGTGCTTTCTCCGCTTCGCGGATCATCCGATTTTGTGAGGATTAACTCTTTCAGTTCGGGGGATCTCCAGGTCTCGTTCGTATTGGTAATAGGACGGTCGTTGCCCATCGCACCCACGGGCCAGGTCGTAGTCTGCCGGCTGCCTTCAGCTTGTATTCCCTCAATGATCTGGGTGCCGAGATCTTCCGTGGTGAACTGGGGACGAGCTGGGTCGTCCACCACCCTGCGGCGCGGGGCGGCCGAGGGCGCGACTGCACGAACGGCGGGCGGAGGGGCAGGTTCAGTCTCGCCGGTACCGCTGGCTACACTATGGCCGCTCTGCAATTGTGGAGAGGCGCCACGGGACTTTTCAGCGGGCAACTCCTGGCGATGCGCTACCGGTTCAGTCAGAGTGAATATATACCTGAAGCGGGCAACGGGGTCGTTGATCTCAACGATAATCGCTCCCTTTGACTCGATCGCATGTCTCTCCAGCGGACCTCCGTACGCGGGACGCTCCTCGCGGGTTCGGCCCATCGAGTCCCGGGAGATTTTGGTTTCTGGAAAAGTCTCGGTGATATGGGTGCCATCGGCGAGCGTCTGAACATGCTGGTCGACTTTCTCCGCAGAGTAGGGAGCGCCGGCAATCACGGGCACGCCGCGATTGGGCGGGTTAAAGCGCGCAGTACCGTGCATACCGCCCGGGCCGGTCGTGATCGAAGTTGAGATCTGGCTTAACGCGAACGCAGAGAAGAGTAAAGCGCAGCCGAACGAGGCGAGGAACCGATTCATCTTCCACCCCCTGTTTCATGGAAGTATAACCAAGCCCTGTTGAAGCAACAAGTAAGGAGCTGTAAGTGGCAGGCGAGGGTTTGACCTCTGCTGCCCTCGGAAATTTAATCGGGGATCAGCCTAGCGCGTTCGAATTTGTTTCTCGGGTGTCCTTGATCGAGATCTGTGATCGGCTGCGTTAACGAATGAGGCGGAAATCAAAAAAACGTGGTCCTCCATGTCATTCAATGCCAGGCCGTTGGTTCCCCACCGGATAACTCGGTTCGGCTGATTGAGAGTGTCCTGCCCCGCAGGAAAAGTCGTGGAAAAAGGAATTCTATTAACTGGGGTATAGTGCGTCATGTCGAAAAGATCAATTGTGTAATTGGAATTCTCCTGCCAGACGTAGCGGACGATGAAGAACGCCGTATTGAGCGTCGAGTCAGGAATCATCGTCGGTTCGCCCGCCTCGAACAACCCGGCGGGCAGACCGGTGGCAGGGTTGACAGCATGGAAACCATCGTCGGAGTAAACGAAACCAGTCCCAGGGTCATAGTGAATCCTGCCTGGGTTCCAGAATACGCTCGGGTAGTCTTCGCTGAGAACTACTCCTGAGGCGCTAACGGTCAGCGTGTAGAAGTCGTACCCGGTGGATTCGCTATTCGCAGCATACAGTGCAGTTGCGTCGCCTCCCCACTGGATGGACGCAAATAGCCCACCCCCTGGAGACCCGTCCTGGGGTGTGCTGACCGGCCTTGGCGTCGAGTCATCGAAGATTGTGATTACACCAACGGCAGGTTCCGCAAAGGGCGCGCCCATTGTAACAGCGGTTGTGTGAGGTGCCCCCGGTGCGACTTGAAGATCGAGCGCATAGTACTGCGTTTCGCTGTTGTAGTTGCCGAGCGAGTAGCTTATGTCTGGGGTTAATGCGGGCAGCACGTACCGCTGCACGGAACCCGTTCCGTCCATGCCTACGTATAAGAATTGACTGTCATCGGAAATCGCCAGAACGTCTGGTTCGTTGCCAGCTTGACAGTTCCCAATGGCCGCCGTCACGGGATTCAAAACGCACACCTGGTTCGCGTGCGTAGTCGCCGAACTGGGCACCGAAATGTATATAACCTGGTTGACCGGGTCCCAAACCAGGTCGTTCGTTGCCTGGTTCACTATCGTGGGCTGATACAAAATCTGGAACTCAGCACTTGAACTGCCCCCACCAGGGCTCGGGTTCACGACCGTTACCAGACCGTAGCCAGGCTCCGCAACATCGGACGCGCTAATCTGAACCTGCAGCTGACCAGAACTGTACAGAGTGCTCGGCCGGGGACTTCCATTCCATAAGACCACACTCGACGAATTGAAGTACGCAAGACCGTTCACATTCATGGTGAACCCGGAGCTACCGGCTGGAACAAAGTCTGGGTCGAGCGCGAGTATGACGGGAGCCGGATTCGGTGAGTTGGAAACGATTGTGAAGGGCAGGGCGGTCGAACTGCCCCCGCCCGGACTTGGAGTTACCACGCTCACTGACACTGAGGTGACGGTTGACACGGCAGCGGTACTAACTTGAGCCTGTAGTTCGCTGCTCGACACATATTCAGTTGGGAGTGGACTCCCATTCCACTCAATTGTGGAGAAAGACAAGAAGTTACTTCCGGTCACAGTCAAGATGAACCCATTCACTCCAGCCTCTACCGTATTAGGGTTCAACGCCGTAAGTACTGGAACGGGATTCGAAGCAGCAGCGTCGGATGATTGTCGCCGCACCTTCAAATTTGACTTTGAGCCGCTATTTGCAGCGACCCACGAAGATTGGAATGTTTTCGGAACCGATCTTGTTTTCGTAATCGGACGCAGGTATCGCTGCGGCGTCACCACGCGCTCGCCATCGGTGGTGACAAAGGGGCTGGCGAGAATGTACACGTAGCCAGCATTGTCATTAAACGCCAGCCCGTTCGCGCCCCAGCGAATCAGGTGCAGAGGATACCCTTGAACGTTCGGAACAACAATTTCAGCGACAGGAGCGAATGTTGTCAGGTCAAACTCCTCGATGGCGAAATTCGGAGTGCCCGACTGATCTGCCGTCTGCCCAAGAAAAAACGCGCTATTGAGAGTGGAATCCGGAATCATCAAACCAGACGCCTGGAACGTCCCTACCTGCGCGCCGCTGGACGGATCGAATATGTAACCATCATCTGTGTAAACCAGCTTCGTGCCATCGTCATAATGTATTGAAGCGAAGAAGTCTTGAAAGCCGGGAATCTCATTCGGAAATTCTTTGCTCCGAACGACGCCGCTGGTTTTCACGCTCAGTACATACAGATTGAAACTGGTTGATTCACTGTCGTTTGCGTAGATCGTCGTGTCAGACGCCCACTGAAATGAATCATAATCGTCTCCTGCATCGCGGGCGACAGTCGGCCTCGGTGTGGCGTCGTCAAAGATGACCATTCCGCCCGCGCCTGTCAGGGCAGAGTTGCCTAGTGACACTGCAGTGGTATGCGGCAGTGCAGGAGCCACCTGAAGATCGTATGCAGCGTTTGGACCGGAAACGGGATTGGCCCCGAGAAAATACTGGATATCGGGCGTGAGGCTCGGAAGCATAAAGCGTTGGACTGAAGAGGATCCTTCTATCCCGGCGTACAGAAATTGATCGTCATCAGAAATCGCGAGCACCGTTGGTTCGCTACCAGCAAACTGCGATCCCTGAATAGTGCCGGTGGCGGGATCCAACGCCACAATCGTGTTGCCGTTCGATGCGGCCAGGCTGGGCACACCAAGATAGATCAACTGGTTCGTTGCGTCCCAAACCAAGTCATAGGCCGCCTGGTTTACAACGGTCGGAGCATAGGCAATTGAAAACACCGCTGGGTCGGATGTGCCACCACCCGGACCAGGATTCACCACTGTTACTTCTGCAAACCCCGAAGTCGCAACGTTAGTTGCAGGGACCTGAGCTTCCAACTGAATTTCAGACAGATAGTTAGTCGCAAGGGCGGACCCATTCCATTGGATCGTGGATGCAGGTATGAAATTCGAGCCGGTTAGGGTCAACAGAAATGTTCCACTTCCTGCGCTCACCGAGGACGGGTTCAGCAGCGAGGCTAGAGATGGCACGGGATTGGAGGTCGCATTGATCGCGAATTCGGCCGATCCCGAATTTCCTCCCCCAGGAGACGGATTAGCGACGCTGACAAGTGCCGAACCGGAATTGGCTATGTCGGCCGCCGTAATCTGCACCTGCAACTGCGTACCGGAGGAAAAGGTCGCGCCCCGCGCGCTGCCATTCCACTGAACGGTTGAGGTGGATAGAAAATTCTCTCCCGTGATCGCTAAGGTGAACGCTGCGCCACCCGCGTTCGCAGAATTTGGACTCAGTGAAACAATGGCTGGCACCGGATTCGAGGGAGGCGGCGGTGGGGGACCGCCCGACGTTCCAGAACCACCACAACCAGCCAGAAATTGCGACAGAACAATACACACCAGCGCACGAATCCCAGAAAAAACAGGCGGGTTTCCCCTCGCACACTTGGTCCCTGGGATGCTTCTCGAATTGCTACTTTCACTTGCGGTGCTCACAAATCCTCTAACAACTCTTCGGCTAAACTCGGTTCTTGCTGGGGCAACATTATATGGCTGGGTCGAGGGAATGTAAGCGGCAATTCAGAGGGGGTGCATATTCCCTCCCTTCCTGTTCTCACCCCGGCCGGGTTTGACGGGGTGAGAACAGGACGGGGTGGAATATGCACCCCTCTTCGGCTCTGTGATGCTATTTCGCATGCAGCAGGATGGAAGTAGTAACGTGCGGCACCGTGTGAGAAGGCTGCCTTCGCTGCGGATTCACACTGCCTCGCGCATCAAATTGCCTGGGAGAAGAACCTTGACGCAAGCCTGATCTGTAGGTATACGGCAACGGTGGTGGCTCGCTGATCGAAGTCAGGTCGACAACTGCAATTCCATTCCCTGTGCCGGTGATGGCAACCAAAATGTTGTCGGTGCCGTCATCGACGAGCGCGTCGTAGTTAGGTGAAAGAGCCACCGGAAGCGAGATGCGATTCAGCAGATTGCCAAGATAGCCATCAAATATGTCGATGCCGTTGGTAGATGGCTGAAAGAAAAGACGACCGTCTGCACTGAGCTTTGCGCCATACACATAAGCAATGTTCAGAATCTCGCGATCGTTTAGGGCATTAAGCGATTCGGCATTCAGGTTGAAGTCGTAAAAGTAGCCTGTCGCTTCGAAATGCCCTTGGTCGCTGGAGAGCGCCAAATCATAGTTCCCGAGGTTAAGATAGCAACACACGAAGAAGATATTCGCTGGCACCAGCTTATCCGTGGCTGTGTCGACGTAAAAGATGTATCCAAGATCGTTAAAGAACACTCTCGAATTGTCAGAGCTGATCGCGTTTCGTAGATAGGCATCAGTCGGCAGGCCAGGACTGT
>Ga0187871_10003095_pt1 | contig 13070 bp, 13 predicted proteins | sample June2016WEW_16_1_FD_132988 | JGI IMG/M metagenome (GOLD analysis project Ga0187871, IMG submission 132988) | Peatland microbial communities from SPRUCE experiment site at the Marcell Experimental Forest, Minnesota, USA - June2016WEW_16_10 | ecosystem: Environmental > Terrestrial > Soil >... | reverse complement strand
ATTATCATTTGACCAACGAATTGGGGCAGCCGGTCAGCCTGGGCGGATTCAGGGGCGAAGTGCTGGCCTTTACCTTCTTCTTTACAAGCTGTCCATACCCGAATTTTTGTCCGAGCCTGACCAGCAATTTTGGCTAGGTTTGCGCCCTGCTCCGCCAGACGCCGGGCGCTCCGGCCCGCTGGCATTTGCTTTCCATTTCATTCGACCCGGCCAACGACACCCCGCCCCGTCTCCTGGCTTACGCCAAGAATGCGCATTACGACCCGGCCCACTGGAGTTTTCTGACGGGGGAGCCGGCGCAAATCAGCGAGCTGGCCCGGCAAACCGCGGCGAAGGGCGCGAAGTCCACCGAGGAAACGGCGCCTGCGCCCGCCAATGGCTCCGCGCAAATTCGTGTCGGACTCGGCTCCTGCTGCATGGCCAAGGGCAGCGACCAGTTGTTTCACGCGCTGTGCGAGAGCGCGGGCCAATGTGGCGGCAAGGTCAGCATCAAGCGCGTCGGTTGCGTGGGCATGTGCCATCGCACGCCAATGATTGAAGTCGCGTTGCCGGGCCAGCCCGCCACCTACTATGCGAACCTTTCGCCCGGCCAGGCCGGCGCCCTCATGCAACGTTATTTCCAGCCGCGCGGCCTCCTGCGGCGCACCGGACGGCTCTGGTCCGGCCTGCTCGGCGGCCTGCTTCTGGATGACGCCGCGCCGCAACAGCAGGTCGCCCGTTTTTCCATGAGCAAACGCGATCCCGCCGTCCGCGCCTTTCTGGGAAACCAGGTCCATATCGCCACCGAACATTTCGGCGAACTGGACCCGCTCGACCTGGAAGAATACCTCGCCCACGAAGGCTTCGCCGCCCTCCGCCAGTGCCTGGAATCTCCGGACGAAACCAAAAAGTGTAGCGTCGAGCCTCCGGCTCGAAATGAGTCCAACGTCGCGCCTGCGGCTCAACAGGGCCGCCTTTCCAATCCGCAATCCGCAATCCGCAATCCGCAATCTGTCGAGGCCCATCTTTCCCCCGAACAACTCATCACCGCCATCGAAAAATCCGGCTTGCGCGGGCGCGGCGGGGCGGGCTATCCCGCCGGCAAAAAATGGCGCGCCGTCCGGCAGTCGCCAGGCGATGTCAAGTATGTTATTTGCAACGGCGACGAAGGCGATCCGGGCGCGTTCATGGACCGCATGATTCTCGAATCCTTTCCGTTTCGGGTCATCGAAGGGGTGGCGATTGCGGCCGTGGCGTGCGGCGCGCACGAGGGCATTTTCTACGTCCGCCACGAATACCCGCTGGCGGTCAGCCGCTTGCGCGCCGCCATTGCGCAACTGGAAAAACGCGGCTGGCTCGGCGCGTCCTTGATGGCGACCGGCTTCCCCCTGCGCATGAGCGTCGTCGAAGGCGCCGGGGCGTTTGTCTGTGGCGAAACCACGGCGTTGATTGCCTCGGTCGAAGGCCGGCGCGGCCAGCCGCGGCTCCGGCCTCCCTACCTCGCCGAGTCGGGCCTTTGGGGCAAACCGACGCTCATCAACAACGTGGAAACGCTGGCCCTGGTCCCCTGGATTGTGCGGCATGGCGCGGACAAGTTCGCCGCCATCGGCACCGACAAAAGCACCGGCACCAAGGTGTTCGCCCTCGCCGGAAAAATCCGCCGCGGCGGTTTGATCGAAGTTCCTATGGGCACCACCCTGCGTGACATCGTCGAAAAAATCGGCGGCGGCGCGGCGGAAAACCGGCGCATCAAAGCCGTGCAAATCGGCGGGCCTTCCGGCGGCTGCGTGCCCGCCAGCCTCATGGACACCCCGGTGGATTACGAGTCGCTGCCCGTAGTGGGCGCGATCATGGGGTCGGGCGGCATGGTGGTGATGGACGACTCGGCCTGCATGGTGGACATCGCGCGCTATTTTCTCCAGTTCACCCAGGACCAGTCGTGCGGCAAATGCACCTTCTGCCGCGTCGGGACCAAGCGGATGCTGGATATACTTGACAAACTGTGCGCCGGCAAGGCCCAGCGCGCGCACCTGGAGGAACTCGAACGCCTGGGCCATCAGGTCGCCGCCGGCAGCCTGTGCGGCCTGGGCAAAACGGCCCCGACTCCCGTCCTCTCCACCTTGCGTTATTTCCGCGACGAATACGAGGCCCACCTGCAAGGCCGATGTCCCGCCGGCCATTGCGCCGCCCTTATCAAGTATAAGGTCACCGCCGACTGCACCGGCTGCACCTTGTGCGCCCAGCATTGCCCCGTAAAAGCCATCCCAATGACCCCTTACGCGCGGCACGAAATCGTCCAGGACCTCTGCACCCGCTGCGACACCTGCCGCAAGGTCTGCCCGCAGAACGCCATTGAGGTGGTATGAGCACTATTGCCATTCAAATTGACGGAAAGCAGGTGGAAGTTTCCCCCGGCCAAACCGTGTTGCAAGCCGCGCGGCAGATCGGCCTGGACATTCCAACCCTTTGCCATCTGGAAAAGTGCGGGCCGCTGACCACCTGCCTGGTTTGCCTGGTCAAAGTCGTGGCCAACGGCGAGGGCCGCCTGCTGCCCTCCTGCGCCACCAAGGCCGTTCCCGGCATGGTCATCGAAAGCGAAACCGAGGAAGTCCACGAAGCGCGCCGCACCGCGCTCGAATTGCTGTTCAGCGACCATGTGGGCGACTGCCTCTCGCCGTGCCATCGCCTCTGTCCGCTGCAACTGAACATTCCCGCCATGCTCCGCCAAATCCAGGCGGGCCTTTTGGACGAAGCCTCGGCCACGATGCGCCAGGCGCTGCCCCTGGCCGGAGTGCTCGGCCGCCTTTGCCATCATCCTTGCGAACAAGGCTGCCGCCGCGGCGTTTTCGACGAGCCGGCGGCCATCCGCGAAATGGAACGATTCTTGACAGAGCGCGAGCGGGAAAAGGCTGAGCCATCGCCCGCCCCTCCCGCGCGCGCCCTCGCCGGGCGGCGAACTGTCGTGGTCGTTGGCGCCGGGCCGGCCGGCCTTGCCGCCGCGCATGATCTCGCCCGGCGCGGCCACGCCGTCACCGTCATTGACCGCCATGCCAAACCCGGCGGCCGTCTGCGGGACTTGCCGGAAGCCGAATTGCCCGCCGCCGTCCTCGATGCCGAAGTCGCTCTGCTGACCGCGATGGGAATTGATTTGAAAACCGGCATCGAATTGGGAAGCCAGGTGACTCTGGAAGGTCTGCGGCGCGGCTTCGACGCCATCCTGCTCGCCGTCGGCGAACTGGCCAAAGATGATGGCGGGAAACTTGGGTTGCCGCTGGCCGGGGCCGTACTAAAAGCCGATCCGACCACCTGCGCCGCCAGTCCGCCGAATATCTTTGCCGCCGGCGCATGCGTCAAGCCTGTCAAACAAGTTGTCAAGGCCATGGCCGAGGGCAGGGCCGCCGCCGAGTGCGTCCACCGTTTTTTGGCCGGGCAGCCGCCGCGCAGGCCGGAGAAACCGTTTTCCAGCATCATGGGCCGGCTGGAGCCGGGCGAACTGCGCGATTTCCTGCGCGCCGCCAGCCAGGAACACAGTGTCGCCCCGTGCTCCCGCTGCTCCGGGATCAACCGGGCCGAGGCGGTCAGCGAAGCGGCGCGATGCCTCCATTGCGACTGCCGCTCCTCGGGCAACTGCCTCATGCAGCACTACGCGCAAGTCTATGGCGCCGATGCCGGCCGGTTCCGGGCCGAGCGCCGGCAATTTGAACAGCGGCTCCAGCCCGGCGGCGTCATCTTCGAGCCGGGCAAGTGCATCGTCTGCGGGATATGTGTGAAACTGGTCGAGATGGCCGCCGAACCGCTGGGCCTGACCTTCATCGGCCGCGGCTTCGACATGCGCCTAGCCGCCCCCTTCGACCGCACCATCCAGGAGGGCTTGGGAAAAGTGGCGGAAGAATGCGTGCGCCACTGCCCAACCGGCGCCCTCGCCTTTGCCGAAAAGCCACCCGGCGAAAAGACCAGCGCCGTTTGACCGAAGGCCAAACGGGCAAGCGCCGTAGGCGAGGCATCTATGTAGAACCCGGACGCAACCCCCAAAAAGCCCCGCTGGGGCGACATATTGTTGACTGAAGATTTCGCTCCTGACGGAGCTTGAAAATCACTATTGGTTCGGCACTACAAAGATGCCGCGCCGATGGCGCTCCCAAAAGGGAATCCACTGCCGCCAAAATTCAGATAGGCCAAGCCACGCAACAGGGCGCGTTTTAATTTGACACCCGCCTGCTTCTCCGGTTATTCTTGGGCCATGTCAACACCTGTTTCATTGCGCCGACTGCTCGGAACGGGGAACCGGCTGCTGCTATTCCTGGCGCTGGCCGCGGCCCTGAACAAAAGCGTTCTGGCCGCCGATACTCAACTCCGCTCCACCTGGGATAATGAGTTGCTAAACATGGAGTTTCCAAATGTCAGCATCGATGGTTCGTCTTTGAACGATAGTTGGATGAAGCTGTGCCACAACTTGGCCTTGCGTTCCGTCATTTATTGGGATACGAATTCCGATTCCGATTCGAAGAACTTCGTCTTCAAGAGCGATGCTGCCACCGGCAGGGAAATTTTGGAGGCATTTCTTTTCGCGTATCCGGCATACACATTCACGCAAGATCCGGCAACGGGTGTTATCTGGATCCATAGAAAGGCAATAAACTACGAAGATATTCTTAGTCAAAAAGTCCAAATAAAGCGTTCCGTGCAGCAAGTTCCCGTGTACTCCTCTGTTATTATTCCATTGCGAGCGTTCTTTCCGAAACATGCACTTCCGAGTGACCAGGGAATTCTTATATACGCTTTCAGTTACGGCGTTGACTTGTCTGCCGGGGTTTATTCCATCCGAGATGTGCTCAATTTATGCCTTGTTGAGAATCCGCATCTTATCTTGTATAGTCGGCACTTCAGCAACGGCGACCCGTCCATAGGCTTTTCCAATTTGATGAACCCAAAGGATACCTCGCGCACTGCCCCGGCAAAGTTTTGGCACGGTGTGATGGGGGATGGGAAGAGCGGGGTGCCGAGCATTGAAGAGGTCGGAGCGGCACTGAGCGACGCCAATCCTAGGAAACGCTGGGCAGCCTGCGTCTATCTTCGTATGGAATCGGATAGTCTCCAGCAACGAGGGCGTTACTGGAAGCTCTTCAGCTCTATTGACAGTGATCCGCAGAAGGCAGTTTGGGAGGCTTTGGCGGGGGCCACAATTGTGGGTGGGGTCAACTATGGTCATCTGGAACGCCTCCAACAGTTCGTTACGAACGACCTGCCGCAGCTCAATCCGGGACTGGCTTTGCTGGCTTGCATGCAGTTGGCGATGCAAAAGAACGATCCCGGCATCATGGATCCCGTCGTCGGCCACAAATTTTCCATCGCCGAGACCGACGCGATCAAACCGGAATTCTACCGGCTCTTTTGGGAATCCAAATTAGTTCGGGACAAGCTGCTGCAAATGAAATTCGACGCACCGGAATTGTCGCCGCAGTCGTTGAACGAATTGGGAAACATCATTCACATTGAATGGCCGTATGGAGCCGGACCGCCGACAGGGTACGACTATCGAGAATTAGGCAACACCGATTTGTTCGCGCCCGTTACGGCAGGGGACAAATGAAGGGCCCGTTGCCGACAAAATAAGGGACGACCGGGGCTCGCCAATACCCCAATTGAAATTCCGAATTCCGGCCGTTCATGTTTCGGAGGCCCATGTGCCGCGGGCTTGATTTCGGATATGCGCTGAATTGAATTCCCGCCATGAGCATTCAGGAATTGGAATCGGAAGTGACGCGCCTGTCGAAGCCGGACTTGGCGGCCTTTAACCAATGGTTCGAGGAATTTATTGCGGACTCGTGGGATCAGCAGATTGAAAATGACTTCGCCAATGGCAAGGTCAATCACCTCGCCAGCCAGGCCGATGAACATTTTGAAGCGGGCTTGCATTTTGGGCTTCAATGATGCAGAGTCATTCCATGAGCGACAAAGAGCTTGCCTTGGATTCGATCCGCCGACTGCCGGAGGATGCGAGGCTTGACGCCATTGCCGAGCGGTTGGAATTTCTGGCCGCGATCCGCAAGGGGTCTGAGGAAATTGAACGCGATGAAACCGTGCCGCATGAAGAAGTCAAACGGCAATTGGCCACATGGCTTTCAAAATAATCTGGTCGCGACAGGCGCGCGACGATTTGCGCGACATCGTGACTTTCATCGCGAAGGATAATCACCGCATAGCCCAGTCGTTTGGAAATTTAACCAGTAAAGCGTCGCCCTTCCTTTCCCGGCCTGGTAGCGCGGCACCCCCGCGGAGCCGCCCAACGGCAGGCAAACCGCCCTTCCCGGCAAACTATTTTCACTTTTGCAAATCTGCTTTTTTTGTATCAAGGCCATTTTACCCGGACTTTACAAGGGTTTTTTCGCGGTCGGAAGCCCTGTTTTTGACCTGAAAATACTACCCACGGTGGGTAGTCGCTTTTGTCCAATCCATGCGATAATGGTCGCATGAATGATGGACATTCGGCGAAAAGGGCTGCGGCTGCCAGCGCGGACACCGATGGCCCGGCGCCTTCCGCTGCCGTCAGGCCGGCCTGTGGCCTGCAACGCCCGCGCCTCCCACATTCCCTCGGGCATTTTGCCCCGGCTGGAGCCGGGATATTTAACGCAAAGGCGCAAAGGCGCGGAGACGCAACGAGGTCCTTCGGCCCTTGCGACTTTGCGACTTGGCGGCTTTGCGTTAATAGGTCTTTTCCAGCGTCGGCGGCATTAGAGCCATCCAAAACGGGCTGTAGGCGGCAAAATTTGCCGGTCAAATCAAGCCCAGTCAAACCCAGTCAAAACAAAATGGTCATAATCAGCGACGGTCATAGACCGCCGCTACAGCAGTCAAACTCGGTCAAACCGAGTCAAACCCAGTCAAACCACAAAGTTGCTTTGACCGCGAGTTTCGGCGGGAGCGGCGGGAAAGCGGCGCTGGCGCACGCGCACTCCAAGGCGGCCTGCCGGCCGCGCGGCCTGGCCGCGACGCGACTTGGGGCGCGGAAAGCCAGTTCCGGTTTGGCACTGAAATTGCGGTTATCGTCCGTTGGAATGCAATATCAGCCCGAAAAACGAAGGCCGATTAAGCCAAGATTCAGGCTAATTAAGGCTAATTACGGCTAATTATGGTTAATCAACGTTAATTGTGTTGTTTCTTATGGCTCTAAGGCCCAAAAAGAACCCAACGGAGTGTTGGAGGGTTGGGGGGTGCAGAGTTGGAGTGGTGGAGTGTTGGAGTAGTGGGTCTTTCCATCACTCCACCACTCCAGTCCGTTCCGCCCCCCTCCCGGCTTGCAGTTCGGGCCGGATGGGGTCAGAATTGGCAAACCAGTCGGTAACTTGAAGGAAGCTATATGGCCCAGATTGACGCGTTATTTAATTTAATGTTCAGCGAGAAAGCCTCGGACCTCCACCTGTCCGCCGGCAACCCGCCCATCCTGCGCATCAACGGCGAAATGACGCGCGTGGACGCCCCTCCGTTGCAGGACGACCAACTCAAGGTCATGCTCTACGAAATCGCGCCCGAATACAAAATCAAGACCTTCGAGGAAACCGGCGACGTTGACTTCGGCTACGAAATCAGCGGCGTGTCCCGGTTCCGCGCCAATTTCTTCACCCAGAAAAACGGCATCGCCGCCGTCTTCCGGCAGATTCCCAGCACGGTGCTCTCGTTCGAGGACTTTGAAAAGGTGGGGGCGCCGCTCCCGGCGGTGCTGAAGAAGTTCGCCATGCTGCACAAGGGCCTGGTGGTCGTTACCGGACCGACCGGCTCCGGCAAATCCACCACGCTGGCCGCCATCGTGGATTACGCGAACAGGAACCGCCGCGACCACATCATCACCATCGAGGACCCCATCGAATTTGTCCACGAGAGCAAGAACTGCCTGGTCAACCACCGCGAAGTGGGCGCCCACACCAAGTCCTTCGCCAGCGCGTTGCGCGGGGCGTTGCGCGAGGACCCGGACATCATCATGGTGGGCGAATTGCGCGACTTGGAGACCATTGAGCTGGCGCTGACGGCGTCGAGCACCGGCCACCTGGTGTTCGGCACCTTGCACACCCAAAGCGCGGCCAAGACGGTGGACCGGATCATTGACGTCTTTCCCGCCGACCAGCAGAACAAAATCCGCGCCACACTTTCCGAATCGGTCAAGGGCGTCGTCGCCCAGAGCCTGTTCAAGCGGATAGACAAGAAGGGCCGCGTGGCCGCGATGGAGATTCTGGTGTTCAACACCGCCGTGGCCAACATGGTGCGCGAAGGCAAGACCCACCAGATTCCCGGCATGATCCAGATCGGCAAGAAATACGGCAACACGCCCCTGGACGATTCCATCATGGACCATCTAAAAATGAAGCGCATCTCGCCGGAGGATGCTTACGAGAAATCGCTTGACAAAAAGAAATTCCGCCCCTTCCTGGCCAACCCGCCGGACGAGGACGAAATGTGAGTGGTGGTTGCATGAGAAAGATCTTCACAATTCAGGGGGCGCGAAGAAATTTGTCATGCGCCTTTGGCGGTCAATGGATCGCTTATGATTTGCCTTTTCGAGAGCATTGATTTTAAATCAGAACTTATATGCGCCGCAGCGAATTGGATTATATATTGGCGATGATGCTCGGCCTGGATCGCCAGTCCGAAACGGTCACCCGCCGCCGCCGGGATGTCTCGGACCTGAACTTCACGGTGGACAAGCCGATGCAAATCGAGCAGGCCGGCGAACTGATGCCAGTCAGCTTTTATCCGCCCATCGAGAAATTGACGCCGTATCAGACCGAGATGATCGCGTTGAATTTGATCCGCGGAAACCCGCGCCTGACCGAGGACTTGCTCCGCTACGGTTCCTGCGATTCGGCCTACAGCCTGGGCAATGAGGCGCGTTTCCGCGTCAACATTTTTTCCCAGCGCGGCAATCTTTCCATCGTCCTGCGCAAGCTCAACACCAGCATTCCGACCGTCGAGCAACTGGGACTGCCGCGGCTCTTCACCGAGGTGGCCAAGGAAAAAACCGGCCTGGTCCTGGTCACCGGCGCGACCGGCTCCGGCAAATCCACGACGCTGGCCGCGCTGCTCAACGAGATCAACGAAACCAAATCCCTCCACGTCATCACCCTGGAAGACCCGGTGGAATTTGTTCATCCGCAGAAGAAATCCACGTTCAACCAGCGTGAAATGGGCAGCGATTTCAGCACCTTTGCCACCGGCCTGCGCGCCGCCCTCCGCCAGGCCCCCAAGGTCGTCCTGGTCGGCGAAATGCGCGACCGCGAGACGGTGGAAATCGGCCTCAGCGCCGCCGAAACGGGCCACCTGGTCATGAGCACCCTCCACACCATAGACGCCGGCCAGACCATCAACCGCATCCTCGGCATGTTCGAGACCGACGAGCAGGAGCAAGTCCGCATCCGCCTTTCCGACACCTTGCGCTGGATCATCAGCCAGCGGCTCGCCCCCAAAGTCGGCGGCGGGCGCTACGCCCTCTTCGAAATCATGGGCGCCAACCTCCGCACCAAGGACACCATCATCCATGGCGAAAGCGAGGGCAAGAGCTTCTACGAGATCATCGAAGCCAGCCACACCTTCGGCTGGCGCAATTTCGACCAGGCCTGCCTGGAAGCCTACGAACAGAATTTCATTACCGAGGAAAGCGCCCTCCTTTACTGCACCAAACGCGGCGTCGTCTCCCGCAACATTGACAAGGTCAAGAAAGCCCGCGGCGAAGCCCCCGTCCTCTCCGACCTGCAAATGCGCCGCGAGACGGCCGTCCCGCGCAAGTCCGCCCCGCCGCCGCTGCCGGCCACCTTAAAACTAAAGACCTGACATGAGCGAAGAATTTGATTTCATCGGTCCGAACGACCTGCCGGCCCTGTTGGCCGTCAGCACCCCCGAGGCCCAGGCGACGGTCAAGACCATCCTGCTGGAAATGGGTTACAAAGTGCATGTCGTCGAAACGCACATCCAGTTCGAGACCCGTTACAACCAGATCAACTACCAGGTCGTGGTGATCGAGGACATCTTCGCCGGAAGCCCGCTGGAGGACAACGCCAGCCTTCACTACCTCCAGCAACTGCCCATGGCCCAGCGCCGCTACGCCAGCCTTTTCCTGCTCGGCGGCGGCTTTGAAACCCTCAACACCCTCCAGGCATTCTCCCAAAGCGTCCATTGTGTTGTCAACTATACAGAAATCCTGATGATCGGCCAATTGATCCAAAAAACCATTGCCGAGAACAACTCATTCCTCAACACCTTCCGCGAGGTCCAGCAACGTGTCTTCCAAAAAAGCGCCTGAAGATTGAACTTTAAACCCGTTCCCGCTACGCTGACTTTGTGACAGCTTTTTTGCGATACACCGGCATTCTCAACGCGGCCTTGTGGCTGGGCGCGGCCGTTTTCCTCATCATCGGCCTGCCCGGCATTTTTGGCATTTCCAACGAACTCAAAACGGCCATCGGCCCCGGGGGAAACTTCGCCCTGGGATCGGCCGCGCAGAGGGTTCTCGCCCGCTTTTTCATCCTGCAATACTGCTGCTGCGGCATCGGGCTGGCGCATTTGACGCTGGAATGGCTCTACAGCGGCAAGCCGCTGGTGCAGCGCAACCTGGGGATTCTGGCGGCGCTGACCGGGTTGGCGCTGGCCGGCGGACTTTTGATGCAGCCTAAGCTCACGGACTTGCACTGGCAGATGTATTACGGCGCGACCCAGGCCGCGCGGGACCAGGCCGGGCGCGCATTTAGAGCTTGGCACGCGGTTTCCGAGTGTGGTAACTTATTGGCCATTGGCGGGCTGTTGGTCTACCTCTGGCGTGTCAGCCGGTCGCCCGAACGCGCGCGGTTCGAAAGTTTGAACCTGGACAAAATTCGTGGTTGACAATATATCGCCATTGAAATTGAATAAATAAAGCGTAGTGTTAAATGTAGTGAACTAATGACCATGATTAAACTAGCTGAGATTGACGAGCGTCGCTTGCGGGCGCGGAAGACAGACAGACAGTGAAAGAAAAACAGATATGATCTCAAACGAACGCCCATTCCCACAGGGATACCGGTCGTACAGCGCCGGTCCGCCACGTCCCCCGGTCAACGAGGACACCCTAAAAACAGAGAAGATTCAGATCGAGCGCAAGACCTTTATCTTCACCCTCAAGGAAAATCCCCGCGGCCGGTTCCTGCGCATCACCGAAGACGTCAATGGCCGCCGCGACAACGTCATCATCCCCTCCACTGGCTTGGAAGAGTTCAGCAAAGTGCTGAATGAGATGGTGAGGGCCGCGTCGGAAATCCCGGTCAAGGAAGAGCAGCCGCCGCAGTAATCCGGGCCGCCCGGAGAAAGCATGCGAACCGCCATTGCGCGGGACTGCGGACGGGTTTTGTCAAGTATAAATAGCAGGCGCGGCGGGCCTCCTGCCGCCTCTCCTCTCTGCCACCGCACGATTCTCCAATCCCTCCGCCCGCGTGGCGGGGCGGGGGTTAGAACAACACGAGGATGCGCAACAAGGTTGTGCCGGAGTCTCGCCCTGCCGTCCATGACTGATGCGTTATTTGGCTTCGGCGGGCTTGGGGGGAGGGGGGACGACGTGGATGACCAGGGGATAGCGGATTTTCATCACGTCGTCCACCAGCACTTCCACGTAATAAGGGCCGGCAATTTCAAATCTAACTCCGCCGAGCAGGACCACGTTGATGGCGTGCTGGGTGACCTCTTGCAGGGCGAATTTGGACTCGCTCTTGCGCAGCACCGTCGTCTGGTCCGGCGCGACCAGCCGCACGGTTTCGATGAACTGGCCGTAGCCGGCCGTCCAGCGGTTGAAGAGGCACAGGCGCGGCGCGGTAACGGGCACTTCCGGCACGCGCACGGCATGGAAAACGCCGATGAGCAGGAAATTGCCGTTGAGTTCCTGGCGGACATCCTCGCAGATGAGGGAACATTGCAGGTCCGGCAGGATTCTGGATGGGGTCATGGGATATGTAGCGGCGGTCTACGACCGCCGGTGGAGTGGTGGAGTGGTGGAGTGGTGGGGTTGGAAATTGGCGGCGGTCATAGACCGCCGCTACAATGGGCGGCCATTTCGGCGGCGCGGACGGTGTTTTGCAGGAGGATCGCGATGGTCATGGGGCCGACGCCGCCAGGGTTGGGTGTGATTTTGCCCGCGATGGGTTGCACGGCCTTGAAATCTACGTCCCCCACCAGCCGGCTCCCGCCTTTGGCTGCGGGGTCCAGCACGCGGCTGACTCCCACATCAATCACCACCGCGCCGGGTTTGACCATGCCTGCCTTGACGAACTCCGGCGAACCCATCGCCGCTATTAATATATCCGCCCGCCGGCAATGGGCGGCGATGTCGCGCGTTTGGGAATGGCAGAGGGTGACAGTGGCCCCGCCGTGCCGGGCTTTCTGCGACAGAATAGCCGCCATCGGTTTGCCCGCGAGGTTGCCGCGCCCCAGCACCACCGCTTCCGCCCCGGCGATCTCCACCCCGGAACGGATCAACAGCTCGTGAATGCCCGCCGGTGTGCAGGGGCGAAAGCCGTCTTCCAGGCCCAGCAGCAGTTTGCCCATGTTGAGGGGATGAAATCCATCCACGTCCTTCTCCGGCGCGATAGCGGCGTAAATTCTGGAACGGCAGATAGGCCCGGGCAGCGGGGCCTGCACCAGGATGCCGTGAACAGCAGGATCGGCATTGAGCCGGGCCAGCAAACCGAGCAGTTCGGCTTCGGGCGTGTTTTCGGCCAGCACAAAGGTGCGCGAGGAAATGCCCAGGCGCGCGCTGGCCTTCTCCTTCATTCCAACATAAACTCGCGACGCCGGGTCTTCCCCCACCCGGACAAATATCAGGCCAGGCCGAACGCCGCGCGCCTGGAGCGCGGCCACGCGCCGGGCCGTCTCCTGGTGAATCTGTTCCGAGAAGGCGCGGCCATCAATGAGGTTGGCCGCCGGCATCAAGGCGCCCGTTCAATGGTTTGAATCCGCAGAATCGGTGTTTTTGGCCAGCGCGGGTCCAGCCACTCCGTGCCGGACACCAAAACCCGCTCGCCGGAGTATTTGCCAAAGGCCTTGTCCAGAGGATCGGGCTGGAGATACTCGATGACGGTCTT
>Ga0187871_10003092_pt1 | contig 13075 bp, 8 predicted proteins | sample June2016WEW_16_1_FD_132988 | JGI IMG/M metagenome (GOLD analysis project Ga0187871, IMG submission 132988) | Peatland microbial communities from SPRUCE experiment site at the Marcell Experimental Forest, Minnesota, USA - June2016WEW_16_10 | ecosystem: Environmental > Terrestrial > Soil >... | reverse complement strand
TTGCCCGCCGCAGGCGACACCGAAGACCACGAGCAGTGCCAAGGTAAGCGGCTGCCAGTGCGCCGCGCGAAGAGCAAGTACGCTGGCCAGAGAGACCACGGCGAACGGCAGAATGACGCGCGGCGTATCGAAACGGTCGAGCAGGACGCCGGTCATGATCTGCGCCGCGAGGGCGCCCAGCGCCATCAGCGAGAGACCCCAGGCGGCGAGCGAAACGTTCACGCCGTGCTCGATCATGATGCCCGCGCCATGCGAATACATGCCTACCGACGCGAAGGTGCCGCCGAACTGCGCACCAAGCAGCAGCCAGTAGGCACGGCCGCCAATGGCCTCGGACGGGCCGATGCGCGGCGCTCCGTCGGGTATCAGTTCGTTGGTTGTCTGCGCTTGCGAAGGCTTGCGCTCGATGAAGAAAGCCCACAGCGTGGGCAACGAGATGAACAGAACCGCACCGGCCAGTATCCAGTAGACGCGTTGCCAACCCAGCGTGTCCATCAACCGCTTCGCCACCGGCGCCCCCACGACGCGGGACGCATAGACGCCTACGGCGAGGCCTGTGAGCGCGATGGCGCGGCGGCGAAAGAACCACGCCGAGATGAGCTTGCTATAAGCCACCGCGCCCGGCGCCGAAAGACCGAGCAGGAAGTACGCCGCGTAGAATAGCGCCAGATGCCGCCCGACCAGAGTGAGGCTGGCCACCAGAAGTCCCTGCACCAACACAAGCGGCAACAGTACCCGGCGCGGCCCCAGGCGATCGACCACGGGGCCGAAACACGGACAACTAACGGCAACGCCGGCGGACAGCGCCGTGATGGCTCCCCCAATCGCGGCGCGGCTCCAGCCATAATCGGCGGCGATTCGCGCCATAAACACCGCGAGCACTGTCATGGCCATGACTTGCGCGCTGAACAGCGTGCCAACCATGGAGGAGAGAATGACTCCCACCGAGCGGGGCGTCAGTTCGTTGGTGGCGGCCGTCGTCATGCGTTGGGTCCTCCGTCGCGGTTCTCTTTAGGCCGTCACTTCTTCCACCACGACGATTCGCTCGACACCGCCCTTGGAGCGGTCGAGCCATTCGACCTCGCGCGTCTCCAGGCGGTAGAACGCAAAATCGCCGCCGCCGCCCTTTGCCAGCCGCTCGCGGATGTAAGCGTTGCGTGCGGTCACCGCCGCAATTGCCTCGTCGCGCCTGGCGGCGGTGAGTTCGTACACCTCGCCGGTGAACAATGCGCTCTTCCACTTGGGCGGCTCCTGGGGCCGCTGTTCGATGAAAAACGACACCGCCGGGTGAGCCGTCAGGTGCGCCACCTTGGCCGCGTGGCGATTGGTCGCGAACACGATGTTGTCGCCGATGCGGGCGAATGCGCCGAGGGTGCGCTGCACCGGCGTTCGATCGGCGCGTACGTAGGCCAGCACGCCCAACGGCGTCGCATCCACGTATTCGGCGATTTCCTGCGAAATGGTTCGTTTACTCATAAGCTCCTCGCGCTTGGATCTTCCTCGCAGTGGACTAGGAAAGCAGTTCGACGAACGCCTTCAGCCGCGTCACCTGCTCTTCGGTGGGCGGCTCGCGGTGCACCGAAGTCTCCAGGTTGATGTACGGCACTCCGTGCTGCCGGAAGTAGTTGCGCTCGAATTGCGGCACGATGCTGCCGTAGGGGCAGGCCGTTACCGAGCCGGCGATGATTCCCCGGGCGCCGGTCTGGCGCAGCAACTCTTCCAGATGCACTTTGCGCAAGTGGACGGCCGCGCCGGCGGCCTCTCCGAAACGGCCTTCCAACTGCGCGTCCAACAGGTAGTGCGCGATCGCTTCGAGCGGCGGCACGTCTTCCCGGTAGTCGCGCTCGCCGAAGATTTCCCAACCCACAATGGCGCCGCCCGAGCTTTCCACCACGTGGAACAGCTCCGGGCTGCCCAGGAACACACCGGCCAGCACCAGCGGGATGTAGGCGCTCGGATTGTGATCGGGCAGCGACTGCTCGATCTCCGCGGCGAGCGCGTCGAGGATCCCCTCGAAGAGCGGAGGATTGCCGTAGTAGTGGAAGTAGCCGAACATCATTTGCAGCACCGAGGCGCTCGGCATATAAAGCGGATTCCGGCCGCGCAGATCCATCACGCGGCGCACTTTCTCGGAAAGGCGATTCTTGCGGCGAATCTCTTCGCTGACGCGGCCCTCGTCGGCAGGCTTGCCGGTGAGCCAGATGGCAACCTTATCGAGCTCGCGCGTCAGGAAGCGGACCACTTCGGGCCGCTTGTCGGCCGGTTTGAACGCCGTCACGCCCTCGATGGAGTGCACGTCATAGCCCTCGTGACGGGCCATCTGGAGCACGATGTTCATCGGCTCGCAGCCGGCGCCGAAGGAGAGGATGCGGTTGATGCGCTCGGTCGGCCGGCGGTGGCGCAACATGCCGATCACGGTCTTGATCATGGAACACGATTCGACCGGTATCAGGAAGTCGTTCTCGGCGATCGCTTCGCTACGCTGGCTGTCCTCGCGCCAGAGTTCGAAGATGGCCGCCGGGATCGTGTCGCACGCGTAGATGAGCGGCAACTCCCAACTGGTCCCATCCCAGATGGTGCTCCTGCCTTTGGCCGCCGCCTCGTCCACGTCGTGGAAGGAGTAGGTGGTGGCCAGGCTGGCCAGATCCCGCAGGGCTTGGGACTCCGGGCGGCTCTGCGCCGGTTGGCCGCCGCGATTTCGGGTCGACGACGGATTAAGCACTAGCGTATTGCTCATTGTTCTTGCTCCTCTTTTCCTCGAGAACTCCGATGAACGCCTCGACGCGGGTCTTCAACTGTCCTGTGTCGCTTTGCGAATAGTCACCCGCCAAAGCCAGGACCGGGATGTCCAACTCCTGGAAGCTGTCGAGAAACAGTTTCTGGGGAATGCCGTAGCAGGCGCAGAATTTGTGCGCCACGAAGACGATGCCTTCGACGTCGTACTCTTCGGCGAGCTGGCGCGAGAACTCGATGCTGTCATCGAGCGGCTTCATGCGCGCGCAGGGGGCTTGGTCCAGGTAGCCGTCCGCCAGCGCCTGTAGCGGGTCGCCGCTCTCGCGCACCGTGCGGTAGAAGGGCCTCAACCCGGCGCAGTGGTCCTCCACCACGACGCGCGCGCCGAGTTCGCCCTCGATCAGATTGAGCAGCCTGCGGTCGCCGTCGGCCATGATCGAACCCGATAGCATCAGCCTCAGGACGCGGCCCGCCGGTTCCGGCGCCTGCCGCAGATCGCGGTAGGCGTCTTCGAGCAAGGTAAGCGCGCGGTCGGGCGGCAGGTAGTAGTAAGCGCGCACCAGGTCGATGTAATCGGTGCCGCTCAAGATGGGCGTGGGGCGCTTGCGCAGATCCGACAGCTTCTTGAGCAGGCGCCGCAGTTTGTTGTGCAGCACGATCTGCTTCTGCACGGCGGCCGGCTGAATCTCGCGGCCGGTGAGTTCCTCCAGATCCTTGCGGAAAACGTCGAGTTCATCGCGGTAAAACGCGCGCGAGTCGCTGTCGGCCCGCCGCTTGGGCAGGTTCAGCATCTGCACGGGGACGAACTGGTCCACCACTTCGGAGGCGCGCTTCATGGCCGCGCAGGTGTGGAAGTTGTAGATTTTGTCGAACGATTTGTGGAACGGGTCGCCCTGTTCGAAGGCCCCGATGCAGCTCTTGGAGAAATCGCAGGCGACGCTCTGCGTGTAAAGCTCGCCGGCCGCCACGCGCACCGGGTCGCCGCCCTGAAAGAGACGCGCGTGGCGCACGCCGGCCGCCGCCAGCAACTCCGGCGGCGTGTACGCGCAGTAGTATGCGGCCTGTTTGCGCCCTTCCTTGTTTTCGATGAAGGCGCTCTGCTCGTTTTCAATCGCTGTCTGTATCACGGATAGATCCACCTTGTGGTGCGCCGGTTGCGCCCCGATCACGGTCACCTTGGGTTTGGCGTACTCGGCCGCGTACACCGCGGCGCCGAGCGCGCCGGCATAGATCATGTCGATTCCCTTCGGGTTGACGAAGCGCGCTCCCAGCAGCTCCTCGAGCACCGCCCACATGCCGGGATTGTTGGAGACGCCGCCGGAGAACACCAGGTCCGGGTCGAGCCCCACCCTGCCGAGCAGGTTCTTCGCCCGCCGCGCCGCCGAGTAGTGAATTCCGGCCGCGATGTTGGCTCGAACTTCGTGGTTCTCGTCCTTGCCGCCGCGCGCCCGGAGCGAGATGACTTCCGATTCGGCGAACACCACGCACTGGCTGGTCACCTGAGCCGGCTCTTTGGCCTGAAGCGAGACTTGCCCGAGCTGATCGAGCGTGAGCCCGAGCGTAACGGCCGCCTTCTCGAGGAACCGCCCGGTTCCGGCGGCGCACTTGTCGTTCATGACGAATTCGAGCACCTTGCCGGTGGCCGCATCGACCTTGATGGCCTTCGAGTCCTGCCCGCCGATGTCGATAATCGTGCGCGTGGCTGGGTTCAGAACGTGCGCTCCCATGGCGTGGCAGGAGATCTCGGTCACCACCTGGTACGGAACGTCACTGTAGGAGAGCGAGATCCTGCCATAGCCTGTGCCCACGATGTAGGCGGTCGCGGCGCGCTTGATGCGCGCGGCGCGCAGCAGCTTGCCCAGGATCTGGTCGGCCGTTTCCTGCATGTACAACCCGGTGGGGATCTGCACCGCATAGACGGCGTCGGGCGTGAACAGAACGCCTTTGGCGCCGCGGGAGCCGATGTCGAGCCCGGCCGTGACCAGGCCCGAACGGTAGTGAATGAGTTGCGGATCGATTTCGATTGCGTTCATAGAAGTGGCAGGCTTCCTTTCCTCATCTAGGCTGCGGCCCGCCGGGAGGCGATCTGGTTCAGCGACTCGACCAGCCGGAGCACTTCGGCCGGCGTGTTGTAGAAGTGCGTTGAGACGCGCACGGCGGCCACGTCGTGTTCCACGATGGTTCGCGTGTAAACCTTGTCACCGTCGATCAGCGTGCGCACGATTGTCTCCGGCGCCACATCGTCGATTGAGAACGTCGTCAGAGCGGCGCTCAGCCGCGGATCTGCTGGCGTATACAACTTTACGCCGGGAGTTTTTTCGAGGGCGAGCCGCACCAGCCGGGTCAGGTCGAGCGCGCGAGCTTCGATATTCTTGGGCCCGAGTTCCCGTTGCAACTCGATTGCAGCGCCCAGGCCCAGCCACGCCGGAATATTCGGCTGGCCGCACTTCTCGTACCGGCCAATCTTGTATTTAGGCGGCACGTCGATATCGTCAAAACCGTACGCGGGCCAAACGCGGCGCTGAAGCTCTTTGCGGATGAAGGTGAAACCCGTGCCCGTGCCCGCCAGTATCCACTTCTGCCCCGAGCCGGCGTAGTGGTCGACGCCGCTCGCGGCCAGATTAAGCGGCAATAAGCCAAAGGCTTGCGCTCCATCGACCGAGATTAGCGCTCCATTAGCGCGCGCCAACGCGGCAAGCTCCTCGACCGGCATCCGCACACCGGTCACGAACAGCACGTGGCTGACTACGATCAGTTTCGTGCGCGGCGTGAACGCGCGGCGGTAGATATCCACGATCTGCCCGGCACTTTCCGGCGTCGAGGGCAATTCGAGCCATTTGATGCGAATGCCCCGCCGCTGTTCCAGTGTGCGGTACACGTGGGTGCCGCCCGGATGCTCATAATGAGCGATCAGCACTTCGTCGCCCGGATTCCAATCGAGCCCGTGCGCGAAGATGTTCATTCCTTCGGTTGTGCTGTGGGTGAAGAAGACCTCGTCCGGACGCGCGTTGACAAACGCCGCCAGGCTGTCCCGAACTTCGCCGACTTTGTCAAACAGGAACGGGTCGTACGGGTGGCGCGCGATTTCCGCGTCATAGTGGGCGCGCGCCTCGCTCACCCGATTCGAGGCCGGGCCGGCCGTCCCGTTATTGAAAAACGCGATCTGATCGTCCAACGCAAAAAGGGAACGGACTTGCTCCCAGTCAGGGGCCCGATTCGGCTGTTTAGGCATACACACTCCTATGTGCTCGCGGCATCGGCCGCGGCGGGTACTCCGTGGTTTGTTGACAGGGTTAGCGCCCGAGCCCTAATTGCCGGCGCCGGTCCGGCGCGTCAACAGCGCGGCGGCCCAAGTGTCAGCCGGCAACATCGTTCCGGCTCCGCGGCGGCGCGGGGCGCGGGTGCACGTGTCCGAGAGAACCGTAGCCGGGATGAGTGATTGAGCGCCATGCGAGAATCCTTGATTTCTAAGCTGCCTTCGGGCGAACCACTTGTGTCCGTACACCTGCGCCTGACGCACAAAGGCGCGCCGATTTACGAATGCGCCGGCGAAGTTAATCAGCGGGGATTGGAGGCGACAGCGCGAACCGCGTTTGACATACCTGCCCAATCGGTATCCGTTCGGATTTCTCCACTGAACGGCACACTGAGCCGCGTTGTCTCGATCGGGATAGGCACTCGAGCTGTGGCTGCTCGCACTTTGCAAACCGGAGCCCGCCCGATTCCGTCCGCGATTCTCGTGGCGGTGGAAGCGTGCGGCGCTCCTAGACGAGCCGCCGCGTTTGTGCCTATTCGACTATTTCACCTTACTGCATTTCCGATCTTGAGACCCGATTATATCCTAGTATCTCGATAGTGTAAAGGGATTTTTGGGCACCAACGCAGCACTTTGACAAGTAACGGCCCGACAACGATAGCTCGTGATCCATGCAACCAGCTAACGGTAGCTCGTGGATCTAATCTATACTCAACTAGTAGACGCTTATGCCATTACAAATTGCCACCCCGGCACAGGCGCCTCAAATAAAATGTATGGAGTTCAGTGATTCCTTTCCGGCGGCTGGGCCCGCGCGAACCCGATTTCAAAGCCAGCGAACCCGCGACTTCACCGAGTCGGTCATCCGTGAGATGACGCGGTTGGCTGTCCGCTATGACGCAGTCAATCTGGCGCAAGGATTTCCGGATTTCCCGGCGCCGCCCGCGATCAAGGACGCGGCCCGTGCGGCGATCGATGCCGACTTGAACCAATACGCCATTACGTGGGGCGCCAAGCCATTGCGCGATGCCATCGCCGCGAAGTATCGGCGCACTTACGGATTCGCCGTCGATCCCGAGACCGAGATCACTGTCACCTGCGGCGCCACTGAAGGGATGATCGCGTCCCTGTTGGCTGCGGTCGATCCGGAAGACGAGGTGATCTCCTTCGATCCGTTCTACGAGAACTACGGACCGGACATTCAGCTCTGCGGAGCGCGACGGCGCATCGTTCGGTTGCATCCGCCGGAGTGGAGCTTCGATCCCGAGGAGTTGCGCCGCGCCTTCTCCAGGCGAACCAAGGCTATCATTCTCAATACGCCGAACAACCCCACCGGCAAGGTCTTCACACGCGAGGAGCTCGAGTTCATTGGAGGTTTGTGCCGCGAGTTCGACTCGCTCGCCATCACCGACGAAATCTACGAGCACATCGTGTACGACGGCGAGCGGCACATACCCATGGTGACGCTTCCCGGCATGCGCGAGCACGCCGTGCTGGTCAACAGCATGAGCAAGACGTTTTCCGTCACCGGGTGGCGCGTCGGCTGGGTGATTGCGCCGCCCGACCTGACGAGTTCCATCCGAAAAGTCCACGATTTCCTGACCGTGGGAGCGGCCGCGCCGCTGCAGTACGCCAGCGCGGCGGCACTCGCCGCGGGCGAGGAATACTACGCTCACCTTGCGAGCGACTATGCATTGCGCCGCGACATTCTGCTCGAACTGCTGGAAAGTGCCGGTTTCCGCTGTTTCCGCCCGAAAGGCGCGTATTATGTGATGACCGACATCGCCGGCTTCGGTTTCGCCGATGATCTGGCCTTCGCGCGCCATCTTCTGGCTCAAGTTGGCGTCATAGGAGTTCCCGGCTCCAGTTTCTACGCCGACCGGCGCGACGGAAGCCAGCAGATGCGCTTCTGCTTCTGCAAGAAGGCAGAGACTCTTCAGGCGGCTGCGGAGAGGCTGGCTAAGGTCGCGAAAAGATGATCTCCGTCGAGCGCGTATGAATACTGACCGCATACCAGGCACAGCCCGCTGGCGAAATCAAATGACATTACACATGGAGGATCGATGAAAAACATACTGTTTACCTTGCTGCTTTGCGTTGTTGCGCGGCCGATGCTCGGCCAGGGCGCGCCCCCTCAGGTCGCGCCTGACCAGCCCTACACCGTGGAGTATTATTACAAAACGCCCGTGGGGCCATCAGCAGGAGTTCCTGCAACTCTTTTTGAAAAACCACTACCCATTACTGAAGAAGATCGCCGAGAGCGGACGCATACTCTCGGTTAGGATTGAGACACCGTCCAATCACATGACCGAAGATGCGCGCTGGGACTATCGCGTCACGATCCGGTACAAGAACTCGACCGTAGCGACGACCGCTAATCCCGACGAGGATCGACTGATCAAGCAACTCTGGCCCGACCAGGAGACCTACAAGCGCGAGGAACTGCGGCGATTCGAAATCCTGGCGGCGCACTGGGATCTTCCGGTCACGGATATCACGCCAAAGAAGGATTAGCCGGGACTGCCATTCCCAGTGGACCGCGTGGCCTGTGCCGCTGCGCGGACCGGGATTTCTCTCGCGACAACAGCTCACCGTCCAAATTTCTTGAGCGCCTCGATCAGGCGTTCGTGCGGAAGCTCGATAGCCGTATGACCGTCCCGACCGGTCATGGTTGTTGCGCCGACCATGGCGTTGACGATGGCCTCCTCGGTGGCTTCTACGGTCGCTGTGAAGAGCGGACTGATTTCTTCGTTGGACACAGTGAGAACAGAGTTAGGTCCAGGTGCGTCGTCGGCGTGGGGATTTGCAGTGGAGAATGCGAGGAAGATATCCCCGGAGCTGTTTCCCGAACTGGAGCCGGTGCGGGCCAGTCCGAGTGTGGCGCGGCGCGCTAGTCGCTTTAGCTGATGCGGCAGGAGCGGCGCGTCGGTAGCTACGACGATGATGATGGAGCCGACGTCGCCCTGCTCGGCGCTGCCCGGCGGTTGCGGTCCGGCCTCCGCATAGGGCACCGATTGCGGTATCTCACGTCCGACCGGTACGCCTGCGATGGTGAGCTGGGGGCGGCGGCCACAGTTACACTGCACCAAGACGCCGACCGTATAACCGCTCTTCGCAGTGGTGATGACACGGGATGCGGTCCCGATACCGCCTTTGAACCCATAGCAAACCATGCCGGTGCCACCGCCGACATTACCTTCGGGTACCGGTCCGCTCTTCGCTTCATCGAGCGCATGAAACAAGTCCGTTGGTTTTACGTGGAAGCCATTAATGTCGTTCAGCCAGCCGTCATATGTCTCGGCTACCACGGGCAACGACCATTGGCGTGTGGATGGCTTCTGGCGCAGGCCCCACTCTATGACGGCATCCCGAACCACGCCGACGCTGTGAGTATTAGTGATGGCGACGGGCCCCTCCAGAAAGCCGGACTCATCCACCCACGCCGTACCCGTCATCTCACCGTTACCGTTCAAACTGAACCAGCCTGCATAAACAGGGTCAGCGTTCTGCTTGCCGCGAGGGAGGATCACCGTGACTCCTGTGCGGACTGCCTTATCGATCAAGTCAGGCGTACCGCTTCCCGAGATAAGAGTCGTGTTGCCAATTTCAACGCCGGGAACATCCGTGATGGCATTTAGTGGCCCCGGCGTGCCATCAAAGGGTACACCTAGCGCGCGTGCACGCGGACGCGCCAGCGCGTCATTCGACTGGGCGCGGACCTCCATCGTAAACAAGAGGAGAAGAGGAAGAACCAACCAGCGAATGCGCATGACGCTCCATGGAAACACGTGGCGAAACGACAAGAACTGGGCGGCCCGACTTTCCGGCTCCGCCCAGTTCCCGTTTCCCCCGAGAATTCACTGAGAACCAGCTAAAACCGTACCTTCAAGCCAAGTTGAGTATTGAACGGCTCCCCAGGCCCAATTCCGGGTGCGCCATTGTAGTCCCCGATTGTATCGTAAAGCTGGCCCAGGCTCGATCCGTCAGCGACGTTCAATGGTGGAGCGAAGTTGATGTGATTGAAGATATTGAACAGCTCGGCACGGAACTCAATCTTGATGAACTCGTGGATAGTACCGGTCTTGAAGACCGAAAGATCGACGGACTCATAGCCAGGGCCGAACACCTGGTTTCGGCCCGAGGCGCCTCGGAACGTGCCGGTGGGACCGTCGGTGAAGGATGCCGGGTTAATCCAGAACTCGGTGCCGTTAACCAGCTTATGCTGTACGCCGGCGTACGGATCGCTCACCTGCACGGCACGCTGGTAGCCCTCTGCGGTGCCCGAGTTGTCGTTGGGACTCAGGATTGAAAATGGCTGCCCACTATGAATGCTTAGCATGGCGTTCAGTTGCCATCCGTGGGAAAGCCAACGCGGACCGCTGGCAAGGCCCGGAATCGCGTAATTCAGGTAGGCGCTGAAAGTGTGCCGGACGTCATAATCGCTGTTGCCGTAGTCTCCCTTGATGTTTGTGCTGTCCTGAGGAAGAACATTTCGGTACTGGGTTCCGTCGTCCAGGTTGTGGCCCCATGTATAGCTGGCTTGCGAAGTGAGTCCGCGCCAGCTTTGTGTGCGAAGCAAGACTTGAAGGGAATTGTAATTGGCGATGCCATCGCTGCCGAGCTGATTGATGGCTCCATAGTTCGGGTAAGCACTGTAGAAGGGGCGGCTCTCCTGCTGCACCAGCGGATCCACGTTGACGCCGTCGGAATTGAGAGCAGGCTGGTTGATATCGCGCAGGAGAAGCAGATGCCTTGCCTGGCTGCCAACATAGCCGATCTGAGCGACAGCCTTCTGTCCCAGCGCCTGCTGCAGATTGAGACTGTAGTTGAGGCTATGGGGAGTCTTGAAGTCCTGGTTGACGGAAAAGAGCCCGCACGGGTTGACCGTGGAAGCGTTGACAACGCACGATGTGGCGGGATTCGCGCTGGCAGGCGCGAGTAACTGTCCGGGCACGATGACTTCCTTTGGAATACTCAGCGTGAGCACAGGGCTGGGTCCGGCCGGATTGCCCTGCAAGCCAATTGCACCCCCATTGCCCGGGTTTTGCGACAGCAGCGCGTTCAGGTTCGGCGTGTCGTAATAGAGGCCGATGCCGCCGCGGATGACTGTGCCGCCACCCGACTGCGGCTGGTAGGAGAAGCCCAGGCGGGGACTGAAGTCTGTGTGGATTGCCGGATACACCGATCCGATTCCCGCACCCTGGAACACAATACCCGAAGTCGGCACAAACACGGAAAGGTTCTTGTCGGAGTTATACGGAGCGCCCTCATAATCATAGCGGACGCCGTAATTGAGAGTGAGCCTCGGCTTGACCTGCCAGGCATCCTGCGCAAAGAAGGAGAGGGTGTTGACGTACACCGTACGTGCCTGATCGCCGCGCGAAATGGATCCGTGGGCAAGATAGCCGCCGAGGAAGTCCGCGAGGATGAGCGTGTTCTGATCGACGGTCAGGTCCGAACCGGTTGGATTGGTGGCCCAGGGCCCACTGGCGCCATTGAATACGAAGGTGCCGCGCTGATTGGAATGGTAGGCCTCGTCCAGCAGGACTCGCCGGTACTCCCCGCCCAGGCGGAGTTGGTGCGGGCCGGTCGTCCACGTGAGAGCGTCCGTGACGTGCCCGGTTACGTCGTCCCGACTTAGCGGAGGTGTGAGCCCAACTTCGCTAAGCTGTGCGCTCGAACCGAGCTTGATTTTCGGAGCCCCCGAAACCGGCGCGCCGGTATTGAAGCCGAGCGAAATCGGATCGAAATTGTTGTTCAGGTCGGAATAGTTTTGTTCGAAATAGTTGACGCCCAGAAGAACCTGATTGCTGATGGTGGGAGCGATCTGGGAGTTTGCGACAACGGCGTAATTCTGCACGTGAGTCGGCGCCATCTGATAATACCACTTGAGGTTGGATCCCACCGGAGCGGCCTGGCTTCCCTCCCCGGAGAACCAGTGAAACGATAGGCTGTTCCGATCGTTGATATTGTAATCGACCTTAAAGACGCCGTTGTAACTGTACCCATATTCGGGATCGTTGGATGTGTAGTTGCCTGTGGCGGCCGGCCCGGTCAGCGCGCTCGCCGGCCAGAGCGTGTTGAGAAGATTCGCCGTGGCGGGATCAACCGGAACTCCGTGTTCGGCGAGCAAGGCCTTTGCCTGCGCCTGGTAGGCGAGCGATGGCATGGTGCTCTGAGCGGGAACCCCGATGACGAAGGCCTGCTTTTCCAGGCTGCCGAAGAAGAAGAGCTTATCGTGGATGATGGGGCCGCCGAGCGACCCTCCTGCATTGTAGTTGCGAACTTCCTGCTTGGTCGCGGTGAATGGCGACTGCGCGGCAAAGAACTCATTACGGTTGAAGTAGTAGAGGCTGCCATGAAGCTGGTTGGTGCCGCTGCGGAGGCCTAGATTCACAGTGCCGCCCGAGTTGCGGCCCGCCTCCGGTGCGGACTGCGTCTGCAGAGAAAATGATTCGACTGCATCGAGAGGCAGGAGGATGCCGGCGATACCGGATACGCCGCTCTGATTCACCGCCGGAATGTTATGCCATGCATCGTTGTTGTCGACGCCATCTATCTGCCAGTTGACCTGGTTGATGCGTGTTCCATTGAGTGACCCGTTGGTTCCGTTGGCGGAATAGCCCGTGTAGCCGGGCGCCAGCGCGACCAACTGGGTGAAATCTCTTCCGTTCAGCGGCGCGTCCTCGATCCCATGCTCCGGGATTACGGTGTTCTGGGTGGCCGAGACGGTATCCAAGCTCAGAGCGTTTGCAGAAACTTCGAGCGTTTGTGACTGCTGCGCTATGGCAAGCGTCAACTGGAGGTTGCGCACGGAGCCGGCAGAGACAACGACCTTTTCCACTTTGAGTGTGTCAAAGCCGGAGGCCTGGATCGTGACCGTATAGGTTCCTTGAGGCAGATCCTGGAAAACGAACGTGCCGGCGCTGGATGAGACAGTCTGACGGGACTGCCCGGTACTGTCCTCAGTTGCCTGCACCGATGCGTTCGGGACCACGGCCTGCTGCGCGTCCGTGATTGTGCCACCGATGCCACCGCGAAATGTCTGAGCCGTCAACACGACGCAGAGGCAGAGGAATGCGCTCA
>Ga0187871_10003090_pt1 | contig 13082 bp, 11 predicted proteins | sample June2016WEW_16_1_FD_132988 | JGI IMG/M metagenome (GOLD analysis project Ga0187871, IMG submission 132988) | Peatland microbial communities from SPRUCE experiment site at the Marcell Experimental Forest, Minnesota, USA - June2016WEW_16_10 | ecosystem: Environmental > Terrestrial > Soil >... | reverse complement strand
CGCTTCCTGAAGGCTAACCCCGACGTCGTCTTCAACCCCGATCAACCGGTGTCCGGGCGATTTTTGATGAGCGGCAACATACTCGCCGGCGCATGGCCGAAAAGTGCCGACAACTTCGCCCGGGTTAAAGGCCTTACGCCCGTTCGGCAAGTCGGCTTCGCTTACTTTCTCTTCGACGCCGCGCCGCCCGCCCGGCGCTCACCCTAACCCGGTTGTCATCCAGGACCCCCTGGCGACCCCCACCGGGCATTGGAGCTGGAAACGCGGCCCTGTGTCGCACCCGCGGTCCTTTTTCATTCCGAGTGGGGTGCAGACCCGGTGATCGCCCGACTCATTTCTGAATGGCCTAGCCGAGCCTTCCGCCGGCGTCTTGGGCTATGTGGATAATAGTGAGAGTCATGCCTGCCACAGAAGTCGCTCCGCCACGCTCTGCGCGGGTTCCGTCCGCTGGTTGGATACGCTGGGCAGTTTTACTGCTCCCACTTCCGGCGCTCATTCCACTTGGGGGCGCTCTCATAACTCCGTATCTTGAGAACAAGGTGCCCACCGGCTTCATAGAGTATGATATGGCGTATTATTTGGCGGAAGGCCGGGCGTACTTTAACCAGGGCTTCCACTTCACCTATGGAAATCCATGGGCTGACTACAATACTCCGGCCATCTATTTTCAGCCCCAAACCATGCTCCTGGGCTTCATGGAGCACTTCGGGCTGGATCCCGGCGTCGCATTCAATTGTTTTGGCTTGCTGGCTCTCTTCTTCGCGGCGGCCGTAGCGGTCCGGTTTTACCAGGCAGCAGTGGGACTTGAAAGCCGTGCCAAGAGAATAGGCTTGGTGTGTTTCTTTTGGGGTGGCGGCGTTTTTACTCTGGTGGGCCTGTCGCTTGCTCTGGCAAGGGGACGTCCATTGTCAACCCTCTGGCAATTCGAACCGACATGGGGCTGGTGGATGCTGAATTTCGGGCGAAACCTTGTTTACCCAACTGAAGCATACTATCACGGTCTGTTCCTGCTGAGCCTTTTGGCGCTCATTCGAAAACGATTCGCTCTTTGCCTCGCCTGTGCCGCACTGATGTGCTGTAGTCACCCTTATTATGGGATAGAGTTGTTGCTCGTTTTGATAGCCTACGCCGGCATCGAACTAGTGATCCGAAGCGGTACGGTAAACCTTAGATTTCTGCTGGTTGCCATCCTGATTGCAATTCTGCACGTGACTTACTATCTGGTCTGGCTGAATCGCTTTAGCGACCATCGTATTGTGCAATCACAATGGGCGAGAGCCTGGCTGTATTCTCCAAAGGCATTCATCCCGGCTCTGCTCCTCGTCGGCTCTTTAGCGATTTGGCAGCTGGCCCGTTCACGCTTGCACTACTTTCGGGACGCGCGGATCCGTCTTTTTGCGGTTTGGTTCCTTGTCGTTTTCGCCCTCACGCAGCATAACCTGTTCATGCGGCCCATGCAGCCAATACACTTCGCCCACGGCTATGATTGGATGGCACTCTTTCTTATAGGCGTGCCAGTATTGATCGCGACCCTGGACTTCATCCTCAAAATCTCCCGACCGTGGGTTCGAAGGGGTGCTCTGGCTTTGCTGCTCGGAGTGTTTTTGCTCGACAACGCAGCGTGGCTTATAAAGATTGCCGTTCATAATGAGTTTCTCGTCTCACTTACAAAGTCTCAGAGTTCCGTACTGCAGTGGCTCAGCAAGAATCTGAAGCCGGGAGACATGGTAGTTTGCCAGGATCAGCTGATTAGCTATCTGGCAACCACATATACTCCGGCGCGCAGTTGGCAAGGGCACCAGATAAACACTCCCCTAATTGAACGCCGGCGCAATGAGATCGAGCGCTTCTTCAGCGAGGGGAGTATTCTGCCGGAATGGAAGACGCGGAGCATGGTTTATGTTTCTCCGGCCGCGTGGTCGCCTCCCGCCGGGCTAGCCCTGGAGCGGCGTTTTCTGGACGGCGAGTTCTCAATCTGGGCCTCCCCGAAGGGCCAGTAGAAGCTCGTCTCAATCGGCCACAACGCTGCCCGAAGGTGCTTCTCTGAGATCCTCAACGGAGGTGGGAATCTCGGAGACGACCCGGCTCTCCGGAACGGATGGAAACACTCGATCACGGAACCGGAGTACAGGAAGCTCGATGACCTTGGCAGCCGCGATGCCGAACAGGATAGGTCCGACAATAGAGGACCAAAACACTACCAGAGGAGCAGTGATATTAAAATGTGGAAGGATGCGCCAGATAAAGAACATATGCCAAAGATAGATCGAATAGGAGTACAGACCTATCCGGGCCAGCAGGCTGCTTATCACACGGATCGACCGGGGCCCTTCAAACGCGACTGCCTTTGAAACCAGGATTCCGGCTCCCAGATAGAGCACTGTGTAACCCCATGTGTGCATGTTGCGGTTTGCCTCCGGAATCGTTGAAAGCAGAGCAACCGCGGCAGCTATGACAATCCAGCCCCCTCGCCAGGAAACGATCCGTTCAAACCAGTTGGGGCGGAATCTTTGGCAGTAGCAAAGCAGGACACCGAACATGAGACCGTCCATCCTCAGGTGGGTCGGAAAGTAGCAAACCCAATAGTCAACAATGCCGTTTTCTTTCCAACCGACGGCAAACCGGCAAGTTAGTGAGAAGATGGCGATTCCGGCGAAGACGTACGGCATGGCCGCAAACGGTCTTTCGCGGCCAAGACGGATCATCATCAGCAGCACCAAAGGTAGAATGAGATAAAAGTGTTCTTCCACTGCAAGAGACCAAGTAATGCCCCAAATGGAATGAAAGTAATCTTGCAGAAAAAACAGTTCGGACAGTAGATAACTGGTTATAATGTGATGACCCCGCGCTGCATCAATCAAGACACCTATCGCTATGAGCGTATAAAATGCCGGCCAGATTTTTAGTCCGCGTCTGATGTAAAAACGGGACACATCAAGTCGGCTCCGCTCCTGATAGCTCGAAAAGAGCAGGCCGGAGATCAGAAAGCCGGACAGTACGAAAAAGAGATCCACGCCCGCCCACCCGACTCTCTCCCAGTAGATTGTGTACCGGTTGGAGCCGTGGAGCAACGCAATCGCCTGGCCAGCGTGGTGCCCAAGCACCATGAGGATGGCGATAGCTCTGAGCGCATCGAGATTGGTGTTGCGTCGAGCCTGGAGCGGCGTGGCCATTGTGATAGCGCGAATTTTGGCATATCATCAGAAACATTGTCAACGACCCAGGTGGCTTAGGGGTTCCACTACCAACGCCGTGACCGCGAGGAAGGGGAGGCGATAGGGAAGAGAAAGAAGTAGGTTGTTCAGAGGGGCATCTTGCTGTTACGACAGGAGTTAAGGCTCCTTCAGCCAGAATTTCCGCGGAGCCCGCAAGCTACTTTCACGCCGCACAAAAACGACGTCCGTCTGGAAAAGCGCGTGGTCGCTTTCCCTTCTCAACTGGCCGCAGAAATCAAATGCAACAAAGCCCTCCTCATTCATGAAGGCGACCACCTCGGCGAATAACGGAGCACCATCGTTATAGCGGAGAAGCGACGCCTCGACAATGACGACTTCAGAAAGCTCCAGCGTCCGCCTTCCGCCCTTCAGCACTTCCAGCTCAAATCCCTGCACATCGAGTTTCAGCAACAACGGAGCCCGCAAGGCGGCGCCATCGGTCCGGCTGTCGAGGGTATCCATGGGCAGGGTAACGACTTCCTTCTCGAATGATGTGAGCTCGGGAAGAATTGAGGAACCTGTGGTTCCTATTTCAGGTTTGTGTTTGTAAAAAGCAACGTGTTTTCGCTCTGGTCCGAGCAAAGCAAGAAAATACATGGAGCGGCTCCCGATGTCGCGCACCGCCTTGATGAGAGCCGCTTCGTTGTCGGGATCTCCGTCGAACATCAGAATTCTCGAAGAGGCGAAGATTGAAGAAGCCGTGCGGCTCCAGTCGCCTACGTTGGCGCCAACATCGATGATCGCAACAGGAGAAAATCCGTTTTCTCTGAGGTTCTCGAGAAGTCCAGGCACGGTTGGGAGGCCAACGCGGAATTTCTCCGCCTCGCTCATGCCGGTTCCCGCGGACTGTCGCGGGCCCCTTTTGGACCCGCCTAATCCAATAAAATGACTTCGCGTCGCCGGTGACAACGCTTTCCATGGCCGACGAAGCATCTTCCTGATCAGCGCACCAACCATCTCAAAATCATCTCATAGGCAAGATCATAGACCGTCAGCGATTTCGCCACGGGCCGGCAGCCCGCAACGCAACGAACACGGCAGCGGATAGCCCAAACGGCGCAGATGGGCACAAGCGTATGTCTTCGACGTCTCCAGGAGAAGTCTTGACCGATCCGAATGGCTCCGCTGAAGAGGATTGAAGCGCCGCCTTGAGCAGGGTTCTCGTGGGTGTGACAAAGTGAATGCCGGTTAGCTGACTGAGCCGGCCGTCGTCGGCGGGAGTTGCCGTTCGCAGTTGTGCCGGATCGAACATAGAACAATGCGCCCGCCAGGCTTGGTCCGCCCAGACCGTTTGCTCGAACCAGCCATGATATTTCCGAATGCGGCGTGGCCCCCAGCGCTTAAACAGATATTCCATTCGTTCATAGTCAATTCGGTCTCGTCGAATCCAAAACAGCCCGGAGTTCAGACGGCGCGCGAGCCGCAAGGGGCCGAGCGGCCAAAAATCGCCGGGATGCGCACCGAAGCAATTGCTGGTGTCCATCAGAAAGGCGCCCGAAGCGGATTGGCTTGAAACAGGAAACAGGCCTCGAAAGCGCCTCTGGAAAAGCACATCCGTATCGACGTACCGGACCATGGACTCGCTTTGGATCAGGGTCACGTCAAGCAGCTTTAGCACGTGCGGAAGGTGTGAACGGGCCTGTGCCATATGAGGGAACTGGGCCAGCGCATCGGTTATCTCGGAGTCGGCTGAGAGCCGCGGGACGAAAATCGAATCGGGAAACGCCTCGGTCAGCAGGTCGACGGACACCTGGGTTAGGGAGCCGTCATCGTGTATCACAAGTTTTATTGGGTCCTGGCAGAATGTAATAAGCGACCGCAGGCACGGCACCGCAAACCAGAGATGCTGCTCGCACGCGAGAGTATGGACAAGCATTGGCGCTATCCTCCTGATTGCGATGTGCGAATACTGGTCCTGGGCTCCAGCTTCCGAGCGTTTCGTGCGTACAGCACGATGTTCCAACGTTCCATGAAGATCACGGCTGAGGCAGGGGATCGGCTGCGCCACGGACGACGGCCCGGAGGAACAAAATCAATCTGGCGCCGTCGGATCGAATGAAACCGCCAACGTAAACGGCCGTGGCGACCGACGCGGCCACCGGGACATTCCATTTCGCCAGCCCGAGGAAACACAGGATGGCCAGACCCATCGCCGCCAGGGGCGCGGCAAGCTGGCGGTGCACGGGCACTTCTTCCACCAACTTTCTAACCAGGAAGTAGGCGAGCCCGAAATTAACCAGGTTGGCGATCAACAGCGCCCAGGCCGCGCCTGGACCTTTGTACCAGGGGATGAGCGCAAAGGCGAGTATGACCGCAACCGCGGCCGAGACGGAGGTAGCTAGAAGCAGCCGTCGCTGGTGGTTATAGGCAATCAGGATGTAACGATGATGACCGCTCAGCATGGCTACGGGCAGCACCCAAACCAGAACGGCTAACGATTGCGAGCCTTCGCGGAAGTTGGCTCCGTAGAGGAGTCTCAGAATCTGTGGAGCGAAGGCCGTCAGGAACGGTGCGATGAACAGGCCGGTCCAGGCCGCGAACCGCAAAGACCGGTCCATCAATTCGACAAGATGCACGCGCGGCAGCGCCGCGCAGCGTGAAATTGAAGGCAGCAGGTTGAAGAAATACAGCACAACAAACGTATGCAGGGCCATGAGAGTGCGGTGAGATGCGCCAAACAAGCCCAGCGACCGGCCTGGCGACAGGAAGCCAAGCAGCACGGTGCAGAAATACCACATGCACGCCCATGCCAGTTCGCTCAGGCCGATGGGCAGGGCCGCGCGAATGTGCCTCATCAATCCGACTATTCCGAGGTCGGGGATTGGCCACGGGTACCGCATCGGGCCCGTCACAACATAGACGCAGAAGACCGCCACCGAAACCACCGAGGCACACTCGATCAGGCCGATATACATCAATGGAAATCGCGCGCGGCACAGGGCGAATACCAGCAGAGCAAATGCCCCCTGGCGCACAATCGACGCGACGGCGATCCAGCGCATCTGATCGTGGCCCTGGAAGAACCACTGCAGCAGGTAGGGTGTTCCCAGAAGACTCAAGCCGTACAACGCAAGCAGGATCTTCGGTTCCGGGCCTTTCCGGAGAAAGACAATGAACACAGCCAATAGAAGCATCGAACAGAGCGACAGGAGGAGCCGAAGCCCCGTAATCTCACGCAGCAGGCGCGACGCGCCAGCCGGATCGCGCGCAACCTCGCGGGCGCCATACGCTCCCAGACCCAGGTCGGTAGGGAGCGTGAAGAACACCATCACCGCCAGGGTGAATTCAATCGCGCCATACCAACTGGGGCCCAGCTTCCTTGCCAGGTACGTGAGGCTGGCGAACGTCAGCAGCTTGGCGCCGAATTCTCCCGCCGACAGAAGCAGGAAATTCACGGCCAGGCGAGCCGGTTCGGCTGGTCGACCGAGCTTCGCCGGGTCCGTGGCGGCTCCCGGGAGATCCCGGGACGGCGAATGCCCTTCCGGCACTTACGCTTTTCCGCCCGGTGTCTGGATCCGGACGAGGTTGGCGTAGTCTTCCGACGCCGGCTGCATGGCAGGTTTGGACTCAGGCTGCGTGCCAGCAGGCAGCGGCCGCGCCTTCTTCCAGACCTTCGCTCCGACCATGGCGCGCATCAGTTGGTACGGCTGAAAGACAATGCTGGGCCAGAGGAAGACCTCGTTGGTGCAGTAACATTGCCGGTCCGCGATGGATTTCCGCAACGCGTTTGCTTCGGGCGACGACCAGATTTCGCCGAAGCTTCTCTCGCGCAGGTTTCCCAGCGGCGCATGCGATTCGCAGACGCTCACGTCGCCGTTGGAATACACCACTGCGTTGAGGATGCCGGCCCGGCACGGAACTTCCTGTTGTTGCTTGGCCGAGGTCCGGACCTTCGCCCATTGCAGCATCGGCTCCACCACCGAGCCGTACCGATCCCGCTCGCGCGGAGCCCACAACTGCCGCACGTGTCGGTACAGCCGTTGGTACTGTTCCAGCCCCGGCCCTTGCAGCGAAGGGTTCTTCCGGTCTCCGCGGATCAGAGCCAGGTTATGGTGATCCATTTTCGGGCAGCGCTCATACAGATACGATGTGAGCCGCTCGATCTCGTCCATGTTCACGTGGGTTGCCGTCGAGATGGCGTGTATTCGCAAACGCGCGTCGCTCGCTTGGAGTTGGGCCAGTGCATCGTAGGTTTGCATGGCTTTCTCGAAAGCGCCGGGTGAGCCCCGGAACCGGTTGTGAAACTCGCCAACGCCGTCCAGAGAGATCTCGGCGACGAACAGATCGAGATCCTTCTCCTGCAAGGTCCCGGCGATCTGCTTTACGGTCCGCTCGGTGAAATATCCATTCGTGGGCACGTAAATCTGCCGGACTCCGTTGTGCCGGATGAACTGACGGCATATCTCCGCGAATTCCGGGCGCAGGAACGGCTCGCCGCCGGAGAGATTGAGGGTCTCGATGCGGCCCAGCGAAGCGGACAGCGCGAACAGCTCGTCCGTGGTGAGATCGTCACGCCGGTTCAGATTGCGCCAATAAAAGCAGTGTTCGCATTTCTGGTTGCAGATCGAGTTGATGAAGAGAATCAGAAAAGGCGGACCCGCCACACCCCTGCGGTTTCGCCAGGTGAGGCGTGCGTGACGGCGGAGTCGGTCAAGAGCGTTCATATAATAACTTCTGCTCCGTGTCGGAAGACTCAAGTTGCGGCGGCACGAGGCAGCCATCCGAACCCACCGTGAAACTTCCCCAGACTATCTTGAGCAAATTATCCCACAGCAATTGCACGGCCATTCCGTGGAACCGGGGCACGAAGGCGCCGCTTCCGCCAACACCGGTCATGACGAGTTGAAGTCCCGCGCCTTGCGAAGCACCCTTCGAAGCCCGATGTACAGCGCTCCCGAAGGCCGCAAAAGACGCTCCAGAGTAAACCTGCCGCGCAGGTAATAGGCATCGATTCGCGGCAAGTCCAAAGGGCAGGAGCGGGACGAGAGAAAAGCGAGCGACGTCCCCACCGCCAGGTCGAAGTGCCGTCCCGCCGCCTGTCTCACACTCGCTGAGCGAGAACCGTAAGGATATGCCAGCCAGCGGGTCCGTCTGCCGAGATGCTGCTCGATCTGGTCCTGGCAAGCACGCAGCTCCCGTTCACACTCCGCGTCGGACAGCGCGGTGAGGTGGGGATGAGTCTCCGTGTGCGCTCCAATCGAAATCCAGGGAGGCAGTGATGACAGTTCCCCCCAATCCATCAACGGAAGGCCCGGAACGCCGGACGGCTGGCTCGGCCAGTTATTAGTTCCCCCGCAGTACCCGCTGATAACGAAAAACGTCGCGGGCAGCCGTAACCGCTCGAGGACCGGGACGGCGTGATCCAGGAGATTGCGAAATCCGTCGTCGAACGTGATGGCCACCGCGTTTGGGTGACGCAACGCCTCATCAAGAGTCACCACTGGAACCGAAGAGGACGCCAGGAACTCCATTTGCCGGCGAAACCGCTCGGGCGGCGTGGAGATAACCGAACCAGAGTCGTCCAGCGAGTGATAAGTAAGAATGGCCGAGCGCCAGGCGGTCATCGCACGGCTGCTTGGGCCCGGGCCCTTTCAGCTGAGTCTGTCTGGTCCGAGCCTGCCTGGGCTGAGCCTGCCCGGCGGCCCGCAAAGCCGAAGAGCCTGCCAACGTGGTATCTCACCAGCACGATTGCCAGAGCGACACCACAGGAAAAGAAATAGAGCAGGTGAAATGGAATCGCAGCCAGCGCAAAGAACTTGCCGCGTTCGGTCGCCAGAAAGAGGTAGAACTGCTGGTTCGCCCACAACAGGCTCAGTATGAGAAGTAAAAGCACTAATGCCATCGGCTTCCACGGGAAATAGAACCAGACCAATACGGCCGCCACAAGACTGTATCCGCCAACCCAGGCGCCGGTCCGTTTCCGCCACGTCTCCCGTGAGTACGCGTAGCGATGCCTGATAAACAACCCTAACGCCGCAATCACAACCATGGGAATGATCGCTTTCATATGAAACTCCCATGAGAGCCCTGCAATCACAAGCAGCATCGCGCCCATTATGGCCGTTACCATTTTCGAGTGATGCGACCACCCCTCAACCCAATAACCGGAAAGAAGAATGAAGAACGTGGCGAACAACGGCGTCAGAAAATACCCATGCCAATGCACCGCGAGATAGGCGGCCATCATGGTCACCAGGCACACCAACGCCACGCTGATTCGCTGGCTGATGCGCAGGCTCAACGCGTCCGGCATGTTGCTGTTACGGAGGGACAACTCGGACCACGGAAGCGCCCGGTAGTAGAAGTCCGTCTTGAGCATGTTGCGGAGGCTCCAGCGCTTCAGGTGTTTTACCTGAATATCCGGGCACATGATCAGATTGTGATTGGTCTGAGCCAGACGGTAACCCAGTTCGATGTCTTCAATCGAAGGCGCCTGGTACATGTCATTGAACCCACCGGAACCGAGAAAAACGGATCTGCGAATGGCCCCACAGCCTGCCCAGAAGGTGACAGCTTTCCTCGGTGATGATTGATGCACAAAACAGTGCAAGAGGTTGCGATACTGGGACACGAAGAAAGTGTTGGAAGGGGAACTGTCGTACGATCCCATCAGTGCATCGAGGCTGGGGTCATTGTCAAACTCATCCACGATTTTGCGGATCGTGTCAGAGTGGACGCACACATCCGCATCGACAAACAGCAGTATGTCGCCGGTGGCTGCCCGAGCGCCAATGTTGCGAGCGCTGGCGGGTCCGAGGCGGGACTCCGAAGTGAGCACTTTCGCGCCGTGCTCGCTGGCCACCCGGGCGGATTCGTCCGTCGACCCATCATCAACGACAATGCATTCGAAGGCGGCCGTCTGCGAAGCGTGCAGCCCCGCCAGGCAGACAGCCAAATTGCTGGCGTCGTTGTAAACCGGTATGATTACAGATACCGTCGGTCCCATGGTTCCGTCACTTAGTATGCCAGCCAATCGCCCTACGTCGCCGCAGGCGTAACCCTGCCGGGTGCCAGCCGCGAGGTGCAATTCATGCCCCAATGGATTAAGATACATAGAATCAATAATATGCATGACAAGTGGACTCCTGGCGAGGAATGCGAGAGAGAAAGTTCTTTTCAACGAAAGTAAAATTCTGGGAAAACGAGACTTGAAATCTGTGATCCTCATCCGGCACAAGTTGAAGGGTTGCTGACTTGCTCGCGGAGCGGGATTCGCAAAGCAGCCGCCGCGCCTGGGCGTCGCGGGTCTTTCTGACGTGCTGGCTGGTGTACACGGTATTCTGGACGCCCTACATCGTGCGCGAGCACTTTCCCGCCATCGCCATCGCCGAGAGCGGCGAACTGAATGTAAAGCGATATCTTGGCTGGACCGGGGACATTTTTTCCGGACCGCGCGGCGGAGCGTACATCAACAACAACCCGGGCGCCTCGCTGACCGGGGCGATTCCCCTGCTGATGCTGCGTCCCCTGCTGGTCCGGGTCGACCGCTGGAACCAGCGCTTGCCTCGCCGGCGTCCGATCGGCGAGAGCGACCCCATTCTGCTGCGGATGATGGCGGAAGGACGCGAGTATTACTTTCTCCTGGTCGCGTTTATAACGGTGGCGCTGGTGATGGCTCCGGCAACTGCCCTGGGGGTTGCCATGCTGTGCGGCCGAATCATCCAGGCGGGGGTGCCCGCGGCGCAGGCCGCCGCGGCGGCGGTAATGTGCGGCGTGGGCACGCCGCTGTTGTTCCGGACGGGTCATTTGAATCACAATCTGTTGGTCGGTGACGCCGGGTTCATAGCGCTTCTGCTGCTCTGGGATCCGTCGGACCGGCCTCTGCGTCCGGCGCGCGCCGCCTCTGCGGGGCTGCTGGCCGGTTACTCGGTGCTCTGCGACTACAGCGGTGTTGTGGTCGCGGCGGTTACCGCCATCTATGTCTGGTTTCGTTGCGGCGGGGATTCCCGGACGCGAGGCAGATGCGCGGCCGCCTACCTGGCGGGATTGACGCCTGGTATTGCCGCGCTGTTGGTGTACCAGCAATGGGCGTTCGGTTCGTTTTACCGGCCGTCACAGCACTACATGATGCCTACGGCGCCAACGGCGCTCGGTTACCGCGGATTCGGCTGGCCCTCACCGGTATTGGTCTGGGCAAATTTTTTCGATCCGCGTTTCGGCCTGTTCCCCTATTGTCCGGCGCTTTTGCTCGCTCTGATGGCTCCACTGGCTGCTCGCACCCGGCGACGCCTGCCCGACCGCGAAATGCGGCTGATTCTCATATACTGCCTGTTGTTCGTGTTGTTTTGCGCGGCCAACCAGTACTCCTGGCTGCAACCCTCCACGGGCTTCCGGTACCTCGTCCCGGTGGTCCCGCTTGTGGCCCTGATGGCCATTCAGGGCGCGCAGCTTTTGCCGCGGATCGTGCAATGGGGGATCGCCATCGCCTCGCTGATGTGGAGCCTGATCGTAGCTGGCGCCCATCAAAACGACGTCAGACTCGCTGCGGCGACCTTCTGGGACAGGCGATTCGCCCTACCCTGGATGATCCGTTTCGGTGAAGTCGGGAAACCGGTCACGCGGGTGTGGGTGCTGCTTACCTACCTGTTCACCGTTCTCGCGATCGCCTGGATCTGGGCCGGACCGGTGGCGCGCCGGTTCCAGCGGCGTCCCGCCGGAGATTGAACGATTGGCCGGCTCAAGCCGGCAGGCCGGGCATGCACCTGGCGAGCATTTAAGGCCACATCAAAAGCGGCTGATGCTAGGATCAAACGGGAGAGATCGATCAGGGTCATGCACCTTACGGATGAATTGCGGTGTCGGAACGACGGCGCTCGGGACCGCGGGGCAGTTTGGTCATGAATTACCCACCCCGTGTATCGGTCGTAATCGCGTCCATCGTCGGCGCGCCGTTCATTGATGAATGCCTCGATTCGCTGGAGCGGCAGGCGAAGGATGTTGGCGCGGAAGTCATCGTCGTGGCCTGTGGTACCGCCGAGTATGCGGCCCGCATCGCGGGTAAGTTCTCCTGGGTGCGTGTCATCCCCCGGTCCCAACGCGAAACCGTGCCGGATCTGCGCCGCCATGGAGTGGAGGAGGCCGGCGGCGATATCGTTGCCATTATCGAGGAGCATTGTTCGGCCGCTCCGGATTGGCTGCGGCAGGCCGTGGAAGCGCACGCCGGCGGCGATTTCGGCGTGGTCGGCGGCCCCGTCGTGGATTTCGCCTACCCCCGGCTGCGCGACTGGGTGGTGTACTTCTGCGAGTACAACAATTACCTGCCTCCCTGGCAGGAAGGGGATGAGCACGATCTGGGTAGCGCCAACATCGCCTATTCCCAAGCCGTGCTTCTGAAGTACAAGGACCTGTTGGGCGCCGGCTATTGGGAAGCCGTGCTGCATCCCCGCCTGAAGGCCGATGGCGTGAAGTTCAGGGCTGTTCCCGCGATGGTGGTGCATCATCGTGGCCCTTTCAACTATGGCTACTATCTACAGCAAAGGTATTGGTTCAGCCGCGCCTTCGCAGGGGCCCGTAAACTACCCGCTTCGCGCAAGGCCGTCTATGTCCTGACTTCGCCGTTGGTACCGTTTTTATTGTTGGTTCGCATGGCGCTGCGTGTGTCAAAAAAACATTGTCATGTGGATAAGTTCGCTCAGTCACTGCCACTGCTGATCCCGGCCCTGATCGTCTATGTGGCTGGTGAATTCATCGGCTACGTGGCTGGACCGGGCAACGCGCTTCTGCGGGTGGAGTAAATGGCTTCCCTCGATAACCCTCCTCTTTCGGTCGTGGTGGCGATCGTCAGCGATACCACCGGAGATCCCGATGCGTCCCACCTGGAGCCCTGCCTGGAGGCCCTGGGCCGGCAGCCTTTGGCCTCTATAATGG
>Ga0187871_10003089_pt1 | contig 13083 bp, 11 predicted proteins | sample June2016WEW_16_1_FD_132988 | JGI IMG/M metagenome (GOLD analysis project Ga0187871, IMG submission 132988) | Peatland microbial communities from SPRUCE experiment site at the Marcell Experimental Forest, Minnesota, USA - June2016WEW_16_10 | ecosystem: Environmental > Terrestrial > Soil >... | reverse complement strand
GCGCACCACGACTGAGCTAGTTGAGATGGCCGTCGAAGCCGGAGTTGCCGTGAAGTCGCTTTCTGTACAGAACACCACCCTGGACGATGTGTTCGTGCACTACACCGGCCGGCAGTTACGAGACGAATTGCAGAAGGCCTACGCCTTCGTGATGCCGCAACGGCCAGGGCTGCAGCCATGAGACGGGCGGAGTCGAACTTATGAACCGAATGATGGCCATTGTCGAGCGCGAGATGCGCAAATTCTTTCGCTCGCCGGCGCTCATGCTGGCGTCGATGATCTTTCCGCTGGTGCAGCTCGTTATTCTCGGTAACGCTTTCGGCGGGAAAATTCGAGATGCACGGCTGGCCATTGTCGACCAGGACGGAGGCACCCAGGCGCTTAAGATTCGCGAGGCCTTCGATTCCGTACGATCGAATATTCGAACCTTCGTGCCAGTCTATTACGACAACGAAAAAAAGGCGATGGAAGATGTGCGCAACGGCAAACTCGACGGCGCGGTCATCATTCCTCCTCAATACTCGCGGCGCGTTTATGAGGAGAATCATCCGCAGATCGGGTTAGTCGTGGATAACAGCGACAACTTCATGAGTTCCGCGCTGGAATCGGAACTCACCGACCTCGTCACTTCGCTGAACCAGCCCACGGTTGAGCCGCGCATTCTGCAGCAGACGGCGCTTTCGATTGTCGAGCTTTATCCTTACATCGAGTACATGAAATATCTGCTGCCGGGCTCGCTCACACTGGCGATGTTCGTCTCGGTGATGATCGGCGGTGGCATGCTGTATATCGACGACAAGGCCCGCGGTGTGCATGAAGGCTATCTGGTGACGCCCATCACCAAGCTCGAACTGGTGCTGGGACTCAACCTGGCGGGCGCAATCAAGGCGGTGATGACGGGCGTGATCATTTGCGTGATCGGAGCGCTAATCTCCGGAGTGAGTACGATTTTCAATCCCGTCACAATGTTTGGTCTGCTCGTCATGATCGTGCTGACGTCGCTCGCGTTCAACACCATGATGTTTCTGCTGATGGTGCGCATCGAAGACCCGCTGGTGCCGCGAGCGATGTTCGGCATTCTGAATACCCTGCTCTTCTTCCCGAGCGGCGCAATTTATCCAATCCAGGCGTTTCCGCCGTGGCTGCGCGCGATCGCCAAAGTTGATCCGTTTACTTTTGCGGTGGATGGCTTCAAGTGCCTGCTGCTGAAAGAGACGACTCTCGCGGCGGTGTGGGGCGACATGTTGTACCTCTCGATCTTCGCGGCTGTTACTCTTGGGATCGCCATCCCGCTGTTCAAGCGCACGATGTAATGACTTAATTCTTTCTGGAACTTTTGACTTACTCGCCGCGTCCGTTATGCTAGAGAGTGATGACCCTACTGGATGCGAAGGAGTACCATCCCGAAAAAGAGCGGAAGAGAAGAAAGCGAATCATTTCTGCGGTCGTTCTGATCTTGATTCTCGCTGCCGCGGTGTGGTGGAACCGCTTCTGGCCGGAAACACATATTGCCGGCAAGTTCTTTTCCGCCTTGCAAAAGCAGGATTTCGAAACCGCCTACGGCATCTACTATCACGACCCTGAATGGAAGAAACATCCGCAGGACCACAAACTGTATCCGTTTAACGAATTCTGGCAGGATTGGGGCCCGGGCGGTCAGTGGGGCATCGTCAAGACTTTCAAGATTTACGGCTCGAGCAACTGCCCCGGCGGCGGATCGGGCGTGGTCGTCGACCTGATCGTGAACGATCGCGCGCAACACGCGCAGGTTTATGTCGACAAGAACGACAAAACCATCAGCATGCCGCCCTGCGATCTCGAGTTCCGCTGAACTCAACTTCCGAACTGCTCCAACGTTTTCGTGAGCGACGCCTCGTCGCCAACATTCAGGCAAGTCTTCGTCCGGTCGATCTGCCGCATCAGCCCGCATAGAACTTTTCCTGGCCCGATTTCAACGAAGGTCTCGACACCATGCCGAATCAGCAGGTGCATGCACTGCAACCATTTCACCGGGCCCGTGACCTGAGCTACGAGTGTCGTGCGCGCCAGTTGTTCATCACTGACCAGAGAAGCTTCCACATTGCAGGCGACGGGATACACGGGCTTCTGCATCTTCAGAGCGTTCAAGTCGATTTCCAGGCGGTCTTGCGCAGGCTTCATCAGCGAACAATGGAACGGAGCGCTCACCGGCAGCACCTTGGCGCGCTTCGCGCCGCGCTCATCGGCCAGCTTCGCTCCACGCTCGACCGCCGCGGTGTTCCCCGAGATCACAATTTGCTCCGGCGAATTAATGTTCGCGGGAGAGCAAACCTCGCCCTGCGCCGCGTCCTGGCAAACCGCCGCAACTTTCTCGAATTCCATGCCAAGGACTGCCGCCATAGTTCCCACGCCGACCGGCACTGCCTCCTGCATGTACTTTCCACGATTCCGTACCGTGCGCACGGCGTCGGCGAAACTCATCGTCCCGGAAGTTACGTGCGCCGAATACTCGCCCAGACTGTGCCCAGCCACAAAACTCGGCTTCGGAATGCGGCCTTCGAGAACCCTCAAGGCGGCGACCGACGCCGTGAGAATTGCCGGCTGCGTGAGCTCGGTCAGCCGCAATTGCTCTTCCGGGCCTTCAAAGCATAGTTGCGACAATTTATAGCCCAGCGCCTCGTCGGCTTCGTCAAACGTCTGCCGCGCGATGGGATAGTTCTCGGCGAGATCCTTGCCCATGCCCACGGCCTGCGATCCCTGGCCGGGGAAAATGAATGCGATCTTCGTCGTGGCGGCTCCGGGCGTTCCTGAGCCGGATGTGTTGACGGCGTGCCCCTTGCCAGATTCCATCATCATCATCCTGGTTATGGTGAGAAGCTAGTGAACCACCGCGGTTTCAACTTCTGCCGGCAAACGGCGAAGTTTCGCCAGACCCTGCTCGATCGACTCATTGATGCGCCGCTCGGAGAACTCCGCGGCGACCCGCACCGCATTCTTAATGGCGTTCGCGTTTGATGAGCCGTGCGTGATAATGCACACGCCCTTTATTCCTAAGAGTGGCGCTCCGCCGTATTCGGTGTGGTCGATGCGCTTCTTGAAATCGGAAAAAGCGCTGCGCGAAAGCATAGCGCCAACCTGGCTGGTAATCGTCGCCTTCAGCGATTCCTTCAGAACCGTGCGCACCAGGTTCGCCACGCCTTCAGAAATCTTTAGCGCTACGTTGCCCACGAACCCGTCGGCGACGATCACGTCGACATGGCCATTGAACAGGTCGCGGCCCTCAACGTTCCCCACAAAGTTCAAGGGCAACTGCTTCAACAACTGGAACGACTCGCGCGTCAGCACGTTACCCTTGGTCTCTTCTTCGCCGATTGAGAGCAGTCCCACCCGCGGCCCTCGTTCCGCGCCGAACGTGCTGCGCCCGAACATGGAGCGTCCGAGCATGCTGCGTCCGAACATGCTGCGAAAATAAATTTCGCCCATTATGGCGAACTGTTCCAGATTATGCGGCTTGCAATCCACATTCGCGCCGACATCAAGCAGAATCGCGGCCGTCCCCGGCGCAGTGGGAAAAACCGCCGCCAGCGCCGGACGATCCACGCCGTGCAAAGCTCCCAGCACCATCTTCGCGGTAGCCATCGCCGCGCCGGTGTTGCCCGCCGTCACGAAGCCAGCCGCTTGTTTCTCGCGAACCAGCCGCAGGCCCACGCGCATGGAGGAGTCGCGCTTGGCGCGCACCGCCTGCACCGCCTTATCTTCCATGGAAATGACTTCGCTGGCGTTGACGATCTCGATCGGCAGCCGCGCCGCGGCGGGATGGCGGTCCAGCTCGGCTCGAATCGTGGCTTCGGGACCGACCAGCAGCACGCGCACACCGTAATTGCGCGCAGCATGGATCGCGCCTTCGATTTCAGGCTTGGGAGCCCGGTCCGAACCCATCGCATCCAGCGCGATCACGCTAGGCATGGTGGCAGGAAATTAGCTGGCTTCCTTCACTTCGACCACTTCGCGGCCTTTGTAGTAGCCGCACTTCACACAAGCGCGATGCGGCATCTTCTTTTCGTGGCAGTTGGGGCACTCGGAGAGCGAATGGCTCTTCAGCGCATCATGCGCCCGCCGGGTCGAGGTGCGCTTCTGAGAATGTCTTCGTTTAGGATTCGGCATAGTCTATAAATTCCTCTCGCTGAGGCCCATTCGCCTCGCATGAATCGATATCTCAAATCTTAATGCGCCAGCTTGCCGCGGATGTCCTTCAGCGCTGCCCACCGTGGTTCGTCCACGGTGACCGCGCAAGAGCACTGCCCCTCGTTCAGATTCTGGCCGCAATGCGGGCATAATCCCTTGCAATCCTCGCGGCACGTGACCTTCAACGGAACGGCCAGCAGCACCTGCTCGCGCACTACATCTTCGAGCGGAAGTCCCTCACCTTCATAATAGCTGATTTCGGCTTCCGCATCGGTCACCGACATTTCATCCCGCCCCGCGTCCGCGCCCTGCGGACGATATAACAGGTCGAACTCCCGTTTTACGTCTTCAGTAAGCGGCTCTAGGCAACGCGCGCAGTTCGTTTCCAGGCTCGTCGCCAAGCGGCCGCGGATTCGTATGTCTTGGATTATCTTGTGCTTGCCGTGATGCTCTTCGACCAGATCAGCCCGTCCGCTGGTCTCGATGGGCGTGATCTGGCGGTAATCGGTCCCTAGATCGATTGCGCCCGGAGCGAACTTCTCCGCAAATTCTACGGGATGAAGTTCTAAATCTCTGATTTCGAAGAACATCGGAAACCTCCGCGCCCCGTCCATTGCCGCCCCAGGCTCGCGGAAGCACGCCAGAAGGCGCAAGTACCGCAAGGAGCAAGATTTAAGGATAAAGGCTGAGAGAAAGCAGTGTCAAGGTCGGGCAAACAACGGTGCTGTCTTAAATGACATGGCATAGCCCCAGATGCTGTCTGAAATGACGTGGTGCTCTAAATCCTGCCTGATTGCTACTGTCCTAGTGGCACTCTGGCTTGTGTTCTCCCCACTCTATGCGGCCAGTGCGGTCAATAGTGATCGAATCTATCGGGGGGCCGACTGTTGGCATGACGCGCACCCCAATGGTTTTTGGTGGAAGATGGTGGATTGTCAGGTCAACAAGTCCTCTCGCGACATAAGTATTCTGCTGGGCAGTGGGAAGTTGCTTGGAGGCGGATTGGAGTTCTTGTCTCCATTGCTTAGCTCTTTCCGTGGTACCGTAAAAGGTTTCATTGGCGATAGCGTTATCTCCGGCAGCGAGGTAGACAGGCCAATCGCTCGCATGATCCATAGTTTGGAAAGCGGTTTTTTGGCCATTAGTCAAGGTTTTATAGTGCCATTTAATAACCGAGAGTCCCAGAATTCCTTTTTTATCAAGGCCGAGGACAATCCCATTGGCGAGAACGTCACCCTCGGAAGATGCTGTCGTTTCCTTTGGGCGAACTCTGAGTTCGTGGTTGAACTTGTCCACTACCTTGATCGCCCAAGCTTTAGCAAACAGGGATGTGAAGTTGTTGAGTGCCACTTTGTTGGTACTCAACCTAGCGGACACTTCGTGAGCGCTTGCAAGAACAGAAAAATCCCATTTGCCCGTAGTGGCGATGTGACCTGTGGTTCCGGTGGCGGAAACTACAAGCTTGTCATTAACTGTGGTGATCTTGCAGACACTTTTCGGATCACCATTCCCGACGATAGCCATACTGTCGGCGGCAAGCGCTATGTAACCATCGGAGAGTCCAAAGGCCACTACGATGGTTCCGTGTTCAGTTTGGGCCCATGCGGATATGCTGACAAGCCAAATAAAAGCCAGCAATTTTATCTTCAAATTATCACCTGCGAATCGTCGCTGACTTGGTATTCCCCAAGAGAACTTGCGACGGATTTAGAAGGATGTGGGGTCGCTTTCAGTGTAGACAAGCAGCATTGGTATGACATAGGAATTAGTTCGAAAGCAATTCCGGTATCGACCAAATATGGTTTGTCAATCCAGCTTCCATCGCGGGAGTAACGCGCAAGCTCGAATGAACACGGCAAAAATTGTAATACGCGAAGTGCAGAGCCACAGCAGCTTTCAGGTGCGACAGCTTCTTGCTAAACGCATTCGTGAGCCGCGTGAAGCGCCGCATCGCCATTCGCATGGTCAGGTTCTGCCGCTCCACGAAAGACGTGCTGATCTGGTCAGGGTCGGGGTCGCCTTGTCGGACTTTGGATATAACCCCCGCGATGCGTGGTGGGGAGTACCTCGCTTCGGGAGAATCGAATTGCCCGTAGTCGCCAAACATCTTCGTGAGTTGCGCGAAGTCTACATCCGTTCCAAAGCACTCGGGAACGGTCACGGTGTAGTGGTTCAATCCGTCCGTGGTGAGCTGTACGCGGTTAGCAATACGCTGATTCAAGTCCCACAGGAAAGCCCACGTGTCAGGCCGCACGCGCTTGCCGATGCGAAACGACGGAATCAATTTTGTTTCCGCATCAATCGCAACGTAAATCCACTGGTCGCCGACTTCGGGCGAGTCGCCGCTACGCACGTTGCGCCGTTTCTTCCCCACGTAGCACCAGATTTCATCGACCTGCAAATACCTGGAGTTCAGTCCGCGCATTCTCGCGTCCATGAGACGGGTGCTGCGCTCTCCGGCCACAATGAGAAGTCGCATGATCGTGTTGCGATTAAGACCTGTGAGCCGCTCTGTGCTGCGGATCGAGCAACCCTCAAGGAGACAGTGCAGTGCACGCATTGCCGCGTCGGGATTGGACAGGAACATATTGCGGGTGAGTTTGGTGTGGGGTTCGGAAAATCGGTTCTTGCAGGAAGTGCATTTCCAGCGCTGGACGTGGCGCTTACCGAAGGAACCTGCTTTAACGCAGGTCGTGTGCTGGCATCTAATACAGGTCATGGGCTTTTCTCCGCTTGTGTTTTGCGGGAAAAGCCTTACAATCGTTTTGGGTCTGGATTGCGGCTTACCCCGCGATTTGGATTAGCCCCGCAACCTGTTCAAGCAGGAAGCGGGGCGCTGATTGTTAGCTACGTTTTAGGGTGGTGGCTCGACCGTGATTTCCACGGTGTGACCAGCAGCAAATGTGATCTTGATGTAGATGACCATGCTGTTTCCATCCTTCCTGAAAGCCCCGTTGACGCGGGGCTTTCGCATTCAACCCCAAAGTCATTTCTTGGGTGCAGGCAGTCCACCCTTCCAATTCGGCGGGCGCGGAGCCTGTCCCGGTTTACGCTCTTCCATCACAGGGATTGCCCTGGACGATCTTCCAGCAGCAAGCACCCTGTCCAACAAAGCGTTCTGCGTGGGTATGGGATGCCCAACCCAACGGTACGTATCTTTGCCATTGACGTTTCCCGTCGGCTCAATCTCACCCTTCTTGTGAAGTCGCGGAATGACGGTGTGGATCGAGGCCAGAAGATTTCCCCATCGGCCCGCATAGCCCATACCTTCCATGTGCTCTCGAATGTCATGCGCGGACATATCTCGCGCTGCCGTTCTGAACGCCATGCGGATCGCGTCGGTCAAACCCAGAGCATCTTCCTCAACAAACTCAGGTTCGCCACACAAGACCTGCAAGGCAGCGATAGTCTGCCTCAGTTCAACAATCGCCTTCTCGGCTTTCTTGGCGGAATCTTGCGCGGTGCCCAAAACGGCAACTTGCTCCACGAGATCAGCTTTGGCTTGTTTCAGAGCTTGCTTGTAGGTGTCAGTAGTCATTGGATTTAGGAGAAGTATATGCCTGTTAATCGAAAAGTCAAGAAGAATGTGACAAATAGTGTTACAACTCCTTGGGAAGAAGCGCTTCGAGATGCTGAACGTGGCCTCGTCGAGGCCCAGCGAACGGTCGCTTCCTGGAGGGGAACAATCCAGACCTGCCGGAAGCGGCTTGCAGAGGGTGCGCCGTGGCCGACGCAATCAGCGAACCAAACATCGGAGTCATGCCACAGCGTTTAAGACACTACCCAAACAACGAAAACCCAAGCGATCAGCGCTGTAGACGATTCTGCAAATAGCGGTTGTTGTAGAGCATGGTCGTACTCTGCACGAACTCCAGAATGCGGTACATCTTTTCCCTCGACTCGCGGCCCATCTCGTTGAACTGCACCGCCACTCCTGAACCGGGGTGGATTCGGGCGATCTTGCCTTCCGCGCTCAAATCGCCCTCGGCGCCGACGTTGTCAATCGAGAAGACCAGCTTGACGTTGGAGCCGGGAGTCAGAATCACGCTGGTTTCCACATAGCAGCCGCCCAGGCTGATGTCGATCAGATTGCCGAAGATCGGTCCGCCGCCCTGAGGATGCAACTCAATGGTGAGCCGGCAATCCATGCGCGCATGCAGCCGCTGGTCTTTCCGCGAAGGCTGCTTCTCTTTCTCAAGATACATGCGGCGGTCGGCCTGGGTAAGCAGTTGCTCGGCGTCATTGCCGTCTTCCGGAGACACGGCCAGCCCCACGCTCAACGAAAGAATATCCTCTCCACAAACATCGAACCCGGCCTGTCGCGCCAGCGGACGAATCTGCTCCACTCTCTTGGCGGCATCGTCGGCAGCGAGACCCGTGGCAATCACCACAAATTCGTCTCCGCCCATGCGGGCCACATAGTCGTACTCACGGCAACTGTCTTTAAGCGCCTGCGCAAACAGCCGCAAGACCCGATTCCCCTCCAGATGGCCGAAGCGGTCGTTGATCTTCTTGAAACCGTTCATGTCGCACACCATCAGGGTGAGCGAAGTGCTGTCGCGCTTGCAGCGCGCCAGTTCGCGGTCGAGTTGCAGAAACAGCGACCGGGCATTAGGCAGGCCAGTAAGGTAATCGGTGGTAGCGGAGCTTTCCGCCTGCTGATACTTGAGAGCATTCTCGATGGCCAGAGCCATCTTGCCGCTCACCGCGAGCAGAATGCGTAAATGATCGGAAGTAAATGCGTCTTTCTCGGCACGGTAGAGAGCCAACACTCCGATCACGCCGGCCACGCCTTCCAGAGGCAGGGCCAATGCCGAGCGCAACGTGCTGAATTTGTCAGGATCGTTCAGGTAGCCTGGCTCCACGGAAGGATTTCCGTTCACAATCGGCTTCTTGTTCTGCGCCACCCACCCCGAAAGCCCGTCCCCGACAGGAATCCGCAACGAGGCAAACAGGCGGTAGTTGTCACCGTTTACATATTCCGGCATCAAGATATCGTCGCGCAGAATGTAGATGGCGATCGCGTCGTAGGGCACCATCGGTTTAAGTTTTACAGAGAAAACCGAAAGCGTCTCACCCAGGCTAAGTGACGCTCCCAGGTCCTGGCTCAGCTCGAACAAAGATTGAGCTTCCTGGCGCGCCGCCGCGATAGAAGAGAGAAAAGTCGCTTCCCGACCTGGTGCATCCGAGACGGTCGCATTTTCAAATCCGGCGTCGGGCGCATCCCCGCGCATGACCTGAATCGCCGCCGTCGGCGCCGCGTTGCCGTCTCCCCCCGATTGCGCCAGGGCCAGATTTTCCAAAGACCGGTAACGCTGCTTCAGCACATTCACCACCCGAGGATCGAACGCCTTACCCGACTCCGCAATCAGCCGCTGCATCACGTCATCCAGTGGCATGGCCCGCCGGTATTGCCGGTCGGAAGCCAACGCGTCCAGATAGTCGACTGCGGAAAGAATGCGCGCGCCAATCGGAATTTCTTCGCCCTTCAATCCGTAGGGATAACCAGACCCATCCCATTTCTCATGGTGAGCGCGAACGATCGGCACCACCGGATAGGGAAAGCGAACTCGCTCCAGAATTTCCGCTCCCACCACGGTGTGAATCTTCATCTTCTCGAACTCTTCCGGCGTCAGCCGGCCGGGCTTCGCGATGATGTGTTCGGGGACCGCCAGCTTGCCGATGTCATGCAGCAGCGCTGCGGCATGCAGCGCTTCCAATTCCGCTCCCGTCATGCCCAGTTCCTTGGCGACCTCGATGGCGTAGATGCGTACCCGCTGCAGGTGATCGTGCGTGGTCTGGTCTTTGGCCTCGATGGCCAGCGCCAGCGCCTCAATGGTTCGCAAGTGCAGGTTCGCAATCTCTTCCACATGCCGCTTCTCGTCCTCTAGCTTGCCCAGATACAAACGGTAGGAACGGTAGATCACGTAAATGGCAGGGACGAACAGCAGCGAAGTCTCCCAGTTGAAGGCGTGGTTGAACCAGCCAATCGCGCCCGCAATGCCGGCTCCAACCAGGTAGTAGGGGAAAGACCAGAAATAACAATCCACCAGAATCTGGCGAAGAGGTTTCCCTTCGCTGAACGAGATCACAACCGCGATGCTTCCGGCGTTCACAATGAAATAGGTCGAAGCCGCCAGACATAGAACCAGAGGCGGGCTGACGATAAGCGTGTTCGCCAGTGGGTTGTGATAGACGAGGTAGGCCAGAGCGGTCGAAAGCGAGCCGGCACAAACGTTGAACGTCAACTGAATGGCGCCCGGCCGGTTGGGATAAAAACACTGGGCCAGCATAGAGATCGCGCCCAGAGTAATCGCCTCGGAGTAGCTCAGCTCCGCGATCCCCACCAGGATGAACAGGAAATTCACCGAAAGCGTGCCCGTGATGCCGGGCAGAGTGACGCGCAGCCGTGACGCCAAGATTGCGATGCCCAGGTAGCAGATGAACTGGGCGATGTTATTGCTGTTTTGGTGGATCGCGGCCTGCAGCAAAGACACCGTGCCCGCGGCAATAACCAGGCCGATGAAAGCCTTGGCGCCGAGAGGCAGGCCTTTCCACGAGTGTGCGCTGGTGGACATTCGTCTACAGACGGTCGCATCCACCGCGCTGCTGCTGCCGCCAGCGCGAGCTACCGTCCAATTTAGAATAAACAGCTAACAGCTTTAGGGACAGTGATTTGTAGGCTCTGCCGGAAACTTCGGTAACGCCTCGAAAATTATCAATTCGAGGCAACTAGCGGCAAGACTTAATGAGTTCTGCGTGGCTTTGGGCGGGTCGGACGAGTCCGCAAACCCACCCGGGCAGAACGTTATAATCACGGCTGGCCCACCTCGCCCCGAGGCTGATACGAGAGAAGAGGCTTGTGATGAGGAACCTGAGACTTCAGTTATTGCTGTCCTTCTTGCTGCTTGCGAATTGCCTGGGATACGCCCAGCATCGCAAAATCATCATCAACCAGGACTGTTCCGGGCCCGGCGGCAGCAATCTGCAAACGCTCTTGACCCTGATTCAATCTCCTCAGGTGGACGTGCTGGGCATCACCGTCGTCACCGGAAATCAATGGCGCGATGAAGAAGTAGTGCATACTCTGCGCCTTCTCGAATTGATTGGCCGCACCGATATTCCGGTCGTGCCCGGAGCCGTATTTCCTTTGGTGCATCGCCGTGACGAGGCCATTTTGTGGCAGACAAGATATGGAAAACTCGCCTTCGCCGGCGCTTGGGACGATCGCTGGTGGCACGAACCTTACGTAATCCCGCCCCTTCCTGAAGGGCAGCCCACTACCAAGCCCTCCGCTGAAGATGCTGCCCACTTCCTCATCCGCATGGTGCACAAATATCCGCATGAAATAACCATCTATGAGGGCGGTCCCATGACGAACCTCGCGCTCGCCAACGCCATCGATCCGCATTTTGCGGAACTGGCTGAAGGCCTTGTCTTCATGGGTGGAAGCTTGAACCCGCAGACCGATGATCCGGAGTTCATCAGCAGCCCTCGTCACGAATTCAATTTCTGGTTCGATCCCGAGGCCGCGAAGAGCGTGCTCCAAGCGCCGTGGAAGAAAATCGTCTGCACGCCCGTCGACATTTCCGTCAAAACTAGAATTACTGAGGCGATGATTGCCGAAATCAAGAAGAGCAACAGCCCCGCGGCGCAATACGTCGTGAAGTTCTTCCTAAAGGATGAAGGCGGATCCTACATGTGGGATGAACTGGCCGCCGCCGCCTGGATCGATCCCACGCTGATCACGAAAAAAGAAACCCGCTACATGAGCGTAGACATCGAGCAGGGTGCGGCCTACGGCAACACTTTGACGTGGACCGACAAGGACAACCCCAAGCTAGGCGCGCAACGAGTCGAAATCCAGATGGATTTAGACCTCGCAAGATTCAACAAGATGTTCGTAGAATTGATGAAGGCGCCAACCCCGCAAGCCCATTGAGCGTCGGCGAGCAGGCACTGGGAAAGACTGGTGGCGGCGCGTGGACTCGAACCACGGACCTACGGATTATGAGATGTACTTTCCGAGAAGCCGCCACCAGGATTCAATCACTTCCAAGCGGAAACAGCCTTGCGAGTCGGGCAACGTGGGCTGAATCGGCAATTAACTGACAACGCATCTGGCAACAAGTTCTGGGATCTCATTCGGCAGTAAGGGGACACCGCTCGGGACAGTAGCGCCTTGAGGCTTCCTTTTTGTGGTCAACTGCCGGGGCCACCAAGTTTTGGGGGAAGACACGACAGATAGAGTCGTGCCTAGCTTCGCTTGACCCACAGCGCCATGTCGACGAGCCGGACGGGCGACTCCTTGAAGCCGGCAAGCTGCTGGGTGTGTTTGTCGGCCAGTGACCAAGCGTGTGGAATGTATTGGCGCAAGACGCCGATGTTCTGGTTGGCGCCATCATGCCATGCTCCTACGGCCTTGAGCACCATCTTGTCGAAAATCGGGACAATGTTCGGGTACAAGACATGCAGAAAAGTCGTACGGAATGGTAGTGCGCAGGAAGATGCCATCCCCGGCAACTGGTACTTGCCGATGGATTCTACAAGCGCCAGAATCGCGGCAACATCTCGTGGAACGGTTCCCGGCATCTGCGCGAGAAGCTGATGGAAGCGTTCAAGAGAGAAACCTTGTAGCCACCTGGTCATGCTGGAGTCCGGCGTCGAAGAATACAGCTTCCAGTACATCAGCGCTTCATACCACACCAGATCAAGCACTGGTCGCTTGGCACCGCTAAGCGCAGCGGTTTGGACGAGCCAGTAGTAAAGCGCTCGGTCCGAAGCTCCCGTCCAGGGCACTTCCGAGAGATGCGGAGACCGAGATTCGAATCTTGTGCAGGCCACATCGTACCGATCACACACCGTACGCCAATTAAAGCCGATCAAGGGGTCAGACATCTTCCAAGTGGCGGCTGGTAT
>Ga0187871_10003088_pt1 | contig 13085 bp, 9 predicted proteins | sample June2016WEW_16_1_FD_132988 | JGI IMG/M metagenome (GOLD analysis project Ga0187871, IMG submission 132988) | Peatland microbial communities from SPRUCE experiment site at the Marcell Experimental Forest, Minnesota, USA - June2016WEW_16_10 | ecosystem: Environmental > Terrestrial > Soil >... | reverse complement strand
TCGCGCAGCACGTCGCCGCTCTCTAAGCCAGCTTTGCAGGCCGGCGAGTCCGGTGTCACCTGGCTGACAATGGCGCCTGTTGCGTCGGGCAGGTTGAAGAAGCTCGAGTTGTCGGGCGTCACATCGTTCATGCTGATGCCAAGGTAGCCGTGGTGCACACTGCCGTTCTTGATGATGGCCTGCGCCGTGGCCTGGGCGATCTGCGACGGAATTGCGAAGCCCGCGCCGGCAAACGATCCGCTGCCCGAGATGATGAAGGTGTTGATGCCGATCACCTCGCCATAAGCATTCACCAGCGGCCCGCCGGAGTTGCCGGGATTGATGGCCGCATCGGTCTGGATGAAGGCGCCCGGCTTGCGCGGATCGTCGCGGTAAGGATTGGGGCGATCGAGGCCGCTGATAATGCCGCGCGTGACCGTAAAGGGGAAGTTGCCGAATGGATTGCCGAAGGCCAGCACGGTCTCACCGGGCTTCACCTTCGTCGAGTCGCCCCACGGCACGCTGGTCAAATCGTGCGCGTCGATTTTGATCACCGCCAGGTCGTTGAGTTTGTCGACACCGATCAACTTCGCGGTGAAGACGCGCCGGTCATTCAATGTGACGCGAATCTGCGTCGCCCCGTCGACCACATGGTCGTTGGTCACGATGTATCCGTCTGACGTTAGAATCACGCCACTGCCGATGCCATGTTCAAACTGAGGCTGCGGCTTCATCTGCTGGCCGCCGGGACCGAAGAAGAACTGACGAAAGCCGGGAGGCAAATCCTGCGGATTGATTCCGCCAGGCCCCTGTCCGCCATTCTCGGAGTTCTGATCGTCTTCGGAGACGCGCGAGGTGACGGCCACGTTGACGACAGCGGGCGTGACGCGCGCGGCAACGGCTTCCACCGCGTTATCAAGCGCAACCAGCGACGAGACGCTGCTCTCATCGAGTGGGCCGGCGGCAGCGGCGTGCGCCCGGCTGTGGTCGAAGAAGAACGCAAGCGAAAACAGAACCGTGACCAGAATGCCCGCCGGGACTGCGAGCTTCTTCACTCTTGCTACTAATGAATTAGTTGTCAAAGACATTGCTTCATCTCCATGGGTGTTGAATTGCGTGTTTAGAGTTGGAAGAACAGCCAGCCACCATCAAATGCAGATGCGGTTGGCCGATGGGAATGTGAACTTGTTGTGCGCGCAGAATTAGTGTCCGTGGTCGCGCCCGTCGGGGAGCCCGTCGCGGTGTTTGCCGGATACACGAGCAGAATCAGGCGCGTGAATGAAATCTGCGCAGCCGGTGATGTGTTGCGATTGCTGGTTGTGTCGACGCTTTGCATTTGCGTGTCAGTGCCGGTTTCATAGTCGGCGACTTCTCTGGATTTTGTTGCAGAAGATTGCGGCGCAGACGTCTCCACTTCTTCCCAAGCTGTGAGAACAATGAATTCCTGACCCTGCGAGGAAACCGCCGCCGGCGCGGATGCTGCTGCATTCACCATCACCTGGTGTGGCGTAGCCCTACGATCGGTCATCGCCGTCTCACCTGAATGGTCGCTGCGGGGTGATCGAACATTAGCGGGCGCCACTGCCGCGCCGCGCGTTGCAGGAACGACGGACTTCGTCTCAATCGCGCGGAAATGCCCGAACGGATGAAAGATTTCATCGTCCGCCGCTAAACCTGGCTCACTCATTCGATCATCGGAAATCCGCGCGATGCCCGGAGCATTGGTCTGCTGCGGCGCGAGATCGGCCATCTGCGCATCCGGCTTCGGCGCGGCCACGAACGCGATAAACTGCGGGCTGCGCGACAGCTCAACAGCTCCAACGAGCAATCCGCATCCAACCATGCCAACCAAGGCGCGGGCCGCCAGCGGATGAAGCGTCTTCTTGCGCCCCAGAATGCTATCGACGCGAGAAACGAGTTCGGGCCGACGCTCGAACGCGCCCAGCGAAAGCGCCTGCGCTCGGCGCAGAAACTCCCGCCGCTGCAATTCCCGGCGCTCCAGTCCGCGCTCGGCAAGCGAGGCAAGGCAAGCCGCATAGGTGCGCGGAGCCTGCGTCCTCTGAACGACTCCCTCGTCGCAGGCCATCTCGCGTTCGCGGCAAAGGCGACGCTCCATCCATGCCAGCGCCGGATTTAGAGGAAATAGAACGAGAAAAAGCTTCTGCAGCAGATTCGTCCAGTCGTCGCGCCGGCGCAGATGCTCGGCTTCATGCAAAACCACTTGCTCGAGCTCGCCCGGAGTCAGCCGTGAATACAGCCACTCGGGAATGAGAATCCGCGGCGCGAGAAATCCGATGACGCTCGGCCGGTCAAGGTCGGGCGTGGTGCAAATCTCGATGCGCCGCGCCGGCAATGCAGCAGCAAGCAACGAGCGAAGGTGGGCTTCCGCTTCGACCGGGATAGCGCCGCGCCATAGTCTGCGCAGCCGCAACAAATGAAAAACCAGCTCTGCAGCGCGAAATGTTGAAGCAGCCAACCACAAAGCGGCGATGGCGAATCCCCATCGGCTGTCCAACTCAAGCAAGGGCCTTGCTGCTTTTGCACCAGGCGGCGTAGCAGCGAACGCAGCTCCGGGGTGCTCGAGAAATGGCAAGAACGGCAACAGAGCCGCAACTGCAAATCCCGCCGCCCAAGCTGCAAAGCGATGCGCAGCGGAGATGCGAAGCACGAATCGCAAGCAAAGAACTAAAGCAAGCGCAACCAGCACGCCCTGCCACAGCGCCGCCACAGCCGCCGGTGCCGCGGCGTGCGCAAAACCAGCGAATGCCGCTCTCACCGACTCAGCAAGACCCGCCAAAACCGAATCCGCTATGTGCACCAAGGGCATCCTTATCTCCCGCCCTTCTCGCGGTCATTCCCCGTATCGGGCGCCGCGTTCCGGATCGCTTCTTTATCGGGCGACGCGCTGCGAATCGCGTCGCGCAGTCGGTCCAGCTCCTCTGTGGAGATTTCCTCGTCGCCCAACAGACTTAAGAGCAGCTTCTCGCGCGAGTTACCAAAGAAGCGATTCATCACGTTGCGCACTTCTGTGCGTCCCGCCTCGTTTTCTTTGACGCATGGCCAGTAAACAAAGGCCCGCCCTTCCTGGCGATGTTCGACGTAACCCTTTTGCTCCAGGATTCGGATGGTGGTGAGCACAGAATTGTAGGCCAGTTGTTCGCCTTCCGGCAGGGCTTCAACCAGGTCGGTAACGGCCGACTCGCCGCGCCGCCAAAGAATCTTCATCAGCCTCAGCTCTGCTTCGGTGAGCGTGTTGGATTTTCTTGGCGGCATCGCTAAGTGACTGATCCTAATAGATGAATCTGTTCCATCCTGTGTTTTCGTCCGTTTTATAGACGAACAACTAAAGGATTAGTTACCAGAAATGCCGAGATTTTTCAAGAGCCCCCGGCTACCCGTTCATTCTCCGCACAAACCGCCGTCCCGAAATCTCTGCCCTGTGCTACGATCCGTGCAAGCGTTCACGCAATTGCTTTCTTGCACGAAAATTCTGGACTGAGCCGTTGGTTTCTTCCGGTGCATTCACCCGCGAGGACCGTCCCAAAAACGGCGCGTTACCGGCACAATGAGCGCGTCGCAGGTGCACAGAGGATGATATGAACACCCAGCTCAGGCCTATGGCCCTTGGCGAGATTCTTGACCGGACCGCCGAACTCTACCGAACTCATTTCCTGCTTTTTGCCGGGATCTCTTCCATCTTCGCCGTCGTCATGCTCGCCGTGCAGCTTTTGTATCTGCGCTCGCTCGTCCTGCTCGGATATCCCAACTTGATGGCGCATTGGCAATGGGGAACGGCCTCGGTCGCCATGGTTGAAGCACTCGTCGTCCTGATGCTGGCCGGGCTGTCGATCGCCGCCAACAATCGGGCAGTTGCGTGGGTGTACCTGGACAAGCCTGCGACGATTCGTGCCGCTGCCAAAAGCGTCGTGCCCCGCCTGCGAACCTATTTATGGCTCATGACGATCACGGCATTCCGCGCCTGGGCGCCCTTCGCCGCGCTTTACGTTGCCTTCATTGGCATCGCATTTGCCGTCCTTCCTCATGGCTTCATGACGAATCCAACGGCGGTGCAGGGCGCGGCTCAGCAAAACCCTGGCGCCATCATGGCTGCGGGCATCGGCATGCTCGTTCTCATGCCGTTTTTTGCATTGGCTTTCGTGTATGGAGTGTGGATGACGCTTCGCTATTCGCTCGCCGTGCCCGCCTGCGTCGTGGAAGATTTGCCGGCGACCCCTGCGATCAAGCGCAGCATTTCGCTTAGCGAAGGCTCGCGCGGGAGGATCCTCGTCCTCGGCCTCTTGGTGTATGCGGTGCGTACGGTGCTGGGGATTCTGTTCGGTTTCCCCATGATCGCCCTCGCCCTAAAGCATCCCGGCCAGCCACTCCCTCTGCTCTGGCTAATTGTGGCTCAAATCGGCAGCTTCGTGACTAGCGCATTAATCGGTCCCATCTACTCCACCGGCCTCACGCTCTTTTATTACGACCAGCGCATTCGCAAGGAAGGCTTCGACATCGAGTGGATGATGCAGGCCGCGGGGCTCTCACCGCAAACCGAGTTGCCGGCGCCGCAAAATTCCTGAGCCAGCGAGGATTCTCATGAGCGAGACATTTCGGCCCTCTACACTCGGGGAGATTCTCGATCGCACGGCGCAGATTTATCGCCGCAACTTCTGGCTCTTTGCAGGCGTGGCCGCTTTGCCCATCGGCGCGATCTTCGCTTTCACAGCGATTGGAGGAGCTTTGTTCGGGGCCGCAGCGGTGACATTCAGGGCCGGCGGCTTGGCCAATCCAGCTGCCATCGCACTCGTCGTTCTGATCATTTTCATCGCAGTGCCGGTCTACATTGCAGCGGCCGTCTTCTCCTCCGCAGGGCTTACAGAGGCGGCAGCGAGCACGAGTCGCGGCGAAAAGATCACCATCCGCGGCGCGTTCAAGAAGGTGACGCCGCGGTTCTGGCGCTACCTGTGGTTCATCATTCTGCAGGGGATTGTAGTGGGTCTGATCCCGGCGGCGATTGCGGGCGCGGTGATCGGCGTTCTGCTATTTGTTGGAACGCTTGCAGGAGCAGGCACTTCCACCGCCATCGCCGTGGGATTTCTCGTCTTTATCGTTGTGGTCGCGGCGGTGGTCGTCATCATCGAACTTGTGTTGGGCTATTCCATTAGCCTCCCCGTGTGTGTCCTGGAGAAAAAGCCGGCGTGGGATTCGCTCAAGCGCGGATGGAGTTTAAGCAAGGGCACGCGCGGGCGCATCTTCGTCATGTTTCTGCTGGTCATGGCACTGGCCATGGCCGTGTCGATGATCTCGGCAATTCCATCCATGATCATCATCTTCACTTCCGCGGCCGGCGGATCTCAGCCCGCCACTGGATCGGTGGCATTTATCGTGGCTGAAATCACAAGAGCCGTCCTGGATCTTGTCCTTCAGGTCGCGCTCGCGCCCATCTCCGCGATTGCGCTTGTGCTCTTCTATTACGACCAGCGCATCCGCAAGGAAGGTTTCGATATTGAATGGATGATGCAGCAGGCCGGGCTTACGCCGACCGCATCCCAGGCGCCGACGGCGCCAGCCCTGGGTATTTCCGGGCCGGTTGCGGCCCCTGATACCGTGGAAGAACCATGAGTCTGGGGTGCCCGAGATCAGGTTGGCGCAACACCGCCGCACGTTCGGTGGTAGCTCTCGCACTTCTCGTTCCGCTCGCTGCCGGACCAATCTCTGCGCGCGCACAGGAGCCGACCGGCGATCCCGGTTGGCGCAATGCGACCGTCGCCGAATACCAGCAGCACCTGAAAGATCTCGACGCGATCGTCGCCGCATGCCAGAAGCAGCGGTCCGGGGCGGCCGCCGCGCAAACAACGTTTCCCGCATGCAATCCGGCGCAAATCGGTCCCGATGATCGCGTTCAAGGTTTCGCCGCTGCGCCTTCGCAGATGCGCGAGGTGCGATACGACTGGCTGCGCTCCGTTCTCACGCGTGCCGCGAAAAAGGGTGGCACGGAGCAGAAGACCATCTTCGGCGCAATTCCCCACCCCAACAACAAACCGGTCTCGCTTGATTCGCTGCTGGCCGCATCGCGCCAGCGCCTTCAGGACGACGCGGCGCAAGCGGGAGCGCCGCCTGCGTCTACTCCAAACTTCAGTGACGAGCGAAAATCCCTGAACACCATCCTCTCGCAACGCGCCTATCAAGGCGTGACGCAGGTTTCGACCATGGATCGCCTTCGCGAATGGTTCGACAACCTGCTCGACAGATTCTTCTCCGGGCTGGTGCGCTTTGGATCACACGCGCCGTGGATCGTGTGGCTGCTGCGCATTCTTCTGCTTGTTGCCATTTGCACTGCGCTGGTCTGGTTTCTCCTGCGCATCGAGCGGCGCTCGCGTCTCCGCGTGGTTCCGGAAATCGAGCCCGTGCCAGGCGCGCCTTCTGCGCGCGAATGGCAACTGTGGCTCCGCGATGCGCAGGATATGGCTGCGCGTGGCCGGTGGCGCGAGGCAATTCACTTCATTTATTGGGCTGCAATCGCGCGTTTGGAATCGAAGCGAATGTGGCCTGCCGACCGCGCGCGCACTCCCCGCGAATATCTCGCCCTGCTGGCCGGGACCGACCCGCGCAGGACCAATCTCACAGCCCTCACGCGGAGTTTCGAGCGCACCTGGTACGGTGGCCGCGCGGCCCAGGCTTCCGACTTCAACGCGGCTCTGGAGCAGGCCGCGGCACTGGGGGTGGCGGCGGAATGAAGCTCTTCCCCTCACTCGACGCGAAGGACCGCAGGCTGCTCACCGGCTGCATGATCGCGGTAATCGTTCTCGCATTTGTGACTGCATTCCTGTCGCGCAACGAAAACGACGACAACAATACCGTGCCCAGCTCGTATCTGACCGGCAAGCACGGCGCGCGCGCAGCCTACGAATTGCTTCAGTCGAGCGGATACAACGTGCAGAGATGGGAGCAACCGTTGAGCGATCTGGCCGAACGAGCCGACAGCCAGACGGTCGTCATCTTCGCCGATCCCGACCAGGGTGACGTCGCGGCGGAAGATCTAAAGGCGGTGCGGGATATCGTCGCCAGGGGCGGCCGGATCCTGGTCACGGGATGGTCGGGCGGAATGATTGCGCCCGACGGCAACGCCCAGCCGCCGACGCAGTTTCAAGTCGCGTGCAAACTCACTCCGCAGGGACTCGATCCGCTTGCCGGCGCAGGCGAAGTGTGGATGGTTCCTGAAGCCAGTTGGGGATTCGACCACCCGCTCGATCGCGTGCAATACAACTGCGCAGGTACTCCCGCAGTCGTGGAGTACTCCGAAGGCAAAGGCGAGGTGATTTGGTGGGCAAGCTCCACACCCATCGAAAACAGCACCATCAGCCGCGCCAACAATCTAAACCTCTTTCTGAACGCGCTTGGCTCCCGCGAAGGGCACAACATCTATTGGGATGAGTCGCTGCACGGCGAAACTCGCACGGAGTGGTTCTACGCCACCGGACCGGCGATCTGGCTTCTGCGTGGCGCGCTTGTTGCGATCGGACTGCTGACCCTCTTCAGCTTCAGCCGGCGCCGCGGACCGGTGCGCGACCTGCCTGCCCCGGTGCGCGCTTCTCCAGTCGAATTCCTTGAGGCGGTGGGCTCGCTCTACGCGGAGGCGCGGGCCTCAGCCACTGCGGTTGAGCTCGCTTTTGAGCGCTTCCGCCGCCGCATGGGCGACCTGTGCGGACTAAAGGGCGCAAAGATGAGTGCGGAGGAGTTGGCGAAGGCGTTGCGCCGACGCTTCCCACAGGCCTCACCGGAGTTGGAGAAAGATCTGGCCGATTGCGAGGTGGCCGCGACCAACGACAAGCTGCCGCCCAAAAGCGCGCTGGCGCTGGTGCAGGCGCTGGACCGGCATAGCGAGTTGCTGACCGCCGCGGCGCGTGCGGGCCTGGCGCATCGATAAAGATGAATCGGGGAAAATGGAACGTGCCCGAGAGATCAAAACATCGAAGCAGAAAGCAAGGAGACGGGAATGACCGAGGAAACGAATCTGGGACAGGGCTCACAGCCGTCGAGCGCGGCGCTGCCGGCGACGCAACAACTTCTCGCCGCATCGCGCTCGGAGCTGGGGCGCGTGATCGCGGGGCAGAGCGATGTGATCGGCGAGGTTCTGGTCGCTGTATTGACGCAGGGCCACGCGCTGCTTGAAGGCGTGCCGGGCATTGCGAAAACGCTCATCGTCAAATCGGTCGGCCGCTTGCTGGGTCTCGGCTTCCAGCGCGTGCAGGGCACGCCGGACCTGATGCCGGCCGACATTCTGGGCACGACAATGTTTCGCCCCGGCACAGATACGTTTACCTTCCACGCCGGGCCGGTCTTCACCGATCTGCTTCTGGTCGACGAGATCAATCGCATGCCTCCGCGCACACAGGCCGCGCTGCTTGAATGTATGGAAGAACGGCAGGTGACAAGCGACGGCGTGCAGCGCCCGCTTCCTCCATGGTTCACCGTCTTCGCCACTGAGAATCCCATCGACTTTGAAGGCACGTATCCATTGCCTGAGGCTCAGCTCGACCGCTTTCTGCTCAAAATCAAAGTGAGCTACCCGGCTCCGGACGACGAACGGCTGATGCTCGAGCGCCATCATGGCGCCGCCCAAGAAAATCTGCTCGAAGATGCAAAGATTCAGCCGCTCTCTGCCCACCTTCTCGCCGCCGCGCGCGATGAGATTCGCGCCATCCGCGTTGAGAACGATCTTTACGGCTACATTCTCGATCTCGTTCGCCGTACACGCGAGTGGCCGATGCTTGCGCTCGGCGCAAGCCCGCGCGCCGCGATCTGCCTGCTGCGCGTGGCGCAGGCGTTTGCCGCGTTTGAAGACCGCGACTACATCATTCCCGACGACGTGAAGCGAGCCGTTCTGCCTGTCCTGCGCCATCGCATTCTTCTCAAACCGGAGGCAGAGCTCGAGGGCTTCGATCCCGATCGCGTGCTTAACGACGTGGTGGCCGCGGTTGCGGTGCCGCGCAGATGATCTCTTCCTCCCTCCATCCAGAGCCGGTTCGCGCCGCATGTAAGCCGCGCGGCCGTTTCGCGTTTGGCATCACACAACGCACCATCTGGCTGCTCGCAGCTGGACTGCTGCTCGCGCTGCCGGGATTCTTTCGTGCGACCTGGGGATACGGCATGCTCGTCTGGGATGCGCTGGTGCTGCTCGCGGCCATTCTCGACGGATTGCGATTGCCGCTCGCGCACGAGATCACGATCGAACGCTTCTGGAGCAATGTGCCTTCGCTCGATAGTGAAACCGAAATCCAACTTGCCGTCGAGCAAAGCGCAGAAACTATTCTCGAGTGCCACCTGGTTGATGACTTGCCCGATGCATTGGTGGCCGCGCCCGCTACGCGCTTCCTTCGCGCGTTTCCCCGCGTGCGCGCAACGCTCCGTTACAAAATCAAGCCGCGCGAGCGTGGCGATGTTCGCGCCGGTCAAGTCTACATTCGTTATGCTTCGCCGCTCGGGCTGGTGGAGCGCTGGGCCATGGCCCCGCTCGAGCAGCCGGTGCGCGTCTATCCGGCGCTGCGCCAAGGCGAGGATCAGGAGATCTTTCTAGCTCGCGGCCGCCAGATCGATCTCCAGCTACGGCGCGCGCGCGAGCGCGGATTGGGCCGCGACTTCGAAAGTCTCCGCGAATATCTCGAAGGCGACGATCTGCGCGACGTCTGCTGGACAGCGACCGCGCGACGCGGCCAGTTGATTACGCGCCGCTATCAGACCGAACGCAGCCAGGCGGTCTGGATCGTGCTCGACGCCGGCCGATTGCTGCGCGGCAGAATTCTCAGCGACGACGAAACGGAACGCCGTGGCCACTCCAAGCTCGACTACGCCTGCTCCACCGCCGTGGCTCTGGCGCAACTGGCGCTTTTTTCCGGCGATCGCGTGGGCCTCCTCGTCTACGGACAGAATGTGCAACAGCGCGTACTTCCCGGCCGCGGTCACGCGCATCTGCGGCAAATCGTCGAAGCGCTCGCGCAGGCTCGCGCCGAATTGAGCGAAGCCGATCATCTTCGCGCCACAGCCACACTGAACCGCTGGCAACCGCGTCGCGCGCTCATTCTCTGGATCACCGATCTCGCCGAAACCGCCATGCGCCCCGAAGTCATCGACGGCGCCATGCAGTTGCTGCGTCGCCACGTGCTGCTCTTCGTCGCCATGGCCCAGCCCGACGTAGTTGCCATCGCCAATGCGCGGCCGAAGAATGTTGAAGAAATGTTCCGCGCAACAGCAGCTCAAGAATTGACCACGCGGCGCGAATTGCTTCTCGCGCGCCTGCGCGACCAGGGTGCCCTGACTCTCGACCTTGATCCAGCGCAGCTGACCTCGGCGGTGTTGAACCAGTATCTGAGGGTGAAAGAACGGGCGATGGTGTAGGACGGAGTTTTTCCGAAACAAACCCTTAGACATGTTCAAGATACGCACGGTTTTGCGCATGCGCAAATTCGCACCAAGAACTATTGATTCTAAAAGAGTTGTTTGCCTTCAATGGCGCGTAATTTGATGCATATTTTCGGTATTTCAGGAAATGATTTGCTGATTCTAAACGAGTTAAATGGCGAAAAGCAGGCGAAACGTACGGAATTTTTTCTTTAATTATTTTTGCCCTCTGAAAAGACGGCGGAGATAGCGGGGCTGGCGGAGCTTGCGCGGGCCGCGGCGCGACAGCCGATTCGAGATATTCCGGATCAATCCCCATACAAGTTCAAGTGTAGAGATTTTGCGGAAATAATCGGCAAGCTTGGCGAAAAAGTTAAGGAGTGAATAAGTGAAAGAGAATCAGTGGATTAGTTGCCCGACCGATGCGCGGGTTTTGAGCGTGGGGCTTGAAATGCGGCGATCTGGATCTTTCTGGATGGCGGGCCAGAACTGCGAACGGCTGAAGTACATCTACTGATGGGAACGGCAGTTCATTGACTCCAGTTGAAATCAATGTTGGATGCTCGTCTGTTCAATTCCATATTGTATTGCTGCTTTAAGTACGTCGATTTTTATATCTGCTAGTGTTTTGAATTTAATGCAATACCCCGTGACGCTTGCTTTGCCGAGTTCCTTCCCAAATGTCCGGGCCAGGTACTTCTTGTCATTCACTCCCATTATGTAGACGGAAATGCCTGTTGTATTCGCACTGATACCGATTTGATAGAATTCCCTGGTTTTTCCATTGGCATATTTGGCGGTTTGAGATCCATATCCAATGTTTGGGTTAGAAACGGTTTTTCCCTTCTCGTCTTTTCCATCCAGGAACCACAATTTGCATGCTGGCATCAACGCCAAAATCATGCGATGCAGCTGCTGCATTTCGCCACGTTTTGGTTCCGGTTGAGTGGCGATATACTTCTTGATTTGTTTCTGCAAGCTCATGGTGACCTCCGTGGCTTAGCGGGTCCAATCCAGCGCTCCGGGAATCACCGGATTCGAGTCGGCTCGCCAGGCTGCGTAAATCGATCAGAATGATACCGGATACCGTTGACTCATTGCTATCGCTCTGAACTCTCGGCTGACGACTTCAGCCGCTGCGCGATCCCCAAGACCGCGAAGTTTGCGCGCTGATTCGCTCCCGCCCCGCGCGCCTTCGAGCACTGGGAGCAGGAACTCCGCAGTCCGGACAGAGCGGTGCGAACCTATCCGACGCTATTGCCCCAGCGAATCAGCCGCTTCTCGCCGACTTGCCAGGATTTATCGAAAATTCACGCGACTTCCCAGCAGCCGACGACTCGAACGGAACGCATCAAATCCACCCGTAAATCAGGACTCTAACCGTCCCGCAATTCAACCACTCTAAGGCTTCCTTGATACCATATTCGGGCTTTAAAAAGCGCGCGTCACTGTCGTCGAAGCATTTCGTAGACGCTCATTCCGGAGTTCAATTCTTCACCCCTGACCCGCGTGAGAACCTCCCGAATCCGCTGATCGGAAGGGCTCGAAGTGTAATGCAGAATCCGGCAAATGGTAGCATGTGCCATAGTTCTTGCCTGGCTTCTCATATGCCCCTGTTCCGATTCGGTGAATTCGAGTTAGACGAGCAGACTCTCGAACTGCGCAGGAAAGGCGCGGCCATCCGCGTTCAGCAGCAACCGGCCCGCGTTCTCGCATTTCTCCTCAGCCACCAGGGCAAACTCGTTACGCGCCAGCAGATTCAGGACGCGATTTGGGGCCAGGATACCTTCGTGGATTTTGAACAGAGCTTGAACTTTTGCATTCGTCAAATCCGCATCACGCTCACTGACCAGGCCGAAAAGCCGGTATTCATCGAAACACTCCCAAAGCTTGGCTATCGTTTCATCGGGCCCGTTGAGAGAATCGGCGACCTCGCGCCAAAGAAAGCACATGATCGCATCCGGATTGGGGTCTTGCCCTTTGAGGATCTGGGCGGGTTGGCAGAGGACTATTTCGCTATCGGGCTGACCGAAGATATGATTTCGGCGCTTTCGCATATCGATCCCGCGAGACTTCGTGTGACAGTTGGCCCTCGGTCGCCCGGCGGAATTCTTCCCAAAGAGGAACTTGATCGACTGCAGCGGGAATTCGATCTCGATTACCTGCTGCGTGGGTCGGTTCGGCGTTCCGCAGACGCGATTCGCATCACCGCTCAATTGGTTGATCTAAGAGACAAGAGCGTGATGTGGTCGGAAGTTTACGATCGCAAATCGTCTGATCTGCTCGGTATGCAGGAAGAGGTAACCAGAAGGGTCAGTCAGTCTCTGGCGTTGGAACTGCTTCCCGGAGCCGCTGTGGGATCGAGGAAGTATGCGCAATCCTCTGCTGCGTATGACGCTTACCTGAAAGGCCGCTTCTTCTGGCACAAGATGACGCCCGGCGCGATTCGCAGCAGCATCGCCCATTTCAATGAAGCGCTAACAATCGATTCTCAATTTGCGCCCGCCTATGCAGGGCTAGCCGACTGCTACGCGCAGATGGGTTCAATCAGACTTGGAATGCTGAAACCCTTTGAGGCGCTCGAGAAAGCGCGGCCATGCCTGCAGCGCGCGATGGAGCTCGATGACACGATGGCCGAAGCGCACTGCACATCGGCATTGATCAAGATTTGGTACGACTTTGACTGGGCTGGGGCGGAACGGGAATTT
>Ga0187871_10003087_pt1 | contig 13085 bp, 9 predicted proteins | sample June2016WEW_16_1_FD_132988 | JGI IMG/M metagenome (GOLD analysis project Ga0187871, IMG submission 132988) | Peatland microbial communities from SPRUCE experiment site at the Marcell Experimental Forest, Minnesota, USA - June2016WEW_16_10 | ecosystem: Environmental > Terrestrial > Soil >... | reverse complement strand
CCTCTTGCCAGCCTCCTTCGCCAACAGCGAGACAACCTTTCCTTTGCTTTCCGAGCCAAATTGACCACCAACTACAATGGAAACACTCATACTTGGATATTTTGGATTTTATTGTTTATGAAATGGAACGGCATTCGTGTCTGTTCCATCTACCACTTTGTTGGAGACGCTGAAAACATTCGCTTCAATGGCCTTCAGCCTGCGTTCCACGTCGGATTGATGTTTAACAATAAGCTGTTGGGTCGCGGAAAACGATGACAGCGAGTTGCTAAGTTCAGTCTGCATATTTCTAACCATGGTCTCCTGGTTTTCTTGGGCAGAGATCGTATTGCTTTCCATGAGGAATAACTTATTGTTGAGACTCTCAGATACCATTGACCCGGTCTCATCATTGCTTTGATGGACAAAAGCTATCATCGCTATTACGGATGTAACTATGATTCCAGCCACGACTATTGACTCAATCCGATTCCATGTCTGCGAATTATCTAACCTCGCGTCAACTATGTTAGCATGTGCCTCTTGCTGCTGTATCGCGTCGCTTAATGTTTGCTTAGTTTCATTCTTGGTCTTCTCAAGTTCCTTTAATGTTTCCTTATATTGGTGGAGAAACTCAACCATCGCACTCTGTGGCTTTTCCCCCATTAAGTAATCCGTCAACTGAGCACGCTCTTTCAGCTTTTTCAGGTCAAACAACCATTTTGTCCTCCCATACTTCTCATAAAGCTCGTCGAGACTTGCGGGGACGCCATGGTCGAGGCTAAGCGGTGAGGTTCGGACAAAATCGATACTAACAAAGGATTTCTTCAGGTAAACATGAACTTCTCTGGTGGTGAGGTTGTGGAGTGGAATATAAAGATTGCCAACGTATCCTGGGTCAACTTGAGGTCCAGTCCCAAGCAGAAGCCCTTGGTAGACGTAAGTGATTTTCAGGTTATGTCTGCCAATTATATAGAACGGCACCCGAAGACGCTGTTTAAGTCCTATGAAAACAAGAGAATGCTTTGGCACAACAAAGTAACGTCCCGCCGGATCTTCCTCGACTTTGAGCTTCACTAACTTGTTTTCCTCATTGATCATCCAGCCCTGATCAGGGTCTGGTGTCATTGTGTAGCTTGCGCCTTTAAGTTTGGCTCCCATCGCCGCGCCGGATGCAAAGTCTTGTTTGTCGATAAGTAGGTTATAGCTAACGTAGCGCACGATGTCTTCGGCCAACAGCACCGCACCTGAGTCCAAACGCTGCTTCAGCTCGGCATTTGCGGCAAATGGATCAACCCACAACCACTTTTCTAGCGGCAATTCGTCGGGACCTTTGATTATAGGCTCATTAGTTTGCCCCGCCTCGCCAGTTTTGCCTAAAGATGGATTATCTGATATTTGTTTTTTATTCGCTGCCTCAGGCGGTTTTCCATCCGACGGATTCTTTGTGTCTTCTGGCGTCATTTTTTGCTCCTTTCCAGTTTAATTGCTTCAAACAATTTGTCGTCCACACGCCATCTCAGATCCTCAAGGGAGGTGTCATTTTGCAAGCAGCTATGCGCATTTACTTTGAGAATACTCATCTTCTGATCGATTCGGTTCCCATTGCTAGAAGACCCTTTACCGTTACGGCCACGGCTTTGCAACCTGTTTTGAATCATCGTCGCAGGCGTGTCCACAAACCAAAGCAAAGATTCGCGCTGTAACTTCAAGAGCGATTGAAAATCAGTCAGGTCACGGACCGCATCCACAACCACGGGGCGGTCGATTGTGGAAACCGTCTCATCAAGCTTCCTAAGCAGCGGTTCCTGATGAAATCTTTCCAGCACAATGATCCCGAATTCTCTCAGATCAGCGTCCTGAATTTCAGCTTCTTCGATCTGTCTCTGGTAAACTCTCTGCTTTCGTGGAAGTCGCAAATCATCAATTAGCAAGGCTCGAATGAGGTCTCGCGTTTTCAGCCAGTGGAATCCATAAAAGAGCGCAAGATACCTCGCAACCACAGACTTTCCGGTACCTGTTTTCCCAGCCAGGCATACAATTGGCTGTTTTTCAAAACGAAGAGGGCGCAACTTGGGCACGATTAATTGTGCCTCAGATGCAATTCCCATGGGCTCGAATTCGCCAGATTCATAAAAACGCCCAACTATGGCGGAAGTGATCGCATCCATTTCGTCGTGGGATTCCGTCTCCAAACCTTTCCCTTTCAACCCCAACTCGCGCAGTCCGGCTCGTAGCAATTCAAGCCCGCGCTGTTTTCGTGGAATGCAAAGAATGTCCTGCGCCGCTCCAGGGTATGATTCAATCACCTTTGGTCCATTAGGCACTGCTCCAATCGCACGTCGCAACCTAATCCCTCGTAATGTGAGTGGCTTCATGGAATCGATCAGCGCGGGATAGGCGTTAATTCCGACACTGTTCAGGTCGTATTCAGCCACTCGCATGATTCCCGCACTGCGGGAGATTTCCTGTCCGCCCCCTGGAAGACCAAGCGGCGAGTCGATGCTGACAATCCCGGGCTTCTTCTTCGCAACGAATTCCAAAATCTCTTCGTCTGTGCTTAGTGAACATGTTTGTACCTTTAAGCCATCCAATAGTGCCACGCCGGTGGCCTTCACCTTGCTAGCTGTCAGATCAATCCCGATAATTCGCGCACCGGCCGGAACGGTTTCGTGTTGGGCCACCTCCACTACCATCGGCGGTGGACGCTCGATCACCGGTATTGAAAAATTCCACTCTTGCTGAGGGGGTATCCTAGATTCAGGGCTGCATTTTGAACGCGATCGGCGCGCAGACTTGAGCCACTTCTTAAGCTCCATATGGGGCAGAAGGTTTAAAACGCGGCCCGCATCAATCATCGGCAAAACTCTTTCCGCAATTTTCAAGTGTTCAAGGTGTGCCCGGGCATGCGCATCACTACCAAACGACATCCAACAACCAGCTTCTGAAGCCTGCTTTAGCAAGGGTAGGAGCAAATCAAGTCTGGACGGAAAACAATTGAATTCTAGCGCCACATCCCATTTCTTGCATGATTGAAACACGCGCTCCCAATTCAGATTGACCGGTGGGCGGAAAAAATTTGGGACCCCCGGCTTCCCTAGGACCGTCGATGTGGGATGGCCAAGAATATCAATGCAACCAGATTGGATTGCAGCGAGAACCCGATGTGTATCGTCCGCCACATCATCAGCCCATGCTGAATGGACGGAACCAACCACAATGTCCATGCCCCTCAGCAGTCCAGCAGGCAAATCCAAACTACCGTCGTCATGAATATCGACCTCGATGCCATGCAATATCCCGATGCTTGGCCGCAGGAGCGAAAGTGATACCGCCTGCCGAAGCCAATCTACTGGCGTAAGCCCGCCTTGTAGTTTGCTGGAACGGCTATGATCGGTAATGCTGAGTTCCGCACCACCACCATACACACCACCCCTGCCCCTTTCGGAAATCGCCCAGCATTGCCTGGACAAAGCGACTAAAATTCAACGGGCATTGGCACGAGCCTTGAGCCTCCGCCTTGAAATGTCACCCGGTCAGTTGGAACAGATTGCAGTCGAGGATTACCAACGTGAATTCGGCCACGCCATCTCCACTCGCACCATCCGCACCATTATCAAGCGCGTCCGCGATCGTGACCGAGGTCTGGAGAAGTTTCAGCGGCTGGAACTGTATCTGGACAAACGGCTCGCACGAAAAAGGCCGCTGCCACCAAAACCTCTGGCAGGCCTTGAAACAGAATTCAGCAGCCTGCGCGATGTTCTGGCCTCCTTCAAAGACCCGGTTCAACCAACGGCGGATGAAGAACAATATCTTTGGCTTCGCGCCCTTGAACTTTTCGATGAACAAATCACCACCGGTAGTCCCAGTAGGAAGACTCTACGCCAATTGATCCGATATTTATTCAGCATCGCGCCATTCTTAGCCGAGAATGAGAGTGCCCTGCTTCGTAACTTTCACCGGAAGCGAACTCGTTGGATTCTCAAGGAACGCGACGCGGCAGCATTGGTTGATGGCCGAAAAGAAGGATCCGGCTTCAAACGGGCGCCTGAACTGCGCAAGGAAGATCGAGATGCCCTGATCGCCCACGCGGTACTTAAATGTGATGGCCGCGTCAGTCAGGCCTGGCGCGAATTGACCCGGCGTGGTGCCCTCAGCGAAGAACTCCAGGGCTATTACCTCAATAATCCTGCCTCGAAAAGCTATTGCCCCACCCGAATTCGCGAAGCGATCAAACACGAAATCTCCATGATGGATGACATCCATCATGGCCCGCGTCAGGACAAACTCAACGGCGCACACATTCTCCGCGATTGGAGCAGTGTTTCCTCCCTGGATTGGCTGTGTGCCGACGACGCAACACTGGAAATTTATTTTTATCTATTGGACGATCAAGGAGGGGTCACCTTGATGCGGGGCCAGTTTCTGGTGATGATCGACGTCCGCACGACCCGTATTCTGGGATTCGCGTTGCAGCCAGAGAAGAACTACAACGCCCGTGTCATCCGAACGCTCATCACCAAAATCTGTGATGAACATGGCTTGCCACGCCAGGGCTTTTATTTCGAACGTGGCATCTGGGAACGGTCACGCATCCTGAAGGGGGATCCACAGGCAGATCCGTTTTCATGGGCCGAAACGGAACTGGGCTTGCGTTCGTTGGGACTTCGGTTTGTCCACGCGAAGCTGCCGCGTTCCAAACCGGTGGAAAGGGTCATTGGGGCCTTGCAAGATCTGATGGAAGGCGAACTGGGTTACGTCGGCCCGGATGAAAAGAAGGAGAAATTCGAGCGTGTCCAGCAGTGGAAACGCGAAGTCGAGTCCGGCAAAATTCATCCTGCGGGACATTTTTATAGATTCGACGAGTGGGTGGCGCGACTGGAGGAAATCTGTGCCCAATACAATTCTCAACCGCAGGATGGCAAAATGACCGGCGGCTTATCTCCCGACGAGGCGTTTCATAAATATCAACCGCTGGATGATCCGCCACTAAAACTACCAGCCAACTGTCGGTATCTTTTAGCGCACCACAAACGCCCCATCAAAGTCACCAGTAATGGTATCACCCTGCGCTTTGGCAAACAGGTTTTCAATTATCGCAATGAACAGACCGGTCGATTGCGCGGCCAGACGGTGCTGGCTTGGTTCAACCCTGAATTACCAGAACTGCTCACGGTTACAGACTTAAACTATGACAATGCCTTTTGCGTGGAACGCAGCCAGGAAGTCCCTGCCATGGACGCACCCGTCGATCTGCTTAACCATGAAATGATGCGCATCGAAGCCCATATGTCCTATGCACGGGTCCGTTACCGGACGTTACGGGCCAAATTCGCAACCCCATTCCGAAGGGTGATTGTGGATGCGCAAACCGCCCGGCTCGGAAATGAGATTCAGGCCCAGCACGCCACCCTGGAGAAGGAACGGCGTCAGACCAAAAAACGACAAGTGCGTGCCCGCAAGGTTTATGGCCGATTGAACCTGACAGCGCCCGCGGATGCACCTCCAGACCGAATCGAGGCCGCCGAACGCTTGGAAAAATTGCTAAAAGAACCATCATGAGCAGCACACGCCGAGCTTTGCCGGATGGTCCCTTGCGTCAGGAACGCTTTTGCTCCAGCCCCGAGTTGGAACGCGGCTTGTTGGCCAACCTGGTAGCAAAACGATGCGAGGTGCTTGCCAACAGCGGAAATCGGGAATTGATCTGGTTTTTACAATATCTCTCCCATGGCTATGGCGGGTTAAGGAAGGTCGCTGAGGATCTTGGGCGGATGTACCCAGGCAACAGGGGATGCCGAATCCCCGTGGATCTGGAAAAACTGCTTGCCGGACTTTGTCTCAACCCAAAATCTAAAATTGAAAGCGACTTGTTTCCAAATCTATTCCCGGCGCTACAGGAATGTCGTCGACAATTGATTGAAGAAGTTCGCACCAAGCGGGTGGTGACCACGCTCGGCCAACAGGTGTTCGATACACTCGATTATGCACTCAAAGGGCGTTGCCTCGTCTTGATTGAAGGTTTGGCCAGGACAGGGAAAACGTTTGGGACAAAAACGTGGTGTGAGCTTCATCCTGGTCAGGCCCGGTACATCCAAGTTCCATCCACTAATGATGATTTTGGGTTTTTCCGCGCCATCGCCCGTAGTCTGGGAGTCAGCATCAATCTGAATTCAAAGGCGCAACAGTTGCGGGACCGGATTGAGGACGTGTTGCAACACGGCGATTTGATGCCTGTTTTTGACGAGGCGCATTACTTGTGGCCTCAGCGCAATTGGCGGGAGGCATTACCAGCCCGGATCAACTGGATCATGTAATAATTCTCAACCTGCCTACTGCCCACCTCCACTTCAATTTCAGAGTATCGAGATAGTCGGGATCACAGCTGCAGTTTACGGGTATGCAAACGGCGGTACATTGAGTCGATTTTTCTGGGGATCATATACGATGACGATTGCGCGTCGTTTGGCACGCGTAATCGCATTATAGAGCCAGCGGCGCGCGAGCACCACATCGCCCGGCACTTGGAACGGCCAAAGCAAGATCACAACGGGAAATTCTCGGTTTTTCGCCTGGTGAATCGTCATGGCACGGCGGCCACCTTGAGGCAACGTGCCGAATGCCCGGACGCGCTGCACGGCACGTTTGATCTGCGAGCGGACTTCTGCCGCTCCAAATTCGCCTTGCCCCAATACGCGACGTCGGTGCTCCACCCATCGGCTCAATTGTGTCGCCACAGGATTTCGTGGGAGCGCTAGAATCGCCGCAGCATTAATCTGCCCATTTCCCTCCGCGATACCCAATGTGGCTATTGTCGTCGCTACGAGGCTGTCGGAGGTTGTTTCCCATTTGATGGGGACAGGACCTACATTCCGCCTATATTGCTTGGTCATCACTAATTCAATCACCTTGTCGACCCATGGCGCCGTTCCCGGTCGTACAGCGGACAATAGCACAAAATCCTTGCCACCGGCCGGAGCCATCGTAAGTGAAATAAACGCGGCCGCTTGCGGGGCGGCCTGAACATTGATGAGTTTAAAACTGGGGTTTTCGTTGGTAATCAGCGGCGTTCCCGCACGGAGCGCTTGTGCGGCCGCAATGAGATTCGCGTCGCCCGTCCGCCGGTTTACTGTCAGTTCTTCACAGACGTTCAAGCCGCGCAACCAGGCGACGCCCGGACTCTCATCTGTACGGTTGAGGTTTTGGAAATCGTCAGCAGCAACCAGCATGGTCACGCGCCCGTGTAATCTTTGTGCCAGCGCGAGGCGTATGGGTTCGCAATCCTGGAACTCATCGAGGACGATAACCGGATAGAGTGCCGCAACCCACTGTGCAACATCAGTGGATGTGAGCAATTGCCCAGCGGCTTCGCATGTCGCATCGTAATTAGGTTCATCCAATTCAAGCGGCACTAAGCCGCCGCCCGCGCGCAGCCGCGATCGCCACCTCCGGCAGATCTCCCAAGCAAACCGGTCCAAAGTTATGCACTCGCAGTGCCGCCGCGCTGAGGACTTCGCCAGACGCTCGGCAAGCGTGTATGGCACTCATACGTGGTCGGCGCTTGCACGGAGAATTGGTTTTACGGCGCGTTTGGCGACTTCGATCCAACGGCATCTTGAATGGCTGCATCTACCGCCCGGGTGGGCCGACATTACGACGATCGCTGCCGTACGGAGCGCATCTTAGAAATAACGGCGAGAAACAGCTTTCTGGAGGCGTCAGTGTCTTCTGCCAGGCAATAAACTGCAGCCACCGCCAACACAAACGGTATCAACTTCCAACTGCTCCCAAGCATCCATTGGGTGAGGAGCATTACAATTATGACGAAGAGTATTCTCGGCAATTTTGGCCCAAATATCCGCTCAAGTAAAAGCCCAATGCGTGGATACCGATTCGTAAATCTTTCCACCTGAGAGCGACTATCGTCGCCACTTGTTCCGAAAGTTCCGTCTTCGCCAATGCGCGCCACTTCCTTGGAATATAATTCGTTGATCAGGCGCTCTCGTGCTTGGAATCGTTCCGGTTCCAGAAATGGGCGGTCCCAACGGAGATAATGTTTGAAATAAATACAACGCAGGATCGTCCTCAATTCTGGAGCGGTCACAACGGACCGCCCTGATGGCATCCGGACCATTAGATCCGCCGGATAACTCGTCTGGCCATCGTAGGACTGCAATATTGGATAACGGTATTCAAAATTTACAACACGGAACCCGAGCCTTTTAAAATATGAAACGAGTCTTTTATCAGGCTTCCATTGTCCCTGGCGATCGCGTTTTTGTGCAACTTCAAACACGATCGTAAAATCGGGTCGATAGTTCTGCGCAAGGAAATCTTCGATGCTCTTCATCGCCTCGCTGGGCACGAGACCTCTTCGTTTAGAGTCACGAAGGCACAGGTACTCAAAAAAGAAAATGTGTTCTTCGCGAAAATAGCTGTACTGCAGATACCCAACAACTCCGTTGGATCGCTGGATTGCAAAACACCTAAATTCATCCGCGAGCGCATCTTTACTGTGATCGATCCAGTACAGGATTTGGCGTTCAGGATTTTGGGCCTCGGGCAGGATCGTATCGCGGTAGATGCTCAGCGCAGCATTCAGCCGGACCGTGCCACGATCCGTGCGTTCGATTGGCTTTAGTTCCATGGAAATCCAACGATAATTAATAGTTATCCATGCTTTTGCGGGAAAAATAACACTTCAGACGGCCTGAAAACACGCGGTCGCGTTACACTGCCGTGAAACTGAAATTTGCGCCATTTTTGTGACTCTTACTGATTGACGCCGCCACCCCGAACGATACGTTGTCACAAATGATGGTGGATTTTGCGCCCACCCTCACGGCATCTGTTTTGGTCTGCCACGCGCGTGCTGCTAGTTTGGAAGTTGGACATTTCAGAAACGGACATGAGTAAATTCATTCTCGCCATTGATCAGGGCACCACTAGTTCACGCGCCATTCTTTTTGACCATGCTGGCGGCATCAAAAGCGTCGCCCAGCGCGAATTCACCCAACATTTTCCGCAACCTGGCTGGGTCGAGCACGATGCCAATGAGATCTGGTCCACGCAAGCAGGCGTGGTGACCGAATGCGTGGCCCAAGTGGGTGTGGATTTCAAACAGATCGCCGCCATCGGGATCACCAACCAACGGGAAACGGTCGTGGTTTGGGATCGAAAGACAGGTGAGCCGGTTCACTATGCCATTGTCTGGCAGGATCGCCGCACGGCTGAACTTTGCGATAAACTTAAAAAAGATGGTGTGGAACCAATGATCCGGCAGAAAACCGGCCTGGTGCTTGACGCCTATTTTTCCGGCACGAAGCTGAAATGGATTCTTGATCACGTTCCCGGCGCGCGTAAGCGGGCGGAAGCCGGCGAGATCGCCTTTGGCACCATAGACTCCTGGCTCATTTGGAAGCTGACCGGTGGAGCAACCCACGTCACGGATGTCAGCAACGCCAGCCGCACGCTGCTCTACAATATCCACACAAACCAGTGGGATGACGATCTGCTCAAACTATTCAGTATCCCGCGCAATATGTTGCCTGAAGTGCGCGCTTCGAGTGAGCGCTACGCGGAAACAGCCGCAAACCTCTTCAGCACGCGGGTGCCTGTTGCCGGGATTGCCGGCGATCAGCAGGCGGCGCTCTTTGGTCAGTTGTGCCTTCAGCCTGGCATGGTGAAAAACACGTATGGCACCGGCGCCTTCATGGTACTCAACACCGGCAACCAGCCCGTTCCCTCCAAAAATAATCTGCTGACGACAATTGCCTGGAAGATTGACGGCAAGATCACCTACGCGCTTGAAGGAAGCGTCTTTATTGCCGGTGCCGTCGTCCAATGGTTGCGGGACGGGTTGGGCATCATTCACACATCCGCCGAGATCGAACGACTTGCCGGGATGGTAAAGGACAACGGGGGCGTCTTTCTGGTGCCGGCGTTCGCCGGGTTGGGCGCGCCGCATTGGGATCAATCCGCGCGCGGGACCATTATCGGCATCACGCGCGGCACGACGGCGGGGCATATCGCCCGCGCCGCTCTGGAAAGCATCGCCTACCAGACTGGAGATGTGCTTCAGGCGATGGAGGCAGATTCGGGCATTTCAGTGAAGGAACTGCGCGTGGACGGCGGTGCAACCGGCGACGATCTCCTAATGCAATTCCAATCAGATATCCTCGGCATCCCACTGGTCCGCCCGAAGGTTCGTGAAACGACTGCGCTCGGCGTAGCTTATCTGGCCGGGCTGGCAGTGGGATTTTGGAACGGCATGGCCGATCTTCAAAAGCAATGGCAAAAAGACAAGGAATTTCACCCGGCGATGGATGCTGCGAAGGTGACCGAACTGAAGCGTAACTGGCACAAGGCCGTCGAGCGGGCAAAAGGCTGGCTACGAGATTGATTTCAGGCCCGCTGCTCGCGCACAGAATCCAGGTTGCGAAAATCGCAAAATCTTACGGCAACTTTTCCAGTATTACTTCGGAAGAAACCCGGTGGCAATCTCGTTGAAGGCCGCAAGCTGACCTCTTTGCCAGTTTTCATCACGACCGAGCGTGACCGCCAACAAACGCGCAGCGGCAGGCGCCATGGCAAGCGCGGCGCGGGCGTTGAGAAAGAGCGCCCGGGTACGACGGGCAAGCACATCATCCAAAGTCCGTGCCATCTCATGACGAACCGCCCACACGATTTGTGCAGCGCAAATGGGCAGGGACTCGTGCAGCGGCGCCGCCAAGTTGGATTGTTCGCGGATAAGTCCGTCAATGAGTTCAGCGTCCGAACCATAGCTCGCCAGTGGGCCGGACATTCTCATTTGATGCAGGAAACCATGCAGTGGCAAATCCTCCGTGACGCAAGGTCGCACAGACAATGAAGCCAGCTCAGCGGCGTGATTCACGGCATCCTCGGCCATTTTCCGGTAGGTTGTCCATTTGCCGCCGGCAATCGTCAACAGGCCGGAGCTGGAAACTTGAATCGTGTGGTCGCGGGAAAGAGCGGCGGTGCTGGACTCGGATTTGATTTTCACCAAGGGACGGATGCCGGCGAACACGCTCAAGATGTCGGCGCGTGTCGGGTTACGGGCCAAGTATCGGTTTGAGGTTTGAAGAATAAAATCCACCTCGTGCTCCTGCGCCCTGGGTTCGAGAGAAACCTCGGAGACCAGCGTGTCCGTCGTGCCCACGACGACGTGACCGTGCCACGGGACGGCGAACATCACCCGCCCATCGCGTGTGTGCGGCACCATGATGGCGGCATCGCCCGCCAGAAATTCACGTGGCAAAACAATATGCACGCCCTGGCTGGGCGCAATCATCGGTGCGGCGGTCTCATCGTCCAAGTGACGGAGCTGGTCACAGAACGGGCCAGTCGCGTTGATGACACAACGCGCGCCAAGGGTGTGTTCGCGACCGCTTTCTTCATCCCGGAACGTGAGGCCCTTAACCGAACCTTTTGCGTCCTTCACCAAACCCGTCACCGGCGCGTAATTCAATACCAGAGCGCCCTGTTCAACGGCGGTCTGGAGGAGATTGATGAGCATACGGCTGTCGTCAAACTGGCCATCGTGATAAATCACGCCGCCGCGTAAGCCGTCTGGCTCCAACGTCGGGATGTGCTTCAACACTTCGTCGTGGGACAGAATTCTCGACCGGCCGAAGCCGTGCCTGCCGGCCAGCAGGTCATACATTTTGAGGCCGACGCCGTAAAATGGCGCTTCCCACCACAGATAATTCGGCACCACAAATTCCAGGTTGTGCACCAAGTGCGGCGCGTTCTGAAGCAACAATCCGCGCTCCTTCAACGCTTCCATAACAAGCGGAATGTTGCCCTGTTGTAGGTAACGCACGCCGCCGTGGACCAGTTTCGTAGACCGGCTCGATGTGCCTTTGCCGAAATCATTTTGTTCGAGGAGAACCACGCGGTAACCGCGCGACGCCGCGTCCACCGCGATGCCCGTGCCAGTCGCGCCGCCACCAATGACAGCGATGTCCCATACCTCACGGTCAGTGGCGATGGTTTGAAGAAAGGCTTCGCGAGTCACCGGGCGATATTGTGCTGTGCACGTAAAAAAGTCACGACCCGGTCGGGATAATCCGTGAACACGCCGTCCACGCTAAGGGCACTCATCGAGGCAATATCTGCCGGTTGGCTGACCGTAAAAACAAACACCTTCAGCCCGCGCCGATGCGCGTCGGCCACCAGTTCGGGCGTCACGCAGCGCTTGCCAGGATGAAGGGACCACGCGCCCAGCCGTTCCGCAAATTCCGCCAGTCCCGGCGGTACTTGTTTGATCAGCGCGCCCGTGCGAATTTCGGGCAGCAATCTTTTGGCAGTCTGGATTTGCGTGAAATCAAACGAGGAGACCAGGAAATTTTCGTATCGCCAACCGCCCGCCCGCACATATTGGTCAATCAGCCGCACGACCGGCGCAGCTGTGTCCGGTCCTTTGAGCTCCACGTTGATGACCGCCCGGCGGTTGACTGCGTCAAAAACTTCCGACAGCGTGGGGATGTGTTCGCCCTTTCCAGCGTCAAGAGACCGGAGATAAGCAAACGACTTTTCCGCGACAGGACCAACCCCGTTGGTGGTGCGGTCTAAAGTGTCATCGTGAATCACAATCAGACGGCCATCCGCCGCATGCACGTCCACTTCTATTCCGTTCGCGCCGAGTTCCAGTGCCTTTCTCACCGAGCCGAGGGTGTTTTCAGGCTCGTGTCCGCACGCCCCGCGATGGCCGAAACAGAAAAATTCAGGTGTTTTCATTTGAATAAAATCGGCCTGAGCGATTCGACTTTCCCTTCCAGGTGATCTGAGATTTCGTGCGATCCTCCGTGACCACGCGGTAGTCGAACTGCCGTGCAAGGCACGCTGACATCACCGTTAAACGAGTTAAGAGGGCTGGTTCCGATATTGCCAAAAACCACACCCAAAGCCGATATGCTCAAGACCTGCAGACTTGCGCCTAAAGCAGGACGTTTGCGGGTTTCAGGAATCGTGTCAGACATGGGGGGGGGGGGGGGGGGGGGGGGGCATTTCCGCAGCCCACTTTCAAAACAATTCCCATTCTTTTGGGAATCAACCCTTTCTTTTGTCATCCCAAAAAAAAGGGGGGT
>Ga0187871_10003082_pt1 | contig 13103 bp, 11 predicted proteins | sample June2016WEW_16_1_FD_132988 | JGI IMG/M metagenome (GOLD analysis project Ga0187871, IMG submission 132988) | Peatland microbial communities from SPRUCE experiment site at the Marcell Experimental Forest, Minnesota, USA - June2016WEW_16_10 | ecosystem: Environmental > Terrestrial > Soil >... | reverse complement strand
TCGCCGTCACTGTCGAGCGGAATGAACTCGAACTGACTGATCACCATCTCCGCGGGCTGACCGTTCAGCGGCGGGTTGCCATTGAAGAGATAGAAATTGAAGTGGACGTTCTCGTCGCAGGTCGGCGGTATATCCGCCGCATTGGTAAACGTCCACTGCGCTATGGTGCTGAGGTTCGGATTCGGCGTGAGCGACACCAAATCCCACCAAACCGACCCGGCCATGCCCGCCTCGCCAAAATGGGATATCCGCGCCTGCACCGTCGCCGTTCCCGCCGGCGCCGTGGCCGTGATCCGGAAGTACTGCCATTCGTCCGTCGGCGTGTTGGAGTCGTAGTGTTGCGATTGGTTTGTCTGGAGAATGTTGTTTCCCGCATCCAAAAAAACCAGTTGCGCCAAGCCGTAGGCCGTCGTGTTCGTCATCGCGTCGCCCGACCAGTTCAGGCCGAACCCGGAAAAACTCCAGGTCTGACCCGCGCTGGCGGGAAAGTTCTGGTAGGCGCCCGACTCGCCCAGCGTGGGATTGAACGGCCCGAACATTTTCAGCGACCATGCGCCGTCCAGCGCCGTTGTCGTGGAGAACGTATTGCTCTCGGAGCGATACACGTCGCCGAACGCCACCCAGTTGCTCGCCACCGATCCCGAGCCCAATTCGAAGCTGGGGTTGAGCAGCAGGTTGGTCCCGCTCGCCGCCACACTGGCGGTCCCCGTTACGCAAGCGAACGAGATCGCGTTGGTCTCCCAATTGAACGATGGTATCGAGTTGGTCGCCAGCGTCGGGATCCGATACCGCACGAGGTGCTGCGGCAAATAATACGGCTGCCGCACAAACTGGGCATTGGTGTAATCGCTCGGATTAACCCACCGTCCGCATTCGACGTCCATCTCATGATCGGCGTCATCCGTATAATCCGTCCACGTAAACAGCCCGAGGATGATGTTCGGATCGAACGTGTCCACCGGCGACGCCAAATGAAATCGATAGGTGCCGTAGCCCGGCGATGTCTCGGTAAGAATCTCGGCACATTGCCAGCCATTGCTCAGGTTGGTGATGCGCAGGTGCAGCTGCCCCTGCGCGTCGATGAATACGTTGTTGGTGCTGTCGGAGAATATGTTCGGGCCGGGTCCCACCGGCGAGGCGCTGGCCTTGACCGTCCAATCAAAACCCGACCAGTGAAACGAGCGCGTGGTCGGCGCGGCGCGGGTGACGATCGCATTGGCCACGGACTGTTCCAGCAGCGCTGCGGGCAGGCAGAACACATTGGTCACGCACGGCTGATTGTAGCTCGCCGGCACCACATACGCCGCAATCCGCGTCGCGTTGGTATCGAGCCCGCCCGTGGTGATGTCCGCCGTCCAGGAACCGTCGGACGCGATCGGCGTCAACGATGCGGCGCAGGTCGGTTTCGAGAACCACCCCACGTCCTGCACGAAGATCAGGACCGCCACGGCATAATTGCTCGGCGTCAGTCCGTACACCTGGCCATGGAGGGAATTCTGGGAGCCGTACGGCGGCACATACGTGAATTCGACGCTATCGGCCGCTTGTGCAGGGACAACCACCAGAAAGGGGATCAGAAAAGCTGTGACGCCAATGAGAATCCACCACGACCGCTCCGCACTCTCGCGAAGACAATTCAACCAATTACGTACAACACTCGCCGACATTCATCCCTCAACATTCCCCGAACGACACAGAACCCTTATTTATGCGGCTCCAATATACGCCGATGAGGTTGATTTGGGAAGGTAATCCGGGAAAGGCGGGGTGTCCTAAATCGGAGGGCCACGCTCTGTCGTGGCCACATCATGGCCGCGCGGTTTACCCCGATTCCGAGGTCGTCGCCGGCTCGTCCGCTCCGTCGTCGTTGGTAGGGCCGCGTCCCGCCACGGGGCGGGATCCCGAAGCCGTCCGGGACTCCGCCGCGGCCATATGAGAATGGACCCGCTTACCGCCGTCGCCGGGCAAGCCAGTGCTCGGCCTCGGAACGAAGGCTGCGGACACTGGGCCCGACTGGTTGAATAAAGGCCTCACTGGGATCCCGCTCCTGGGGCGGTCGTGTTTCGAACAAGCCGGCCACGACCACAAACATTCCACGCCTCGTCAGCCAAAAATGGTGAAAGACATATTCGAATGGGCTCGGGCGAGAGACCTCGCCGGAGATCCGACAGGTGATGCGCCCCTCCGACGAGTTCACTTTCAGTGTTCCCCACCCGACGAGTTGACGCTCGCCGACAGGAGGGATCCACAGGCGGTAAGCGACGGTGACGCCCTCCATTCGGGCAATCAGCTTGCCCAAATGCGTTGTAACGGCGAGTCCTTCGGGGTCTCGCTCGGAGATCAGTGGCATCATTTGCATTTACCTGTCCGAACATTGTAGGCCGGGATGCCCAGCTTGTCCTGAGCGAAGTCGAAGGGTTTAGGTATCCCGCCGCGCCATCCCCTCCGCCGTCGTTGGTAGGGCCGCGTTGCCGCGCGGCCAGGTGTAGTGTGCGCTGCCTCACCGTCGTTCAGTAGTCGGAGGCTCGGACCAGCGCAGCTTCGACACCGTTTGTGGGGGCGTCCCTGGGGCCATACATGGCTTGCCAAAAGGTGCTATTGGCGACAGTCTGTGCGAAAGTCTCCAGCGCGTCATCTTTCCCCTCCTCCTTGTCCGGCCAAGCCAGATCGTACAGATGGCGGGCCTCGTCCTCGTGGCCGGCATAGATCAAATCGAGCATGTGTTGCCAAAGCCCGGATTCGGCAGCCCATTCGCCATCCAGTTCCCGGTTTTCAACCATGTCGTAGTAGTTGCTTTTGATTTCAGCGGCCATTGCCTGAAGTTGTTCCTCGCCCGGCGCCGGTGTCGCCATCAAATCTGCTGCCAGTGAGTAGGTCCCGTTGGTATATCGCAGAATCAAATCGGGAGTCGGCGACGAGGCAAAGCAACCGAAGGCATACGCATAGGACCAGTCGGTCATCTTGATTGCCGGAACACCGTCGTGATTGAGGTCCACCATCTCAATCCCGCCATGCTCGGCCGGGATTTCGGCGATCAGGCGGAATTCGTCTCCCAATTCGAATATGTAATATGTCGAGCAGCAATGGGCGCCACCGGAATACTCGGAAACAATGACGTCCGGGAGGCCGTTGCCGGTAACGTTGGCACCCGGCTCAAAGAAGCTGTTGGTCCGGTCATCATCAGCCTCATTTTCCCAGGGAAGCTCGAATCGGTTGCCATCCTCCTGATAGACCAACGAGTCGCCCTTCCACACCTCGAGGCGTATGAAGTGATCCTCATTCGAAACGACCTGGACGGTCTTGAACGTGTACTGGCCCAACTGGAATTCCCACAAGTCCGGCTGGGGGTCGAACACGTCATTATCTGCGTCGGTCTCGGTCAATTCCGTAGGGACAATGAGTTGGTCAGAGGTTCGCGTTGCGTCAGCAAACCGGATGTCGTCTGAGGAAAAGAGGTGTGAAAACAAACCCGCGTTGCGGCTTCCGGTTCGTTCAGCACTTGTTAAGTGCCAGGCGACAGCCCATTCGACCAGAATCAGCAGCGTGATTCCCAGCAAGCAGGCGGTCTGAAGAGAGAATCGCAAACAACCGCCGATGAGAACGACAGTAGACCGCGAGCCCTCCCCGGTAGGGCCGCGTTTACCCGCCTCTGGCGGCGCCGAAGGCGACCAGGGCTGCCGCGCGGCCACTCTGGGCCGCCGGGAAAGTGTCATTCTGCAACGACAGAGTTTCTTCACTCCGTTCAAACGGTTAACCCCCAGAATCGGTCGCCGGTCTTGTCGGTGTCTTGTGGATCGCCCACCCAGCGATCCCAATTCTCCATGATGTGCCGGTACATTGGACATTGGACGACACCGGGCAGGGGTGCGGCCAAAGAGTTGATTCGATGGTGCAATTCCTGGATTTCTGCAGGGTTGTTGGAAAAACGTGCCCGGAGCAGGAGGGTGCGGATCAGGCCCACGTGATTGCCTAGGGACTCCTGAATCTTCTGTGCCTGGCGGAGCCGTTGGCGAGCTCTCCCAACCTCCGGTTCTAACTTGGCCAGGACAAAGCAAGTGTAATCAGCCACGTCGCCCCTGATGTGTCCCGCTCTCTGGATGCGGTGAGCCTGTGCCAACCACTCTCGCGCCTTGTCCGGGTGATGCATTCGTCGGTACGCTTCACCCAACAAAGCGCGGATGCGTCCCAGGATATGAGCTTGTGACTCAGGCAGCTGCTGGGCTTCCAGAAGCACCGCGAGGGCGTGCTCCACCTGGTGACAGCGCAACAAATAAGCCGCCTTGTGTTCGAGGTAGGCAGCCCCCATGGTGTCACCCGGAACAACCGTCTCACAGCGATTAATCCATTCCCGAGTGCGGTCCACAGGAACAGCCAATCCCTGGAACCGGGCCACGCTGAGGTGGTCATACAAGCCGTTGATGTCTGCCGCCCGTTCCGGCGTCCTCGCCAGCAGTTCAAAGCCGTCAAGGAACCCGCGTCGAGTGTTGACCCAGGCGCTGAAACGCCAATAGCGGACTTGCCAGCCAGGCGAACAATGTTGGACCACCTCGGCGAGGCTGTCCAAGTCCACTCGCGCGGCCGAGTAACACCCCTGGCGATACAGAGCCGCTACATGCTCGACGTCGGGTTCGGGCATACGAAACATCCCGTGACCCATGAACTCGGCCAGAGCGCTGCCCGTGGTCCAGTCAGCCTGTCGGCAAAACGGGTCGCTAAGATCCAGCAACCGTCCTTGTTCGGTGTCCCAAATTCCGCTCCAGTCGCAGCGGTAGCGGCCATTGTTCTTTGCCAACTGGTGAATCCAGTGGCTGCGCACGTGTGCCCGGTTATGGCCGGGTGGTATATCTAATGCGCTCTCGACATCACCGACCCCGTCCACCTGGTGACGCAGGGTCCCGGCCCTGTCCAGCGCCGCGAAGATCCCGCCCGGGTTGGTGATCTGGCTGAATCGGGTATCGATTTCCAGCAACTGCTGTCGAAGCTCCTTGTCCTGAAGCTTCGCTTGTCCCTGCGGCGTATCGGGCCACGAGGAACCGTGGCGCCGGGCATGGTTACGGAGCACCGAGAGTTTGATGGCCCAATCCAATTCCAACGCCACGGAATCGGGGGCGCCCATCTCCAGACGGTCCAGGACGCCGCGCCATGCGCGGCACACCTCCGCAGTCCATGGTGGCAGGATTTCGTGTCCGGTGTGCCGCTCGGCCAGCTCAAGGTAATACCGCTGGATCATCAGGGCCGATAGTTGGCGGCCGTTCCTGGTGGGGGCCGTCGCCCGGCACATCGGATCGCGAGTGAACACCTGCATGGCGCCCACCGGATCCTGTAATTCCACCGAATTGCCAGGGATCAATCCGGCCTCGATGAGCGCAACGACAATGGCCGTGGTGCCGACTTTCAGGAACGTCACCCTCTGCGAGCAACAACCCTCACCGCAGATCAGATGCAGTCGTTTATAGCCCGCCGAGGACAAACTTTCGTCCCGGGTATTCAAGATTCCGCGGCCGTTGGTGGTACACTCCGAATGCACCTCCGTCAGCACCTTCACCCGCGGTGACAGCAGGTAGGCGAGATGATCCGTGTGCCCATCGAATCCACCAGAACCGGTGTACACGATGCGGCTGACCAGATGCGGCACCAGGTGGCGGACAAACAACACCGGCTGGGTCCGGTGCAGATAGGATTCGTGACAGGCCCAGCTGGTGCCGGTGTTGTAGTCGAAGTTGCTGCGGGACAGGAACACCTGCCCGAGATTGCCTTCCCGCGACAGGCCATCTGCCAGACGCGACAGGATTAGATCGCCGGCTTGAACATAACGAACCACCTCCCGTGGGTCGGAGCACTCGGGGGTCGTCAATTCCGGGTGACCGCCCGTATCCAGATAAAAGCGCGCGCCGTTGGCGAGGAACAAACCCGACCCGGCGCCCGGGAGGTTGACTAGGGTTTTCCGGGCGCGGTCGATCAGGGCCATGGCCGCGCGCTCCTGACTGCCCGGTCCCGTGCCCAGCCCGAATGCAGCCAGGGTGTACTCGGTTTCGATTCCCATCAGGCGGTCGGTCAACGTTACTGGCCTCCACGCTGCCGTGCCGCTTGATTGAACTTCACACTGTCGCCTGACAACACACCATCAATTGCTTTGTCGGCCGCGGCGAAGAATGCTTCGCCTTGCTCTCGGGCGGCTCTCAGATTTGCGCTGTCGGGTTCACCGGTGTCCCCACCGGTTCCACTCGGCTGAATCACACGTTCCTTTTCATTCATGTGGCATCTCCCATGGGTTGTGGCCGTTGCTCAAGGCTCCAGGAGGAGGTAATCGAACGCGATTCCGATTCCGCTCCCAGGCGATCCAGGAGTTCCGGCAGGTTGTTGGTCTGTTGAAAAATCTGCTGGCAGTCGGACCGGGTATGAGCCAATGGGTTGCCGAGCCGGACCGCCTTCAGCGATCCGCCTTCGGCATCCCGGCACCAGAACCGGATCTCATCCCAGTCGACCCTCTCAACCTCATCTGGCTGCGCGCAACGTAGCAATTGAGCCCGCGTCCAGGCCCGGGTGTCGTCTGGAGGTTCGTGAACGAACCGTTCGATCTGTCCGTCGGTCACCAGGTGCTCCACCTGACCCTGGCGTTCGCAGGCCCAATACAGTCCGTCACCCAGACTGCTGTACATCAAATCCAGGCGCTTCAACTCCGGTGAGGCCCACGTCAACTCCGGGTGCCGGTCCATCGTCCGCTGGATAAGAGTGCCCTTCAGCACCCAGTCCAGACGCCGGGCCAGGGACGGGAAGTCGCCCGTTTTCAATTTGTCCAGCGTATCCGCCCAGAGGCCAAGGATCTCACGGGCACGGGGAACGACCTGGTCGCAACCGCCCGATTCGACGAACGCCGCGGCGTCCTCCAGAAATCTCAGTTGCAGTTCAACAGCGGTGTAGAGTTCTCCGCCGATCAGGCGCGCTTGCGCGCGCAAGGACGGATCGTGGCTCCAGCGCAGCACGGCATCGAGCGGCTGATCGAGGATCAAGGCTGGGTTGATTTGCCCGGCCTCGATCATTGCCAGGATGATCTGCGTGACGCCGACCTTCAAGAGGCTGCTGGCGTGGCACAAGGTGTTGTCGTAAAAAATGCAATGAATTCGGGCCAGGCAGTTGGCGGCATCGAAGGCACCATCGCCGTTGGATGGCTTCCCGCACAACGGCTCGTCCCGAGAGTTAACCAACGGGCGGTGGAGCATCGTTTCGATGCTCACGAGCACCTCGAAGAAATCGGCACGCTGCGAGATTTGATAGTCCACCGGTGGCCGACCATTCTCCGAGCCCACCTTTCCCTGTCCGGTAAAGACCAGGCTCGAAGCCTGATAACTCGCCAACGCGAGCAGATGATGCATCCGCCGCTGGAAAATATTGTCCCAGGCGCGTCGGGTGATCAGGAAATCAAGATGACTGCCATAACTGTTCCCCAAGCCATCGGAGTTGTTGACCAGTGCCACGACTCGCCGGCCCATCGGGAGCTTTGCGTTGACGGCGTCAAGCGCGTCACGGGCAATCCGCAGCATCGCCTGCCAGCAGGCAAGGTGATCGTAAGCACTGCGCGTCTCCGGTTGGGCGAGCTCGAGATGATCCAGATCCACGTACGCACAGCTGCCGTTTTCCTTCAGAAATTGGCGTCCCCAATCCTGCGGGTTGAACTTGTATCCGGTTGACCACCCGCCGTCCACGGGATACCCGTGAATTTCATTCAATAACAACCGAGCCGCCATGCGGCCGGTTCCGTAGACCGAATCCACCCCGGAAATGAAATTTCCCAGCTCCACATCCCCACCACAGACTTTGGGAACGCGATCGAGGTCGCCGATCCACATCGGTTCATGGACCAGATCCTGGCTCACGCGGCGTTCTCCTGTCTGAAGTACCGGAGGGGCTGCTTCACCTTGCGGGCCACGGGCTCAACGCTGACCACGTCCACGTCCTGGGGCAGGCCCGTCAGGTGATGCCGGCAATTGGCCGGCGTCAACGCGCGGGCCGCGGTCTCGAATTCCTCAGTGAGTGCGATCACGACGTCCTCGACGCGCAGGCCCGGCTCTTTCGTTTCGACTTCCCGCAGGCAGGCGCGTTCGACGGCGACGTTGACGACGTTGGCAATGATCGCTCCGCTGACCAAATCCGCCGCGCGGAGAACCCGGCGCTTTCCATCGCGGAACTGGATCGTTGCCAGTTCGTTGTTTGCGTTCGGCGCGTAGATGTGGGAAACCGCTGCCGAGATAATGTCTTCACGCGTCGCGGCGGCATCGTCGCCGTGACCGTTGCGGGCGTAGGGAATGTTGGAACCAAGGTACCTGGACAGGATGTCCTGACCCGCCTTCATGTTGGGGCGCGGCACTTCGAGCACGAGATCGCCCAGTCGCCCGGGACGCAGCAGCGCCGGGTCGATGGCATCGCGGCGATTGGTCGCCGCGACGACGATGATGTTGCCCCGACCGGCCAGCCCGTCCAACTCGGCCATGAATGCCGTTTGCACCCGGTCGTCGATGTTTGAGTTGGCGCGGCCGCGAGACATGCCCACCGAATCCAATTCATCGAAGAACATCACTACCGGCACGTCCGGCTCCAGTTCGCCGGCGAGGCGGGCGGCGCGGAACGCCTCGCGGTAGTTCGCCTCGCTCTGTCCGTACCACATGGTGTGCAACTCGGATGGTTTGACGTTCATGAAACGCGACTGACCCGCCGGAGACAATTTGGCCAGCCAGTTTGCCAGCGCCCGCGCCATCATGGTCTTGCCGGTGCCGGGGGGGCCGACCAGCAGCACCGATCCCTTGCGGCGCAGGCCGTATTTGCGGGCGGTTTCCGAATGGAACAGGTGCAGATTGATGCTGCGCTGAATGCGGCCGATCTCCGTTTCGAGTCCGCCAATTTCCTCAAAGGTGGTTGAGGGAGTCTCTTCCAGGAAACGATGCCCGCCCTGGGAGCGTTCGATACGCTCCAACGCCAACCAGGCGCTGCGGTCGATGCGCACCAAATCACCGTTGGCGATGGCAATGTCCCGAAGTGCCGCAGCGGCATCGACGATGATCTCCTCATCGCGCTGTCGCAGGACCAGTCGCCCGTCAGCGGTCTTACGCTCGTAGATCACGATCTCCCCGCCGCGAGGAACGCCATTGGGGGACTTGGCGGTGATCACGTTCATCTCGGCGCTTAAGAACACTTCGTCGCCGACGCCGACTGTTTTGGGATCGACATCGCCAGTGAACCCAACCACTCGCCGCGCAGGCCCGATCTGCACGGCGGCCCGCGGTCCGATCGCCAGTTCAAAGACCTGGATGCAGATGGCCGGAACCCAGGGTGTGGCGGTGAGTTTGTCGAGCAACGCTTTGAGCTTGTGCTGGTTGTCCCTGGCCTCGGCCAGACCGCGGTGCATCATGTGTATGCACTCGATCAGATAGCGGTCCAACGCGCCACACGCCTGCTCGGAAGTGCGCAGCAACTGCAGATGAGCGGCCCGCTGGTCGATGCTCATGGTGTTTCGATCGAAATTCAACAGCTCTTCCGGACTCAGCACATCAGACACAGGTTTTTTCATTCACTCCTCCAATAACCGCTTCGGTTGCCAACTCACCAGGACTGGTATCCGTGGCGCCCAAAATGTGGAACCCACGTTGCACGAGAATCGCGTGCCGCCACCCAAACATGGCGTAGCGCAGGCCTTCTTCGGTATTCGTAACCAACAACGCGACGCAGTAGCCCATCGGAAACACCGTTCGGTGCAGGGAACAGTCCTCCCCGCTGAAGAAGCTCCGGTTCAGGGGACACTGGCGACGCGCTTCCGCCGAGCATGACGAACACCAATATTTCGGCACGTGGGAATGGAGCCAGCCGACCATCTGTTCACCACCGGCCCGCAGCTTGATGGCCGCATCCACGGCCGCCCAAGTCTCGGCGGTGAAGGTCAGCTTGGTGGACTCTGATAATGCGTGGCGAGCGGGTATCAGCGCAGTGACTTGGATGAACACATCGTGCCGTTCATCATCTTCACAGAGGTGGCCAATAAGAATGCCGCCAGTTTCGTTGGCCCCAGCCAATCTCGTCATTTGGGCGGCTTCATCCAGCACCGCCTGCGGTACGACCACGAGCGCATCATCGGGGTTCTGGTCGCCAAACGAACTCGTAGCGGCCTCAGGGAATCGGGCCGCTTTGAGCGGCGGGGAAGTGGCGATGTCTTCGACGTTCAACGCCAGTGTCACCCGCTCGATCGTGGCCGGCTGACCGGGGAAGGCCAGGACCCTGAAATGGAACCGTTCGCCCTCCTCGAGAACCTTTTTCTCCACGAGCGGTTGCGAGAGTTGCCGGGCCATCGGCCGGAAGTAGGTCGTCGGTACCACGACCGTCGTGTCGGCAAGGCGCGCCCGCACGCCGCCCACATACGGTTGCCCAGCGGCCTCGTCCCATTCCGGCTCGATGGCTGTGAGCCAGCCGGTCGTGGCGCTGCCGCGGTTTCCGCCGCGCAGCGCCACGAACCCGGCCCATTGCCGGGCAGGCTCCCAATCCATCGTCACGCCGAACTGGCCAAGCGGCGTTCCGTCCTGCCGCTCCAGTTCCAACACGAACCGGTAAGGTTCACGCACCATGGGCCTCGATCATCCCTGGCCGGCGTGGATCTCCGGGTGGAGTACGAGGCGGTCGTTGGGTTGCAACGTCTCGCCGACGAGTTCGCTGGCATGCAGATGCCGCCCTTCACGGTCCAGCCGCGCATGATACGTCAATGGCTTTCCGCCATTGTCGTTGCGCGGCAAATTCATTCGCGGCAGCAACCCATCGACAAGCTCGCCGATGGTTGCGTCCGTGGGCGCATCAGCGACCTTGACCAGCCGCTGGCCGGTAAGATCGGATGCCTGCAGGGGCAGTGTGAGTGTTTGTACCATGGTAGTCTCTCCTTATTGGGGTTGGGGTTCGTTGCTGACGTCCGCGGGCGATCCGCGAACGAGAAGGAAATCCTGTGCCGCCCGTTCATCCAGCAGCGCCGGCAATTCTGTGCCGGCCAGCTGGCAGGCGACCGAAAGACAGCAGAACGCATCGTCCAATTCCTCCGGGCTGGGAAGTGCCGGGAAATTAACCTCGAAACCAAAAGAGGTTCCGGTCGCAACCTGCACTCGGTGCACGACGGCGGTCGTGTCTCGCAACAGCATGGCGATTGCCTCGCGGCTCGTCCCGGTTGCCGCGTCCGAAGCCAGCAGGTCGGCAAACACCCGCACGCCAGAGTCGGCCGGGGCGATAACAGCATGGACGACTGGGGTGACTTCCAGGGCCACGGTCAGGCGTCCGCTGGTGCGCGCCACTGTCGGCCAGCGGCTTTGCTCGCATTGGCGTTTCAAGATGTCGTCCGTGATCATCGGGCAGCCTCCTCTATTTGCAAGTGGACCGCGCGCCTCTTAAGGGGCCTCCGCTCAATCGGAAACCGGGCTGGATCCTGGTGCCGCGCCCATTGGGATGCGGCGGGGTTCAAACCGTCGCCGGGATTGATGAGATTCCACGTAAGCAACTCGAAACAGCCATACAAAATGTCGACCAACGACGTGCCGACTCGAATGTCGAGACACACAAAAGGTCCCTGAATATTCGGATGCCAGACAACCGGCTCCGGTCCGAGATACGTCACCACCGTGCCGATGTCCACGTGTCTCAAGTAGTCCTCGGGAAATGTGATCCCGACCGCGAACAGGTTGTGTTCGACGATCTCGCCGGTGGGGTTCTGGATCAGCCCTTTGCACCGGTACTCAGCGAGATATTGCCACGGCGGCGACTCCGGGATCGGCATCAGCCGCAGGATGTCGCTGCTGGCAGCCAGTGCCATGGCCTCTTCGAACTGGCGTTCGAGAAAACTCCGGTGGACCGAATCATTCATGCTGTCACCTCCAGGCACCGATTGTCCTCCGCCACCAGGATGTCTCCAGGCAGCAGGCCGATGCTGGTCAATGGTTGGGATGTCGGGTTGGTAAGACGTGGAACCGAATCGAAACCAGTGGGCTGCATGGCCTCCCCGCAGCTGGTACAGATCCGTTCCGCCTCCGGCAGGCGGCCAGACAGGCAGAAGACTGGCTTTAGCTGGCCACATCGGCAACGCAGCCGGGTGGAAAATGATTTGCCCTCAACATGCAGCGCGCCGCCGGCCAACTTGAGCGCCTCGGCGACCGTCAACCGTGCATCGAGTGGCTCGACTGACCAGGAGTGATGCGAGAACCGGCATCGCGGGTTGGACCGGTATTCTGTCTCGTATAGATGGTGGGTCGCCAGATCAATGATCACCTCGCGGTTGATTGAGGAACGCGAGCCCCGCAGCAGTTTGTCGCATTCCGCCGCCTGCATTGACGCCGCGAGACTGCCCAGATATGCCGGCGCATTTGTCGGGGCGCCTTCGCCGCCGCAGGGGTGCGGGACGTCCAATGTCTGGTAATCCCGCTCGCTCCAGGAACATTCGAAGCAACAGGCATTCGCCTCCCCCGGCAGGTAGACGTTGACGCGCGCCAGCAGACCATCCGCCAGGACGCCCGCATCGATCCAGGGAATCCTTAGGCGCCACGCAAGGTGGTTGACAACTTGCCGGGCGTACTTCGAGTCGAGGCAGCCGAGGAGCACGGCGCCACGGAGCCGGCCCGGGGGAACGTTCTCGATGGCGTCGTGTATGGGGATGACCTCGAGTCCCGGTTGAATTCGACGGGCCCGCTCGGCCTGGACAATGGCCTTCGGCTGGCCCAGGTCCGATAATGCCATTGCCTGGGACGACTGGTTTGTCGCCGAATAGCGATCCTTATCGATCAGGATCAGGCGCATGATGAGCCCAAGACGGACCAGCGGTTCGACAAGCGCGGAGCCGATATTGCCAAGGCCCAGGATGACAGCTGTCATTTCAGAGGACCTCCGGGGTCCACCGGTACTCGGCGGGGTCGAGTTTCGAAGGTTGGTCGCACATGGGACACGTGGGCCCGTAGGTCCAGCACGGCATTTTTTCGGCCTGGTGAGACCACTGCCGGCACGTCGATGACGGGCAGCGCACCGCGAGGGTGCCTTTTTCGATCGGTTTCTTGCAACGCGCGCAGAACACCGGCTGCGCCGCACCTGGAAACGGC
>Ga0187871_10003081_pt1 | contig 13103 bp, 11 predicted proteins | sample June2016WEW_16_1_FD_132988 | JGI IMG/M metagenome (GOLD analysis project Ga0187871, IMG submission 132988) | Peatland microbial communities from SPRUCE experiment site at the Marcell Experimental Forest, Minnesota, USA - June2016WEW_16_10 | ecosystem: Environmental > Terrestrial > Soil >... | reverse complement strand
CCGACACCCCGGTCGAACTCATCAAGGAAATCCGCCCCGAAGTGCTGGTGAAGGGCGCCGATTACAAGCTCAACGAGGTGGTGGGCGCCGACATCGTGCAGGGTTACGGCGGCAAGGTTGTGCTGGCCGAGCTGGTTCCCGGCTACAGCACCACCGCCACCATCGCGCGCGCGTCGCGCTAGCGCCGCCGGAGACCGGACATCGCCATCGTTTCTCCTCCCGGCCCGGCGATGGACGACGCGCCGCCCGGCCCGGCGATCAACGGCGCGCGGCGCAACATGCTGCACGTCGCCTGGAACCTGGCCAAGCATTACTGGACCTCGGAAGAATCGCGCTCCGCCTGGGCGCTGGCGCTCACGGTGATCGCGCTCAATCTCGGCAACGTCTATATCGACGTGCGCATCAACCAGTGGAACAACGCCTTCTACAACGCGCTGCAGGAATTCAACGCGCCCGAATTCTTCCGCCAGCTCGGCATCTTCTGCGGCCTGGCCGCCGCCAGCATGGCGATGTCGGTCTATGCGCTTTATCTCCAGCAGATGCTCCAGATCCGCTGGCGGCGCTGGCTCACCAAGCGCTATCTCATGCGCTGGCTCGCCGGCCGCACCTATTTCCGGATGCAGCTCCACGGCCAGACCACCGACAACCCCGACCAGCGCATCTCCGAGGATTTGAACCAGTTCACCTCCTATGTGATGACGCTGACGCTCGGGCTCTTGACCTCGGTGGTGGAATTGGGCTCGTTCCTGGTGATCCTGTGGGGGCTCTCGGGTCCGGCCGAAATCCCGCTCTACGGCTGGGGCAGCGTCCACATCCCGGCCTATCTGGTGTGGGCGGCGCTGGTCTATGCCGGCTTCGGCACCTGGCTCACCATCAAGTTCGGCCGGCCGCTGATACCGCTCAATTTCGCGCAGCAGCGTTACGAGGCCGATTTCCGCTACAGCCTGGTGCGTTTGCGCGAGAACGCCGAAAGCGTCGCGCTCTACGGCGGCGAGGAGCCGGAACTCCACATCTTCCGGCAACGCTTTTCGTTCCTCTACGACAACTTCTGGCGGATCATGAAACGCCGCAAGCTTTTGAACTGGCTCACCTCGGGCTACGCCCAGGTGGCGGTGATCTTCCCGGTGATCGTGGTGTCGCCGCGCTATTTCGCCAAGGAAATCGCGCTCGGCGGGCTGATGCAGGTGATCGACGCCTTTTCCACGGTCCAGGCCTCGCTTTCCTTCATCATCAACGCCTATCCCGAGATCGCGAACTGGGCGGCGGTGACCCAGCGCCTCGGCACCTTCGACGCGCGCATGGAGGAAATCTCCCAATCCTTGCGCGCGCCGCAGGCGATCCGCGAAATCCGTTCGGGCCGGGGCCTGGAAGTGAAAAATCTCGCCCTCGATCTGCCCGACGGGACCGGGCTGTTGCGGGACGTTTCGCTCGAGGTGGCGCCCGGCGAGGCGATCCTGGTCACCGGCCCCAACGGAATCGGCAAGAGCACGCTGTTGCGCGCGCTCGCCGGCATCTGGCCCTTCGGCGCGGGTGACATCCGCCTCGGGCAGGGCCAGGCCTTGTTCCTGCCGCAGCGGCCTTATCTGCCCTTGGGTTCGCTTCGGGACGCGTTGGCCTATCCGCGCAACGCCGGCGACGAGCCCGCCGCCAAGCTGGCCGAGGCGCTCGAATCGGTCGGCCTCGGCGCGTTTGCCGGCCGGCTCGACGAGGCCGAGGACTGGCCGCAGCGGCTCTCCTTGGGCGAGCAGCAGCGTCTGGCCTTCGCGCGCGTCTTCCTGGCCAAGCCCGATCTGCTCTTCCTCGACGAAGCCACCTCGGCGCTCGACGAATCGACCGAGAGCGAATTCTACCGGCGGCTGCGCCAGGGCGTTTGGCGGCCGACATTGGTCAGCGTCGGCCACCGCGAAAGCCTCAAGGCCTTTCACGATCGCGTCGTCGATCTGGCGGCGTTCAAGGCTCCCGCCGGACCAAGCCCGGCCAAAACCTGAAGAATCCCGCCGCAAGCCAGTTGCGCTTTACCGCCCCCGCCGGGCGAAGCCCGGCTAAACCTTAAAAGAGTTGCGCCGCAAGCCAGTTGCGCTTTGCCGCCAAGCCGTTACAAGGAACCATCCGGGGGAAAGATGGCGGAAAAACGGGATGAAGAAGAACAAGACAACCAATACCGCGCCCAGCGGCTGGAGAAGCTCGCCAAGCTCAAGGAGCTCGGCGTCGATCCTTACCCTTACGGCTTCGCGGTCAGCGCCTCTTCATCCGAGCTCAACGCCCTGTACAAGGATTTGCCCGCCGGGACCGAAACCCAGGACAGGGTTTCGGTGGCGGGCCGCATCCGCGCCATCCGCAACAGCGGCATGTTCATCGATCTGCATGACTCGACCGGCAAGATCCAGGTCTTCAACCACAAGGACAAGCTCTCCGCCGGGGGGTTGGCGATCCTGCCGCTGCTGGATTTGGGCGACATCCTCGGCGTAACGGGCCTGGTGCGGCGCACGCCGCGCGGCGAGTTGACCGTCAACGGCGGCGAGCTCGCCGTGCTGGCCAAGGCGCTGATGCCGCTGCCGGAGAAATTCCACGGCCTCACCGACCTCGAGACCCGTTACCGCCAGCGCTATCTCGACCTCATCATGAACGAGGACAGCCGCGAAACCCTGCGCCGCCGCTCGCGCATCGTCGCGGTGATGCGCCGCCTGCTGATCGAGCGCGGCTTTCTCGAGGTCGAAACCCCGATGCTCCACGCCGTGCCGGGCGGCGCCTCGGCCAAGCCCTTCGTCACGCATCACAACGCGCTCGATCTCGACCTCTATATGCGGGTGGCGCCCGAGTTGCACCTGAAGCGGCTGCTGATCGGCGGGCTTTCCGACAAGCTGTTCGAGATCAACCGCAATTTCCGCAACGAGGGCATCTCGCCGCGCCACAATCCCGAATTCACCTCGCTTGAGCTTTACCAGGCCTTCGTCGACTACACCGCCATGATGGAGATGGCGGAATATCTGATCGGCTCGATCGCGCAAGAGGTGCTGGGCGCGACCCGCATCCCCTACGGTAAGAACGCCATCGAACTCAAAGGCCCTTGGCCGCGCAAATCCATGGCCGAGCTGGTGAAGGACAAGACCGGCGTCGATTTCCTCGCGTTCAAGGACGCGGCATCCGCGCGCGACGCGGCGAAGAAGCTCGGCGCGGAGCTGCCCAAACACGCCTCCTGGGGCCATGCGCTCGAAGGCGCCTTCGCCGCCAAGGTCGAAGCGGGGCTGATCCAGCCCATCCACGTAACCGGTTTCCCGCGCGACATCTCGCCCTTGGCCAAGGCGGACCGGAGCGATCCGCGCCTCACCGAGCGTTTCGAGACCTATATCAACGGCTGGGAAGTGGCCAACGCCTTCTCCGAGATCAACGATCCCCTGGACCAGTTGAAGCGCTTCGAGGCGCAAATGGAGGCGCGCCAGGCGGGCGACGAGGAGGCGCAGCCCTTGGACGCCGATTTCGTGCTGGCGCTCGAATACGGCATGCCGCCCGCGGGCGGCCTCGGCATCGGCATCGACCGGCTGGTGATGTTGCTCACCGACAGCCCGTCGATCCGCGACGTCATCGCCTTTCCCACCATGCGGCCGAAGGGGTGAGTCTTAAGCCGCCCGGTGGCGCCGCCGCAACGCCGCCCAGTAAATCGCAACCGTGCCCAGCGCCGTCGCCAGGATCACCGCGCCCATCGGCGTGGGCGTGCCGTCGTAAAGCGCGTTCACCGCGTAGCCCGCCACGCTGCCGCACAGCATCTGCACCACGCCGATCAGGGCCGCGCCGCTCCCCGCCATGTGCGCCACCGGCTCCATCGCCGCCGCCATGGCGTTGGGCATCACCAAGGCCTGGCCGAAAATATAGAGCATCATCCCGGCCATGATGCCCAACGGGCCGCCGAAACGCGTCAGGCAGGCGGCGAAGATGATCGCGCCGCCCGCGACCACGATGGCGAAACCCGCATGCAGCACGTGGCTCGAGCCGAAGCGGCGCAGCAGCCATTTGTTGCTGAGCGCGCCCATCACCAGCCCCACCGCCGAGAGCGCGAAATAAAAGCCGTAACGCGCGGGCGCCACGCCATAGACCTCGATGAACACGAAGGGCGAACCCGACAGAAAGGCGAAAATCCCGGCCCAGCAAAACCCGTTCACGATCGCGTAGCCCAGGCAAATCCGGTTGCCGAGGAAGGCGCCGTAATTGGAAATGAGGCGCGAGGGCCTGAGTGCGTCTTCATCGGGGGTCTTGAGCGATTCGGAAAACGTCGCCACCACCACCACGACCAGCGCCAGCGCGAAGGCCAGCAGAAACACGAAAATCGCCCGCCAGCCGAAATGCACCAACAGCCAGCCGCCCAGCGTCGGCGCCACCAGCGGCGCCAGCGCGAACACCGCGGTGAGCGAGGAGAACATCTGCGCCGCGGTCTTGCCGGCGAAATGATCGCGCACCACCGCGCGCGCCAGCACCGGCCCGGCGCAGCCGGCGAAACCCATCACCAGCCGCGACCAGATCAAAAATCCGATCCCGGGGCTCGCGGCGCAGGCCCCCGCCGCGATCATGTAGATGACCAGGCCGGTCAGCATCACCGGCTTGCGCCCGAACCGGTCCGACAACGGGCCGATGAACAGCTGCCCCGCCGCATAGCCGCCGACGAACAGGCTCAATGTCAACTGCACCCGGTCCGGCGTCGCATGGAATTCGCGGCCCAGCGTCGGCAGCGCCGGCAGGCTCATGTCGATCGCCAGCGCGGTGATCGCGGTCAGCGCCCCCAGCAGGAAAACCAAGGCGCGCGATTCCGTCCCGATTTTCAAACCAGCCCGCTCAGGAGGGATTTTCGAGGCTTACGACGCCGCTGTCGTAATCATAGGCGAAAAGCTCGGCATAACGGCCCCAGTTGATGACGGTCTCGAACACCTTGGCCGCATCCTCCTCGCTCAAATAATCCTCGAGTTCGCCGAGGAAGCGGCTCTCGGGCGCGGCGTGGCCGGGCCGTTCGTCGAGCACCCGCCTGATATGCGCGGCCAAGGGGATGTTGCGCCGCATATGATCGGCGAAAATCTGCTTGCGCCGCTGCAGATCGGCGGCGCCGAATTCGCGCCCCGCGGGCAGCATCTCGATGTCGCCGCCGCCCACCTGGCCGAAGCCCAAAAGCTGCAACGCCTCGAGCAGGGTCACCAGCTCCTCGGTGCTGAGATGCTCGGTTTCGGCCAGCTTGGGCAGATCGGCGCGCCCGTCATAGGGCGGGTTCGACACCGCCTCGAGCAAGCCGATCAGCTGCTGAATCGACGCGTCGGGCAGGCGGTAGCCGACGCCGATCGGTTCCGCGCGCCGCCGGGCCGCCTCGGCGCCTTGCACGGTGGTCATCAGCGTATAGACCTCGTCGACGATGCGGCGGAAGGCCGGGTCCGACTGGCTGCGCGGGCGCGGCAGCGAGATCGGAATCTCGTTGCGGATGCAGCCGGGATCGCTGCCGAAGATGATGATGCGGTCGGAAACCTCCACCGCTTCCTCGATGTTGTGCGAGACGATGATCATGCCCTTGGTCGGTATGCGCTTGGCGAGCCACAGATCCATCATGTCGCCGCGCAGCGTCTCGGCGGTCAGCACGTCGAGCGCGGAAAAGGGCTCGTCCAGCAGCAGCACGTCGGGATTGACCACCAGCGCGCGGGCGAATCCCACGCGCTGGCGCATGCCGCCCGAGAGCTCCTTGGGATATGCCGATTCGAAACCGTCGAGACCGATCAGGTCGATCGCGGCGACGGCGCGCTTCTGGCGCTCATCGCGCGCGATGCCCTGGGCTTCGAGTCCCAGCTCGACGTTGCCCAGCACGGTGAGCCAGGGAAAGAGCGCGAAGGTCTGGAACACCATGGCGATGCCCTGAGCCGGGCTGTCGACGCGATTGCCGCGATAGGTGGCATAGCCCTCGCTCGCTTGCGTCAACCCCGCCAGCACGCGCAGGAACGTCGACTTGCCCGAGCCCGACTTGCCCAATATCGCGACGATCTCGCCTTCCTTGAGCGCGAAATCGATGTGGTCGAGCACCAGCCGGCCGGCCGATTCGCCGGTCGCGTAGGTCTTGCACACCGCATGGGAGGCGATGAGCGCGGTGGCGCTCCCGGCGTTGTTGGCCGGCGGCGGCGCTCCGGGGCTGAGGCTGGTGTCGGTGGTCATGGCGACGATCCTACATCAATCGAGCCGCAAACGCTCTTCGGCGAGCGTGTAGAGCCGGCGCCACAACAGCCGGTTGAACAGCAGGACGTAAAGGCTCAACACCGTAATCCCCAGCGCGATGCGGGGGAAGTCGCCCGCCTCGGTCTCCTGCGCGATATAGGCGCCGATGCCGGTGGCGGTGAGCGTGGTCGAGCCCCATTTCACCACCTCGGCGACGATGCTGGCGTTCCACGAGCCGCCCGAGGCGGTCACCGCGCCGGTGACGAAGGCCGGGAAAATGCCGGGCAGCACCAACCGGCGCCACCACAGCCAGCCCCGGACGCCGAAATTCCCGGCCACCAGCTGGTAATCGGTCGGCAGCGACAGCGTGCCGGCGATGACGTTGAACAGGATGTACCACTGCGTTCCCAGGATCATGAGCGGCGACAGCCAGATCTCGGTGTTGAGGCTGTAATGAACGATCAGGACGACGGCGATCGGGAAGAATAGATTCGCCGGAAACGCCGCCAGGAATTGAATGACCGGCTGGACGCGGCGCGCCATGCGCGGGCGCAGCCCGATCCAGACCCCGACCGGGACCCAGATCAGCGCGGCCACCGCGATCAGAACGACCACGCGCGCGAGCGTCGCCGCGCCCAGAAGCGCGACGTGCCCCACCTCGGTCCAGCCGACCTCGGCGTGAATGAAGGCCAGAATCTTGACCAGCGCCGCCGCGGCGCCGGCCACCAGCAGCGTGCTCCACGCCAAATCGGTCGCTCGCGCGGCGCGTTTGCCGCCGCGCGGAATCGCCGGCAGATCGGGCACGCGCTGGATGACGCGGCTCGACAACCGGCCCGACAGATCGACCAGCCAGGTGAAGAAATGGAACAGACGCGCCCGTTGCACCATCACCAGGAACCAGGGCGACTCGATCTCGTCGCCGCCGATCTCCTCGTATTTGAAGCGCTGCACCCAGGCCAATAACGGGCGGAACAGCAGCTGGTCGTAAATCAGGATCAGCACCAGCATGGCGAGAATGGCGTAGCCCACCGCGTGCAGATCGCGGTGGTCGATCGCCACCGAGATATAGGAGCCGATTCCCGGCAGCAGCACGTTGTTGCCGTTGACCGTGATCGCCTCCGAGGCGACCACGAAGAACCAGCCGCCCGAGACCGACATCATCATGTTCCAGACCAGCTGGGGGAGCGCGAAGGGCATTTCGAGCTGCCAGAAGCCGTGCCAGGGCGACAGGTGGTACATGCGCGCGGCCTCGCGCAGATCGCCCGGCACGCCCAGGAAGGACTGGTAGAGGCTGAAGGTCATGTTCCAGGCCTGGCTGGTGAAGATGGCGAAGATCGCGGCGCATTCGTAGCCCAAGAGCCGGCCGGGAAAGAGCGCGATGAATCCCGTCACGGTGATCGACAGGAACCCGAGGATCGGCACCGATTGGAGAATGTCGAGGATGGGGATCAGCAGCTTCTCGGCGCGCTTGCTCTTGGCCGCCACCGCCGCGTAGCCGATGCTGAAGACCAGCGAGGCCACCAGCGCGATCGCCATGCGCATGACGGTCCTGAGCGCGTATTCGGGCAGATGCCAGGGGTCGAGCGAGATGGCTATCGTCTCGCCCGCATGGAAGGGCTGGCTCATCTGCTGGCTCGACCAGGCGAACAGCATGATGACGCCGATCACCAGCGGCAGCGCCACGCCGTCCCAGAAGCTCGGGCGGAAGCGCGACGGCCAAGCGACGATCGGGAGACCCCATCGCTGATTCATCGTCCCCGACCCCTATGCTCCAAGCCGCCTGCGCCCGCCCTGATGTAGCCCAAATCCCTTGGGAAGCGGAAGCGCCGAAGCGGCGCCCCTCGCTTTTGCGACGGAAAAATGACATTTGCGGGTAGGCCCCCGATTGCCTAGGACATGGATTGGAGGCGGGTCCTGGGGCCCGGCATCGGGGGACCCGGTTGAGCAACAAAACGGACAGGCTGGACAAGGCGGATTGGAAGAACCGGTCGGTGCCGGAGCGCTTCCTGTTCGCGCTCCACGGCATCGGATCCGCCTGGTTGCGCGAGGGCAGCTTCCGCCTCGAAATCCTGTGCGCGGCATCGGCCTTGGTCTTGCTCGCCTGGCTGCGCCCGCCTTTGCTGTGGTGGGCGGTGGCCGTGCTGATGATCGCCCTGGTGCTCGCGGCCGAGCTCATCAATTCGGCGATCGAGGCGCTGGCCGATCACATCCATCCCGACCTCCACGCCGAAATCCGCGCCGTCAAGGACATGGCGGCGGGCGGCATCCTGGTCTTGAACGGCGCGGCGCTCGTCATTCTGGCGCTGCTGCTGGCGGCGACGCTGCTCTAGGCGCCGGAGCGCCCCAAGCCCAATGGGGGTTGATCGCCGGGCATTCCTGCCGCAAAATCGTCACCAAAGCTTAAGACACGCGCGCGGGGAGTATCGGGAATGGCCAAGCAACGCATCCGCTATGTCGATCCGGCCTCGCTCGAGGACGAGCGCATGCTCGCCGAACTCGAGCGCTGCCGGCGCGAGGGCACGCCCCGCCCCGAAAGCCAGGCGGTCCGCGCCCATGTGCCCGCCGCCTTCTGGTCCTTCGCCGACACCTGGGACGGCGTTTTCCGCAACGGCGTCACCGATCACAGCATCAAGGAGCTGTGCCGCGTCTATGTCTCGCGCTCGGTCAAATGCGAGTATTGCGGCAATCAACGCTCGGTCAAATCGCGGAAATCCGGGCTGGTCGAGGAGGATTACCGCGACCTGCTGAATTTCGAGCAATCGACGCGTTACGACGACCGGCAGAAGGCGGCGCTCGCCTATGCCGAGGCCATCACCTGGGACCTGCCGGCCGGCGACGCGCTGTGGGATCGCCTCTACAGGCATTTCACCGAGCCGCAGCTGGTCGAGCTCGGCTATTTCATCGCCATCACCATGGGCCAGCAGCGCTGGTTGCGCACGCTCAACATCGAGCATCACCAGGTGCTGGCCGGCACCTCGGCCTCGATGGCGCCGGGTTTCGAGAGCGAAGCCGCCTTGCGGGAAAGCAAGGCGCGGGCGGACTACTGGGCCAAGCAAAAATCCGGGCCGGACAAGGCCGCGCCGGCGGCCGAATGAACCTGGCGGCGAAATCCCCCACCGCGCCCGACGCCGCCGCGGCCAAGGGCGGCCAGATCGCGGTGCGGCGGCTCAAGAAAAGCTACGGCGACCATGTCGTGTTCGACGGCGTCAATCTCGACGTCGGCGAGCGTGAGATCGTGGCGCTGGTCGGGCCTTCGGGCTGCGGCAAGACCACGCTCTTGCGCTGTATCGACGGGCTCATCCAAGCCGAGGGCGAGGTGCTGGTCGACGGCGAGCGCGTGACCGAGCCCAAGCCCGGCGTCGCCATGGTGTTCCAGCATTTCGGGCTTTTCCCGTGGAAGACGGTTTACGACAACGTCGCCTACGGGCTGCGCATGGCCGGTTTGGACCAGGCCGAGATCGCGCGGCGCGTGCCGCGTTTCATCCATCTCGTCAGCCTGACCGGCTTCGAGCAGGCCTATCCCTATCAGCTGTCGGGCGGCATGCAGCAGCGTTGCGGCCTGGCGCGCGCGCTCGCGATCGAGCCGCGCGTGTTGCTGATGGACGAGCCCTTCGCCGCGGTCGACGCCCAGACGCGCGAGATCCTCCAGTTCGAACTGCTGCGCATCTGGGAGCGCCAGCCCACCACCATGCTGTTCGTGACGCATTCGATCGAGGAAGCGGTGCTGATGGGCGACCGCGTCGTGGTGTTGAAAGGGCGGCCATCGCGCATCCACGAGGAAATCGCCGTCGACTTGCCCCGTCCGCGCGGCCGTGACACGCTGGTGCTGCCGCGCTTCGCCGCGCTGCGCGAGCGGGTCTGGAGCACGCTGATGACCGAGGCGAAGAAGGCCGAATTCCAGCTCGGGACCTGAAGCAACCCGGAAAAGAAAAAACCGGCGAAACGATTCCAAGGGGAGGGAGTGACCGATGTTCCGCAAGATTGTTTTGATGGCGTTCCTGACGGCGGTTGCGCTGGCCGGGCCCGCGCGGGCGCAGTCGCCCAAGATCGTGATCGGCATACCGGGCATCCCGCCGATCTTCGTCTCGACCATCGCCTACGTTGCGCAAGAACAGGGCTACTTCAAGAAATACGGCGCCGACGTTGAGCTGCGCCAATTCGACAACGGCACCGCCGCCTCGCGCGCCGTGCTGGCGGGCGACATCGACGCCTCTTATTCCGGCACCGCGGTGGTGATCGGCCAGATCGCCAATGCCGGGGTGCCGCTGGTCGGCATCTACGGCATGCCGCGCCAGGACATGTCGCTGGTTTCGACCGACCCCAAGCGCGTCACCTGCGAGGCAGTATCCGGCCAGCCGGTCAGCGTCGACACGCAAGGCGGCGTGCGCTCGATCGCGCTCAAGGGATTGCTGGCGGTCGGCTGCCACATGGACATCGACAAGGTGCAGCAGGTGGCGATGGGCTCGAACACCGCCTCGGCCCTGGCCTCGGGCCAGCTCGTCTTCGGCATCGCCCATCTCGACGACATCCCCGACATCGAGCAGGTCGGCCATAAGCAGGTCTACGTGATCAAGTCGCAGATGGAGACGACGCCCGACAACCACAATCTGCTGCTAGTGGTGCGCAAGGACCGCCTCGCCGAAAAGCGCGACGGCTTCGTGCGCGCGGTCGCGGCCTTGACCATGGCGGGCCGCTTCATGATGGACCCCAAGAACAACGCGCGCGTGACGGCGATCATCGCGCCCGTGACCGGCCGCGATGCCGCCATCACCGGACCGGCGCTGTCCAAATACGTCCAGTTCGGCCTGTGGGCCACGTCGGATGACGGCATGAACAAGGCGCAGATCGAGAAATACACCGCCACCTTGGTCAAGGGCGGCAGCATCCAGGAGGGCAAGACCCCGCCCGCCTACGACCAGCTCATCGACCCCTCGGTGTGGCGCGACGCCGAGGCGCTGATCAAAAAAACGCCGTGAGCAGCATCGCCGGTCAAGAGCGAAGCCGGACGCATTTCCGCGAGCGGCTGGCGCGCCACGCGCCCTTCGTCCTGAGCCTCGCGGCCGGCTTGGCGCTCTGGGAGATCGCCGGCCGGATGACCAGCGCCGCCTTCATGGCGCCGCTGTCGGAGACGCTGCTGCGCTTCTGGCAATTGGCGCAATCGGGCGAGCTGCTGCGCGCGACCCTCTCCTCGGCTTCGCTGTTCGCCACCGGCCTGGGGTTGGCGATCGTCGCCGGCATGCCGCTCGGGCTGCTGCTGGCGCGGGTGCGGGTTCTGCGCGAGGCGCTCGATGTCTACATCATGGTGCTCTACGCCACGCCCATGGTCGCGCTCATCCCCTTCATCCTGTCGCTGATGGGTTTCGGCTTCGCGCCCAAGGTGCTGGTGGTGTTCCTGTTCGCCGTGTTTCCGATCCTCTACAACACCATCGAAGGCGCGCGCAGCATCAAGCCCGAACTGATCGAGGTGGCGCGATCCTACCGCTCGGGCGAATGGGCCCTCTGGCGCGAGGTCATGGTGCCCTACACGCTGCCCTACACCATGACCGGCATCCGCCAGGCCATCGGCCGCGCGCTGGTGGGCATGATCGCGGCCGAGTTCTGGCTTTCCGCCACCGGTCTCGGCGGCCTGATCATGAACGCGACCCAGGATTTCGACACCGGCGCAGTGTTCGCCGCCGTGCTGGTGATGGTGGCGGCCGCCCTCGTTCTCATGCGCCTCGGCATGACGCTCGAGGGGCACTTCGCGCGCTGGCGGGGCTGACGCCATGAGCCTTGCCACGGCCGCATCGCCGCTGCGTCCCGCCCGGATGATTTTCGCCGGGCCCTTGGTGCCGCGCCTGGTCGCGGGATTGGCGGTGGTGGCGCTGTGGCAGGTCGCGGTCAAGCTCTTCATGCCGGACTATGTCGCGACGCCTTTCGGCATCGCCCTGGCATTTCCGCATGTGGTTTCGAGCGCGCCCTTCCTCGCGGCGCTGGCGCAGACCATGGCCGCGGTCGCCGAAGGCGTGCTGATCGCAATCGTGCTCGGTACGGCGCTGGGCCTGGTGATCGGCCGCAGCGTGCTCGCCGAGCGCGCGCTGCTCTATTACGTCAACGCCTTCTACGCCATGCCGATCCTGGTGATGCTGCCGCTGTTCTCGCTGTGGTTCGGCTACACCTCGGCGGCGCGGCTCGCCACCATCGTGTTCTCGGCGATCTTCTCGATCATCCTGAACGTGGCCGACGGCGCGCGCTCGATGCCCAAGGAATATCTCGAGACCGCGCGCTCCTTCCGCTCCGGCCGTTTCCGCGAGCTGGTCGAAATCGTGCTGCCGGCATCGATGCCCTATTTCCTCGCGGGATTGCGGCTGGCATCCGGGCGCGCGCTGATCGGCGCGGTGGTGGCCGAGTTCTTCACCGCCATCGGCGGCTTGGGCTATTTCATCCTGTTCAACTCGCGCACCTTCCACCAGAACGAGGCCTTCGTCGCGGTGCTGTTCCTGGCGGGCTTCGGCGTCGGCGCCGACGCGCTCGTCACCTGGGGAACGCGGCATTATTTGCCCTGGTACCGCCGCGACGAAAAGGTGGAATGAGCGAGACCGGGACTCAAGACGCGCGGGTCAAATCGGCGCTGTCGCATTGGGCGCCGCGTTTCGTCGCCAACGGGATCATTCTCACTGACTTCCAGGAGGTGACGGCCTCGATCCGGGGCTGGGACGAATGGTGCGAAAAATGGTCGGCCAAGGCGGATGTCCACGAAAAGCTCGGCCGGGAAGCGTTGGCCCGAAAGCATTTCGTCTCGGCCGCCGAGCATCTGTCGCGCGCGGCCGTCACCTATCACTTCGCCAAGTTCCTGTTCGTCGACGATTTGGTCCAGATGAAGGCCGCCCACATGAAGGCGGTCGAATGCTTCAAGCTCGCCTTGCCGCATTTGTCGCCGCCGGGCGACT
>Ga0187871_10003077_pt1 | contig 13115 bp, 8 predicted proteins | sample June2016WEW_16_1_FD_132988 | JGI IMG/M metagenome (GOLD analysis project Ga0187871, IMG submission 132988) | Peatland microbial communities from SPRUCE experiment site at the Marcell Experimental Forest, Minnesota, USA - June2016WEW_16_10 | ecosystem: Environmental > Terrestrial > Soil >... | reverse complement strand
ATTTCCCGCGCAAAACCTGCGGCTGTGCGGCTGCGTTCGGCCTCGTCCCCCGTCACGTGGGCAACTTGGAAGCCTCGTTCCTTAAGATTCTGAACGAACCCTTCGGGGCTGTGACTGAGAAAATAGGCAAGTCGGATGTCAGCGGCGGCGGCGCTCAGCGGTCTTCGCGCCGGCACGAAACCATCTTTCTTCCTACTGGCCGCTTTCTTTTCTTCAATCTCCGGCTCAACAAACTGGCGCTCCGCCCTCTCCTTTTCGATAGCGGCCTTTGTCAGCGCATCATCCCACGCCATAGCGTCGCGGGACGGATCGCGCTGCGCATACTGGCGCTCGGCATCGACGGCTTTGAGTTTCTCGATTTCCACTTCGATGCCGGGCGTAACGCGCTCCTGCCAATGCGTCCCGTAATGATTGGGATATTTCTTCCACTGTTCGAAGAAAGCGGCTGCAATGGTTTTGTCGGTCTCTTCGATCTGGCGTTTATACTCGTCGTGGTTAGCTGCGGTGATCAGCCGGTCGATATCGGGAAGTTCGAGGCTTCTGGCCTGTATGTCCTGCGTGGCTGCGAACTGTTCGCTGAACCAGTCGACATAGTCCGAGGGCATGTTCCACGCGGCCATATGTACCTGGACAGCGAGATGCGGATTACGGATCGCCTGTTGCAGCAAGGCCGTGGTTATCACTTCATCCAGCCTGGCCACTTCCCCGTCATGTTCCCACTGCCGCTGCGCAACCGGGACATACGCCAAAGCAGGCGCTTTTTCGGTGTCCAGCTTAAGACGGTCGATTGCGGCGAGGTCTGATTTGTGGGCATGGTCCTGGCGCTCGATAATCAGTCTGTCGATGTCCGGCAATTCAAGGTTCAGGACTTGCACTTCCTGCTCTGCGGCAATTCTGTCCGTGAGATCGACGGCAAACGCTGCGGGCATTTTCCATGCAAGGACCTGCACGTCCGCCGTGAGGTGCGGATTTCGGATCGCCTGGTGCAGCAAAGCGGCATAGATGACGTGGTCTCTCTCTTCCGGACTGACGGCGACTATGCGTTCTGTCTCGATCTGCTTTTGAACATCTGCCAATTCTTCCTTTAGCCGGTGAACAGCGTCATGTTCATAACCGGGAACCAAGGCGCGGGCGTTTTCGACGGTCGGCAGTTCCTCACGGATCAGGTCGGATAGATGCTCGCGGAGTTTCGCCGCTGTCACGTCAAGAATTCGCTTTCCGAGGGCGTGTATTCCGCCCGCCTCGTCGATCACCACGAAGCTGCCGCGCCGGTCACCCTGCGCGAGGATCAAGCCTTCCTGGTCAAGCGCAGCCTGAAAGCTCACACCACAATCTGAACGGTCGTAGCAGTCGCGTATGGTGTTCCGGACCTCATCAGCATCAAGACCCAAACGTCGGGCCTGTTCGTCTTCCGCGCGGGTCGGGGCAAATTTGATCGGGCCTTCCCGCTCGCTGGTAACTTGGGTAAGTTCGAATTTGATTTCCAATTCGCGCGAGACTTCTTTTAGGCGCTCCTTGAAAAACGGCATCTGTTTTGCCGTCATCGTTTCTTCGTCGATCCGGCTCCATGCCAGGTGCATGTGTTCATGGCCGGTTGCTTCTTCGGTATGAAACGCAATGGCGCGGGGCTGGCCGCGTAAACCTAGTTTCGATTCAATCCGGTTGGCGACCCGCTCCCACTCGTCGCGGGTCAGATTCTCGCCGGTAGGATTGCGTACCTAACCGTGCCTGTTTCCGCGGCGCTAAAGCATCTCGCCGAAAGGACGGCGGGCAGTAGGAAAGAAAGATCGTGGCTGAAAACACGGAGGCGGCAACTGCTTTTCGCATTTCGTGTGCGGAAGAATTTGCCGCCAAGTGTGCCCGAAACGTGAATGAGACAAGCGCATTTCTTCCAGCCGCGCCGCCCCTCTTCGAACTCACCGGAACGGGTATCTTCCGGACGCCTGCCTTCGCATTCCTTGCGGTGTCGACGGTAGATTTTAAGCGCCATATTCGGCCTGCAACGATCTTAGCACGTTGCACGCCATTGCACGCTGAAGAGGTAATTTTCCTGTAAGTGGTTGATTATAGGCTGGCGGTGAGGGTGGGATTCGAACCCACGGAACCCGCAAAGGTTCAACGGTTTTCGAGACCGCCCGATTCAACCGCTCTCGCACCTCACCGTTCCCTCCAATCTACCCGATTTGCCATCCCTAATGCAATCCGCTCCGGTGGCCGTGTGATACGCTAATTCAGCACCACCCCATAGAGGAGCACTCCCGATGATCATCGGCGTTCCGAAAGAAGTCAAAGATCATGAAACCCGCGTGGGCCTTGTGCCCAGCGGCGTCACGGCCCTGCGCGAGGCGGGCCACCAGGTGTTGGTTCAGTCCACCGCGGGCGCCGGCAGCGCGCTCACCGACGGCGAGTACATAGAAGCGGGCGCCGACATTTTGCCTAGCGCCGCGGAAGTCTGGCAGCGCGCCGACCTGGTCGTCAAGGTTAAAGAGCCGCAGCCGGCCGAGTACGGCTTTATGCGCCCCGGCCTGATCCTGTTCACGTATCTGCACCTGGCGCCGCTGCCCGAATTGACCAACCGCATGCTGGAAGCCAAGGTCAATGGCGTGGCGTATGAGACGATCCACGACCCCGATGGCTCGCTGCCGCTGCTCACGCCCATGAGCGAGGTCGCGGGCCGCATGGCCGTACAGGTGGGCGCGCAATATCTGGAAGCGCCCAATGGCGGGCGGGGCGTGCTGCTGGGCGGCGTCCCCGGCGTCGCGCCGGCCAACTGCGTGATCATCGGCGGTGGCGTAGTAGGCACCAACGCGGCCAAAATCGCGCTGGGAATGGGCGCGCACGTAATCATGATCGACCGCAATCTGAACCGGCTGCGGCAACTGGACGACATTTTCGGCGGCCAGATCGTCACGCTGGCCTCGAACCTGTATACCATCCGTGAGACGCTGAAGAGCGCGGACCTGGTGGTGGGAGCCGTACTGATTCCGGGCGCGTCTGCGCCCAAAGTCGTGCGGCGCGAGATGATCGCCAACATGAAGCGCGGCGCGGTGGTGGTGGATGTGGCGATCGACCAGGGCGGCTGCTTCGAAACTTCGCATGCCACCACGCATACCGAGCCCATCTATTTTGTCGAAGGAGTGCTGCACTACTGCGTCTCCAACATGCCGGCCGCCGTACCGCATACTTCCACCTTCGCGTTGACCAACGCCACGTTCCCCTATCTCCTGGAACTGGCGAATAAGGGACTGGCGCGGGCCTGCACCGAGCACCGCGGATTACGGGAAGGCGTGAACACTTACAACGGCTTTGTGACGCACGCCGCGGTAGCCGAGTCGCAGGGCCGCGAGTACCGCGAACTGGCGGGTGTAGTATAGAAAATAAGCCATGCCAGCCAGCGCGCAGCAAACCGAAATTCCCCCACAGCCTCTCACCGCGTTGACGGAAGAAGAGAAGCTATTTCAAACTACCGTGCGCCAGTTCGCGCGCGAGCAAATCGGCCCATACGTCCGGGAGATGGACGAGGCGGGCGTCTTCCGTAAAGACATCATCCGCCAGTTTTTCGAATTGGGATTGATGGGCATCGAGATCCCCGAAGAATACGGCGGCAGCGGCGGCAGTTTCTTCCAATGTATTCTCGCGGTGGAGGAGTTGTCCGCGGTGGACCCCTCGGCCGGCGTGATCGCCGACGTGCAGAATACCATCGTGAACAACGCGATTCTGCGCTGGGCCAATGCCGCGCAGAAGAAGAAGTATCTGCCGCGCCTGGCTACCGACACGGTGGCTTCGTACGCGCTGTCCGAAGCCGGGTCTGGGTCGGATGCCTTTGCTCTGGCCACGCGCGCGGTGGACGCCGGCGACCACTTCCTGTTGACCGGGCGCAAGCTCTGGATCACCAATGCCGCCGAGTCGGGCCTCTTCCTGCTCTTCGCCAACGCCGATCCGGATGCCGGATACCGCGGCATCACGGCGTTTCTGATCGAGCGCGAGTTTCCGGGATTCCAGGTCGGCAAGAAGGAAGACAAGCTGGGCATTCGCGCTTCCTCGACCTGCGAACTGATTCTGGACAACTGCCGGGTGCCGAAGGAGAACGTGATCGGGGCGGTGGGTAAGGGCTACAAGATCGCCATCGAGACGCTGAACGAAGGACGGATTGCCATCGGCTCACAGATGATCGGACTGGCCCGCGGCGCGCTGGATCACGCCGTCGCATATGCCAGGGAGCGGAAGCAGTTCGGCAAATCCATCGGCGAATTCCAGGGCGTGCAATTTCAGCTTGCGGTGATGGCCACGGAAGTGGAGGCGGCCCGATTGCTGGTGTATAACGCCGCACGTTTGCGCGATGCCGGATTGCCGTTCCAGACCGAGGCTGCCATGGCCAAGTACTTTAGCTCCGAGATCGCGGAGAAGGTGGCTTCGAAAGCCATCGAAGTGCATGGCGGCGTGGGCATCACCAAGGATTATCCGGTGGAGAAACTCTATCGGGACGCCAAGATCGGCCGGATTTACGAGGGCACCAGCAACATCCAGTTGCTGACCATCGCCAAGAAGTTGCTGGGCCGGTAGCGAAACCCGCAGGCCGCGGCGAACGTCTTTTTCGAGAGGGGAAACATGCATCGACTTGCCCAGACAGCCCTGTTGGCCGCTCTATGTGTGCCTGTTTGGGGAGATGACGGCAACAAGGCCGCCACCGCGACGGCCGCCGCTGCAACTACGGCCGCACCGGCCGCTACTACGGCTGCGCCCGATGTCAACGCCGACGAGATCATTCGCAAGTTCGCCGCCAAGGAGAAGGAGTTCGCCGCGGCGCGCCAGAACTATACTTACCGCCAGACCGTCAAGGTCCAGGCACTGGATGACTCGGGCGCTCCCGTGGGCAAGTATGAGTTGGTTTCCGATATCATCTTTTCGCCGGACGGGAAGCGCACCGAACACGTAGTGTACGCGCCGGTGTCCACGCTTTCGGATTATCTGCTGCTGACTCCCGAAGACGAGCAGGATCTGCGCAATGTACAGCCCTTCGTTTTAACCAGCGATCAGATTCCGGAGTATGACATCCGCTATTTGGGCAAACAGAACGCGGACGAGATCGCCTGCTACGTGTTCGCAGTAAAGCCCAAGAAGCTTACGCAAGGGAAGCGGTTTTTCGAAGGGCAGATCTGGGTGGATGACCGTGACTTTCAGATCGTGAAGACCTATGGTAAAGCCGTCGGCTACCTGAAAAGGGGCGACGATCAGCAGTTTCCAAAATTTGAAACGCTGCGCGAACAAATCGACGGGAAGTACTGGTTCCCCACCTATACGCACGCCGACGATACCCTGCACTTCAAGAACGATCACGACCAGAAAATCCGCATGCTGGTGACTTACAAAGACTACAAGAAGTTCGTAGGCAAGTCGACGATCGAATTCGGAGACGTGGTGGATCAGCCTAAGCCCGAGCCGAAGAAGCCGTAACTACGCGGCTTCCATATTGACCATCTGAATCAGGGCCCGGATATACCCGTACGCGAATGCGAAGGCCTGCTTGCCGGCGGCGTCGCCTTCGATGACGGGTACGTGGTCGGGCATCAGCATGCCGTCGTAACCCACTTCCCTATAAACGCGCATGGCGCGGATCATATTCACGTCGCCATCGTCCGGAAACGTTTCCTGGAAGTTCAGGAAGCCGCCCCTGATGTTGCGGAAGTGTACGTTGAAGATCTTGCCGCGCGTCCCGAAATAGCGGATTACGTCGAAGATTTCGTCGGCCGGCTTGGCGAGCATCTCCGAGACCGTGCCCTGGCAGAAGTTCAGGCCGTGGTAATGGCTGGGCGAGATTTCGATAAAGCGCTTCAGCCCCGCGACGCTGCCGAGCACGCGATCCACGCCGCGAAAGCCTTTGCCGGGCGGCATGCCGGGATCGTGCGGATGGCATGCCATTCTGATTTTGTATTCTTCCGCTACCGGCATCGCCCGCTTCAGGAAATAGGAGATGCGCTCCCACATGGCATCTTCATTGACCGGCCCTGCCTCGGTCAGCGGCGGGACTTGCGCCGCCTTCTCGTAGTCGAACGTGCTGTAGCGCGCCCCTCCGCGGCCGCGCGAAGGCGCCGATCGCACCACGCCCAGAATGGTCAGATTGTATTTGAGGGCGGGGATGCCGGCGCGCGCGGCATTGCGAATCATCTGGCAGATGGTGTCGATTTCCCGGTCGCGCGCCGGGCTTCTGCCCAACATGATGTTAGAATTCTCGGATTTATCGATGGAACTGGAACTCAACGGAAGCGGGATCATCTCCAGGCGAATGCCGAAAGACTCGACCCGCTCGCGGAGGCGGGTTAGCCCTTCCACGGACCAGTTCGCGTCCATGCGGGCCGACGGCAGCGTGCTGCAAATATGATCGACCCCGAGAGCGGCCAGTACGCGCAGCGCCGGGTCGGATGAATCGTTCTGCGTGCCCAACTTCAAGGCGGCTTTGCGCGGCTTGGCCGGCGGCGTCTGGGCCGGCGCACCCGCGGCTGCCAGGGCCAGGGCGGCGGTTTCCACGAAAGTGCGGCGGCGCATCGACTCCCCTCTTCAACGAATCGGCGAAAAATCGAGCGGGCGAAGGATGGAGTTGCCGATGTTGGAGACGATCTCGGCGTCCGCATAACCTGGTTGCGCGCGCAGTTTTTGCCATTCGGCGTCCGCGCCGAAAGCGCCCCAGAGTTTGTCGCGGGCGGCCAGACTCTCGAAAGAAAGCATGTAAGTCAGGTTAGGAAGATTGCGGCCCACCAGGGTCTCGCCGAAGAAGACGGGGGCCATGCCCAGCCGCTTGAATATTCCGGCTTCGCCTTCGTTAAACATGCGGATCTTGCGCTGCGCGGCCAGGGCGTTATTGGATTCGTAAGTGCGTAGTTCGAAGATGCGGGCGGGACGGTCGCCCGCCGGCGGCACGGCGATCGACGGCATGCAGTCGAAGGCCCGCAGTACGGAGTTCTCCATGCGGATGTAGCTCAGTTCCGTCATGGAATTGTACTCCTCGAAGCCGTGCTGGAATTCTTTGTCGGAGGCCAGCCGTTCCATACTGGCGCCGAAAGCCGCGGCCGACGGGTAGCTCGCCAGTGACAGGATAAACGGACTGCCCTCGGCGATCACGGCGCCAAAAAATCCCAGCGGCCCAATCCCCAGGCGTGCGGCGGCGGGAACAAAGTACTTGCTCAGAAACTCGGAGGTGCGCTCGGTCTGATGGCCGGTACGCATGTGGTAATAGCGCAGCTCGAGAAAGGCATTCTGTTGGGCGGCGGAGGCTGGCGTTGCGGCCAGGCCGGCCGAAGCCGCGGCTCCCATGAATTGACGGCGTTGCATCACGCCATACTTATAACAGATTGCATGCCGGCGGGAAGTGAGCGCGCCGCTTTGGGCTGCCCTATAATGCCGGGTGTTACACTCCGGGCATGGCTCAGTACCGCATTGACCGCGGCGCTCCGAAGCATGGAGGCCGCGGCGCGCGCATTACTCTGATCGTCCTCGCTATCGTGATTTTGCTGGGGGCGCGCTCACTGGCTTCCTTCTCCATTGAGTTTCAATGGTGGAAAGAGTTAGGCCAGCTCGACACCTGGTTCGCCATGCTGGCCTATGGCTTCGCGCCGATGCTGGCGGCCACGCTGATCGCCTTCGGCGTGCTGTGGGTGGCGCATGCGCGCGCGCTGAAGTTCGCCGGTACGCGGCTCTCCGAGCATCCTCTTTATGCCTGGCTTTCGAGCGTGGGTCTCCTGTTTCTCGGATATCTCATTGCGGCCGGATCGATCGAGACCTGGACGGTCGTGCGCTATCTTGGCGCGCGCGGAGTGCCCGCGGAGGCCAATGCATGGCGCGATTCCGTTTTTGGCCTGCCGCTTAAGTTCTATCTGTTCGATTTGCCTTTTTACTCCGACCTCCGCGGCTATCTGCTGGCGCTCATTATCGTCAGCGTGCTGGTTTACTGGGTTGCGGCGCGCGGCTGGCAACTGCGCTACAAGTTGCCGCAGATGGGCGATCTGCGCCAACTCGACCCTTCCGTCTTTCGCCTGGAAGGCGGGCTCGAAAGCCGCTTCCTGCGCGGCGCGCTGGTGATCTTCCTGATGGCGCTGGCGCTGCGTTTCTTTCTGGCGCGCTATGAAATGGTCTATGACGACCACGGGTTCATGGTGGGCATCGACTATGTGGACCTGCACTTCGCCCTGCCGCTGCAGTGGCTGGCGATCGTGGCGTGCCTGGCGGCGGCCGCGCTGGTATGGATGCGGCGCTGGGTCCTGGCCGCCAGCATGGCGATCTCACTGGTAGTGTTGTTCGTGGTGCCGCGGCTGGTGGACTCGCTCTATGTGCGGCCGAACGAGATCTCCATCCAGCGGCCCTTTATCGGCACGCATATTCACGCCACGCGCGCGGCCTACGGCCTGGAGCAGCACATGACCGAAAGCGAGTTCAAGGTGCATCCGGACGCCGCCATCGATCCGGAGGCGCACAAGGGTACGCTCGACAACGTGCGTTTGTGGGACGTGGACGCGTTCCATAACACCATTACGCAGATCCAGGCGCTGCGTCCCTATTACGTTTTCTCCGATACGGATGTGGACCGCTACACCATCGACGGCGCATACCGCGAGGTGTTGCTCACCCCGCGCGAGTTGGATATCAATCAGTTGCCGGGCGCCAGCAAGAGTTGGATCAACCCGCACTTCGTCTATACCCACGGCTATGGAGTGGTAATGGCGCCGGTCAGCAAACTCACCGCGGACGGACTGCCGCAATTGCTGATCGAGAATGCGCCGCCCGAGATCAAGACTCCCAGCCTGAAGCTCACACGCCCGGAAATCTATTACGGCGAGGTGGTGCAGGAACCGGTTTTTGTGCGCACCGCGCAGGCCGAGTTCAATTATCCTTCGGGCGAGGACAACGTGTTTTCGCATTACGACGGGATCGGCGGCATCCCCATTTCTTCCGGGGCGATGCGGGTGGCGGCGGCGGTGCACCAGGGAGACATGAACATCCTGCTCAGCAATCCGATCGCGGGCGAAAGCCGTATGATGATCCGCCGGAACATCAAGGAGCGGCTGGAAACTCTCGCCGGATTCATTGCGTGGGACCACGATCCGTACCTGGTGATCACCGATGAAGGGCGCCTGGTGTGGATGGACGACGGCTACACCTACTCCAACTCGCATCCTTATTCCCGCACCGTGGACGTAGCGGATTTGGGCGAGGTCAACTATCTGCGCAACGCCGTGAAGGCCACCATCGATGCATACGACGGCACTACGCGCTTATATATTTTCGCCCCGGACGATCCCATCGTGCGCGCCTATCAGCGCTTGTTCCCGGCGCTCTTCCACCCCGCCTCGGAGATGCCGGCGGACCTGCGCAGGCACGCGCGGTATCCGGAGACGCTCTTCCGCGTGCAGGCGGAGATCTACCGGACCTATCACATGCTCGATCCGCAGGCGTTCTATAACAAGGAAGACATGTGGGATCTGGCGAAGTACACGGCGGCGCAGGAAGGCCAGCCCCAGACCGTGTCGCCGACTTACGTGGTGGCCAGCCTGCCGGAGCAGAACCAGGCGGAGTTCATGTTGTTGCTGCCGTTCACGCCGCGCAATAAGGACAACCTGATCGGGCTCATGCTGGCGCGCTGCGATGGCGGGCACCTGGGTGAGATCGTAGTGCTGCAGTTGTCGAAACAGGAATTGATCTTCGGGCCCGCGCAGATCGCGGCGCGCATCAATCAGGAGCAGACGATTTCGAAGGACCTGACGTTGTGGAACCAGCAGGGGTCGCACGTGCTGCGGTCGCAAACCCTGGTGCTGCCGGTGGACAGTACGTTCCTGTATGTGGACTCCATTTACATCCAATCGAGCGCCACCAGCATGCCGCAATTAAAAAAGATCGTGCTGGCGGTAGGCAACCGGTTGATCTATACCGACACCTTCGAACAAGCCCTCGCGCAGCTTTCCCCGGGCGCGCAGACGCTGGTGCAGCAGGCGGAAGCTACCGCGCCGAAAGTGGGATCGCCCGCCGCGGCGGCGAGTGCCAATACCGCCAGCACCGCCGACCAGCGGTTGCAGCGGGTGCGGGAGCATCTGCGGCGGTACCGCGAGTTGGCGGCGCAGGGGAAGTTTACGGATGCCGGGAAGGAACTCGAGGCGATCGAGGCCGAGGTAAAGTAGGGCTCGCGCGGAACGGCGAACTGTGTGGAAATTGGTGGCGGCGGAGCGACTCGAACGCTCGACCTACGGATTATGAGACCGTCGCTCTAACCGACTGAGCTACGCCGCCATTGTTGACAATCGGAGGATTACTTTGGCGTCCGCTTGCAAGAAACCAGTCACCAGTATACCGCTTCCAGCGTGCATCCAATGCCGTGCCCAGAGCTGGAATCCCCCTCACCGATTCTCGCTACTCTCTTGGGTCTCGGGCGGGTGTATTCCAATTTCCCAGTGAGCCTGACAGAGCTTCGCTCGCGACCTTATCCTTACCGCCGGCGCTGATATCGTCGGGAGAGATAATCCCGGCGAGCGGTGACATGCAGGGCTTGCTGCGCGATCCACCGTGCGTTCGCGTGATGAGCCAGACCGTCCGGCCGACCGGCGTATACTGGGTTGAATGCCTTTGAATCGACGTGATTTCCTGTTTGGAACGCTGGCTGCGCCCCTACTGGCCGCAACGAAGAAGCATCCGGTTGCGGAGCATCCGAACATTGTACTGATTGTGGCAGAGGAACTCGGCGCTTACATGACCGGATGCTATGGGAACACCGAGGTGCGCACACCGAATATCGACCGGGTGGCCCAAACCGGTGTACGGTTTCACAATAGCTTTTCCTGCGCGCCGGTTGCCGCGGACCAAGCCGCTTTCTCAGCCGCGGGCTACAACTGCGCGCGCAGCGACTCCGCGGCGAAGGCCGGCGAATTCCTGGAGGCGCAGGCTGCCGCCAAGCCGTTTTTTCTGGTGCACGCATGGCCCAGTCCGAATGCCGTGGCGGGCACGCAAAAAAACCTGGATTTGTACGCGGCGACGGGATTCGAAACGATCGGCTGGGACGCCGCCGCGCCTAATGCCACACATCCGGAAATGTTGCGGGATGTGCCGGGAAACCTGCGCAAATATGCGGCCGCGTTGACCACCCTGGACGAACAGATTCCCGCGCTGCAAGCCACCCTGCAGAAGCGCGGGGTTTGGGACAACACGCTGGTCGTATTCACCAGCAATGGCGGATATCTGCTCGGCAGGCACGGGTTGTGGGGCGACGCCACGGCCTCGGCCCCGGTGAATATGTACGAAGAAGTGGTGCGCACGCCGCTGCTCTGGTCGTGGCCCAGCCGTTTTCCTCCGCAGACCGTGCGCAACGAGGTCGTGAACTCTTACGATTTGATGCCTGCTTTATGCGAGTTGGCCGGCGTGGCGCCTCCGGCCGGCAGTCATGTGCCCAGCTATCTGACGTTCGTCTACGGGCGGCGGCTGGGAAAAAAGCAATCGTGGCCGGATATAGCCGTTGGCCGGATCCGCGATGCGCAGATGGCGCGCGACGACCGCTACAAGCTGATCCTGCGCGACCAGGGCAAAGGGGCCAACGAATTGTACGACGAGACCGCGGACCCGAAAGAGCAGGTCAACCAGGTGGATAATCCGCAGTTCGCGGGCATGCGCGAGCGGCTGAGCGGTCAACTGTCGGCGCGGCGATGAGCGTCCGCAGTCAGGCCCGCTGCCACACTACCGCTCCGTCCACAATCGTCGCCACCGGTCCCCCGCGGAAGGTGTGTCCGTCGAACGGCGAATTGCGGCTCTTGGAGAACGACTGGTTTACGTCGTAGGTCCACTGCAAATCGGTACTGAAAATGGTCACGTCGGCGGGAGCGCCTACGGCCAGCGTGCCGCGATCGAGGTGCAGCACACCCGCCGGGCCGGTCGTGAGCAGCGCGACCAGGCGTACCAGCGGAATCTTGCCGGTGTGCACCAGATGTTCCAGCGCCAAACCCAGCGCCGTTTCCAGTCCGATGACGCCGAACGGGCACTTCTCGAACTCCTGCATCTTTTCGCTGCCAGGGTGCGGCGCGTGATCGGTTGCGATGGCGTCCACCGCGCCGGCCACGATGCCTTCCACCACCGCGCCCGCATCGCAAGCCGTGCGCAGCGGCGGCTTCATCTTGAAATTGCTGTCGTAGGGCAGCATCTGGGCGTCGGTCAGCGCGAAGTGATGCGGGGTGGCTTCGCAGGTCACGGGCAGCTTTTGCTGCTTGGCGTAAGCTACCATGGCCATGGCGTTGTGCGTGGAGATGTGCGCCACGTGGAAGCGCGCGCCGGTAAGTTGCGCCAGCAGGATATCGCGCGCCACCATCACGTCTTCGGAACTGGCCGGAATGCCGCGTAAGCCCAACCGCACGGATTCGTAACCCTCGTGCATATCGCCGCCGGCGCTCAGGTTCAGATCTTCGCAGTGATCGATAACGGGCAGGTCGAAAGAGCGCGCGAATTCCATGGCCCGGCGCATCACGCGCGCGTTCATCACCGGACGGCCGTCGTCGGAGATGGCCACTACCCCGGCGGCCTTCATGGAGCCGATGGCCGATAACTCTTCACCCGCGCTGTTTTTGGTAATGGCCCCGATGGGGAAGACATGGGTAATGGCTAGTTTACGGGCCCGCTCGATGATATAGCTGGTGACGGTGGCATTGTCGTTCACCGGCAGCGTGTTGGGCATCGAGCAGATGGAAGTGAAACCACCGGCGGCAGCGGCGCGCGCGCCAGTCTCGATGGTTTCGGCGTGTTCGAAGCCGGGCTCCCGCAGGTGCACGTGCATATCGATGAAGCCGGGCGCCACAGTCAGCCCGGTGGCATCGAAGAGTTCCGCGCCTGCGGCTTCCAGGTCCGTGCCAACGGCGGCGATCGCGCCATCCCGAATCAGGACATCGGCCAGCATGTCGGTGGCCGAGGCAGGGTCGATCACCCGCCCGTTCTTAATGAGGAGTTGAGACATCAGCCAATCACCCGCTCCAGCACCGCCATACGCACGGCGACGCCGTTTTCGACCTGGTTGAGAATGACGGAGCGCTGCGAGTCGGCTACCTCCGAGGACAACTCGCGCCCCCGGTTGATGGGGCCAGGATGCATCACGATGACGT
>Ga0187871_10003076_pt1 | contig 13116 bp, 12 predicted proteins | sample June2016WEW_16_1_FD_132988 | JGI IMG/M metagenome (GOLD analysis project Ga0187871, IMG submission 132988) | Peatland microbial communities from SPRUCE experiment site at the Marcell Experimental Forest, Minnesota, USA - June2016WEW_16_10 | ecosystem: Environmental > Terrestrial > Soil >... | reverse complement strand
CGCCGTCTCATCCGTTGCCGTGGCTTCCGTATGGTGCATAGTCTTTTCCAGCATGGAGGCGAAGCCGAAGAATTCCCCCGGCCCCGGCTGGTCGATAATCACTTCCTGCTGATCTTCGTCGACCGTAGTCAAGCGCACCGCCCCGGACACCATCACGTAGGCGTGTTCCGCCGGGGAGCCCATCTTATAAATGCGTTGGCGCGGAGCAAAGTTCTTCAGCTCGACCTGGCCGGCAAGGACTGCCAGCTCATCCTCATCCATGGTGGCAAACAGCGGAACTTGTTTCAGCACTTTGGCGTCGCAGAGCATAACCGTCTCCTCGGAAGTTCGTCTGCCGAGTCTAAACGCAAGCGGGACGGTCTGAGGTCAAGGTCTGCGAAGAATTTTCCGTAAAAGCGCCGAAGGTCGTTCCGTCACTTCAGATAGGCGCGAACCAGGCTAATCAAGTCCTCTCCCAACTCTTCTGGAGATTCCAGCTTCTGTTCCGGGTTCATGATGTGAAGGCGGATGTGGTCCTCGAGCACCTCGGCCATGAGGCCATTCACACCGCCGCGGATGGCGGCCAGCAACATGAGAAGGTCGGCACACTCATCGCCCGAGGTCAGGGCCCTCTCCACGGCGGCAAACTGGCCGCGCAAGCGCCGGATACGGAAAAGCAGCTTCTGCTTCTCGCGGGCAATCTCGGTGTTGGTATTTTTCTCTTGCATTTCCCTCTCCCCATCCACTTTGCGGTTGCCTATACCATACCGGGGTATGTTATATATGGAAGAATCCGGAAAAGCAACTGCATTCCGGCGGTCTTTTGGATGAGCAAAACGAGCGCGCAGCAAATACGGGAGTTACGCGGGTTTTTAACAATCTATTCATGCAGGTCACGTTCAATAGGCATGCCAATCCGGGTTCAGTAGCAGGGCTTGCAAGTCTTAGGGCTCTTGAGTGCATGGCCAGACCGGAGCTTGGCGGGCGGTCGTTGGCCGCGCTCTCCGACCGTCCGCTCAAGGGATTGCATGGGGCAAGGAGGATTGATGCAGTCGGTGTGTAGACATTTTCGCCTGGGATTGATGATAGTCACAGTCCTCGCCGCGAGCGGCTTTGCCCAAACGACTCTGACCTGGCAGGAGGTCCGTACGAAGTTTGAGGCGAGCAATCCCACGCTGCGCGCCGGGCAGATCGGCATCGACGAATCCCGCGCACAAGAAATTACCGCCTTCCTCCGCCCCAATCCCAACCTGACCATCACAGCCGATCAGATCGATCCCTTCCCCGGCGGTCCACCGCACGACGCCTTCGCCTATTTTCTGCCGATCGCGAGTGGAAACTATCTGCTGGAGCGCCGGCACAAGCGCGAGTTGAGACTGGAAAGTGCCCAGAAAGCCACCACCATCGCCGTCTCCGGCCAGGCCGACCTGGAGAGAATGCTGATCTTCAATCTGCGCATGGCGTTCGTGCAAACATTACAGGAAAAAGCGGTCCTCGACCTGGCCAAAGAGAACCTGGCTTACTACGACCATCTGCTGGACATCAGTCGCGAGCGCTACCGCGTTGGCGCTATTGCGCATGTCGATCTCGACCGTCTGGAACTGCAGCGGGTGCAGTACGAGTCCGACCTGCAGACCGCGGAAGTGAATCTGCGCACCGCGAAGATTCAACTGCTGGCTTTGCTCAATGACCGAACTCCGGTAGACCAATTCGATGTCACCGGGCCGTTTGATTTTTCCGACCAGATCCCGATGCTCGATGACGTTCGCCAGATGGCGCTGGATAGCAGGCCCGACCTGCGGGCGGCGGTGCAGTCCGTCGATAAGGCCAAGACCGATCACATGCTCGCCGTGGCCAATGGATCGACCGATCCCACCTTCGGCGCCGACTTTGGCCGCAATCCGCCCATCGACGCCTATTTCGGCGTGAACGTGAGCTTCCCGTTGCGCATCTTCGATCGCAACCAGGGAGAAAAGAAACGCACCGAGCTGGACATCGGCCGCAATGAGCAGCTACTGCAAGCGTCGCGGGCCCAGGTGTTCAGCGATGTCGATTCCGCCTACGCCACCGTCAACAGCACCGTCATTCTGCTGCGGCCATACAAGGAGCGCTATCTGAAGCAGGCCACCAGCGTCCGCGACACGATTGAGTTTTCCTATCAGCACGGCGCGGCATCGCTGCTCGATTTTCTGAATGCCCAGTCCGACTACCGCGCCATTCAAGTGGCCTACCTGAACCTGCTGGGTTCGTATTTCGACGCCACCAACCAGCTCAATATGGCCGTGGGCCGCGAGGTGATGCCATGACCCGCGCGCGCTGGGCAGCACTCGCGTTGAGCCTGGCCGCGGCGCTGATCATCGCCGGATGCAACGGGGGCAAGAGCAATCCTGCCGAGGAAGCACCGCCGCCGCTGCAGCTGGAGCGCGTTGGCGAAGGCAACATCTTCAAGGCCGAGAAGGCCGAGCAATTTGCCCTGGCAACGGCGACCGAACGCGAAGCCACACCGGCGCTGAATGTCACCGGCGTGATCGCTCCCGACATCTCGCGTGCTGTGCCGGTGATCTCGATCGCGACCGGACGGGTCGTGCAAATCTCAGCCCGGCTGGGCGACATCGTGGAAAAGGGCCAACTCCTGCTCAAGGTACAGAGCGCCGACATCGCCGGCGCCTTCTCTGATTACCGCAAAGCAGTTGCGGATGAGAAACTGACCGCCGTCCAGTTGGAGCGCTCCAGGCTGCTCTATGACAGGGGCGCGATCTCGCAGAATGATCTGCAAGTGGCGCAGGACACGGAAGACAAAGCCAAGGTTGACGTGGAAACCACGGCGGACAGGCTCCGCATCTTCGGCAACCAGTCGCTCGACCATCCCTCCTCCATTGTCGACATTCGCGCTCCCATCTCCGGCATCATTACCGATCAACAGGTCACGAACGCAGCCGGCGTCGCCGGGGTCGCAACCTCCCCGAGCGGGCTCGGCGCGCCCAGTCCGTTCACCATCACCAGTCTCGACTACGTCTGGATCCTATGCGACGTTTATGAGAATGACTTGGCGGATGTCCACGTCGGCGAGACCGCAGATATTCGCCTGAACGCCTACCCGGAGCAGATTTTCACCGGGACGATCAGCAATATCGGGACCATCCTCGATCCCAACATTCGCGCCGTCAAGGTGCGCATCGAGGTGCGCAATCCCGGCGTAATGCGACCGGGCATGTTCGTCACCGCGACCTTCCATGGACGACGCAAGGTGAAGCGCGCCGTCGTTCCCGCCGACGCGGTCCTGCACTTGCACGATCGCGACTGGGTTTACATTCCGCAGGGAAACAAAGAATTTCGCCGCGTTGAAGTCGTAGGCGGCAATATGGTATCCGGCGGGATGCAGGAAATCATCTCGGGCATCGAGCCGGGTCAGCAGGTCGTGGCCAATGCTCTGGCCTTCCAAAGCTCGGTGGAACAGTAATGATCCGCAACCTGGTCGACTTCGCGCTGAACAACCGCTTTGTCGTTCTGAGCATGGCGGTGCTTCTGTTCATCTGGGGCATCATCTCGTTCCATAACCTGCCGGTTGAAGCCTATCCCGATATCGCGAACACCTGGGTGCAGATCATCACCCAATGGCCCGGGCGCGCCGCCGAAGAGGTCGAGCAACAGGTCACCATCCCCATCGAAATCCAGATGAACGGGATTCCCCATCTCACGCATCTGCGGTCCGTTTCGCTGGCCGGCCTCTCGGTCGTGAACCTCATCTTCGATGACAGTTCCAACAACGACTGGGACCGCCAGAAGACGCTGGAGCGGCTGAACCAGGTCACGCTTCCGCCCAACGTGACCCCCTCAATTGGCCCCGATTACAGTCCCGTAGGCCAGGTCTATTGGTACACACTGCGCAGCAGCAATCCCGCCTATGACGTGATGGAGCTGAAAACACTTCAGGATTGGGTCGTCGCCAAGTACATCCGCTCGGTGCCCGACGTGGTAGACGATTCCGCGTTCGGCGGAATCACCAAGGAATACCAGGTCCGGCTCGACCCCGACAAACTGGTTTCCTACGGCTTAAGTCTGGCGCAAGTTGAACAGCAATTAACCAACAGCAACCTCAACGGTGGCGGCAGCTTCATCGAAGAAGGCGCGCAGCAGATCAACGTGCGCGAAGTCGGCCTGGTCAACAACGTCAAGGACGTCGGGGAAACAGTCATCAAAACGCAGAACGGCACGCCGCTGCACATCAGGGACATCGGCGAAGTTACCATAGGACCGAAGATCCGCCTGGGCCAGATCGGTAAAGCCATTCATCGCAAAGACGGTGCGGTCGTCGACGACAACGACGTGGTCGAGGGCATCGTGTTTCTGCGCAAGGGCGCCGATACGGCCACCATGCTGAAGGGCGTGCACGCGATGGTGAAGCGGTTGAATGAGCACATTCTCCCGCCGGGAGTGAAAATCGTTCCCTACCTCGATCGCGACGACCTGGTCGATTACACCACGCACACGGTCCTGCATAACCTGGCCGAGGGCATGATCCTGGTGGTGGTCATACTGTTCGTCTTCCTGGGCAACTGGCGCGGCGCCCTCATCGTCTCTTTGACCATTCCTTTCGCACTGCTGTTCGCGTCCATCTGCCTCGATCTGCGACATATTTCGGCGAACCTGCTCTCTCTGGGAGCTCTGGATTTCGGTATGGTCGTAGACGGCGCGGTGGTGATGGTGGAGAACATTGTGCGCCATCTGAACCGTCCCGATGAGACGCCGCGACCGCTGCTGGAGCGCATTCGCGAGGCAGCGCACGAAGTGCAACGACCGGTGTTTTATGCCATTGCCATCATCATCACGGCTTACCTTCCTATCTTCACGCTGCAGCAGGTGGAGGGAAAACTATTTAAGCCCATGGCGTGGACAGTGGCCTTCGCCTTGCTTGGCGCGCTGATCTTCTCCATGCTGATCGCGCCCGCGCTGTCGAGCCTGCTGTTCCGGCGTGGCGCCCGGCAGTGGCAGAACCCGGTGATGGAATTCCTCACCACTCAGTACCGCACCAGCGTGCGCTGGGCCATCCGGTATCGCTTTGTGGTGGTCGGCGCCGCCGCGGTTGCATTCGCATTGTCGATGCTTCTGGCCGTCAGCGGATTGATTGGTTCGGAGTTTCTGCCGCACCTCGATGAAGGCGCAATCTGGGTACGTGGCACGCTGGCGCCCAGCACCGGGCCGACTGAGGGTCTGCGCGTGGTAAACGAAGCACGCGCCATCCTGGCCTCATTCCCTGAAGTGCCGGTCGTAGTTTCGCAAGTGGGACGGCCCGACGACGGTACGGATTCGACCGGCTTCTTCAATACGGAATACTTTGTCGACCTGCTTCCGAAATCAAAGTGGCGGCCGGTTTTCCACGAGAACAAAGATCGCCTGATCGCGGCCATGGATCGCGAACTGGAGAAAATTCCTGGCGTGATCTGGAACTTCTCGCAGCCGATTTCCGACAACGTGGAAGAAGCGGTGAGCGGCGTGAAAGGCGAGTTGGCGGTAAAAATCTATGGCGATGACCTGAGGACGCTGGAAGACAAGGCCGATCAGATCGTCGCCGTCATGCAGAATATTCGCGGAATTCAGGACCTCGGGGTTTTTCGCGTTGTCGGCCAGCCCAACCTCAACTTCCGGGTCGATCGCGATGCGGCTGCGCGTTACGGAATCAATGTTTCCGACGTCCAGGATGCCATCCAGACTGCCGTCGGCGGCAACGCTCTTACCCAGGTGCTCATCGGCGAACAACGCTACGATCTCACCTTGCGCTATCAACCGCAGTTTCGCGAGACCAAGGAGGCCATCGAGAACATTCGCCTGCTGGCGCCGACCGGCGAGCGCGTTTCGCTAGCGCAATTGACCAAGGTGGACACCACCGACGGCGGCTCGGAAATCTATCGCGAAGAGAACTCGCGCTATATCGCGGTGAAGTACAGTGTGCGCGGCCGCGATTTGGGCAGCACGGTTGAGGAAGCCATTCGAAAGGTCAACGCTCAAGTCAAATTGCCTATTGGCTACACGCTGGACTGGGCGGGCGAATACGAGAGCGCGAAGCGCTCGCAGCGGCGGCTGTTGATCGTCTTGCCCCTAACCATCCTGCTGATCTACGTCATCATGTACACCATGTTCAAATCCATTAAATGGTCGTTGCTGATCCTGACCAACATCGCCATGGCACCCATCGGCGGCCTGCTCGCGCTGCTGCTGACGCACACCAACTTCAGCGTATCGTCTGGTGTGGGCTTTCTGGCGCTGTTCGGAGTCTCGGTGCAGATCGGCGTGATCATGGTGGAATACATCAATCAACTGCGTGCGCGCGGTTATTCGATCGAAGATGCTGCGGTGGAGGGCGCCGTTCTGCGGCTGCGGCCCATCGTCATGACCATGCTTGTAGCGACCCTCGGATTGTTGCCCGCGGCGCTGTCGCACGGCATCGGCTCCGACTCGCAGCGTCCGTTCGCCATTGTGATTGTGGGAGGGTTGATCGCGGACCTCATCATCAGTGTTATCTTGTTGCCCACGCTGTACACGATGATGGCGCGCAGTGACGATCAGCTACCGGCAGCCGACGTTAGCGAACCTGTATAGCTACACGGGAGTTTTTCTTTAGCCGGCAAGCCGGCTGGAAAGAGAGATTGCGAGCCATGACGAAAGATGAAGTCTGCGCACGCATCAGGGAGATCGCCATCATTCCCGCGATCCGGGTCCTGTCCGGCGACGACGCGCACTTCGCCGCCGAAGCTGTAACCCACGGCGGCATCCCCATCGTAGAAATCACGATGACCGTGCCGGGAGCTATGGAGTTGATCGCGCACCTCTGCCATTCCTCGAATGGAAAGCTTAGCGCCGGAGCGGGCACCGTGCTCGATATTGAGACTGCCCGCAAGTGCCTCGACGCTGGGGCATGCTTCATTACGGCGCCATCCTTTAACCCCGCGGTGGTGGAGTTCGTTGCCAAGCAGGACATCGCGGTACTGCCGGGTGCACTGACACCAACCGAAGTGATAACCGCGTGGAGTGCGGGGGCTGACTTCGTGAAAGTCTTTCCCTGCGCGGCGGTCGGCGGCGATCGCTACATCAATGCGCTGCACACCTCACTGCCGCAGGTCCCGTTGATCGCAGCCGGAGGCATCAATCAGCAGACTGCGGCCAGCTTCATCCTGTCGGGCGCCACCGCCATCGGCATTGGGCACGAGTTGATCCCGCCCGAGGCAATCGAAAGGCGTCAATCCGCGCGCATCAAAGAACTGGCGCGCCGCTTTGCCAAGATTGTGAAAGATGCTCGCGAAGAAATCGAAATCTGGAAGCAGAGCCAGGTCGTGAAGAGCTACACTGGTACGGAAAAATGCGAGAAATAGGACCAGGCGTCGATGGTTGCCCATGGCCGCTGATCGCATGTGTCGAACGACTAAAAAAACCTTGAAGGGAGAACTACTATGGCCGAAGAAAAAGTTTGCGCCCACGAACCATGCCTCTGCAAAGTGCCGGCGGACCAAAAGTTTTGCAGCGATTTCTGCCGGGATGCGGGCGCCGACGAAGTCGAGATTGCCTGCGATTGCGATCACCCTGCATGCCGTGAACCCGCTCCGCGGAATTAGATATCTGCGGGCTCGGACGTAGCCCGGTCGCCGATCTGTAACGGCGATCGCCAGCAGATACCGCGGCAACGCGCTCGCGTGTTGGCCGAAGCAAGTTCGATGCCGGTGGGGGCGTGGGATTCTGCCGCGACAAATCGCGCCACTCGCGAAAACGATGCTTCACCACGGAAGCACGGAATACACGGAATTTTGTTTCTTATGATTTTTCCCGTGTCTTCCGTGCTTCCGTGGTAAAAAGCACTCTCGAATCACGAATGGATTTGGTCAGTGCCGGAAGTGGCGCACGCCGGTGAGGACCATCGCGAGTCCCAGCCGATTCGCCGTGTCGATGACTTCCTGATCCCGCACGGAGCCGCCAGGCTGGATGATCGCCGTCGCGCCCGCCTTGGCAATTTCCTCCACGCCATCAGGAAACGGAAAGAACGCGTCCGAGGCCGCAACCGATCCTGGAATCCCCAGCACCGATTTCATCGCGCCGATTCTGGCCGAATCCACGCGGCTCATCTGGCCCGCGCCCACGCCGGTGGTCTGGCCGTTGCGGGCGTACAAAATCGCGTTGGACTTTACATGCTTGCAGACTTTCCATGCAAACAGCAGGTCGCGCATCTCCTGATCGGTCGGTTTGCGTTGGCTGACGATCTTCGGGTCGGATTCGCTGAGCGGACGCATGTCGTTGTCCTGCAGCAGCACGCCGCCGGAAACGTTCTTCAGCACCCAGTTCTGCTCCATGGGGACGATTTCTACCAGGCGCAGATTCTTCTTAGCCGCGAAGATTTGTCGAGCGTCATCGTCGAATCCCGGCGCGGCGATCGCTTCTACGAACAGCTTGGCCATCTCCGTCGCGGTATCGCGATCAATGGTGCGGTTCACGCCAATGACTCCGCCAAACGCCGACACCGGATCGCATTCCAGCGCGCGTTTGTAGGCTTCAGCCAACGTGCCCGCGATGGCCGTGCCGCATGGGTTCGTGTGCTTGACGATCGCGCAAATCGGCTCCTCGAACTCCTGCGCCAGGTCCCACGCCGCCTGCAAATCGACGATATTGTTGTAGCTGAGATCCTTGCCCTGAAGCTGCTTACCGTTGGCAACGCCCTTGCCCGATCCGTCCGAATAAAGGGCAGCCTTCTGGTGAGGATTCTCGCCGTAGCGAAGATCGAAGGCTTTATGGAAGCTGAGCCGCAGCGTCTCAGGAAATCCAGTGTCATCGTTTAACTCGGGCTTCTCACCCTCCGGCGAGGCGATGCGCTCCAGCGTCGAGGAGATCGCCGAGTCGTAAGCTGCCGTGGTCGCGAACGCCTTTTGCGCCAGCCGCCACTTCGTATTCAACGACAGCGATCCGCCGCTCGACTCCATCTCCTGCGCGATTGCGTGATAATCCTGCGGAGAAGTCACGATGGCCACGTCCTGAAAATTCTTCGCCGCTGACCGCACCATCGACGGCCCGCCAATGTCAATGTTCTCGATGATGTCCTCAAATTGGACGCCCGGCTTGGCCGCAGTTTTTTCGAACGCGTAGAGATTCACCACCACCATATCGATGGGCTGAATGCCGTGCTCGCTCACCGCGGCGCGATGCTCCTGCTTGCTGCGCACGTGCAGAATGCCGCCATGCACTTTGGGATGAAGTGTCTTGACGCGCCCGTCCAGCATCTCCGGAAATCCGGTGAGCTCGGAGATGTCCTTCACCGCGATGCCGGATTCGCGCAGCAGCTTGGCCGTGCCGCCGGTGGAAATCAGCTCCACTCCCATCGTGCTCAAGCGGCGCGCAAACTCTACCAATCCCGTCTTGTCGGTCACACTTAAGATTGCCCGTTGGATCTTCGCCATGAATGCCTTTCTAAGGTCTGGGCTGCTTCTCAGCTAAGTCGCACAAATCGTTGAGGATAGCCCGAATGTCTCCGGTAACGCTCGAATCAGGAGCGTGTATTCAGAATATCGCATCACCAAGCCGCTCTCCTGCGCATCTAAGGTAAACGAATGAGCGCGAATCGTATTCCCATCGTGATCGCCGACGATCACGCCGTATTGCGCGAGTCGCTGACGGCGTTGCTGCAATCGCAGCCCGACTTCGAGGTGGTGGGAGCGGCCGCGAATGGCGAGGAGGCAGTGCAGTTGGTGCAGCAGCACGCGCCGCAAGTGCTGTTGCTGGATCTCGCAATGCCCGGGGGCGACGGCTTCGATGTGCTGCGCGCCCTGGAGCGCGCGGGCAATCGCGTCGCGTCGGTCGTCTTGACCGGCTCCGATAGCCAGAACGACTATGTCCAGGTGGTGCGCCTGGGCGCCCGCGGACTGGTGCTGAAGGCCGACCAGCCGCAGAAACTTTTCTCCGCCATCCGCGCAGTTGCCGAGGGTGAGCTGGCTTTTTCCGATGAGATTGCGCATTGCGTGCTGAATGCGATGGTGTCCACCCAGCCGTCCGTGCCCAGCTCAATGAATCGATTGTCGGAGCGCGAGCGCCAGATCGCTTATATGGTGGCCCGCGGCATGAGAAACCGCGACATCGCCGGCGACCTGACTATCAGCGAAAACACCGTGAAGCGGCATCTGCAGAGCATCTTCTCGAAGACCGGCTCGCGCGATCGGTTGGAGCTGGCTGTACTGGCCCTCAGCGAAATCGGCAAGGCCGCGTGATATAACCACTCAGGCGCAGAGGCGCGGCGCGGTTGCGCGTCTCGACCTCGCTCCAGCCAACGAGGTTCCCCATGCGATCTGACATCGTCCCGGGCGCCAAGTTCCCTGACTACGAACTCAGCGACCACACGGCAACGCGCCGCAAGCTCTCCGAACTGCAGGGTCCACATCCCATGATCCTGGTGCTGAGCCGTGGCGGCTTTTGCCCCAAGGACCGGCGCCAGGCTGAACTTCTCGTGCAACTGCATCGCGAGCTGGAAGTCGCCTACTGCCGCCTGGTGACCATTAGCACCGATAACATCTCCGAAACCAACGAGTACCGCAGCGGCGTGGGCGCCCCCTGGCCGTTTCTGTCCGATGCCGGCCGCATGGTCCAGAAGGACCTTGACATTGCCGAATACACCGACCCGCTCCACAATCCGATGGTCCCGCATGTCATCGTCCTGGAACCCGAACTTGTGGTTTACAAGATCTACAACGGCTACTGGTTCTTCGGACGTCCTACGATGGAAGAATTGCGTCAGGACCTACGGGCGGTGACTAAGAAATGTCGTCCCGACTGGGACATCACCACCCCCGAGATGAGAGCTGCGTGGCAGCAGGGCCGAAAGGAGCTGTTTTATCCCTACGGCAAGAGCTTCGTCCAGACGCTGGGGGAGCAGGACTGACGACGATCGTTGAACATCTATTCTCCGCGGCGAGCGGAGAGATTGCCTATCTTCCCGCGCTCGCGGCCATCTTCTTGACCATCGCCAAAACCAGCTTGCGATCGCTGTCGTTAAGGCCGGGCGAATAGCGGCGAATCTGCGTCAGGAAGCGCACTTCGTCGTCGGCGAGCTGCGGCACCGGTTTGCCGCCATTATCGGCAGGGTTCTCATTGAAGAAGCGCGCCAGCGGGAGATCCATGGCATTCGCGATGCGGGCTAGCGTTTCCAGCGACGGCACCGTGTGACCGTTCTCCACGCGAGACAGATAGCAGCGCAGCAAGCCGGTGCGTTTTTCGATATCGCCTTGCGACATGCCCTTTTGCAAGCGAAAGTTGCGTATGGTCTCGCCGATATTCATGAGTGCGCCGTGTCCTGGAAGAGAATGGCCAATGGGTTGACTGCATAGTAACCATTGCGCGCGAGACTGGCAAGTGAATTCTCGTGGAGACGCTTTTCGCTTTTCGCTCTTCGCTATTCGCTCTTAGTCAACCCCTGCTCCGGCCATCACAATCGCGCGGATTGGCGGGTCAGGCAGAAGTTTTTTCTGGCGAAAGGCGAACGGCGAAGAGCGAACAGCGAGGAAGGTCACTCCTTTAGAGCGCCAGCTCCATGTAAATCAGCCCTTCCGTCGGCTCCAAAGGATCCGGGCTGACCTCGCGAAATCCGAACTTGCGGTACATCTGGATGGCGGCTTGCATGGTGGGAGGATGAGAATCCAGCCGCATCGACCGATAACCCAGAAGCCGGGCCGCATCCAGCAAACGTTCCACCAGCTTTCGTCCCACCTTGCCGCCACGGAATCCTGGACGAACATACAGCCGTTTCATCTCGCAGGTCGCGTCGAGCGGAAACGGCCGCAATCCAACGCAACCGACCGGCTGGCCCACGACCGTCGCAAGCAACAGCTTGCCTTTCGGCGGCGAGTACGCGCCCGGCAATCCGGCAATCTCCGCGTCGAAGGTGCGAAAACAGTATTCCACCGGCAACTGCGCGCGATACTCGGCAAACAGATTGCGCACCTGCTCGATATGTTCGCTCGTGGTCGTTTCGATGATGAGGCACATAAAAGCAGCAATTAGCAATTAGTAATTAGTGTGCTGAGTCAGAAGTTCCCTGATTAAACGGGAGCTTTGTATCAGGGCACGGCTTCAGCCGTGCCGCACGCAGCCACTTCACCTCGGGCTTTAGCCCTTGCCGACCCCAGTCCTTGCAGGGGCTGAAGCCCTGACCTTGCTGCTGCAGCTTTCGGCACGACCAAGGTCGTGCCCTGATACAAACCCAACCGATTTATGAGATAGGTTCGCTAATTGCTAGCTGCTAAGTGCTAATTGCTGCTTTTAGTAGCTATTCGCCGGCTTGTGCATCTGCGCGGGATCAAGTTTTATGTTGCTCTCCAGCACCATCTCCACCGAAGCTCCGCTACCCAGATTGACTTCGGGGCCGCGGGTCAGCAGCACGGTCGCCAGGCCGAGGACTCCGCCCGCGCCCGCCCCTATGCCCGCTGCCTTTCCGCCACCGGCGAGGGCTCCGATAGCGGCTCCTGTCACAGTCGTCGTGGCAACGGTCGCTGCGTCTTTGCCTTTGCCGCTCGGCCCTTCGATGGTTCCTTCCTTACCCTTCACCGTTTCGTCGTTCGAACCTGGCGTGTTTTGCACCGCGCCGGGCAGCATGATGGTGTAGCCATTGGGAAAGATCATGGACGTGAAACTCATCTGCAATTCAGCGCGGCCCTTGACGCGTCCGGGCCGAACCACGCGATCGATCTGCCCCTGCACAAAGGTTCCAGCGGGGATCACGATCTGATTGTTTTGCGTGATGGGGAATGCGGTCTGGGCGTAAACCGGATCGCCTGGGCGTGCGCTTTTCGTATTCACACCCTGCTTGAGGGTGAGCGGAATCTTTGTTCCCGAGGGCACGATCAATGACGGCGCGACCGGAGGGTCGTCCTTCGGCTCAGCGGTGACGACGCCGTTCCGTGGAGTAAGGTGAGGCGCGTCCTGGCTGGTTTGCGCGCCAGCCCGTGGAACGAATACGGCGATGCTCAGCACGGTAAGAACGGCCACAACAGCTCTCATGAAACCTCCGAATGGAAGCAGCAATTAGCAATCAGCCGCTAGCGTAGTGCGTCGGAAATCTGTTCACATAAGTCTTCGAGGTTTGTATCAGGGCACGGCTTCAGCCGTGCCGAAAGG
>Ga0187871_10003074_pt1 | contig 13120 bp, 10 predicted proteins | sample June2016WEW_16_1_FD_132988 | JGI IMG/M metagenome (GOLD analysis project Ga0187871, IMG submission 132988) | Peatland microbial communities from SPRUCE experiment site at the Marcell Experimental Forest, Minnesota, USA - June2016WEW_16_10 | ecosystem: Environmental > Terrestrial > Soil >... | reverse complement strand
GCCCAGGGCGTCGACCGCAAGGACGAGCGCAAGCAGGGCGCGGGCGACCAGGGCCTGATGTTCGGCTACGCCACCAACGAGACCGACGTGCTCATGCCGGCCGCGATCACGCTCGCGCACCGGCTGGTGAAGCGCCAGGCGCAGGTGCGCAAGAACGGCAAGCTCCCGTGGCTGCGGCCGGACGCGAAGAGCCAGGTCACCCTGCGCTACGAGGACGACAAGCCGGTCGGCCTGGAAGCCGTGGTGCTGTCCACCCAGCACTCGGACGACATCAGCACCAAGGCTCTGCGCGAGGGCGTCATGGAGGAGATCCTGAAGCCCGTGCTGCCGGCCAAGTGGATCGACAAGCGCACCAAGTATCACATCAATCCCACCGGGCGCTTCGTCATCGGCGGACCGGTCGGGGATTGCGGGCTCACCGGCCGCAAGATCATCGTCGACACCTACGGCGGCTTCGCCCGCCACGGCGGCGGCGCGTTTTCGGGCAAGGACCCGTCCAAGGTGGACCGATCGGCGGCCTATGCGGCACGCTACGTCGCGAAGAACATCGTGGCGGCGGGACTCGCCGCGCGCTGCGAAGTCCAGGTCTCCTACGCGATCGGCGTCGCCGAGCCGACCTCCATCATGGTCGAGACCTTCGGCACGGGAAAGCTGCCGGATACGCGGCTCACGCAAATCGTGCGCTCGCACTTCGATCTGACGCCGTTCGGCTTGCGCGAGATGCTCGATCTTGCCCGGCCGATCTACCAGAAGACCGCCTCCTACGGCCATTTCGGCCGCAAGGAAGAGGAATTCACGTGGGAGCGCACCGACAAGGCCGAGGCCCTGGCCGATGAGCTTCCCGCCACGCGAGCCGCCTGAGCGCGCCCGCCCGCAAGGAGTCGATTACATGAACGCACAGATGAAAGAGAAAAAGGATTACCTGGTGAAGGATCTCGCGCTCGCCGACTGGGGCCGCAAGGAGATCAAGATCGCCGAGACCGAGATGCCGGGTCTCATGGCCATTCGGCACGAATATGCGAAACAGCAGCCGCTGCGCGGCGCGCGCATCGCCGGCTCGCTCCATATGACCATCCAGACCGCGGTGCTGATCGAGACGCTGAACGCGCTCGGCGCCGAAGTGCGCTGGGCTTCGTGCAACATCTATTCGACCCAGGACCACGCCGCCGCCGCGATCGCGGCGGGTGGCACGCCGGTCTTCGCCGTCAAGGGCGAGACCTTGGCCGAGTACTGGGACTACACGCACCGGATCTTCGAGTGGCCGGAGGGTGCGCACGCCAACATGATTCTCGATGACGGCGGCGATGCCACGCTGCTGCTGCATCTTGGCGCGCGCGCGGAGAAGGACGCTTCCTTGGTCGGCTCGCCGTCGAACGAGGAAGAGGAGTGCCTGTACGCCGCCATCAAGGCCAAGCTCAAGGCCGATCCGAAGTGGTATTCGACCCGCCTCGCGAAGATCAAGGGCGTGACCGAAGAGACGACGACCGGCGTCAAGCGGCTCTATCACATGGCCCAGGAAGGCAGCCTCGCGTTCCCCGCATTCAATGTGAACGATTCGGTCACCAAGTCCAAATTCGACAACTTGTACGGCTGCCGCGAGTCGCTGGTCGATGCCATCAAGCGTGCCACCGACGTGATGATCGCGGGCAAGGTCGCCGTGGTGGCGGGCTACGGCGACGTGGGCAAGGGCTCGGCGCAGGCGCTGCGCGCGCTGTCGGCGCAGGTGTGGGTCACCGAGATCGATCCGATCTGCGCGCTGCAGGCCGCGATGGAGGGATACCGGGTCGTCACCATGGAGTACGCCGCGGACAAGGCGGACATCTTCGTCTCCGCGACCGGCAATTACCATGTGATCACCCACGAGCACATGAAGCGCATGAAGGATCAGGCCATCGTGTGCAACATCGGCCACTTCGACAACGAGATCGAGGTTGCGTCGCTGCGCCAGCACACCTGGGACAACATCAAGCCGCAGGTCGACCATGTGATCTTCCCCGATGGCAAGCGCATCATTCTGCTCGCCGAAGGGCGCCTGGTGAATCTCGGCTGCGGCACCGGACACCCGTCCTACGTGATGAGCTCGTCGTTCGCAAATCAGGTGCTCGCGCAGATCGAGCTCTACACGCAGACGGCGAAATACCCGGTGGGCGTGTACGTGCTGCCGAAGCATCTGGACGAGAAGGTGGCGCGGCTGCAGCTCTCGAAGCTCGGGGCGCAGCTCACGGAGCTCACCGAAGCTCAAGCCAAGTACATCGGCGTGAAGAGGGAAGGGCCGTACAAGGCGGAGCATTACCGCTACTGAGTGCGGTTTACCTGGGAACGACCACCTCGGGCGCGGCCTTCAGCCGCCGCGCCCGACGACCGAATCGGCGATCGTCGAAGCTCAGCAGGCATGCCGGGTAAGCCGAAAGGCGCGTCGCGCTCTCGCCGGCCTCGGTCTCATTTGGAACAGGCACCCGGTGAGTCGACTCCGTATAATGGCGCGCGAATTCGAGGCGGGCACGGCGTCGGGGGGGTGGGTCTGATGGGCAAGGTGACGGGTTCCAAGGTCTTCCCGGACGCGGCGAGCGCGCTCAAGGGCGTCGTCAAAGACGGCATGACGCTGATGTGCGGCGGCTTCGGTCTGTGCGGCATCCCCGAGCGGTTGATTGCCGCGCTGCATGACTCCGGCGCGCGGGATCTCACGGTCGTATCCAATAACGCGGGCGTCGACGGCGCCGGATTGGGTCTTTTGCTCAAGTCCCGTCAGATCCGCAAGATGATTTCTTCCTACGTCGGCGAGAACAAGGAGTTCGAGCGGCAGTATCTCGCGGGCGAACTCGAGCTCGAGTTCAATCCGCAGGGCACGATGGCCGAGCGCGTTCGTGCGGGCGGCGCCGGCATCTATGCGTTCTTCACCAAGACGGGCGCCGGCACGGTGGTGGCCGAAGGCAAGGAGCAGCGCGTGGTCGACGGCGAGACCTATGTGCTCGAGACCGGACTGGTCGCCGATGTGTCGCTGGTCAAGGCGTGGAAGGGCGACACCGAGGGGAATCTCATCTACCGCAAGACCGCGCGCAATTTCAACCCGAACATGGCGACGGCGGGGCGCGTGACGCTGGCCGAAGTCGAGATACTGGTCGAGGCCGGCGAGCTCGATCCCGATCAGATCCACACGCCCGGCATCTTCGTGACCCGCATCATCGACGGAAGCCCGTACCACAAGCCGATCGAGAAGCGCACCAATCGCAAGCGAACGGAGGGATCTCATGCCGTGGTCTCGTGAGGATCTCGCCGCGCGCGCGGCGAAAGAGCTGCAAGACGGCTTTTACGTGAACCTGGGGATCGGCATCCCGACCCTGGTCGCAAACTACATTCCGGCGGGCTTGAAGGTCGTGCTGCAATCCGAAAACGGCATGCTCGGCATCGGGCCGTTTCCCTATGAGGGCGAAGAGGACCCGGACCTGATCAATGCCGGTAAGCAGACCGTGACCGCGCTGCCGATGAGCTCGTATTTTTCCTCCGCGGACAGCTTTGCCATGATTCGCGGGGGCCACATCGACATGGCGGTGCTGGGCGCCATGGAAGTCGCCGAGAATGGCGACCTCGCCAACTGGATGGTCCCCGGCAAGATGGTGAAGGGCATGGGCGGGGCCATGGATCTCGTCGCCGGGGTCAAGCGCATCGTGGTCGTGATGGAGCACAGCTCGAAGGAGGGCGAGTCCAAGTTCAAGAAGCGCTGCGAGCTGCCGCTCACGGGCGTGAACGTGGTCGACATGCTGATCACCGACTTGGCGGTGTTCTCGCGGGCGACGCGCAAGGACAAATTCAAGCTGATCGAGACGGCTCCCGGCGTGACGCGGGAACAGGTGCGGCGGAGCACCGAGGCCGATTACCTGGAGTAGGTCGCAGCGGTCGGCGAAAAGCGCTACTCGAGTCGAGGCGTCGAGTGCATTTCTGAGTGATCCAGCACAATTTGTGCGTCGCCCCAACACGACCTTCGGCTTGCGTGCGGGTGATCGTTCACCGAAACTCTTTTTTATGAGCGCCCATTATCTGAATCTTGTCGCGGTCAATCCGAAGCGGGAGGAATTTCCGCGTTATCTCCCTATCAATTGACTTAACGCCGGCACTCAGCGGTCTGGACCGGAGGGCTCGGCAACACGCCAGCTCAATTTGAGGTTCAGCCAGAAATTCCAGCCGGTCACCACCGCGATGGCGACGGCATTCGCGACGTAGCGATTCATGTGCAAGAGGTTGAACTGAAGATTCAGAAGAGTGGTATTCAAGGCGACGCCCGCGAGACAGATGAGCTGAAACTTGCCGAAGCGCCGCAGCCGCTGCTTCAAACCACGCTGATGCGCCGACACGTCGCGAAAGGTCCAGGCATCGTTCCATAGAAAGTTGTTGAGGATCGCCGTTTCCGCCGCGATCAACTTGCTGCGGGTCAGGCCCCAGCCGAGCATGGTCGGATCGCTCAGCAGGAACAACAGGCCCATGTCCACGATCACGCCCGACAGGCCCACCACGGCAAAGCGCAGGAAGCGGTTGAACGGCAAGCTCGACGTCCGCAGTCGGACGAGGTGACGCAGGTAATCGAGATACACGCGCGCCGTCGCCTTGCTGCCGCCCTGGGCGCGCTCGTGAAAGGTATAAGGGACCTCGCCGATCCAGGGAAATCGCCCCCGGGCAAGCACCTCGATCAGAATCTTGTAGCCCAAGGGGCTGAGCTCGACGCCCTCGATGGCGCTGCGGCGGATCATGAAAAAGCCGCTCATGGGGTCGCTGACCCGGCCCACCACCCCCGGAAGCACCACGAGCCCGATGAGCTGGGCGGCGCGCGAGACGATGCGGCGCATGATGCTCCAGTCGCTCACGCCGCCGCCCTCCACGTGGCGACTCGCCACCGCCATATCGGCGCCGCGCTGCATGAGCTTGTACAGCTCCACGATCACATCGGGCGGATGTTGCAGGTCGGCGTCGATGACGCAGAGCAAGGTGCCGCGCGAGGCTTGCCACCCTCGAATCACGGCGCTCGCCAGTCCGCGCTCGGCCGTGCGCCGCATGACGCGCAGACGGGGATAGTCGAGCGCCAGGCGATGCGCGAACTCCCAGGTCCGGTCCGGACTGTCGTCATCGACGACGATGAGCTCGTAATCGCCGCCGAGGGCAGGCTCGAGCGCTTGGCAGAGCCGTCGAACCAGCTCCGCGACGTTCAGTGCCTCGTTGAAGGTGGGTATGACGACGGACAGAACCGGTGCAGGCGCCGAGGCGTTGGCCGCAGCGGCCGGGCCGACCGCCAACGGTCCGTCGGGGGCCGCAACGCCATTCGGCAGCGGGGACTGCGTCATTTGGGCGGGTGTTGCGCCGAGGTCGCGGAGTTTCAGCCAGCGGCGAATGTAATCGGCTTGCTCGGCGGTTTGCGGGACCCGTGGCCAGCTCGCCGCCCGCGCGCTTTGCCGCCAGAGGCGGTTCAGCTGCGTGATTGCCTTCCGGCCATTTTGCGCATCCTCGGCCAAGAAGCAGCCGACAACGAGTCCGGTCCGTCCGATGCCGGCCCGGCAATGCACGTAAACGCTCCGCCCCCGGACGAGGGCGGAGCGAATGGCGGTGAGCAACGCTTGGGTCTGCGCCACGTTGAAGGGCACGCTCACGTCGGCAATGGCGGTGCGCAGATACTCGGCATTCGCGGGAAGCAGCCGGCGGTAGTCGGGCAGTTCGCCCTCTTCGGTCAAGTCAATGTAGCAATCGATGCCGGCCAGGGACATCTGCTGCAGGCGTGCCCGGGTGGCCCCTTCGTCAGTGCCCGAAGGGTGTTCGCCGGCGAGGAGCCGGCCGGGGATGACCCAGTAAGAGTTTGGAATCGGGCGATCCGGGGTCGGAATCGCCGCATTCGCGTTTGTCACCCGCGAATGCTACCAGCGAATCCGTGGGGTTTAGTCGGCTCGGGCGCCGAGGGGCGATTAAATCGTCCCGGAGGCCTCGGCCGAAGGCGCGCTCTCGACTCCCAGGGTGTTGTAGGCTGAGACCTCGAAATAGTAGGTCCCGGCGCTCAGATTCGAGATCTCGTACGTGGTCGTCCCGGCGCCCGGCACGTCGATCTCCGAAGTCAGAGTACCCGCGACAGTCCCGTAATGGATGTGATAGCCGGCAAGATCGGTCACCGGGGTCCCATCCGTGTTTACAGTGGGTGCGGCCCAAGATAGGGTCACGGAACTCGGCGCCGGGGACGAAGCAGCCGTTGACGAAGTAGCGGTTGACGAAGTAGCCGTTGACGACCCGGAGGCGGCCGAACTCGTCGACGAGCCCGTCGCGTAATTATTGTCGTCTCCACCGCAGCCGGACAGGAGGGCGGGGAGGGTGAAGGAAAGTGCCAAGGCGCACCGGAGTCCAAAGCTTCGTACCGTAATCATCGGCAAATTACATTACGGGCCCTCCACCTCGCGCAAATGTCGTCAATTGGGTACATATTACAGTTGGGATTTACATAATTGAGATCCGATCGCGGTTCCGAGTTCGGCTGGGCGCTAAACTTCCGCAATCCGGATTTGGTGTTTAGCGAAGCGGCTAGCCCCGCCGCGAGGTAATATGGTCGTCGTGTCCGCCGTCAACTCCTTGAAACTTCGTATATTCTTGTTCGCTTCGATGGCCGTGGGGCTTGCCGCGCTGCCGCTGCTGAGTTGCCGGGCGGCGGAGACGCAAGGTTCGGCGCCCCACGCTTCGGTCTCGCCGGATTACCGGATCGGCCCCGGCGACAGCCTGCATATTTTTGTGTTCGAGAACGAGCAACTGTCGGTGACGGTCCCGGTTCGCCCCGATGGCAAGATATCCACCCCCCTGGTCGAAGACATGGTCGCGGTGGGGAAAACGCCCTCTCAATTGGCGCGCGATATCGAGGGTGCGCTGGCCAAGTATGTCAAATCACCCAAGGTGAATATCGAGGTGCTGACGGCACTTAGCGTCTACAGTCAGGTCAAAGTGATCGGCCAGGTGAAGGAACCTCAGGCCATGCCCTATCACGAAGGGATGACCGTGCTCGAGGCGCTGCTCGGCGCCAAAGGCATGACGCAGTTTGCGGCAGGCAATCGGGCGCGGATCTCTCGAATGGTTAATGGAAAGCAGCAGGACATCAAAGTTAAGCTCGACGCCCTGGTCAACGACGGTGACCTAACTCAGAACTTACCGCTGCAACCGGGCGATGTGCTGGTCGTGCCGGAAACGCGGTTCTAGCGACTCTCGTGACACCAGAAATCGAACATGTTCTCGACGAAGTGCGGGGCGCCTGGCGCTTTCGTTGGATTGCGCTGGCCGCAGCGTTCGCCATCGCGCTGATCGGCTGGGCCATGATCTTTGCACTGCCGGACCGATACGCGGCCGAGGCACGCGTATTCGTCGATACCCGCACTGCTTTGAAGCCGGCGCTTCAGGGGCTCACCACCGATCAGAACGTTGATGCCCAGATCAATTTCGTGCGCCAGTCGCTGCTCGAGGGTCCGGAGCTCGAGAGTATCGCCAAGGAGACCGGGGTATTGTTGCCGTCGGTCACCGATGAGCGGGCGCAGGCGCAGGTCCTCGATAACTTCAGCAATCGTGTGGCGTTGACGGTCGAGAATGCAGGCACACAGGGCGATGAACGCAGCACTGCGGGCACCATCTATGAGTTTCATTATGAGGATCTGAACCGCGAGCGGGCGCTCAAGGTCGTGGATACCTTGCTCAGCACCTTCGTCGAGCAGACTTTGGGGGGCAAACGCGAGGGCTCCGAGAATGCGCAGAAGTTTCTGGAGTCGCAAATCAAGGATTACGAGCAGCGATTGAGCGCAGCGGAAGACAAGCTGGCAACGTTCAAGAAGAAAAATCTAGGCTTGATGCCGAGCGATCAGGGCGGCTATTTCGCCCAACTCCAGAAAGAGACCGATGACGCCAAAAAGGCGGAGATCGACCTGTCGATCGCGGTGAGCCGCCGCGACGAGCTCACCAAGCAATTGCATAGCGACCAGGCGGTATCCGAGGCGGGGGCTACGGGCCCCCTCGTGGGCGGCACCAACCCGGTCGGCGGGGACACCTTGAGCCGTATCCAGCAGACTCAGGCGAAGCTCGACGAGCTGCTGCTGAAGTACACCGATCAACATCCCGACGTGATTGCGACCCGCGCGACGCTCGAGGAACTCAAAAAGCGCAGGGCGGCCGAATTGGAGAGCCTGCGCCGCGGCGATGCGTCGGCCGTGGCGGCCAGCGGCGCAGGCAGCAATCCCGTCTACCAGAGCATGCAGCTCGAGCTCAACAAGGTGGACGTGGAGATCGCCGCGCTGAGGCAGGAATTGGCGCAGCACCAGAGCACGGTTGCGGATCTCAGGGCACGGCTCAACAGCGCGCCGCAGGTCGAGGCGGAGTATCAACAATTGAATCGCGATTATGACGTGAACAAGGCACAGTACACCGCGCTGCTCGAGAGCTACCAGAGGGCACGGCTCGGCGAACGCGCCGACAACGCAGGGTCCGTGCGTTTCGAGATCGTCCTGCCGCCCACGGCACCGATCGTGCCAGTCTGGCCGAAGCGAACCAAGCTGCTGACAGTGATCTGGATGCTGGCGCTCGCCGGAGGAGCGGGTCTTGCCTACGGCTTGCACGTGCTGAAGCCCATCGTGAGTTCGGTGCGCGGAGCGAATGAAGCGACCAGCTTTCCGGTACTCGGCGTGGTGAGCGAGGCCTTTCCCACGCGCGATCGCGCGCGGGCGGTGCAGAATCTGCGGCGCTTCTGTGCCGCATCCGCCGCTCTGCTGATTGCCTTCGTCGTGGTGCTCGCGCTGAACTGGTCGGGCGCAAGGCTCACGATCCACGCCGTGAGTTCGATGGTGAAGACGTGAGCCTGGTCGAGCAAACGATCGCGCGCCTCAAGAAGCAACAGGCGAAAGGCGCGCCGGGCGCCACCCAGGCGCCGGCGGGCACAACCGACCGGTCACCGCATCGCGCGGCGCCCGTGCTCGTCGATGCACGTTTCGACGACACCACCAGTCTCGCGACGCCCATCGTGGTCGATAACGCCGCGCTTCGCGCGCGCGGCTACTTTCCGGAGCAGGCGCGTGACCGGCAATTTGCCGATCAGTATCGGCGCATCAAGCGGCCGCTGATCGACAAGGCGCTTGCGGGAGGCACCACGGTGGGCGAGTCCCGCGTCATCATGGTGACCAGCGCTCTGCCGGGTGACGGCAAGACCTTCACCAGCGTCAATCTCGCGCTCAGCATGGCGCTGGAGCGCGACGTATCGGTGTTGCTGGTCGATTCCGACGTGGCGAAACGTCACTTCAGCGAGCTTTTCGGGCTCGAGGCGCGGGCAGGCCTCCTGGATGCCCTGGTGGATGAGAACCTGGATGCCGAATCACTCATCGTACCGACGACCACCCGCGGTTTCTCGATATTGCCCGCGGGAAACCCAGTCTCAGGGACCGCGGAATTATTGAGCAGCAATCGGATGCGAACGATCGTTGCGGCGCTTTGCGCGCGGAATCCGCGGCGCATCGTGCTGCTCGATTCACCGCCGCTGCTCGTAACCAACGAGGGAGCGGCGCTGGTCAAAGTAGCGGGCCAGGTAGTCCTGGTCGTGCGCGCCGGGCAAACTCCGCGACAGGCCGTGCAGGCCGCCGTCGCGCTATTCGATCCGCAGCAAACGGGCGGACTGGTGCTGAACGAGGTGCACGGGAGCACGAGCGAGCCATATTACGCATACGGGTCGTACGGGAGCGATGGCGATCAGGCTTAAGTCGTGCGGCGTGCTGTTTCCGACCGCACTGGTCTCAGTCGCGCTGCTGACCCGGATCGCCGATGCGCAGATCTCGACCGGCGGCTTGAATCAGCAAATAAATCCATTCGGTGATGCCGGTTCCACAAACTCGAACCAAGTTCAAGCCAATACCTATGGGGTCGACGCCGGTGTCGGCGAGACGGATAACGTGAACCTGACGCCGACCGACAGGGTCAGCCAGACCATCGCAATCGCCGATACCGATTTTACCGTGGATCAGCGAAGCCGCCTGTTCGATGTGAATGCGGTGGGTAATTTCTCCTATCTCGATTACCTGCAGAATGCCTACGGCAATGAGCTGCTCGGCCGGTTCGATGGCATCGCCGATGCGGCCATCGTGCCCGGGCGCGTGGTCTGGGTATTGCGGGACGATTTCGGCCAGACCGCGCTGGATCCCTACACGCCGGTGACACCGAACAACATCGAATATATCAACTACGTCACGACGGGTCCCGACCTCAAGCTGCCCTTCGGTGGGGTCAACTTCGTCGATGTCAGCGCCCGCTACGCGAGGGCGCAATATCAAACCAGCCCCCTCAACAGCAATCGGCTGCTCGGCAGCATCGCCCTCGGGCGAGACGTCTCCGCCGGCGGGTCGATCTCTCTCAATGCGAATACCGAGCGGGTCATGTTCAGTAACACCGAACTCAATACGGATTTCGAGCGCAGCAGTGTATTTGGCCGGTACGAGGTACAAGGGGCGCGCACCTACTTTGTGGGAGAGTTGGGTGCGACCGTGGTCAGCCAACCCCGTGAATCCGCGGCTGTGGTGCCCGAGATTGTCACCTTGGGGACTAGCGCTGCTTTTTTTGAGCCCAGGCCGCTTCCTGTCGTCACGACCCCGTCCGGCAGCCCCGGATCCCTGAGTGGGCCCCTTGCGAAGCTCGAGCTGAGCCGCAAAATTTCTGCATCGGCCAAGGTGATCTTCAGGGCCGGCCGGGACCTGACGGATGCGAGCTCCAGCTTCAGCACTCAGGCAACTGGAATTACCGGCATCAACCCGATCACGTCCGCGGCTTTGACTTCCGACAGTTACCGGGTGACTTATGCCTCCGCGGGTTGGGAGTACAAGCGGAACAGGACGACATTGGCGGTCACCGGCCGATGGGAGCAGGACATCTATCCAGGCCTGCCGAGTCTTGACGTCACGCTCCCGGGCGCCGATTTAAGGGTCGAGCGAAGAATGACCCGCGCCTTTACGGCGCAGCTCGTGGGGAGTTGGAACAAGACGGATTATCCACATGCGGCTTTGGTATCGCAGGTGATCGGGAGCACCGAGTACGCGAACAACATACTGGGGGCCGCGCTGATCTGGCGGCATGGACGGGGTCTGGAGATCCGCCTTCGATGCGACCATGACACCTACACGGCATCCAACGGCAACACCGGTTATCACGTGACGCAAGCTTTCCTGACCGTCGGTTACCGTCCTCAGCCGAATCCGCCGACGGAGGACGTCTCCGAGCGCTAAGCCTGCGTTTCTTGGACTAGGCGGCCTGACCCGGAGTGGTCGTAACGGGCACCGTCTTCTGTGATGGAACGCGGGTGGTCGGGGCCTCCCGAATGACGACCGGCAGGGACGCCGATTGCCGAACCCTCAGTTCGATTCGCCATAGCAGCATGAAGATCGTCGGCCCTCGAACCAGGTATCGCTTCCAGAGTCGCCCGGGATTCTTGGAAAGGCGATACAGCCATTCGAGTCCGGCCTCTTGCATCCATCGCGGCGCACGCCGCTCGACCCCGGTGAGAAAGTTGATGGAGGCGCCGATGCACAAGGCCAATCCTCTGACCTTACCCCGCTCTTTCAACTTCTGAGCAATGATTTCCTGCTGGGGCGATCCGATCGCCAGAAAGCAAAACCTGAACTTACCGATCGACTCGATCTGCTGCAGACAGGCCTCGACCGCCAGTGGATCGCGGATAAAGCCCATCGGAGGATCTATGTGTAAAAGCGACTGCAATCCGTAGCGCTCCCGCAGGGTTTGGGCCTGTCCGGCGCTGCCGCCGACGAGAACCGCCACGTCCAGGGGCTTGATGACCGAGCCCAACACGGCGGTCGTCAGATCGCTGCCCAAGCAAACGCGCAGTACTTGGCGCTTCAGGAGACCCACGGTGTGCGCCAGAAAGCGGCTATCGAGAAAAACGTAGGCCGCTTGCTCATAGAGCGACCGGAAATGGCTGTCACGATAATGACGAATAATGTGATCGACGTTGGGCGTAACGATGTATCCGAATCGCTCGCTGCCGAACGTGGAGACCAGCCTCAGCGCCTCGTCGAGGTTGTAGTCATCGATGTCTAAAGCGTTCGTCGTCTTATCGGGCAACAGGTTCATCCCATAGAGGCTGCATTCGAGGAAATCATCAAAAGCCTAGCGCACCTGCCCGACACAGAATGCATAGTGTGTCTCAATATGGCGACATTTCTATCATCTAATCCCTCTAGATTCATAATTTAGGCGGAAATAATTACAAGCAGATGATCGGTTGGCTCGATTTTTTCCCGCGAAATCTCACAACTTAGATGAGCATGTGCGGGTAAGCAGATATTTTTGGTCGATAAATGTGATATAAGCCGCCTTACATCAATTCCGGCTAGTGCACTGCCAGCTATTTTGGATCCCGTGGGGGATACTCGAACAGAGAAGCCGGTCTTTTGGGATCCGTGAATGTCAAGCCCCAGTCTCCCCGAAAAGGATGCATCGATTCCGCTGGACGCGCTTCGCGTCTGTATCGTGGCTGAGCACGCGTCGCTTCAGTTTGGCGGGGAGGCCTCCCTGCCTTTGCACTATTTCTCGCGCCTTCGGGCGCGCAACGTCGAAGTGTGGCTTGTCATTCATGGGCGCACCCGGCACGAAATGGAATTGCTGTTTCCCGACGATCAGGAACGCATTCGATACATCCCGGATCGTTGGTATCACAAGCTCATCTGGAAACTCGGCCGGCCATTACCCCGGCGAATCGCCGAGGCAACCTTCGGCACGCTCATGGTGCTCATTAACCAACTCCTACAACGTGGCCAGGTCAAGGAGCTGATTAACCAACACCAAGTCAACATCATCCATCAACCCATTCCGGTATCCCCAAAGACGCCGTCGTTCATCTCTGGTCTGGGGGTTCCAGTCGTCATCGGACCCATGAATGGCGGGATGAACTATCCAGCCGCGTTTCGCCGCGACGAATCGATGGTGACGCGTGTTGCCGTGACGATCGGTCGCGCGAGTGCCAACCTGGCTAATCGAATCATCTCCGGCAAAATGAATGCGACGATTCTTTTGGTCGCCAACCAGCGCACCCGGATGGCACTGCCTAACGGTACTCGCGGGAAGATTATCGAGATTG
>Ga0187871_10003071_pt1 | contig 13123 bp, 10 predicted proteins | sample June2016WEW_16_1_FD_132988 | JGI IMG/M metagenome (GOLD analysis project Ga0187871, IMG submission 132988) | Peatland microbial communities from SPRUCE experiment site at the Marcell Experimental Forest, Minnesota, USA - June2016WEW_16_10 | ecosystem: Environmental > Terrestrial > Soil >... | reverse complement strand
CAATCGCGATCCTGAACTGGTCGGACGGATCATCCAGGACCACTACGATGCCTTGCAAGGGATGTTCGACCTCGTTGGTGGCCAACGGCAGCTCTCAACCGGCTATGTGAAGGAACTGCATGCCGCGCTCTTACGGAATCAAGAGACTTACACAGTTGTCGATCAGTTCGCCCAAGCGTTCGAGAAGCGCCTCGAAAAGGGCAAGTACAAGGATGCCCCAAACAACCCATCACGACAGGATGGGTCTACACACGAGTATTGTCCGCCGGAACATGTTGCCTCCGAGATGGACCAGCTCCTACGACTGCACGGCAAGCACGAGTTAAGCGGGGTACCGGTAGAGGTGGAGGCCGCGTGGCTGCACCATCGTTTCGCGCAGGTTCATCCGTTCGCGGATGGCAACGGCCGAGTAGCTCGCGCCATCGCAAGTCTTCTGTTCATCAAAGCCGGGTGGTTTCCCATAGTAGTGAGAAGGGACGACCGATCCCGGTACATCGAGGCGTTAGAGAGGGCGGACGCCGCGGACCTTCGACCACTCATCGCGCTGTTTGTGGAGGCGCAGCGAAATGCCCTCATCCAAGCGTCTGAGGTCGCGTACGACGTCAGGCCAATAACGTCGCCGCACGACGCCATCGTCGCTGCCCGTGATCGGCTAATGCAACGTGGCAAGCTGCCACTTAGAGACTGGCTAGCAGCCAAGGAGACTGCCGACAAGCTGCATCAATCTGCGATGCAGCGTTTTCAGAGAGTCGCTCAGGAATTGCAACAAGAGATTGGCAGCCTTGGTACAGGTAACGCCTTCAGGGCGGTCGATAACTTTTCCGAAACTGACGTTCACAAGGAGGCCGGCCAGGCTTTGCTCTTGCTCGGCGCAGGCCGTTACGATGCCATTGGGATCAAATTCCGTGCTCTAGGAATTCGATTTCGTGGAATCGTCGGCGTCGACCCTTATCTGTTTATCCAGAGTGCCGAACCCGTTCCCCTCAGGGACGGCACCTTCCTGATCCACTACGACGAGGACCTCAGGAGCGCACAGACCCGCTTCTCTGCGTGGCTGGAGCGCGTAATCGTGGAAGGGCTAAACGAGTGGCGGAAGACCCTTTAACAGCACAGGAATCGCACCTCGTGATACGTTAAAGAGAAGTGATAAGAGCTTTGCCGAGCATCGCGCTTGGATTGTTGGCGAGTAGTCTCCTCGCGCCAGCAGCGTCGCACACCGCTCCCGCCCTTCCCGAATACCGGCTCAAGTTTTTCCACCTGCACACCGGCGAACGCCTGGACATCGTCTATCGCAAAGGCGACCATTACCTATCGGCCGCGCTCGATCGCCTCGATCGCTACCTGCGCGATCACCGCACGGGCGACATCCGCCACTACGATCCCAAGGTCTTCGACCTGCTGCACGATCTCACCGCCGAAGTAGGCAAGCCCGGCGCCGAAATCGAGGTCGTCTGCGGATACCGCACTCCCTGGAGCAATGAGTTCCTGCGTACGCATGGTCACGGCGTAGCTCGCCAAAGCTTGCACATGCAGGCTATGGCGATCGATATCCGCATACCTGGCGTCCGGACTGCCGATCTGCGCGATGCGGCTCTGGCCCTGAACCGCGGGGGCGTCGGCTACTATGCGGAATCGGGTTTCGTCCACGTGGATGTTGGACGCGTGCGCCGCTGGTAATCTTAGCTATTGTTCTAGCCGGGGTACGGATAGCCCTTCGCCAGCGCCTGCTTCAGTTCATCGTCGTAGCCGTAAATATCGTCGAAGAACTGCACCGTACCGTCCGGATCGACTACCGCGGTGGCATACAGGATCAGTACGGGTATTGGGGTTATCAGATTCACTTGGGTGTTGTCAGCGCCGCTCTTCATGGCCGCCTGCGCGCGTTCCAGGCTCCAGTCGGACTTGTCGCGCAGCACCCAGGCCGCCAGATCCGCCGGCTTCTCCACCCGGATGCAGCCGTGGCTGAAATCCCGCCGAGTCTGTGAAAACAACTGCTGCGCCGGCGTGCTGTGCAGGTAGACGTTATACTCGTTGGGAAACATCAGCTTTACCAGGCCTAGCGAATTCTCAGGGCCTGGCTTCTGGCGCACTGCCAGCTTGCCGGAGCGCAATTGTGCCAGTACGTCATCTGAAATCGGACCCGAAGTGACTACCTGTCCCGCTTGCGTGACTACCTCGAATCCTTTCTTCGAAATGTAATCGCGGTCTTTCTGGACGGCGGGCACGATCTCCGCGCGCTGGATGCTCGGCGGCACGTTCCAATAGGGGCGGAAGATCACGTACCGCATATCTTTTTCAAAGACCGGAGTCTTGTGGCGGAACGCCTTGCCGACAATCACGTTCATGGTGAGCACAGGGTTCTGGTTACTGTCGTAAGCTCGCAGGCGGAACTCCGGGATATTGACCACGATGGGCGGCTCGGTGAACCGGTCGGGCAGCCAGTGCCAGCGCTCCAGCGCCAGCCGCAGTTGGTCCACGCGCTGGCTCAGCGGCGTATTCAGATTCGCCAGCGTTTGCCGGTCCAACCTGCCGTCGGGAGGCAGGCCATGCCGTTTTTGAAAACGCTTCACCGCGTCCACCAACGCGCCTTGATACAAATTGGAATCGCCGGGAACCGCAGCGTCGGCGGGCAGATCGCCCAACAGGCGCAGCAGGCTTGCCAATCGTGAAATGCCCTCGTAAGGGTTGCCCGGCGGCACGGTTTTGACGGGAACCGGAAGCTTCGCACCGTCGTCCTGCCGCGCCAGTTGCAGGTAGCGCTGCAAGGCTTCGAGCGTGCGCTTGTAGCCGGCAAACGGTGGCCCGATCTGCGCCAGCTCTCCCGCCACATCCCGACCATTAACCAGCCTTTCACGCAGGAAGGAGGGCAGTTCGTACTTCTTGGCTTCCACGCTGAGCCCGAACTTGAAGTGCTCCGGATTGATCTTTCCGATATGACAATCCGAGATGTAGCGCATCAGGCAAACCGTGAGCGCCGCATCCCAGATCGCGGTATCCCGCGCGGCACGCGATTTTTCCAGGCTAGCCAGTCGATCCGCCCAACGGGAGCTGTCGTAGTCTTCCGGGTCGAGACCTTGGCTGTCCGCCTGTTTCAGGATCTCGATGATTTTGAGCGCCTGCGGAGTGGGCTGGCCGTCGCGAATCCAAGCCGGCGCGTAGCCCGCGGGCTGGTAAAAGTTCTGCACGTGCGCGCGATAGTCGGAGAAATCCGGCCATCGCAGTTCGGGCAATTGGCCGGCCGCCGCGATCGTCCGCACTTGCGAGGGGGCGTCGGAAACTCCGCCCTGCTGGGCAAACGCCGTCAGCAGGCACAACCAAAACACAAAGGCGGTTTTCATTAGACCGAGCTTACCGATTTTGGGTTCTTGGGGCAAGCTCGATATTTTTTGCATGGCCTATTGACAACCCACGCCCTTTTGCCGTATAAAGAGTGAACGCTCGTTCTGTAGAAAGTGAATGATCGTTCTGTATACGAGGGGAGCGGGAATTGGCGGTTCGCTATACTGAGGCCATGCAGGCCAACAAAAACCGCGACGTCGAACGCAGCCGCCAGAAGATTGAGGCGGCCGCCATGAAAATCTTTACCCGCCAGGGCTACCACGGCACTTCCATGCGGGAGATCGCCCAAGCCTCCGGATTCTCCATCGGCAACCTCTACAATCACTACCCCACCAAGGAAGACCTCTTTGTCACCCTGGTGAAGAAATACGAAGAGCGCTTCGGCGCGTTGCGCGCCCAGGCCCTCGCTAACATCGACGACGTGTTTCACCCGGCCCAACTGGAGCGCTTGGCTAACGCCATCAAGGATATCGTCGTCCACAACCCCAACTACTGGCGCTTGATGTACATCGATGTGGTCGAGTTCGGGAACAAGCATTTCGCGCACACGTACCGCGGATGGGCCGACCAGGTGGAGCGTATGCTCGGCGCGCAACTGGAGAAGGCAGCGGCGCAGGGGCCCTGGGGCGGCATGCCGCCGGCGCTGGCCTTCACCATCATCTATCTGCAGTTCTTCACTTATTTTCTGGTGGAGACCCTGTTTCGGGGAAAACATCATCTCGGCGTACCCGAAAAGGAAGCGGTGAGCCAGATGGTGCGGCTGTTCACCGAAGGATGCTGGTCGGGAAGCCGCGCGGCCGTAGGCCACCCGCAAACCGGATGAAGAATATCGCACCAAGAGGGTGCACAAAGCAGGAGGGATTATGCAAACCAAGAAGACTTTGCTGTTCGTAACGGTTATGAGCTTGGTCCTGGCGGCCGCGGCCCATGCCCAAACGGTCACCACGGGCCAGATCCTCGGAGACGTGCGGGATCCCAGCGGCGCCGCGATCGCGCACGCCGCCGTGGTTCTCACCAGCGATGCCGGGGTCCGGCGTGCGGGGGCAAGTTCCGATGCCGGCCGTTATGCATTCCCGCAGCTTCGACCAGGCATCTATCGCCTGGAAGTCAGTGCGCCGGGATTCGCGGCGGAGAATCTCACTAACGTGGTGGTGCGCATCACCGAAACCACTACGGTGGATGTGAGCCTGCGGATCGCGGCGGCCGAACGCCAAATTGTCAACGTGGAGGCCTCCGCCCCGCTGGTCTCGAGCGAGAATTCCACGCGGGGTACGGTCATTGAACAACGCCAGATCAATCAACTCCCGTTGTCCACCCGGAACTTCCAACAATTGCTCAGTCTCACTCCTGGCGCCTCCAGTTCTCTCCAAAACTCCTCCGAACTCGGGCGCGGCGATGCGGCCATCTACGTGGATGGACAGCGCTCGCTCTCCAACAACGTCATGATCAACGGCGTGGACGCCAACTCCATCGGCACCGGTTCGATGCCCAACCTGGCGGTGCCCGCTATCGATTCACTGCAGGAGTTCATCGTGCAAACCAGCCTCTACGACGCTGCGCAGGGCCGTAATGCCGGCGGCGCCATGGCCGTCGTTACCAAGTCCGGGAACAACGCCTTCCACGGTGGCGTCTACGAATTCCTGCGCAATACCGATCTCGACGGGAACAACTTCTTTCTGAACCGCGAAGGAGTCGGCCGGCCCACTTACAATCGCAATCAATTTGGCGTAACTGCCGGAGGTCCGATTGTGAAAGACCGTATCTGGTTCTTCGCCTCCTATCAGGGCACGCGGGAAATCAACGGTACCTCACTCGAAAATTCGCTCTCCACCGTCTTCATTCCCGGAGATCTGGGCCCTCAACGCGATGCCGCCTCGCTGGCCGCATTCTCCAAAAGCGAAGGCGCACTGGGATACGTCGATCCGTCCGCGCTGGCCGTCCTACAAGCCAAATTCCCGAATGGCCAATACATCCTACCGTCCGCGCCGGGCGCCATCACCGGCGTGGGCTCCCCTACCCCTGTCCCGGTGACTATTCCGTCGAATTCCACCTTCAACGAAAACCAGTTCAACGCCAATCTGGATGCCGCGCTCACCGCCAGAAATCACTTCTACGGGAAGTTCTTTTTCGCCAACAACACTACGGAACAGGCCATCTACAACTCCTTCGGAGACGGCAACGCCATCCAGGCCCCCGGTTGGCCCGTGACGCAAGTGATCGATCACCGGTTGCTATCCACCGGCGTCACGTCGGTGCTCTCCCCACACATGGTAAACGACGCGAAATTCGGCTGGAGCACCATTTTCGGTCCTTCTACTCCCGACGAGCCGATCAGTTCCTCCGCCTTAGGTATCAGCTCTCCACTGAGTAGCCTGTTCGGCGGCATGCCCACCCTCACCATGACCAACATGTTCGACATCGGGTCGAACGGACTAGCCGACAACTACGCCAAGACCGACACTTATACCTTCACCGACCTGCTCACGTGGACCGCGGGACGGCACACCCTGAAATTCGGCGGCGGTTACAACCGTCAAGGGCTGGATGCCACGTTCAACGCGTATACCCGCGGCCAGATCTTCTTTCTGGGGTTCATCAACGGCAACCCCATGACCGACTTTCTCAGCGGCCTCTCCGGCCTCTCCCTCATTGGCTCGGGCGTGAATGACCTCCATAACCGCGCCAACGACTTCAATGCCTTCGTACAGGACGATTGGAAAGTCAGTTCCCGCCTGACCGTCAATCTGGGGTTGCGCTACGACTCCTTCGGTCCGATCACCGAAACCAACGGCCGCTTCGTGGACTTCGACCCTGCGCTTGCCACTACGATTCCGATCACGGGCGGCGTGGCCGTGACGGGCGGATTCGTGCAAGCGGGCAACGGCAACCTTCCCGGCATTCCCAAAACCACCGACAGCCTGGTACATCCGAACGACCGCAATTTCGGCCCGCGTATCGGCTTTGCCCTGAAACCCTTCGACTCGCCGCGCTTTGTGGTCCGCGGGGGCTATGGCATCTATTACGACCGGCCCAATATGCGGCTCTATAATACGCAGTTGTTCAATGAGCCGTATGACATGCTGGCCACCGTGCTGGCCACGCCGTTGAGCGATCCATTCGTGCAAGTGCCCTTGCCGAACGCCTTTCCGCTGAACTTCGGCAACACCGCCATTTTTCCGTTCGGAGGCGCTCCGGCCGTGCTGCCCGCGGCGGTTAAGGGCGGCTTGACGGTAGTCCCGTCCGCCGGCGTCTATCCGGATACCGCCGATTGGCACACACCCTACGTTCAACAATATAATCTGGGCTTCCAGTGGGAGTTCCTGCACGATTGGATGTTAGACCTGGGCTATGTCGGCTCGGCCGGCCGCGATTTTCCACGGCTGTATTCCATTAATCAGGCGCCTACCCCGGCGTTGGGCGGTATTTCCGGCGGCCCCTTCTTCCCCGGACTTTCAAACCTGTTGGCGCCCGGCCTGGGCAACTTCGCGGTCCAAACCGATTCCAATTCCAGTTATAACTCCCTGCAGGCCAGCGTGAATAAGCGCTTCTCGAAGGGCTTGCAGATGCTACTCAGCTATACTTACTCACACTCACTCGACGATTACTCCGGCACCGATGTCAGCGATATCACGCTGACTCCGGGCAACCTCGTGAACCAACACAACTATGCTTCCTCGGACTTCGACCGGCGGCAGCGGCTGGTGGTCAGCGGAGTCTACGATTTGCCGAGGTTCTATAGCGGCGGCTCCGCCTTCGCCAGGCGCATGATCGACGATTGGCAGTTGGCGGGAATCTTTACCGTACAATCCGGCCTGCCGTTCTCCATCATCGGATCCGACAGCGCCTTCCAACAGACCCGCGGAGACTATGCGCCCGGAGACACCATCTCCAGCGCCACATTCAGCGGATCGGTCACCAGCCGTCTGAACGAATACTTCAATACTGCCGCCTTCGTCCTGCCCACCGCCTATGGCGACTTCGGCGCCACCGGGCGTAACATACTGCGCGGTCCAGGGCAGAGTAACGTGGATTTTTCCATCGTCAAGTTTATCCCGGTGACCGAGTCGAGCCGGTTCGAGTTCCGCACCGAGTTCTTCAACATCTTCAACATCGTGAACTTCGCAAATCCGGTGAACATTTTGACGTCCGCCAACTTCGGCCAGATCGTGGCCGCCAGCACCGGACCGCGGGTGATTCAAATGGCTCTCAAGTTCAGCTTTTAGGTGCGCCAGGATCCATCATGAAAATCACCAGAGAAGCTCGCGGGCGAGTGCCAGGGGACCGCGTCGAGCTGGCCTTCGGCTATTGGCCAGGACTGGGCGTCCCGCTGGTCGCGCTACATGGACTGACCGCGTCTTACGTCAACTTTGTGGGCATCGCCGAGCGGCTGGCGGGCAGGCGCGCCCTGTTCGCCGTCGATCTGCGGGGGCGTGGCGATTCCGATAAGCCCGATGGCCCCTACGGCTTTACACAGCACGCGCGCGACGTGGCCGCCGCCATGCGCGCCATGGGTCTCGGCCCCAGCGTCGTCGTGGGGCACTCCATGGGGGCCTTCGTAGCTGCCGCGCTAGCCGCGCAGAGTCCAGAATGCGTCGCTGGATTGGTTCTCATCGATGGCGGCTATCTCCCGGCCATCTCCGGCGCCGCGGGTCCGCAACCAGCGCTCGATGCAGCCCTCGCATTGCGCATCGGCCAACTCAGCCAGACCTACCCTTCGCGCGAAGCGTACCGCCAGTTCTGGCGGGGACAGCCGCACTTTCCCGCCGAGGATTGGGGGCCCTGGGTGGAAGCTTTTCTCGATTACGAGGTGGGCGGCGATCCACCCCACCTGCAACCCAAAGCTTACGAGGCGGCGGTACGCGCCGACCTGATGGAAGGGTTCAAAAGCGCGGAGATCGTGGAGCGACTGCAGGCCATCTCCGTGCCCGTGATCATGCTGCGCGCGGAGAAAGGCTTCACGCCGCAAATGCCTCCCCTTTTCCCCGAACCGGTCGTGCAGCAGATGCGCCAGTATGTTCCGCACATGGAAGAACATCTGGTCCCCGGCACGACGCATTACACAATAGTCATGGGCGAGCACGGCGCCGCTACCTGCGCGTCTCTGATCGACAACCTTGCAGGCCGCTGTCACACCGCCGGAAGCCAGATGCGCAGCACGCCATAAACCGCGAACGCGGCCACGCCGCCCTTCCACAAGCGCGCCCGCACCGGGCTACTCCAGAACAGCGCGAACAACATCGCAAACGCCAGCGGACTGAGGGCGTTGAAGTGTAGCGCGTCCGCCCAATGGCCTTTCGCCAGTGCGAACAGCGCGCGCGTGAGGCCGCATAGGGGACACGGACGTCCGGTGAGCCAATGGAAGCCGCAGAGCCGCACCGCAGGCTCGGCCGGCACACTGACGAACCACAGCACGGCAAACAGCGCAACCGCCGCCGCCGCACGGCGCACCGCCGAAGGGGTCACAAAGCGTCCACGGTGCGCGGGTCGAATCCCACCAGTTCCTTGTATGCCACCGTGATGGCCGCGAACGTCACCGGTATGGCGACGAAGATACCCACGACGCAGCACAGCACACCCAGCAGATCCACCAGTATCAGCAGGATCAGAAACAGCGTGAAGCCGACATAATCGCGCTTCACCACGGCGTGGCTGGCCTGCATGGCCGGCCAAAAATCCATGCGCTTGTCCACGATGAACAGGTAGGTGAACTTATACATGGCGGCCACCACTAGGCCGGGGATAACGCACAACAGCGTCCCGCAGAAGACAAAGAGTCCAATCACGATTGAGGCGACCAGCGTGGGCACGAAGTAGTTGAAGCCCAGGAACAGATCGGCGAATTCCGCGCGGCGGCCCATCAACTTCTTCATGGTGAAGATATGCAGCCCGGCGATCATCGGCCCTTGCAGAATCACGGGCACCGCCGAGCTGAGCACCGTGAACACGAGGGCCAGCAGAACATAATTGCCAAGGTCCGCCGTCACCAGCGCCCAGCCTTCGCTGACCCAGTGCCCCGCCCTGACTTCGACTACGGCGGGCGGCGTAAATGGCTCTGCTGGAGCGCCGGTCAACCCCGGCGAGCCCACCGCGAGCGATGTCCCGCACGTGGGGCAGAACTGGACATCGGGACTAACTTGCGTACCGCACTTGTGGCAGAACATTTGACGGATCATAACACGCGGACGGCGTCTTCAAGCAGGCTTGCGACCCGATCGACGGTGATGTCATCCAACGCGGGCGCCGCGGCGATGGTCACGCGCGGTCCCCGCGGCGCCCAGACTGCCGGGTCGGTTGGCCCGAATAACGCCAGCACCGGCGTACCGACGGCCGCGGCCAGGTGTGCGGGGCCGGAATCGTTGCCGATGTAAACCCGCGCCGTGGCGAGCCAACAGGCCAGTTCGTATAGGTCGTCGAAACGCCGCGCGCCAGGCAGTTGGTCCTCCGGGCCGGCGCACCATTCCACGGGCATGCGGCGTTCCAGCCGGCGCGCCAATTCCTGGAAGCGTGCGAGCGGCCAGCGCTTTATCGGACTCCCCGCAAATGGATGGATGACCGCGCTGCCGCCCCGGACGGCATCGCACGGGATGCGCGGAATGCCGTCGCTTGCGCACGGAGCATTGTCCAGCAGGTCGCGCGCCTGTGCCAAGTAGAAGTCCACCGCATGCGGGCTGGGTCCAATAGGCGGCAGCGCGGCGAGGAACCGGAACGGCAGCCGCAGCGCGGCGACAGCCTCGCGGAACTCGGGCCGATTCGCGCCATACCAGGAGACGATGGAATCGAACCCGCGCAAGCTCTCGAGCAGGCGCGCGTCAGGGCCAGTGATTTCGAGCAGATCGAGGCCCGTGGACGGGATGGATCGGGCATGCTGCGCGATGCGCGCGGCCAGCGGCACGTTCCCGGGAGCCGCCCAAATCTCCAGATAAGGGGCGCGCAGGCACTCGATGGCCGGAATGGAGACGATGAAATCGCCGATGGCGCCGGGGCGGATGATGAGCCGCTTCAAGAACCCAGCATAGCTTCGATGGTCAGGCCGTGTGTGCCGTAAGGCGCGCCCACGCTTTCCTCCAGCGTCACGCTGTGCTCCACCCAATTGGACAGCGGCAGATTGCGAAACAGGATTCGTTCGCGCACCACGAGGGTCTGCCTGCTCATGAAGAGCAGCCGGCTTCGGCGTACATACTGGCGTTGTTCCACGCGGAAATCGTTGAGGAACTCGTCGAACGCCAGGCGCCTGGCTTCGGCTTTGGCATCGCTAATGGCGCCTTCCAGGGTCCGGCGCTGCACAATCAAAGCGCTCTGCAGCTCCGCCAACGCGCCTCTTTCTTGCGCAATGGCCTCGTCCATGCGGCAGCGCATCATGAAGACGATCAGCAGCGCCGCGCCTGCCGCCGTGAATCCCGGCACGAAAATCCAGAGTAGAATGGCCATGAAATCCCGGCTCTATCTGGACCGATTCTAATTGCCTTCCGGCAGACAAGCAACGCTCTCCATCGTACCTTAACCCTCAATAGACATTGGGCAACTACCTGGTTAACTCACCTTCGCCGCCCGCGATATACTTACGCCAATGCGCTCCCGCCCGCTGGTATACGTCTCGGTCGCAGCCAGCGCCGTGTATTTGGCTACCACCCGGTGGCAGCCGTTCACCGGAAGCGCGCTGGTGAAAGGATGCGCGGTAGGAGCACTGGCGCTGTTGGCGCTGCGGTCGCGTGGATTGCGGCGCGATGCCGAAGTGCTGGCGCTGGGGCTGGCGTTCTCGACGGCGGGCGACGTCCTGCTGGACCTGGACCCTGGGCTGTTCGCTTTCGGGCTGGGCGCGTTCCTGTTAGCCCACTTGACGTATATCTTCCTATTTGTACGAAATCGCACCCCCGGAATCCGGCTGGACCCGCCCCATTTTGCCGCCGTACTTTTCATTCTGGTCTACAGCGCCACCTTTTCCGCATGGATCGTCCCTTCCGCCGGCAAACTGGCAGTGCCGGTGGTTTTCTATGTTTGCGCCCTCACGGCCATGGTGTCGACGGCTATTCTGGCGCGCTTCCCGCAACGGTGGGTGGCGGTAGGGGCCATTCTCTTTCTGGTCTCGGACTCGCTGCTGGCCCTCGACAAATTCAAGTCCCCCGTGCCGCTGCGAGACTACCTGGTGTGGACCACCTACTATCTGGGTCAGTGCGGAATTGCGCTTGGGTATTTAAGAGCTTAATGTTCACGGCGCCGTTACCGTCAAGGTGAAGATGGCCGTCACACTTCCGACACTGGCCGTCACGGTGAACTTACCGGCAACACCATTGGCGATCAGCGTGGGAGCGGTCGCGAAACCGCCGGCGCCGGTAGTGATTGGCATGGGCGGAGTTGAGCTGAATGTCCCGCCGGCACCGCTAGACCCAGGCGTCACGGTAAATGTCACTGCGGCGAGATGCACGCCATTGCCCGCCGCATCCTTCACAATTACTTGCAGCGGGACGGGGAAAGGCATACCGGCGAGTACGCTCTGGCCGTTCCCGGCTGCCTTGGCGATGGTGGCGGGTGTGTCGCCGCTCTGAGTTACAATCACAGGCTGTCCCAATATGAGAATCTGAGCGGTGCGGCTGTTCACGGACGTGTTGGCCAGGAACGAAAAGTCGATAGCTCCGTCGCTGGCGCCAGTGATTGTAAGCCAGGACTGATTGCTGGTGGCCGCCAGAGGCGTGCCTGCCGGAAGCACCTGGACTGGGATCGAATCGGTCCCCGCCGCAGTCCCCTCGTTGCGGCCGGCGGCGGCCACGGAGAGGTAAACGGGACTAAATTCCTTGATGGCGTTGTGACCCGTATCGGCGACGTAGACGTTGCCTTGCGCATCCACCGCCACGCCGCCCGGGGCCCTCAGTCCAGTGGAAATCAGCTCCGTTACCTGGGTGATCGCCGGACTCCATTCCTTCACGGCATTGTTGTTGCCATCCGAGATGTAGACATTGCCATCGCCATCCACCGCGACCCCATAAGGAGCGTTCAAGCCGGAAGACACCAGCGTCGCGACTGCGTTTCCGGACGCACTCCACTCTTTGACCGCGTTGTTCGCTGAATCGGCAAAATAGACGTTGCCTTCGGCATCCACCGCCACACCCTCCGGAGTGGCGAGGCCCACGGAGACGAGCGTGACGACCGTGTTATTCGCGGCCACCCATTCCTTGATAGCGTTGTGGCCGGGATCCGAAAAATAGACGTTGCCACGGCTATCCACCGCCACTCCCATGGGGCTGCCGATGCCCGTGGACACTAACGGCGTCACCTGTCCATTGGCCACGGTCCATTCCTTGATGGCGTTGTTCTTGCGGTCGGCGATGTACAGGTTGCCGTTCGCATCCACGGCCACTCCAGTGGGATTGTTCAGCCCGGAGGGGACCAACGCGCGCACCTGCTGCGTGGTTACGCTCCATTCCTTGATAGCGTTGTTGGCACTATCCGCGATATAGACATTGCCCGCTCCATCCACCGCCACGCCGCGCGGGCCATTCAAGCCCGACGACACCAACGTATTCATCAAACCGATCGGGGTGAAGCCGGCGCCGGCTTGGGTCAGCGTAAATGTCAAGCCGGATATGGCCAGTGTTCCGACCTGGGCGCCGGAATTCGGGTTTGCGCCATAGCTGAACTGAATCAAAGTATTCCCAGTGCCGCTGATGCTGCCCGCGGATAGCTGCAACCAGGGGGCGTTGCTGGCGGCGGTCCAGGGACCGTTAGCCAACAGCAGCACGCTGCCGCTGCCCGCGGTATTCCCCACGATCGCCGAGGGGGTGCCCAAGGT
>Ga0187871_10003069_pt1 | contig 13124 bp, 9 predicted proteins | sample June2016WEW_16_1_FD_132988 | JGI IMG/M metagenome (GOLD analysis project Ga0187871, IMG submission 132988) | Peatland microbial communities from SPRUCE experiment site at the Marcell Experimental Forest, Minnesota, USA - June2016WEW_16_10 | ecosystem: Environmental > Terrestrial > Soil >... | reverse complement strand
TTTTCGCCCATGCGCTGCACCATCAGTTCCTCCACGAGCTTCCGGATGCCCAATTGGAATTTGTCGAGCGGGTTCGCCTGGGCGGTTTGAACGACCTGCTGGTTTCTGACGGCCCTTTCCTTGATCTGCTCAAAGAAGTATCGGTCCTCGTCGGTGAAACCGGTTCCAAAGCGCTCATTGAGCACGCTGATGATTTCCGACAGGGGAACTCTCTCCTCTCTGGGCTTTCCCGTTCCAACGTCTGTTGGGCTTTTGACGCCAATGGCGTCCCCATCCCTCAGCTCAAGCGCGCCTGATGACACTCGCTCCAATCGGTAGTACTGGAGGCCAACTTCGTCCCCAAGCCTCAACACCGTGTTATCCCGGTCCAACGGCAGGTGCGGCAGCAGGAATTTCCCGTAGCTGTAGAGCATTTCCAACTCAGGGTCGGCGTAGGGCACGATCTGGCTCAGGAATGCGTAAATTTGGACGTAGCCGCTCAGTTTCTCCCGGAAGTCGCTGCGCTTGATGTCCTCTTCTATGGCTTTGAAGCGGTCAACTGCCGGTTGCAAATGGCGATTCATGTTGGCATGGTCTGAGGCGTTCTGCTTTTCAGGCGGGCGATAGAAGATTTTGGCGAACGCTTCCACCTCGCTCCAATGGTAAATCTGCGTATGGTCCAATTCGTGTTTCAGGGCCTCAAGTTTGGACGGCTCGGATGATTCCTGCAAACTGGTGGCGTCGTAATACGGCTTGAACGCCCGGTAGATGTCTTCGGGCGGATTGACAAAATCGAGAATGAACGGCTCGTCCTTGCCGGGAATTTTGCGGTTCAAGCGCGACAGCGTTTGCACCGCCTGAACGCCATCCACCCTCTTGTCAACATACATGGTATGGAGCAAGGGCTGATCGAACCCGGTCTGATATTTATTGGCGACAAGAAGGAGTTGGTAATCCGGGGAATTGAACCGGTCTGGAAGCTGCATTTCGCTGATGGGCTGGCCGGTCACGCAATCCGGGTTCATCCCCGGTTCGGTGTATTCGATGCCTGTTTCCGGGTCCCTAACCGTGCCGCTGAATGCCACCAACACACCAATATCGGCATAGTTTTGCTCGGCGATATAGTCTTCGAAGGCCAGTTTGTACCGCACGGCGTGGAGGCGTGATGATGTCACGACCATTGCCTTGGCCCGGCCGTTCAAGCGTCCCCGCACATGCCGGCGGAAATGTTCAACCATGATCTCGGTTTTCTGCCGGATGTTGTGCGGATGGAAAGTCACGAATTTTGCCAACGCCCGGGCGGCCTTCTTCTTTGGCACATTTGGGTCGTCCTCAATCGCTTTGACCAGACGGAAATAGGTGGCGTAGGAGGTGTAATTGCGCAACACGTCCAAAATGAACTCCTCCTCAATCGCCTGCCTCATGCTGTAGGTGTGGCTTGCTTCCGGCTTTCCGCTTGCCCCCTTGCGGCCAAATAATTCCAGCGTCTTCCCTTTGGGCGTGGCAGTGAAAGCGAAGAAACTGAGATTGGGCTGCCGCTGGCGCGACTGCATGATTTGATTGAGACGATCTTCCCAGTCGGGTTCTCCATCGCCGTTTTCCGGCTTTGCCTCGGCACCCAGGATCCCTTTAAGTTCGCGGGCGGCTTCCCCTGTCTGGCTGGAATGCGCTTCGTCAACAATGACGGCGTAATTGCGCGCGGCGATGGCGGCTTCCCATTCCTTGGCCCTGGCCTTTTCCTCCGCAGTTGCGTTTTCGTACGTGTCCGCTCCGCTGGCGTGGAGCAATCCGCGCAGAACGAAGGGAAATTTTTGCAACGTCGTGATGACGATCTTCGTGCCGTCAATCAGGGCCTCGGCCAGTTGTTTGGAATCCTGGTCAATCGGTTTGACTACTCCCTGGGCATGTTCGATCTGGTAAATGGCATCCTGCAATTGCTTGTCGAGAACCCTTCGGTCTGTGATGACGATCACGCAATCGAAAACCTTCCGGTCGTCCGCGTCATGCAGGCTGGCCAGCCGGTGAGACAGCCAGGAAATGCTGTTGGTTTTGCCGCTGCCGGCGGAATGCTGAATCAGGTAATTGTGCCCGGCTTTCTCGTGCCGGGCCATGCTGGTAATTTTCCTCACGGCATCAAGCTGGTGATACCGGGGGAAAATGACCGCTTCTTTTGTCACCCGCTTCTTGCCGCCCCGCCCGTCGTCCACCTTTTCGTCCTTTTTTTCGATGAACATGAACTGGCCCAAAATATCAAGGAAACTGGCGAACTGCAGAACCTCCTCCCAAAAGTAGCCCGTCCGGTAGCCCGATGGGTGGATTGGGTTGCCTTTGCCGCATTTGACTTCGCCCGGGTGGCTTCCGCGATTGAACGGCAGGAATTGGGTGTTCTCCCGGTCAAGCCGGGTGGTCATGTGGATTTCGTCCGTGTCGGCGGCGAAATGCACAAGCGCGCGAGTTTTGAACCGGAAGATCGGCGCGCGCGGGTCACGGTCTTCCTTGTATTGCCTGACCGCGCTCCGCCAGCTTTGCCCGGTGCCGGGATTTTTCAACTCGGTTGTCGCCACCGGCAAGCCGTTGACGGCAAGCACCATATCCACCGTTGAATTGTCGTTGGGGTGGCAGGGCACCTGCCGCGTGACGGTGAGGCGGTTCCTTCCGTAGGCTTCCAACACATCGAAGCTTAGGCCGTGGGCGGGCTTGAAATTGGCGAGCCGGAAAGTTTTGCCGTAGAACTTGAATCCGTGCCGGAGAATGTGGAGCGTCCCTTTGAGGTCAAGCTCCTTGGCGAGCGTCGCGATTAGGAGCGGCTCCAGTCCGGCTCCATGCAACGCCTGCATTTCGGCCCATTGCTTCGGCTGCCCTTCTTTGAGGAACGAAAAAATGCGGGCGGGAAAAAGAGCGCGATCCTTGTCCCATTCGGCCAGCGTGCCTGCCTGCCAGCCGCCCTTTGTCAACAGGATTTCTTGGACGTAAGTCTCGAACGCTCTTTCTGTGGTTCGGCCCGGCATGTCACGCGGGTTCGTGCTCCACGAGATAGAGGGTACGCTCCTCACGTCCTGTTGCCTTATGTTCTTCAATCTCCTCGAGGCAAGAAAATCGGTAACGGCTTCCTATCTTTAGCCCTTCCAAGCTCGGACCTCCCTTCTTGATCCCGCCGCTGTACTTTCCGTCCGTTGTGGCGATACGCCATGCGCCGCTTACCACGTCGGCTTTTTCCAAGGCTCCAACCAAGTCTACCGATTCGGCTCCCAGATTGGATACTCCTGAGAAAACTGTGACGAGCGGTCCCGCCTCCTGCTCTGTGATTGCCCGACTGTTCGCCTTGGAAAAAGATGGCTCTGCCCAACTATAGCGCAGCCCCGTCCGGTGCTGTACCATGAAACGGAGCAAACGGAGATAGGCTCCGGCCAGATGCCCCCGGTTCGCCTTTATGGTGGCAAGGGCCAGTTGCGGGTCTGATGCCTTTTCAAAAAGCGCGTCCACCCGGCACAGAGCGCGTGCCAATTCACTCTGTCCCAGCAGATCTGGAATCTTCGCGCTTTCCAGCACGACGCGGAAGGAGCCGGTGGTCGCCGGTACCACAACATCCAGCAAGTGGGCATCGAGCCTGTCAATTGCCCGGCGCGCTTCCAACGGCAGGTCTCGCAGCGCAGCGCCGTAGGCGTGCTTGACCATCGTTTGGACATATCCCAAGAGGCCAACCAACGTGCCGACATGGATACGGTGCTCCTCCGCAGCCTCCGGGGGGTCCACCGAAATTTCCATAATCAAATTGTTTCGAGCGCGCGCCTCCTGCAAAGCCACTTCTTCGGCGGGCCGGTCATGCAGCAGAAAACCGTCATCCGGCAAGAATCCGCTCTCCACCAAGCGCGTGCTTTGCGGCACAATCGCCAACGATTGATCCTGGTCAGCCGCTTTCGTGGCAAGATACCATTCCTCTTTGCCAGCCTCAGCCAACAAGGAGCGAAGATCAAGCGTGCCCGCGCGGAATTGCCGTAATCGCTCCGGGGCAACTCCCGCCACCAAATACCTGTCCTGGCCGTTCACCGGGTCAACCATCATTGCCACATAATGACCGCCAATGGCATCGCGAGCCTCGAGCACCTGCGGGCCATCATAGTAGAAAAGCGTGATTGTGGGGATGATCGTCTTCATGGCGTCTCCGTTCTACAATGCGCCAAAATGTCGAAGGCCGCAAGCGGCCACCATGTGTGATGCGATGGCTTGAAAGTCTGCTGAATTCGCCCAGCGCCCGCCTCAAGGCGAACCCGGCAAATCAAAGCTCCGCGCATCCGGGGCAACTTTAGCGCCCTCTCCGAATCTCTGCGATCCGCGAAGACGGAGAGTCCGCGCATCTGGCATTCTGTAACGCCAGTAAAGACCAGTTCTGGCCTCTCGGCTCTTCTCGACCGGAAATCATCCAGCGTCGGCGGATTGGTCCGCGCCAAGCGGAAGACCTCCCGTGGCTCAGCGATTTCCTCCGCTGTCTGGGGCGGGCATCCTTCCGGTAATGACTCTCGATAGCTCATATGCCTGGTTAGATTACTCAGTTGCTTGGTTCAACGCCAGCATTTCCGCGCACGTCAATCTTGCCGGTGACGGCGGCGGTGATCAGGGCTGTCCGGTATTCCAGCAATTTCTCAATCGCCGCTTCGACCTTCTCCACCAGACGGTCAATCTTCGCGGTTTCGACGTCGAGATACGTGGCGATGGCTGATTGTTCAGAACTTGGTGGAACGGGGACTGGGCAACACAAAAGCTGGGTTTCTGAAATATTTGGCTGTGCTCCTCCGAAAGCTGTTAATTCCACATGCTCAATGTAGAAATCACTGTTCAGCAAATACCAAAGATAGTCCTTTGATCGCCCCTGATTTGGGCGAAAAAGACAAACCCGCTGATTAAGCAGCGCCGGTTTTTCATACCCGTACCGCCCAACCTTGCCTATCGTTGCGCCCGTCATTGCCATCGCAATGTCCCCACGCTGCACGATTACATCTGGATTAGTTCCTAGAAACTCTTCTGGCAGGCATTTGGCGTTGGTAAAATCTATTTGACCATCGGATATGATGTCGCCAATTCTCACAACTGGAATGCCCTCGTCTATGAAATCATCGCTACTGAACGCAAAGCCAGGTTGAACGGATGCAATGAACTTTAGCGGCATTGACTGCCAATGCGCCGGAATTTCCCCGAGCCATTCGATGCCTGATGGTTTGAGTTTGGCGTTTGGGTTCAAGCCGCGCGTGACAGTGCGGGAAATCAGGGCGGTTCGTTTTTCCTTCAGCTTCTCGATCAACTGCCGCTTCTTCCCGATCAAGGTCTCCAGTCGCCCTGTTTCCCTGTCAAGAAAAGCCGCGATGGCCTGTTGCTCGGCCTTTTCTGGACATCCCATCCGAATCGAGCCAACCGTGTCCGTGTTTAGATTTAGTTGGGTTCCCAATTTCCCGAGACCACGATACGGCTCACCGCTTGCGAAGAGGTAAAACAGAAACTTGGCCTCTCCCTTGAAACGTGGAAAGTAAACGAACCCGTCGTGAATGCAGCACTTGATTCTACTGATGCAGGGTTTGCCGACCGAGCCAGCTATACTCAAGAAAATCTCCCCGGGGTTCAACTTCACACTCAACGAACTTCCGTCGGTTGAAAGCTTCTCCTCCGTTGTTTCCAGATACATGCCCGCCGTTGTCACATCAGAGATTCGGACCCAGGCGAACTCTCCTTCGTCGTCAAAGAATCTTGGATCGTCAATCGGCCTGGGCGATGCTCCCCGCAGGACAGGCGACTCCCATTTTATTGCTTTCACCTTCCAATGCTCCGGCACGCTGCCGAGCCACTCAACGCCCGATGGTTTGTATTTTGGGTAGGCGGGGAGTTTCATATTACTGCCCCTGAAAAAAAGTAACCCGCCGATTTGGGCATCGTTGAGAGGCCTGGCAGGTATTGTCGAAACCGAGTCTCCGCCTTCGCGGGGCGTTCGTCAATCCCAAAATGAACGGAACCTGGCTCACGCCGTGACCTCCTTGAGCAGCCCAAAAATCTCGTTTTCGAGGGTTTTTATCTCCGATTCAATGACTTCCAGGGGCCGGGGCGGCTCGTAACGGTAAAAATGGCGGTTCAGGGGGATTTCGTAGCCAATCTTGGTTTTGCTGTCGTCAATCCAGGAATCCGGGACATGCGGCAGGACCTCCCGCTTGAAATACGCTTCGATGTTTTCCTTGAGCGGCACACTTTCGGTGTCGCGCAGATCGGCGTCGGGTTCGGGGTCGCCGTTGCGGTCGCGGCAAATCTCCGCCGTTTCGTCCCGTTCCCCAAGAGCGGCCATGATCGCTTTGTATTCGGCGGGATCAAGGCGGACATCGCGGGCGCGGTCGATGGCCTTCAATTCGGCGAGAAACTCGGCGCGGTCCTTGAAGAGCTTTTGCCCGGTCTTTTTTCCGAATTCGCGAAGCAGGGAGCGGATGACTTCCTGCCGCTCCCGTCCGGCTTCAATCTCCTTGAGCCGGGTTTCTTCGTTTTTCTTGGTGCTGGCGGCAAGGTTGCTGAACGCGCTTTCATCGTCCAGCCGGGCGATGCGCTCCCTGCCGGCCTGGAAATTCAGTCGCAAGGGGCGTTCGACCGTAATTTTGTGGAACCCGAAATCCTCATTGTCAAAAATCTTGCTGACGACCAGGCTCTTTTCCGCGCCGTCCATTTTGAACTTGCGGCTCTCCCCGTTCCTGAAATTGCCGAAAATCCGAGTGATTTCGGCGATGTGGTCCGGGTCTTTTTCCTTGTCGCTTGGGTCGCCAATCCGGCGGCGTTTGTTGCCCAGGCTTTTTTCCATCTGGACCCAAAAGTTCCGGGCGTCGAGAAGCTGGATTTTGCCTTTCCGCTCCTTCTCCTTCCGATTGGTGAGAACCCAAAGATACGTCGCAATGCCCGTATTGTAAAAAAGCTGCTCCGGCAGCGCGACAATGGCCTCAAGCCAGTCGTTTTCGATGATCCAGCGGCGGATATTGGACTCGCCGCTGCCGGCGTCGCCGGTGAAGAGCGGCGAGCCGTTGAAAACGATGGCGATGCGGCTGCCGCCAGCCTTGGGGTCGCGCATTTTGGCGATCATGTGCTGGAGAAAAAGCAGAGCGCCGTCGTTGACGCGCGGCAAGCCGGCCCCAAAGCGGCCTTCGTATCCGAGCGTGGCGCTTTCCTGCTCAATGAATCGCTGCTGTTGTTTCCACTCCACGCCAAAGGGCGGATTGGCGAGCATGTAATCAAAGGTGCGCTTCTTGCCCTCCTCGTCCCGCTCAAAGCCGTCTTTGGTGAACGTGTCGCCCAGGACGATATTGTCCGCGTCCGCGCCTTTGATGAGCATGTCGGATTTGCAGACCGCCCATGCCTCGTCATTCCAGTCCTGGCCGAACAAGTGCGGCTTGGCCTCGGTATTGAGATCGTGAATGTATTTTTCGGCCACAGACAACATGCCGCCCGTGCCACATGCCGGGTCGTAAATGGTCTTGACAACGTGACTGCGGGCGAGGTCTTTTTCCGGGGAAAGGAGCAAGTTGACCATGAGTTTGATGACCTCGCGCGGGGTGAAGTGCTCCCCGGCCTCCTCATTGGATTGTTCCGCGCCGATGCGGATGAGTTCTTCAAAGACGTAACCCATTTGCGTATTGTCTACGCGGTCGGGGGAAAGTTCGACGCGCCCCACAAATGCCTTGATGACCTCGTAAAGCAGATTTTTCTCCGCCATCCGGGCGATTTGCTGATCGAAGGCGAATCGCTCCATGATGGCCCGGACATTGGGGGAAAACGAGTTGATGTAGCTGTTGAGATTGGGGGCAAGCTGGTTTGGATCGTCCAGGAGCCGGGCCATGTCGAGCTTGGACAGGTTGTAAAACGGGCGCTTGGTGATTTGCTGGAGGCGATGGCGGATGACAGTTTCCGGCTTGGCCTTCAATTCCCGGTATTCCTTCAAGACGGCCTCTTTTGTCGGAGCAAGCAGACAGTCGAACCGCCGCAACACCGTGAGGGGCAGAATGACTTTGCGGTATTCATTGCGCTTATACGGCCCGCGAAGCAGGTTGCAGATGCCCCAAATGAAATTGGCGAGTTGGGAATGGATTTCAACTGTCATGCGCTTTTCCTGTTCCTGTCATTTGAGCCGTTTCGTTTTGGCCTGTCCGTCTTTTCGATGAATGGCCGTAATCTTATGGCTTCGCGGGATTTGGTCAAGCATGTTCAATTGGGCTCATCTCGGGCATGTCGGCTGTGGCGCGATGGGTGTTTGGGCGCGACACGGACGATTTGCCCATAATGGAGCGTAGCGAAATGACACCCAAACCCCGCCACTGATTTCCTCCCGCTGCGGAGCGTCCGGCGTGGCATTGGGAATGCGCGGGACGTGCCTGACGGGCTTATGTTGACATAACCCTCATCGAGCGAACGGGCCCCTCTCCCTAACCCTCTCCCCACTTTGTGGGGCGAGGGAATTGGCGGGCTGCGTGGTGGTTGTATCACGATGCGCCCGTGCCTGACGAGTGCGGGTTCTTGGGGCGCGGCTCTGGCGCTCGCGGCTGGCTTGTTGAAGGCTGTTGGCGTATCGTCGGGCATGGCGATTGAACGGGATTTTTTGAGGAACTCCGCCGCGACGCTGGCTGCGGCGGGGGTTTTCATCGGCACGTCGTCCTGGAAGTATCCGGGCTGGCGCGGGCAGCTTTATGACAGCGCCCGCTATGAATGGCGCGGGAAATTCGCCCTGTCGCGCTTCGAGAGGAATTGCCTCGCGGAATACGCGGAGGTCTTTGCCACGGTCTGCGTGGACGCGGCTTATTATACGTTTCCCAGTGTCAAATACCTGGAGGGCCTGGCCGCGCAGGTGCCGGCCGGCTTTCTGTTCGGGTTCAAGGTGACGGATGAAATTACGGTGAGGCGGTTTCCGAACTTGCCGCGCTTTGGACGGCGCGCGGGCCAGCCGAATGAGCATTTCCTCAAGGCGGACGTTTTTGAGCGCGGCTTCCTGAAGCCTTGCGAAACGATCCGCCCCCATGTGGGCCTCCTCATTTTCGAGTTTTCCCGCTTTTACCCGGCGGATTTCGAGCATGGCCGCGATTTCGTTTCGGCGCTGGATTCCTTCCTCGCCCAACTCCCCCCAGGCTGGCCTTACGCCGTCGAAATGCGCAACCAACACTGGCTCCGGCAGGAATACTTCGACTGTCTGGCCCGCCACCGCGTGGCGCATGTGTATAATTCGTGGACGGATATGCCGCCCGTCAGCGAGCAGATGGCTCTTTCCGGCAGCCAAACCAACCCGGCGCTTGTCGCCGCGCGGTTCCTCCTCAAACCGGGCCGGAAATACGAGGACGCCGTGAAGTCGTTTCAGCCCTACGACGCAACAAAGGAAGTCAACACCGCGGCGCGGCAGGCCGGGGCCGCCTTGATCGCCGCGGGCAGGAAGAACCCGGACCGGAAGACCTTCATCTACGTGAACAACCGCCTTGAAGGAAACGCGCTGGAAACCATCAAGGCCATGATGGGAATGGCCACGTAGGCAATTTACTCCTTTGTGGAGGGAAGACCGGGTAAATTATGCCCGGAAATTCCCGCCGGCGGGACCCGCAAAAACTCTCCGACACGCAAAATCGCCCGTAAATAAAGGGATTTTGACACGCCGGGCCGGGACAGCGCAAAAGTGGCAATGCTCCTGCTAATGCTGAGTTCACTTTGTGTTGCCATGAAACTATTGACGCTTTTTGGGGGGGTGCTGGGGTTTGGGATCGGGCTGTTTTGCAGTCGGGTTCAGGAAAACTCCTGGCCCTACTGCCTCTGGCACGCCGCGCTGGCGGCTTACGCCGGGGGCTGGCTCATGGGTTGGTGGGGTCGCGCCTGGCAGCGAAGCTTGAAGGACTCGGCCCTGGAACGGGCCACCCGTTCCGCCACGGCATTGGCTGCCCCTTCCATTTCCAAACCTGCTAAATCATGAGTTCCACCCTTTGCGAACCTGAAAGCCCCCCCGCACAATCCCCCACGCGAAGCCGCCGGGAGCAGCAGAATGTCTGGCGCCTCTACGCCCGCTCCGGTCCGGGCAGTGCGCAGGAAAACAGCCTGGTCGAGCAGCATCTGCCGCTGGTCAGAACGGTCGTGGGGCGCCTGGCCATGACGCTGCCTTCGCATGTCAACGCGGATGACCTTTACAGCGCGGGGTTGGTGGGATTGCTCAACGCGGTGCGGCGCTATAATCCCAAGAGCGGTTGTTCCTTCGAGAGCTACGCGCGGGTGCGGATTCGCGGGGCGATCTTCGACGAGTTGCGGCGTCTGGACTGGGTGCCCCGTTCGGTGCATGAGAAGGCGCGCAAGATTGAACAGGTGATGCAGGAATTGACGCAGCGGAACGGACAGGTTCCCAGCGCCGCGGAAATGGCCAGGGCACTGAAAATTTCGGAGGAGGATTACGACGAGTTGCTGGAACAAGTGCGCCCGGTGACCTACGTCTGCCTGGACTCGGTGCAAAACGGCCAGGGCGAGCACGGGACGGCCTACGAATTTCTTCCCGATGATTCCCAGGCGGACCCGGACCGGCAAACGGCGGTGCGGGATCTGGCCCGGATCATTGAGGAGCGTTTGCATCAATTGCCGGAGATTCAGCGCAAAGTCCTGGCGCTTTACTATTTTGAAGACCTGCGGCTGCGCGAGATCGCCGAGGCCTTCGGCGTCACCGAATCGCGCATCTGCCAGATTCACTCGCAGGCGATACTGGCCATCAAATCGCTGTTGCAAAAGGAAGACCCGGATTTCTTCCAACATCCCTTGTAAGTTGAGCCATGATTGTAATTGCCGGAGCATTGTTGGTTTTCTTTTCGGTTATTGGCGGTTTCTGGCTGGCGGGCGGCAACGCCCTCAACCTGCTGCACATCTCCGAGTTCGTCATTATCTGCGGCGCGGGCGGCGGGGCGCTGGTGGTGATGTCGCCGCGGCAGGTCCTGATTGACCTGGCCAAGAAGGCGGGCGCCACGTTGAAAGGCGCGCCGCACTCGCGGGAGGCTTACAACGAATTGTTCAAGGCGCTCTATGAATTGTTCATGCTCGGAAGGCGCGGCGGCATGGTCGCCCTGGAGGAGCATGTGATGAACCCGGAAACCAGCCAGATTTTTGCCAAGTACCCGACCTTTCAAAAGGAAAAGAAGGCCATGGAATTCCTCTGCAACGGGCTGCGGCCCATCATTGACGGCAAGATCAAGCCCGACCATCTCAAGATGCTGCTCGAGATCGAACTGGACGCGATTGAGGAGGAGCACGAGCGCCCCGTCAGTGTGCTGACCAAGGCGGCCGATGCCATGCCGGGATTCGGCATTGTGGCGGCGGTGCTGGGCATTGTGCTCACGATGTCCGCCATTTCCGGGCCAATCGAGCAGATCGGCGAGAAAGTGGGCGCGGCGCTGGTGGGGACCTTTTTGGGAATCTTCATTTCCTACGGCTTCATGAACCCGCTGGCGGTCAACATGGAGTTCATGAATCTTTCCGAGATGGCTTACATCCGTTGCATTGCCTCCTCGGTCATCGGTTTTGCCGGCGGGATGTCTCCGATCATGGCGGTGGAGGTCGCGCGGCGCGGGCTGCCCAGCGAAGTCAAACCGAGCGCGGACGGATTGGAGACGATGTTGAAGGCGTTGAACCAGACCCCGGCCAAATAGAGCGGGCGAAAAACCATGAAAAAAAAGGCTCATCATGGCGGCGCCTGGAAGGTGGCTTACGCGGATTTCGTGACGGCCATGATGGCGCTGTTCATCGTCCTGTGGCTCAGTTCGCAGGATCAGAGAATCAAGGAGGCGGTGGCGCGCGCCTTTGCGCATCCGTTTTCCTCGCTGACCAAGGATTCGGTGGGCCTGATCCCAAGCACCAACACGCTGGCGCTGTCGAGCCACGATGGGAATTTCGATTCTTCCTCGGCCGTGGAACTGGCCATGTTGCGCCGGCTGAACCAGGATTTCCTCAAGGCCCTGCAAACCGATTTCACCGAGAAGGACGAGGACACGGTCAAACTGGAAATGACTCCCGACGGCATCATGATCAATGTATTTGACCGCGCGCACAAGCCGGTTTTTGAGCCGCAATCCACGCAGTTCACGGCCTACGGCCAGTGGGTTTTTTCCACCCTCGCCTGGGAAATCGCGCGCTCCACCAATTTCACCATCGAGCTGGAAGGGCACACCGAGAGCGGCAACGCGGCGCTGTCCACGGACTACGGGGATTGGGAGATTTCGGCGGACCGGGCGACAGCGGTGCGACGCAAATTGGTGGAGAGCGGCGTGCCGGCGCGCCAGGTCATCAAGGTGGCCGGCTTCGGCGACACGATGCCAATGCCCGATCACGATTCCTCCGACGAGAGCAACCGGCGGGTGACGGTGCTGTTGAACCTGCGCCCCGGCGGCAAGAAAGTTTAGAATGACTACAAAGCCTTCCATGTCCGACACCTTTGTTCCAATGGGTCCTGCGGCCATCCTCGCCGCGGGCAACGATTTCACCCCGCTGCCGTCGAGACCCGCGCCCTTCGCCAGCGGCAAGACAGTCCCGGCGGCCAACGGCCGCCCGACCCCGGCCCCGTCAGCGCCCGCTGCCCCCGCACAGAATTGCCCGCCGCCCAAAGTGACCTTGCAGCGCCAGGGCGACGTGGTGTCCAGCATCCGCATCCAATGCAGTTGCGGCCAGGTGATTGAGCTGAATTGCGTCTATTGAATTGCGAATTGCGGATTGCAGATTGCGGATTTGAACCGCGGATGAACGCGGATGAACGCGGATAACGAGAAGTGCTTCCCATCCGTGTTCATCGGTGTCCATCCGTGGTTTGTCGTTTCCATTGCAAATTGCGCATTTAACCGCAAAGAACACAGCGCGGCCAGCGGCAACCAACTCCGGAATTGCCCGCAGATCACGTTCACCACGTAACACGTGGCAGGGATTAACGCAGATATCAAAAATAGTAATTCTCCATCTGCGTCCATCTGGGTCATCTGCGGGCAAATGCCTTTTCTTTTTCCTTTCTTCATTGCGGATTTGAACAGAAGCACCCACCCCACGCGGCGTGGGGCTGATCATGGAAGAAACTTTTCAGGGTTCGGCGCCGGGTGGTAGATTATCGGCGGTGGTTTCGGCGAGCTATGGCCGGTTTTTCA
>Ga0187871_10003061_pt1 | contig 13146 bp, 10 predicted proteins | sample June2016WEW_16_1_FD_132988 | JGI IMG/M metagenome (GOLD analysis project Ga0187871, IMG submission 132988) | Peatland microbial communities from SPRUCE experiment site at the Marcell Experimental Forest, Minnesota, USA - June2016WEW_16_10 | ecosystem: Environmental > Terrestrial > Soil >... | reverse complement strand
TTGTTGAAATCATGTGCGACGCCGCCGGCCAAGCGTCCGACAGCTTCCATTTTCTGCGCCTGGCGAAGCTGTTCTTCGAGCTGCTGGCGCTCGCCGACGTCCTGCGCGACGACCAAATGGACGGCGCGGCCGGCATATTCCAACTGGTGAGCGATGATTTCGGTATCGATCACTTTTCCGTCTTTGCGAACGTGCTTCCAGTGACCCTTGTACTGCTCGTCGCGCTTCGGCTGGCGGATATGTTCGAGGAAAGCTGCTTGTTCGCCAGCCAGGCGAATGTCCAGAACGGTCATGCCTTCGAATTCTTCGCTCGAGTAGCCGTATTCGCGAACAGCCGCATCGTTCACCTGGAGAAAGCGAAGCGTTTCGTTGTCGAAGACCCAAGTAGGAAGCGGGTTGTGGGAAAAAAGCAAGCGGAACATTGAAGCGCTCTTACGCAGGGCGTCTTCCGCGCTGCGGCGCTCAATGGCCAGGGCAATGTGGCCGCCAACGGAATCGAGAAATTCGAGGTCGCGAACATCGTAGGCCTTTTCGTTCTGATAGTGCTGGACGACGAGGACTCCGATGGTTGCCGTGGGAGTCTTGAGCGGGACGCCGAGCCACGCGGGAGATGGCGAGCCCACGAGCTCGACTTCATCGCGCGCTGCCAGCCGATCGAATTCGGACTGCGGAATCAGCATGGCGCGCCCGGTGCGGAAGACGAAAGCGGTGCACGTGCGACTCACTTTTTGAGGAGGGGGAGGCGGGTCGAATTCATCGGCGAAAAACGGAAAGTGAAATGTGTCGGTTTCCCCGTCGTGGAGAGCGACAAAGCAATTTTCGGCGTATAAAACTTTCTTAAGAGACTGGTGGATGCTGAGAAGCAACTGGTCCAGGTTGGCGGTTTGATTCAGGGCGTGGACGATGTCGGAAATGACCTGGCGCTCTTCCTGCATTCTTTGCAGATCGGTGACGTCGAGAAAACTGACGACGATGGCTTCGACGCCGGGGTAGCGCAGATGATTCTGGGCCGAGACTTCAAACCACCGCCACAACCCGTCCTTGCGTTGGAGGCGGCAGCGGGCGTTAAACCAAGCGCCCGGCGATTCGACCAATTCTTGAAGACGCAGGCGCGCACGGGGTTGTTGGTCCGCATGCAGCAAGTTAATGATGGGCTTTCCGACCAAATCGCCGGAAAAATAGCCCAGGACACGGCCAAACCCTTCATTTGCATAGAGAACCGAGCCGTCGCTATCGAGGAGCGCGAGGAGTTCGCGGGTCGATCCCAGCAATGAGGAGAGTTGCTCGGGACCCAACATGGTTTGCTCGGAAGATAGGCGCTGTGGCATGTGGACGTTGCGTGCAAAAGCCGCCCACAAAAATGACTCGCGGGCAGCGGTGAATCCGGCAGCCTCCGCTGAAGATTCTCGTGCTACAACGACCACACCAAAAGGGCCCGGGGCAATGCGTATAGGATACGTTAAACCGTTTAATGAAAAGGCGGACAAGAATGAGCGTGTCGCGAAAAAATGACTGTACGAAAGGGCAGGTTGGAACGGGCGAATAGCCCCTTTTACGATTAACGTGAGTATCGATTCATACCGGTATCCTTTCCCTTGCGAAGGCTCTGCGACCAAAAAGCGGCCAAGGTCTTTCTGGCGGTATCGGGCCATGCTACGCTCCCGGCGTCCATGACGATTTTCCGCTTGAGTTACGAAATAGTTGAAAGCTGCGGTGAGGAGACGATTTCGCCATGCATTCGATCTGGAAAGATATGTTTGTGTTGGGTCTGCCCGTTCTCGAGAAGATCTTGCGACCGGTTGTGGTGTACGCATTTCTGGTCGTCAGCTTGCGGCTTTTCGGCAAACGCGAGCTCGTGCAGTTGAATCCTTTCGATTTGGTCGTTTTGCTGACGCTATCAAACACCGTGCAGAACGCGATCATCGGCGACGACAATAGTGTGAGTGGCGGCATTATCGGGGCGACTTCCCTACTGGCGGTGAACTATCTGGTAGTGCGCTTTCTGTACAAGCACCGTAGATTAGATCAGCTGGTGGAAGGCAAGGCCGATGTGCTGATTGAGAACGGCAAAGTGCGGACGGAGTACCTGAAAAAAGAACTGATCACCATGCAGCAACTGTCGGCGGCAGCGCGGAAACAGGGATTCGACGATCTGTCCGACGTCCGCCAGTGCGTGCTGGAGCCAGGAGGCACGCTGACATTTATTGGCAAGAAGCCGGACGCGGAGGATGTGCGGCATCAGGAGTTGCTGAAGCGCTTTGAGATAGTGACGGAAGAACTGACAAGACTCCGGAAGGCGCAACCGCCGGCTACGGCGTAGGCGTGCTTGCCCACGCCGCGGGTTGAGATCCAGCTTGTATAGTCTAAGCAAGGTAAGGGAGATTCGGCCTGATCGGACGCACGCTAGCTCACTATAAAATTACCGCGGCGATTGGCGCTGGCGGGATGGGTGAAGTGTATCGCGCCGCCGATAGCAAACTCGACCGAGACGTAGCGCTGAAGGTGCTGCCTGCGGCCATGGCGGCCAATCCTGAATACTTAGCGCGTTTCCAACGCGAGGCTCGCGCCGTTGCCGCACTGAATCACCCGCACATCGTGACGATTTATTCGGTGGAAGAGGTGGGCGGCGTCCACTTTCTGACGATGGAACTGATCGAGGGCCAGTCGCTGAAGCAGCTGATTGCCGCGGGCGGCATTCCAATCGAGCAGATCCTGGAGATGGGCTCGGCGCTGGCGGACGCACTGTCTGCGGCACACGAGAAAGGGATCGTGCATCGTGATCTGAAACCCGCCAACGTCATGGTGACGTCCCAAGGTCGCGTAAAGGTGCTCGACTTCGGGCTGGCCAAGGAGCTCCTTGCAGCGAATGCAACCGACACAACGCTGACGTCCGATGGCTACACGAGAGCGGGCAAAGTGATGGGGACGCCTGCGTATATGTCGCCGGAACAGGTCGCGGGCCGCGCGACCGATCGTCGCACGGACATTTTCTCGCTGGGGATCGTGCTGTACGAGATGGCATGCGGGCAGCGGCCGTTCCTCGGCCGATCACCGGCAGAATTAGCATCCGCGATCCTGTGCGACGCGCCAAAGCCGGTGAACGAATTGCGGCCCGACGCACCAGAAGAACTCTGCGAGGCAATTCACGGCTGCCTGGAGAAGACCGTCTCCGAACGGTCGTTGTCCGCGCGGGATCTCCACACTGTACTGCGCGCAACCATAGGCAAGAGGAACGCTGACGCAACGCGGCCCCCCATCGCGGCAGGCCGGCCTTCCTCCACGGCGTCGAAGGTTGAATCTGGCGCGGCTCGCGCAGATGAGGGTTTCTGGATCGCGGTCCTGCCGTTCGGCTACAAAGGCACAAACGTCGAGGTGACTGCCCTGGCCGAGGGCCTCATGGACGAAATCGTGACTGGCCTATCGCGGTTTTCCTACCTCAAGGTACTTGGGCGCAGCTCCACCACGAGGTATGCGCACGAGGAAGTGGACGTCCGCGCTGTTGGCAAGGAACTTGGCGCAAGTTACGTGATGGAAGGCAGCCTTCGACTGGCGGGGTCCAAGCTGCGGATCGCGGTACAACTCGTCGACACGAACTCTGGCGCGCATCTTTGGGCGGAGACTTACGACCGTGCCTTTCACGCGGAAGACGTTTTCGCCCTCCAGGATGACGTTGTACCCATGATCGTGTCTACCGTCGCCGACACCTACGGCATCCTCCCGCACGCGATGAGTGAACTGCTTCGCAACCGTGACCCGCAGCAGCTAACGCCCTACGAGTCCGTGCTTCGAAGCTTCGCTCACTTCCCGCGCCTGTCCACCGCGGAGCACGCGGCATCGAGGTCCGGCTTGGAACGGGCAGTCCAACAAGCGCCAGGTTATGCCGATGCGTGGGCGATGCTGTCGATGGTGGTGAGGGAAGAATACACACATGGGTTCAACGTGCGACCTGATCCCCTGGGACGCGCGCTGGCCGCCGCGCGGCGCGCTGTCGAAATCGCGCCTTCGAATCACCTCGCTTACCACGCGCTAGCCTCGGCGCAATTCTTTCGCCGGGAGTTCCAGGCGTTCCGGATCTCCGCGGACCGCGCTATCGCGCTCAACCCTATGGACGGATTCACCGCGGCTTACCTGGGTTTTCTGATCGCCTATACCGGCGACTGGGAACGCGGTTGTGCTCTGGCGATACGCGCCAGGCGGCTCAACCCACATCATCCCGGATGGTATTGGTTTGGTTCTTTCTTCGACGCTTATCGCCAGCGCGATTACCGTGGCGCGCTGGATTACGCGCTCAAAGTCAACATGCCTGGATTCTGGCGTACGAATCTGGCACTGGCAGCAGCCTTTGGACAGCTCGGCGAAGAAGAAGCGGCGCGGGAATCGGCGCATGGTCTGCTCGCACTGAGGCCCGACTTTCCTACTATCGCGCGCGAGGAGTTGGAGAAGTGGTGGGACCCGGGACTGGTCGAGCACCTTATCGAGGGACTTCGCAAAGCGGGTTTGGAGATTCGCGCGGCGCATTCGAAGTCGAGCCAGGAGAGCGGCGGATGATGCCTGGAGCTGCGGAGCTGCGAGAATTCGCTGAGCGATACACGGCGGCGTGGTGCAGTCACGATCCGGTGAGCGTCGCCGCCTTTTATACGCGAGATGGTTCGCTCAGCATCAATGCCGATGCTCCGGCGGAAGGGCGAAAAGCCATCGCCGCGTCGGCTAGAGCGTTCATGACGGCGTTCCCTGATCTGCAGGTGGTTATGGACGACATCGTCGTGCAGGGTGATCGTGCCGTATATCATTGGACCTTGAGCGGCACCAATACCGGACCAGGCGGCGCGGGTCACCGGGTTCGCATTAGCGGCTTCGAAGTGTGGAAGATCGGAGAGGATGGACTCATCGTCGAATCACGAGGCCATTTCGACGACGCCGATTACCGGCGCCAGCTGCAACACGGCCCCCCGGAAATAGACTAGAACGCGGCGATTTTCCGTAAGCCCGGCAATTAGTGAAGCAGGAAACCGGTGATGGCCAGAACCACGCCGACGGCTCCGATCGCGATGCCGCTGAACCAGAAGAAGCGCTTCTTGGTCAGGAGGGTGATGGAGCAAATCACCAGGCCCATTTCCAGAAAGACCTCGCCTGCATCGAAGCGATCGGCGCGGCGGCTTACCAGGTCGCGCTCGGCTTCCAGTTCTTCCGCCTTCTCCCTGATTCCGTTTTTGTCCTCAGTGTAGCGCTTGACTTCCTTGACATACTTCTCGCGGACAGCAGCAGTCTCTTCTTTTTCATGCGGCGCGAGGGCGCCGAGCATGTCGGCGACGGCGTCCATCTCGTGGAGGCGGATATCTTTGGCCTGGTAGTAGCCCCACTGATCGCTGGCTTTGGCCTGAAGCAGAAGCTCCTCGGTGTGGGCGCGGTGGCCGAGCAGAGTGACGATGGCGCCGAGCACCGCGAGGATGGAGATGGTCACCGAGACAGGAATGGTGAGCGGGTGCAATCTTTGCTCTTCGTGTTCTTCCGGTTCGGGCAGTTCGATGCCTTCGGACATTTGTGAGTGCGTTCCTTTCGGTGATTATTTGTCGCTACTGACGGCCATGGCTTTAAGAGAATCATCGGCTGCGCCGATAGTTCGTTCAATATCCTGCGACGTGTGGGCCGTCGAGACAAAGGCGGCCTCGAACTGCGATGGCGCGAGAAAAATGCCGCGGTCGAGCATTTCGCGAAAGAAACGGGCGTAGCGCTTGGTGTCTGAGCGTTTCGCACCGGCGTAATCGCGGACCGGCTCATCGCTGAAGAAGAGAGTGCTGAGCGAGCCGGTGGAATTGACCTGGCCGGCGATTTTCGCGTCTGCGAGGGCTTTGCGAAGGCCGCTGGCGAGACGGTCGGCTCGTTCGGCGATGCGGTGGTAGAGGCCGTCGACGGACAACTGTTTCAGCGTGGCAATGCCCGCGGCCATGGCGAGCGGATTCCCCGCTAGCGTGCCTGCCTGGTAGACGGGGCCTAGCGGCGCGACATTATTCATGAGTTCGGCGGATCCGCCGTAGGCGGCTACCGGTAAGCCCCCTCCGATGATTTTGCCCAGCGTCGTAATGTCTGCTTCGCCCCCGAGAAATTGCTGGACCGCGCCGTTGTGAATCCGATAGCCGGTGATGACTTCGTCGATGATCAGCAGCGCGCCGTTTTTGCGCGTGATATCGCGGAGCCCCGCGAGGAAACCAGGCTCGGGGAGCACTACGCCCATGTTGGCGGCGATGGGCTCGACGATGACCGCAGCGATCTTGTCCTTGTGTTCGGTGAAGAGATGACTGACAGCTTCGAGATTATTGTAAGGGGCGTTGAGGGTTAGCTGCGCAAGGGCTTCGGGCACACCTGGGCATTCAGCGATGCTTAGCGTTGCGAGACCCGATCCGGCGTCCGAGAGAAAGCTGTCGGCGTGACCGTGGTAGCACCCGCGGAATTTAACGATGTAGTCGCGCTTGGTAACGCCGCGGGCGAGACGGACGGCGCTCATGGTGGCTTCCGTGCCGCTGGAGACGAAGCGTATTTTTTCCAGGGCGGGGATCGTGCGATTGATCAGCGTGGCCAGTTCGAGTTCGAGCTCGGTGGTTACACCATAGCTGGTGCCGCGCTTGGCTTGCTCGGCGATCGCGGCGGTGACGGCAGGATTGGCATGACCCAAGAGCATCGCGCCCCAGGAGCAGACGTAATCGAGGAGTTTGTTGCCGTCGACGTCGTAGAGATATTGGCCTTCACCGCGGTCAATGATCAGCGGCTCGCAGCCCACGGAGCGGAAGGCGCGGACGGGACTGTTTACCCCACCCACCAGGAGTTTCTCGGCGCGCTCGAAGATTTCACGGGAGCGTCGGCGGATGTTTTTTGTTTTCGTAGGCGTGGCGGTCATGGCGTCGCGTTTTGTATATCGGTCATCGGTAAATTATCACGGACGGAGCCAGCGCGCGATGTCCTTGGCGTGATAGGTCAAGACGATGTCGGCGCCGGCACGCTGGATGCCGGTCAGGATTTCGAGCACCGTGCGGCGCTCGTCGAGCCAGCCGTTGGCTGCTGCGGCTTTCACCATGGCGTATTCGCCGCTGACGTTGTAGGCCCCAACCGGGACGTCGAAGCATTCGCGAACGCGCCGGACCACATCGAGATACGGCAGCGCGGGCTTGACCATGACCATGTCGGCGCCTTCTTGGATATCGAGGGCCACTTCTTTCAGTGCTTCGCGCGCGTTGGCGGGGTCCATTTGATAGCTCCGGCGGTCGCCGAATTGCGGCGTGGATTGCGCGGCTTCGCGGAACGGGCCATAGAACGCGGAGCTGTATTTGGCGGCGTAGGCGAGGATCGGGAGATTCTCGAATTTGTGGTCGTCGAGTTTGTTGCGGATCGCGGCTACGCGGCCGTCCATCATGTCGCTCGGGGCGACAATGTCGGCGCCAGCGCGGGCGTGGGAGAGAGCTTGGTTCGCGAGGATTGCCAGCGTGGCATCGTTGGCCACTTCGCCGTTTTCGATTACGCCGCAGTGGCCGTGGTCGGTGTATTCGCAGAGGCAGACGTCGGTGATGACAATAAGATTGAGATTGGCTTTGCGGATCGCTTCGACGGCGCGCTGGACTTCACCGTGCTGCGCGGTGGAGCTGGAGCCAGTAGCGTCTTTGGATTCGGGGATGCCGAAGAGAATTACGCCGGGAAGGCCCAGGGATTCTACTTCGCGGCATTCTTCGACGATTTTATCGACCGATTGTTGTGCGACGCCGGGCATGGAGCTGACTTCCTGGCGGACGTTGGAGCCAGGGCAGACGAACATCGGATAGATGAGGCCCGAAGTGGTGATGCGTGTTTCGCGGACCAGATTGCGAAGGGCCTCGGTGCGGCGAAGACGTCGCGGGCGATGGGTTGGGAAACTCATCCGTGCTTGGCTCCTGCTATGGGTTTGTGTGCGCTGTGTTTCGCGAAATGCGATTCTAACGCCTCGATGATGGATTGCGCGGTGGTGTCGGCCGCGGTGATGATTCGTTCGATTCCCTGTTCGCGAAGCGCGGCGGCGGTCACTGGACCCACGGCGGCGAAGATCATTTTATTTTGCAGACCGACCAGGGATACCTTGCCGATCAGCTCGGCGAGGTTGTTCACGGCGCTCGGACTAAAGAAAAGAGCCGCATCGGCTTCGCGCGCGATGATTTTGGTGGCGTGGTCCCGATCGACGTTAGCGGGAGGGAGAGTGCGGTACGCGACGACTTCGGTCACGTTTGCACCGAGGCGCCTCAGGGCGGCGGGAAGATCGGGGTTGGCGCGGTCGCTGCGGGGGAGGAAGACGGACTTTTCACGTTGGTGCTGTTTCGCGTTGATGCCTTCTTTCGCCGCGTTCTGGGACGGCCGGTCTGAAGACCGGCCACTACAGGAGCTCTGGAGTTCGGAGGCTAGTTCTTCGGCGAGCGCGACGCCCAAGTGCGTTTTGGCGACGTGGTCCACAAGCAGGCCGGCTCTCGTCGCTTCCTCGTTCGTTGCTGGGCCCACCGCCGCGATTCGGGGACGATTGTCCATTTGTTGAACGGAAATGTTCGTGGCGGCGCTTCGGGAGACCACGGATTCAACGGCATTCGCGCTGGTGAAGAGCACCCAGTCGAATTCCTGCCACCTGCGCAGTGCCGCATCGAGCGGAGCGTAGTCCTGCGGGGCGGAAAACGAAACCAGAGGCAGCGAAGCGGGGATGGCGCTGCGCTCCAGCAACTTTTCAAAAAGTTCGGAGCTTTGCAGCGCGGCGCGGGTGATGACGATGCGCTTGCCCGCCAAGGATGACGCGGCCCCGGACGGTGCGGGTCGCGACGATGCGGAGGGATCAGCCACGTTGGCGACTCACTTCTTCGAGGATGTTCTGCGCGCCTGCATCGATGAGAAGTTGGGCCATGCGCCCGCCCAAGGCTCGGGCTTGATCGGGAGGAGCCGCAGCGCGCTGCTTGACGTACTGTAGGCCGTCGATCGAGCAGACGCAGGCTTCGAGAACGAGTTCGTCGCGTTCCATGCGGGCCCAGGCGCCGAGAGGGACTTGGCAGCCGCCTTGAAGTGCGGAGAGCAACGTGCGCTCGGCAACGATCGCCGCGCGAGTTTCGGCGTCGTCGAGCTTTTCGAGCGCGGTCGCGGTTTCAACGTCGGACGCACGGCATTCCACACCGAGCGCGCCCTGACCTACGGCAGGCATGCAGACTTCAGGCGAAAGAGTCTCGCTAATACGATGCGACCAGCCGAGACGATCGAGTCCGGCTTTGGCGAGCATCACGGCATCGTACTCGCCGGCTTCCACTTTGCGCAGCCGGGTGTCTACGTTGCCGCGAAGATCGCGTACGTCGAGGTCGGGGCGAATGTGCCGGAGTTGTGCCTGGCGGCGAAGGCTGCCGGTGCCGACGCGTGCGCCTTCGCGAAGGTTCATTAGCGTTGCGCCATTGCCGGAGACCAGGCAGTCGCGGACATCTTCGCGGCGGCAGATTGCGGGAAACGACAGCCGCGATGGAACATCGGTGGGGATATCTTTCACGCTGTGGACGGCGATGTCGATCGATTCCTCCAGCAGGGCGTCTTCGAGCTCCTTGATGAAAATTCCCTTCCCGCCGATTTGTGACAGTGGCGATTGCTGCATCTTGTCGCCGGAAGTCTTGATAATGATGATTTCGCCGTCGATGCCGGTGGCCTGAAAAATTTGCTTGCGTACGAAATCGGCTTGCCACTTTGCCAGGACGCTTCCGCGGGTGCCGATGCGGAGATGCTTCATCGCTTGTCCCGATCGGACAGAAAGAGATCGCGCAGGGCTTCGACATTCTGGATTTTGCGGCGGAGTTCGCGTTCGCCGCGGAGGCGCTCGGCGGGCTCGACCAGTAGTTTCTCGAGCAGTTCATCCATCAGGACTTCCATGTGCTCGCGATCCTTAAGGCTGAGATGTGTCACGGATGCGAGGCGCGTGTGAAGAAAGGTCGTGCGCTCTTCGCGCAGGCGGGCGCGCAAGGCCGAGACCAGTCCGACGAGCTCCACGCTCGCCTGCCAGGAAAGAAACTTGCCGACGTGATCTTCGACGATGGCTTCGGCGCGCGGGACTTCCCCCTCGCGGGCCTGCCGATTTTGCTGCACGATGCCGCTCAGATCATCCAAATTGTAAACATAAAGGTTGTACAGGTCCGAGGCTGCGGCTTCGATGTTGCGGGGCATGCCGAGGTCCATCAGGAAAAGTGCGCGGTTGCCGCGCGCGCTCATTGCGGCCTCAAGCACGGTGCGAGGCAGGACCGGCTCGTCGGTAGAAATGGAAGAGACGACGACGTCAGGCTTCAGCAGCGCCGTCTCCCAACTGGCCCACTCGACGACGTTGCCGTTGAATTTTTGCGCCAGTTCTTCGGCGCGATCGCGCGAGCGATTCATGACGAAAAGATCGGTGATGCCGCGGTCGCGCAAAGTGGATACGACTTGCTCGCTGACCGCGCCGGCGCCGAGGACCAATGCGCTGTGCCCGCTCAATTTGCCGAATATGCGTTCGGCAAGATTCACGCCGGCCGCCGCGACAGACATCGGCCGCGAGCCGAGTTCCGTTTCCGTGCGAACCCGTTTGCCCACTTCCAGCGCGCCTTGGAACAAGCGATTGAGCACGGGACCGGTCGCGCCTTGCTCGTGCGCCGAACGATACGCTTCGCGAACCTGTCCGAGGATTTCGGCTTCACCGAGAAGCATCGAGTCCAGTCCGGCGGAAACGCGGAAAAGATGCCGGACGGCGTGGCGATCGTAATGGTGATACAGCGAACTGGTGAGAATGTCCGGGCCGACGGAGTGAAATTCGCTGAGAAACGAGGCGAGCCCGGAAAGACAATTGTGCGAGGTTTCCGGAGGAACGCCGTAGACTTCGCTGCGATTGCAGGTCGAGAGAACCAGCGTTTCGTCCAGGATTCCCCTCGCGCGCAACTCGTCGGCAGCGCGGCGAGCCTGATCGGCCGTGAAAGACACCTTCTCACGCACCTCCACGGGCGCTGTGCGATGATTCAAGCCGACGAGGACGATTTCCATTCCGTTGCCCGCGCGCTCCTTAGAAGTACCGGTGACTGTGCGAAAGATAGAGATTCACAACGGTAAAGCTCAGCACGACAATCACAAAATTGAAGATGCAAAGACGCGAGGCTCGCGCGCCTCGCCACGTGGTGGTGCGCGAAAGCTGAAGATAGGCCGCGTAAAGCAAGAGCACCAGAAGTGTGATCACATACTTCGGGTCGTAGTACCAATATTGGCCGGTAAGACGGTCGACCCAGATGAAGCCGAGCACCGTGCCGACGGCGATAGAAATGAGACCGATCAGGACGCTGGAGCGGCTCATACGCTCGAGAAGTTCGAGCGAGGGTAGCCGCCAGACGACTTCGCTGAGCTGACGATTGCGCAAGAGGCGATTTTCGACCAGAAAAATCAGGCTGAGCACAAACGAGAGCGCAAAGGCGGCATAGGCCAATATGCTGAGCGTTACGTGAAAAGCGAAGACCGGTCCATGTGCGATCGTCGGAGAGAGGCGGTCGGCAGGCGCGAGATGGGCGGCCAGGAAGAACACCAGAATAAATGGCAGGACGAACGCACCGACAGAGCGCTGCCGATGATAGAACTCGAGGCCAAGGTACGTGAGAGCCAGAAGCCAGCCGAACAGTGACATCGAACCGTAAAGATCGTGATAGGGGACGGTGTGCAGTCCGCGGGAGCGCTCGAGCAGAGCGAAGTAATGGGCGATCAGTCCGAGAACCAGGAACATCGTGCCAAGCCTGCCGGCAATTTCGCGGCCAGTGCGCAGGAAACGGACGTAGGAGCCAAAGCTTAGCGCATAGGCGAGCACAGTCAGATATAAGAAGAGGTGAGGCATCGGGCCTTGTCCGCGGCGCATCATCCGGGGGCGCCGACCAGCGGATATTCCGGAGTCGCACCGCGACCATCGATCCTTGAGTATAGCTTAGCTGTTTGGTGGCCGTATCGACACGGATTAATGGGCCAGGAGGAGTGCATTGTCGCCCGTATTGGGCGCCCTGTACGGTGGGACAGGGTGCAGCACGGGCGGATGGGATTTGTTATGCTTCCTTGGGAAGAAACATGAGTTTGCAGACTACCTCCCTGAATCGCAAAGAGTTGTTCTTGCGCGCATGCCGCGGAGAGGCGGTGCCGCGCCTGCCGGTGTGGATGATGCGGCAGGCGGGGCGGTACCTGCCGGAGTATCGGGAGATTCGGGCCAAGCGAGCGTTTCTGGAAGTTTGCAAGACGCCGGACCTGGCTCTGGAAGTGTCGATGCAGCCCTTCCGAAGGCTTGGCGTTGACGCCATCATCGTGTTCTCCGATATTTTGATTCCGGCGGAGGCCATGGGGCTAAAGCTGGAGCTGGGCGACGCCGGCCCCAACCTGCCGGAACCCGTGCGCTCCGAATCCGATATCGAAAAACTGCGCATCTTCGATCCGGAGACGGAAACGGGCTTTTTGATGGAAGCCATCCGGCGTATCGTGCGCGAAGTTGGGCCGACCGTGCCGGTGCTGGGTTTTGCGGGCGCTCCCTGGACCCTCGCCTGCTACATGGTGGAAGGAAAGACAAAAGAGGGCTTCGCGACCGTCAAGAGCCTGTTGTATCACCAACCCGATGCGTTCGAGGCTTTGTTGTGCAAGATCACCCAGGCCACCGTCGGATACTTGAAAGCGCAGATTTCGGCGGGCGCGGCGGCCGTGCAGCTTTTTGATACCTGGTGCGGCGAACTCAGCCTCGCCGACTACGAAACCTACGCGCTTCCGGCGGTGCGAGAAATCATTACGCAGATCGCCGGTGAAGTTCCGGTGATTTATTACACGAAAGCTTCGCATCACCTGCTGCCCGCGATCGCGCGTTCCGGCGCCGACGTTCTGAGCGTGGATTGGCGCATCAATTTGCGGGAAGCGCGGGAGACCTTGGGGCCACGGATCGCGTTGCAGGGCAATGTCGATCCCGCGGTGCTGTTTGGTCCACCGGAGAAGATTCGCCGGGCGACTTTGGATACGGCGGCGGCTCTCGGTGGCGTCGGACACATCCTCAATCTGGGTCATGGAATTTTGCAAGGTACGCCAGTCGAGAATGCGCAGCTTTTCATCGAAACTGGGCAGCGCGCCGAATTGGCGGAGACCAGGTCC
>Ga0187871_10003060_pt1 | contig 13148 bp, 9 predicted proteins | sample June2016WEW_16_1_FD_132988 | JGI IMG/M metagenome (GOLD analysis project Ga0187871, IMG submission 132988) | Peatland microbial communities from SPRUCE experiment site at the Marcell Experimental Forest, Minnesota, USA - June2016WEW_16_10 | ecosystem: Environmental > Terrestrial > Soil >... | reverse complement strand
TCATTCTGGCAATCGCGTTGTTTGGATTGTTTTTCGATGACTGGATCGCCAGCCTTCTGGGCCGAACCTCGCTCGACCGGCGCCAAGTCGAAACTCTGCGCGGCGTGACGCGCGTTTCGCTTCAGGTCGTGGGCGTCTTGTTCATCCTCCTGGTGATTTTTGGCCCGCCGCCCAGTCTTGGCATATTTCTAGGGTTCGCCGGCGCCGGCCTTACCGTCGCACTGAAAGATTTCATCGTCGGCTTTCTCGGCTGGTTCGTGCTGATGGGAAAAAACGGAATCCGCATGGGCGATTGGGTGGAAATCAACGGCGTCACCGGCGAAGTCGTCGAACTCGGCATGTTCCACACCGTGCTGCTCGAGACCGGCAACTGGACAGACTCCGGCCACCCCACCGGACGCCGCGTCACCTTCACCAACAGCTTCGCGATCGAGGGCCACTACTTCAATTTCTCCACCTCCGGCCAGTGGCTCTGGGACGAACTCCAGGTGGTTTTGCCCGCCGGACAGGATCCGTATCCCATCGTCGATGCCATGAAGAAAAAAGTGGTGGAAGCCACTGCCGAAACCGGGCAGAAGGCCGAACAGGAATGGCGCGGCGCAGCCAAATCCGCCGATATGAGCAGCCTCTCCGCCGCCCCAGCCATCAACGTGAAGCCGGTGATCGGCGGGACAGAAATCGCCGTCCGCTACATCACCAGCGCCCACGACCGCTACGAACTCCGCGCCAAGCTAAACCAAATCCTGGTCGATCTTCTTGGCGCGAAGCCGCCCGCAACCTTGCACACCACCGCCGCCGAAGTCCCAGCGAAAACCTGATCGACCGCTATGTCGTCAGGCGGTTGTTGGAGATAGCCCGCAGCTGCCATACGTTCAACTCGTAGATCTGAGGGAACGAAGATTCTGGCGAGATGCGCAGAGGGCCATCAGGCTTGCGGTAAACGCGACTCGTGATGGCGTGCCGGTTGTTGCAAATCAGTTCGGCCACGGACCCATCGAGGAACATGCGAAGTTTATGGTCGCGATTTTGGGTTGGAGGAAGCTCAATGGTCGTCTCATTTAAAGTCAGCTTCGCCACTGTTCCTTCCGCATCGACGGAAACGCGGACCCAGGTTCCCGCCTGATCAGCGAGACTGAGGGTAAATCTCGGAGCCGAACTCCCCCAGAAAAATTCTCCGGCGATATCTTCAATTTCAAATTTGCGCGCCAGCGAAATACGCTCCGCCGTCGAAAATCCGTACATATTGAACGACGTCACGCGCAAGGCTTCAACCTGCGGGCTCACCTGCATTTCCAGATCGCCATCCGCAGTCAAAGACAACGCTCGCGGCAGCGCCATGCACCCCGCCCAACCCGCCGCGCGCAGCTCATCATCCGGTCGCTTCTCGGGAATCCAGCCCCACAAAATGCGATTGCCGTGCGCGTCAAGCTGCGTTTTCTGCGCGTAGTACGCGCCGTGGTCCAGAATGCCCCGTTTCTCGGAGTGGAAGACAAGCTCCTTGGGATCAAGCTCACCCGTTTCCCAAATCACTTTTCCCGCAGTGGAGTAAAGCAGCACATGTCTCTTGCCCAGCGGGAAAAAGTCCGGGCATTCCCACATTTCGCCCGAATCGACAGGATTGACGGATTCGTGACCGGTCCATTTTCCCGATGCCAAAGGATGCAAATATTCCCACGCGCGCAAGTCCTTCGAGCGATAGAGCAAAACTTGGCCACCTTCTTTGCGTACACCAGAGCCAACCCCGAGATACCACATCTCGCCGTGATCGCGCCCGCCGCGATCTTGTAGGGGCGCAGCATTGCTGCGCCCCATCTCGGCAACATCTGATCCACGCCACAGGAACGGATCACGAAAGCCGGTCAGCCGTGGATCAGCGGGCGGTTGCAGCACCGGCTCTTTCCATTTGTTCCAGGTGCGCAATTGCGGATCGCCGGACGTCGCGAGGCACACCACCTCGCGAAAATTGTGAACGCCATCGCGTAGCGTGGCGCGATCGGGCGAGGTCGTCTTTACTCCGGTATAAAGAATCGTGGCTGTGCCGCGATCGTCGACCGCGCTGCCGGTGAAGCAGCCGTCGGCGTCGTCCCAACCGGGAGTCGGCGCGAGGGCGATCGGCAAGTGTCGCCAGTGAATCATGTCGTCGCTCACCGCGTGGGCCCAGTGCATGTCGCCCCATACGGCGGCGTTGGGGTTGTACTGGAAAAACATGTGATAGCGGCCCTTCCAGTAGATCGGGCCATTGGGATCATTCATCCAGTTTTTCGCCGGCAGCAGATGGAATTGAGGGCGCAGCGGATCGGCGGCGAGGCGTGCGCGCAGCGAAGCCTCATCGTCGGGACCCATCGGCACAGCCCGGCGAAGACCAGCAGGAATGGAAGCGAGGGCAGCGGTTGACGCGGAAGTTTTGAGAAAATCGCGGCGCGAAACTTGCGCGTGCTTTGGCGAGCGTTCGCGTGAATTCATCGGCAAACGACGTCCAGCAACGCGCCGAGCGCCGCTCGGGCGGGCAGCGGAAATCCGCGCTCCGCCATTTTTTCTTCCAGGGTGTCGGGTGCAGCCGGCAAGCGAGGGTCGAGGCTCTCGCGATAGAACGGATCGCTCTCCGCCTCCGCCAGCGTTACGAATTGAAATCCTCGCGAGCGATACAGTTGTAGCAACTGCGGAAGCGCTTCCGCGTCGAGCCCGCCGATGTGCATCAGCAAAACGTAAGGAATGTCGCGGCCATACAATTTCTGCGAGAGTCCACGCGAATAACCGATGGTCTCGTCTGCTGCCGCCAAATAACTGCTCTTCAGCGCCTCGATTGCGCGCGTATCGCCTTTCGCCTTGCACCGCGCGTAAGGCTCGGTCCATTGATAGTCACCAAAGCTCACGGTCACGGCGGCGATGCGATATCCGTGCTGGGCCAGGAATGCGCGAACGCCATTTTTCTTTTCGGGCGTGTCGCCTTCGCTGAGGTAGGGAAAGCGGAACCAGTGCCAGTCTTCGTCTTTCATCTGCTGACGCAGTACCGGCTCCATGCGAGTCGCGTCCGCTTCAAATTCCGCAAGCGGGTGTTGCGTCAGGTTCATGTGCGACCAGGTGTGATTTCCCAGCGGCTGACCGGCCGCTCGCCAGGCTCGAAATACAGCGTCGCTTCCGGGCTCCCGTTCGAGCGCTTCGCCGTTGACGAAACCGTAGACCGGAGGCGCTCCGGCATCGTGCAGCGCGGCTAGAATTTTCCTGGCAATCTCCTCGCGCGTGGTTCCCTGCGGCAGCGACCCGTGCGCGGGAAGGTCGTCGAAGGTGAAGGCGATCTTCAGCGGAGAGCCCGCTTGCCCAGCATTATCGAAGAGAGAGAGCGGCACGGCATTCGCCATGGCCGCGAATCCCGCGGGCGATGGATGCAGGTGGTCGCCGGAATCGAATCCCGGAAGCAAATGATCGGGATGTTGCGGATCGCGAGTGACTTCGTCGAAATCCACGAACGCGTCGAAGTGGCCTGCGCCGCGAATCCAGGCATTGATGGCTTGACGGTCCGCTTCGGTCGCGGGCGATGGATGGTAAAAAGCGGAATCCGCGAACGGCAGAATCGTCGCGCCGATGACTTGAATGCCGTGGGTGTGCGCGCGCGACACGATCTGTTCGTATGCCGCGATAATATTTTTCACCATGGACTCGTGCTCTGCCGCGGGCACTTCGCTCGTTCGCGCCAGCATTCCGATGTCGTTCACGCCCTCGAGGACGATGATGTACCTCACGCCCGGCCGCGCCAGCACGTCGTGATCGAATCGCGCCAGTGCGTTTGGTCCGGCTCCGTCGAGAAGTAGTCGATTTCCGCCGATCCCTTGATTCAGGACGGCGAACTCTTTCTTTCCACGATCGGATTGCAGCCGTTTGGCCAGCAAATCGGGCCAGCGGTCGTTTCCATCGGTCGTCGCGCCATGACCGTCGGTGATGGAATCGCCGAGCGTTACGATTGCGGCTGCTTGGGGCGGTGCACTCACATCCACGCCAGCGAGGAAATACCAGTGCTCGACTTTCTTCGCTTCGGCGAGGTCGGCGGCGGAAAGCCTGTTTCCATGAACGATGTACGACGTCGCCCGCGAGCCCGGATGTCCGGTTTGATTCGCAGGCGGCTCCTCGGTGTAAAGAGAAATCGCCAGGTCGGACAAGGGAGCAACCGGGAATGCGAGAGGATCGGAAACGTAATCGGCGCCGGCGGGCACCGTGACATCGGTCTTGCCGGAAAACGTAAGGGCCGTGTCGGTGCGGACAATGATGCTGCCCGACACTGGAAGCGTTGGACGAGCGATATGGACGCCCGCAAAGTGCAATGGCGCGGTGCCAAATCGATTAGACAAATGCACGCGCAGTTGCTGTCCTCCGATCGACAAATGCACGACCTGCCGGAGCGTGGCGTCGCGCAAATCCTCCACCGGCAGCGAATTCTGCGGCTCAGGCAATTGCTGGGATGTGGCCCACGAACCAATCCAACAGGTTGGCCCTGGCGCGGCTTGCGAAACCAGAACAGAAAAAGCCAGCAGATACGCGGCGAAACTGGCATGCCTCCAACGCTGCATCGAAATAAGCGTCCGGAACCGCATTATTTCCCGCTCGACCAGCGCTCGATTTTCTCCTTCAAAAATGTCAGCGGCACGCCCCCGTCTTCGAGCACGCGATCGTGAAAAGCCTTGATGTCGAAACGCGAGCCCATCGATTTTTCCGCGGCGTCGCGCGCTTTGCGGATCTCGATCATGCCCAGCATGTACGACGCAGCCTGTCCCGGATAAATAATGTAGCGATCCACCTCCGACGCGGCGTCGCGCTCGCCTTCCGCCGTATGCGCCAGCATGTAATCGATAGCTTGCTGGCGAGTCCAACCCATCGTGTGAATTCCCGAGTCCACCACCAACCGGACGGCACGCAGTTGTTGATCCGAGAGCATGCCCAGGCGCTCGACGTCGGACGAAAACAATTTCAGCTCATCCGCCAGGCGCTCGGTGTACAACGCCCACCCCTCCGCATATCCACTGTTCGAAATGTATCGCCCGATGGGATGAATGTCCTTTCGCTCCAGCGCAATCGCCCCTTGCAGGTGATGCCCCGGAATGGTTTCGTGAAACGTGGTGGACTCGTCTTCGGCGCGGCTGTGTTTTTCCGGCTGGTACGCGTTGATCAGGAAGACGCCGGGGCGGCTGCCGTCTTCGGCCGGCGAATTATATTCGTTCGGCGCGTTTTTCTCGCGGAACGCGGGATACGGCTGAATAATCACGTCAGCCTTGGGCCACAAGCCGAAGTCCGCGCGCGCGCCAGTCTTCGCGCGATCCAGTGCCGCCTGCGAAAAGGCAATCAATTCCTCGCGATTCTTGAAGGTGTACTTCTTGTCGGTGCGTAGCTTCTGCAGCACGGCTGACACATCGCTGGTCTGGAAGGATTGTTGGGCAATTTCCTTCATCTGCTCGGCGATTTGGTCCACCAACCGCAGGCCGGTCTCGTGCACCTCCTTCGCGGGAATCGGCAGCGAGCTATGGAAGCGCACCGAGGCGTCGTAACAAGCGGCGCCATTGGGAATCGCGGACACCGCGATGCTTTCGCGCGCGGCAGGCAAATATTCGTGCTGCAGAAAATCGCGGTACCTCTTGAACGCAGGATTGATCTGGTCTTTGACCAGCGCATCGAACGATTTCTTGAATTCCGGAGTTTCATCGCGCACCGAAGGCGAATCGAACGGCGAAGCGGAAACCGGCCCGGCAAGCAGCGTGTTCATTTGATCGATGGTGATGCGCACGTTGCCTTTGGGCGCGGTGTAGCCCAGCTTGATGCCTTCGCGCAGGTTGGCGATTTCCGTGTCGATGTATTTCGGCAGCGAACCCCATCGCGCCAGCGCATCCTGCCGCGCCTCGTCCGTTCCGACCGGCTGGATGGTGACGAGATAGCCGTCCTCCACTTGCCAGGCATTCACGAACTGGCTGACCGTCCATAGTTCGTTGCGGCACGCGCGCAAGGCGATGGGTCCCTCGAGCGCTTCGCGCACAATGGCGTACGTGGCGCGCAAAGGCGGCGCGCCGATCGTCGCAGGGTCGATCTGTTTCGCTTCGGCGAGCCACGCATCTTCGCGATCATGCCATGCTTTCCACGCTTCCAGCGAATTGTCGGTCAGCTTGTCTTGCCGGTGGCCGGGGACGCCGTATTCGGTGATCTGCTCGGGAAAGCGCTCGAACCACGCGGCCAGATAGGTATCGGCGAGCGCGCGAACCTGCGCGTCCGCGGGCGGCGGCGCGCTCGATTTTTCGCCGCTGTGTCCGCAGCCGAAGAATCCACAACAGACGAGCAGCACAATCAGTTGTTTGAGCATGCGGAAAGTATACCCACGCTGCACGCGAAGAACACGGCCTTATCCTCGTGAGGGGCTCTCTTGGCACTTACGGCGCACAGCCGTCCACCGCAATGGAATTCTCATATTTCGCTGGTTAGCATCGAGTTAGCTACCCTCTTGCCCTATGAAACGCTCCTGGCTCATCCATGTCCTGATCATCGGCTCACTCGGCTCGGGCGTTCTGTTGCTGTTCTCTTTCGTGAATGACTTCTTGCACTTGCTCGCACATTTCTACCTGGTGCCTCTGGCGTTCGCCCAAACGCTTTGGAACGTCGTCGGTTTGTTGCCGACGCCGGCCGCCTTAACCGGGTTGTTACCGTATATGGGGTCGGATCCCATCCTGACGCCGAGCTACAAGCCGTTTACGTTTTTCTCCGTACAAATCGTGGTCGGGCTTTTATGCCTTAGTGAAGCCTACGGCCTTCGCCGCCGCCAGACTTGGGCTTTGTACGCGATGGTTCTTTTTATACCGGTTGATTTTCTCGTTCAGGCAGCACATCTTTCTGCTGCTGTTCGAATGCAGTGGCCCGCGACCACCGAAGCGCATGGATTTCCCGCGGGTCTGGCGACATTTTTATTTTTTGCCCGGCGCATGATCCTGAAGCTCTGCCTGGACACGGGTTGCGCGGCAGCTTTGCTTCTCGGCGGTTACGGCGACTTTTCAATTTCCGGCGAAACCGCGCCTGCGGTCAACGCGCCTCTGCCGCTTGGGCCTTTCCCAATGCCGGGCCAAGTTGTGAATCATTCGTGGGTGGCTGCTCCACCTGTCGAGAGGCCTGTGCTGTTCGCTAACCGCATCGTATTCTGGTCTGCCATTGCTTGCCTGGGCGCGCTGATCCTGCTCATTCTGTCGAAACCTCCTGCGTCTGCTTCTCCGCCGACGCAATTCGACGTCTATGGCCGTTTGCTCCCCGGGTTTCTCTTTGCTTCGCTTCACTATGGACTCGTGGCATGGCACACGCGTCGCCAGCCGGAGCGTTTCGGGCTGGGTTTGGCCTGCGCCTGCAGTTTGGCGGTAAGCGCCGCCGGATTTGTGACCGCGCCGGTGCTCTTTCTCGGTCTCTTTCAACGCTCCAGCCCGCAGGCCGCAGCTATCACCGCAGGATTGCTGCCCTTGGCGTTCCTGACCTTGCTGTTTGTTCTCGGCAATTTCGTCCTGCTATTTGCCTCGCTGCGAACTTCCTGGCTTGCGCGTGAGGACGGGGTTCAGTCGCCGATTTCATGGACTCTCGGATTTGCGTTTCCTTTTGCGACGTTACTCATTATCCGCGGAATCCTGTTGAGCTGACGACCAGGATGGCGGAAAGGTCCCACTGTAAAAACTACCCGGACGATGCTCAGGATTCCCCGGTTAGCAAGCCGCATGACAGGCCGTCGAGAGTTTATTGGCCGTTGAGCCACAGTGGAACGACGAAGGGTTTGCCTCTCCACAGGGGTCTTGCAAAGATGGCATTGTGCCCGAATCTATCTTAACGATTGAGCCGCCCCTGCCGGCTGCCCCGGATTTTCAGCCGTCTTCGTCGCTCCGGCCTCGCCAACAGGTTCTCGCCGGATATTGGGTCACCGTGTTCCTGAGCGCTTTTCTGCTCTTCCAGGTTCAGTTGATTGTCGGGAAATACATTCTTCCCCTGTTCGGAGGCACTCCGGCGGTCTGGAACACTTGCATGTTGTGTTTCCAGTTCTTGCTGCTGCTCGGATATGCATACGCGCACTTGCTGGGTCGCACGTGGAACGCCCGCAGGCAGGGAAAGATACACGGCGCTTTGCTGATTTTTTCCGCACTGATCGTGGCGATCTTGTGGGTGAAATGGGGTTCGCCGTTGACCCCGGGTGCGGCCTGGAGACCAGCGCCGGAAGACAATCCGGTCTGGAAGATTCTGCAATTGCTGTTCGCGACCGTGGCCCTGCCGTTTTTTGTTTTATCGACCACCGGACCCTTGCTGCAGAGCTGGTACAGCCGGGGCGCGACCAGCGCCTCGCCGTACAAGTTGTACGCACTTTCAAACGCGGGGTCGTTGCTGGGCTTGCTGAGTTATCCCTTCCTGATCGAGTGGATGTTCACCATCAAACATCAGGCTTGGGTGTGGGCCTCGGGCTACCTGATTTTTGCCGCGATCTGCGCAGCGATTGCGTGGCGATTTTCGCCCAGCCCTTCGGCGAACTCTCCTTTACCTTCACCCGCGAGACTGGAAACCACCGCCGCGGAAGAGACGCCCGGACTCAGCCGCTATCTGTTATGGATCGGATTGAGCGCGTGTTCCACGACGATGCTGCTCGCCTCCACCAATCTGATCTGCCAGGATCTGGCGGTCATCCCTCTGCTGTGGGTCGTGCCACTTTGTATTTATCTCTTGTCGTTCATTCTTTCGTTCAACAGTCATCGCTGGTACAAGCGGAACGTTTTCTGGCCGCTGTATTTTGTGGCCCTCGGCGTGGAGATGAAAACCAATTTGTTTGGCTTTCACCTCCAAACCCCTTCGCAGATCGTCATGCTGTGCGCAGCCTTGTTCGTCGTCTGCATGGTTTGCCACGGCGAACTCGCGTCGTCGAAACCCGCGACCCGGCACTTAACTTCGTTTTACTTGATGGTGGCCGGCGGCGGCGTGTTGGGCGGAATTTTCGTGGTGATGATGGCACCGCGGTTATTTCTCGGATTTTGGGAAATTCAAGTGGGATTGGTGGGTTGCGGACTGCTGCTGTTCGCGGCGTTTGTGCTCGGCGATCCTAGCGGCAGGGCAAATGCAGAGCTATGGGTCGCGGTGCTCCTGATTGAGACGACCTTTCTGATCACCAACCTTCCTAATTTCGTGCCCAAGCTCGAGAAATTTCCGCTGCTGGCGCGGCCGGAGTTCGTGGGCTTGTTCGCGGGCGCCGCGTTCGCAATGTACTGGTTGTTGCGCAAGAAAAACGGATCTGTGGCCGGTGTTCCTGCAAATGCGAAGTTCCCCTGGCAGCCAGTGGCGGGTGTGTTGCTCACCGCCGTGTTTGGGATTCTCGTCTATGGCTACGTGCAGGTTCGCGCGACGCAGATTTTATATCGCGAGAGAAACTTCTACGGAATCAAAAGCGTGATCAACGAACCAGAAACGGTGGCGCTGCTCAGCGGAAGCACGCTGCACGGAAGACAATTCAAAAATCCTGCAGTCAGGAACACTCCGCTCTCGTATTACCGAACCGAAAGCGGAATCGGGTTGCTGCTCAACAACTATCCGCGCGGAAATTCCGGAAATCTCAGGGTTGGCGTCATTGGAATGGGCGCGGGTACTTTGGCTGCCTACGGGCGGCGCGGCGACTATTACCGCTTCTATGAGATTGATCCGGCGACCGTGGAACTTTCCGCGGGACCAACCCCTTATTTTTATTTTGCACATGATTCCGTCGCGAAAATCGACGCCGTGCTCGGAGATGCGCGCCTTTCCCTGGAGAAAGAGGCCGGGCTTGGCGAGCGGCAACAGTTCGATGTGCTTGCCGTGGACGCCTTCAGCAGCGACGCAATTCCCGTGCACCTGCTGACGAACGAGGCCATCGATCTCTACCTGGCGCACCTGCGGAACGCCGAAGGCGTTTTGGCTTTCCACGTCACCAACTGGCATTTGGATCTTGCTCCGGTCCTCGCCGCGCTGGCCGGCTCTCATCATTTGGCGGCGTGTCAGGTACGCAATTTGGGGAGCACGTGGATTTTGCTGTCCGCGGACCCGGAGATGCTTCGTTTGCCAGGGCTCGCGGAGAAGAGCACCGCCCTGGTGCTGACGAGGAAGCCGGTCCTGTGGACCGACGGCTACAGCAACCTTTTTCAAGTGCTCCGCTAGGCGCCTTCTAGGATCGCGCTGCATTCCCTTGTAGGGGCGCAGCACTGCTGCGCCCCATCTCGGCAACGAATCAAGCGATCGTGCAACGGAGCGTCAGGAGCCTTCGGTTAGCAGCCGGCGGGCGCGCGTGGCGAAGATGCCGGCGCCGGCATACATCAAGCCGAGCAGGCTGAAGCCTGCCAACAGACTGACGCGCTGCGCGACCCAGCCCAGCGAGAAGCTCATGATCAGTTGCAACACGGTGGTGACGATGGCCATGGCGGATTGGGTGCGTCCCATGAAATGCCGGGGCACGATGCCCATGATCGAGGATTGCGCGACAATTCCGGAAACGGCCCGGCAGAAACCAAAAACGGCCTGGATGGTCACCGCGCCGATGACGAAGGAAACAAATGGCACGAGAATGTGTCCGGCACAGAGCGTGCCGATGCAGCCTACATAAAAGGTCATACGCAACGAGTCCGAAAGCTGGCTGGCAAGCAGTCCTCCGGTGATGGCGCCGATGGCCCAGCCAAGCTCAAGGAAGCCGAGGCCGCGCGCACCGGCGTGCAGCACGTCGTTGGCGAGCGCAACCAGAATTACGTTGGCGCTGACCACTCCCGCCATCATGGTGGCGTGCGTGATGCCGAGCGCTAGCACTCGCGGCTGTTTCTTCAGGTACGCAAAGCCTTCTTTCAGGTCGGCATAAACCGCGAGGGACAATCCCGCTTCCGCGACTTCGGGATTTTCGCCGGACTCCAGCGCCAGCGCGGTAGCCTCCGTCGCGTCGGAATATTCGCGCGAATAGCGCTGGTGGTGGCGCGGAGAAACGTAACCGCGCCGCATCTGGTACAAGCAGAACGCCGACACAAAATAGGTGGCGCCGTCGATCGCCAGGATGCCGGCGATGCCCGCCCAATCGTAGATGAAGCCCACGAATGCGCCGGCCATCAGCATTCCACTTTGCACGCCGATCAGCACGGCGGCGTTCGCGCCGGTGAACTGATTCGGGGGAATCACTTCCTGCACCAGCGCGTTCACCGTAGCCCAATACATCGCCGAACCCGTGCCGGTGATCAGCGTCATGACGTAGAGATGCCAGAGACCGAGATGCCCGCTCCACGCGATGTACGCGATGGAGAGAACGGCGACTCCCCGGCTGAGATCGAGCAGGACGCCAAGGTAGCGGCGATCTAACCGATCGATGAGCACTCCGCCGACGAAGGGAACGAACAGGCCAGGCAGCGTGACCACGATCACCTGCATGCTGACGGCGATGGTCGAGTGCGTGGTGGAAAGGATGTACCAACTGACGGCGGTGAAGTTGAGGCCGCTGCCGAACAGCGAGACGAACATGGCGACCGAGAAAAAGCGGAAGCCACGCTGCGCCCAGATGACCCTCCAATCGACGCGCGTGGTAGTTGTAGCGGTGGCCATGGAACCTGACATTTTACTATCGGCGGAATGGCCGCGAAGTAGTTCGATTGCGATGTGTTTCGTAGAGAAGCGACGCGAAGGACAACGTGAGGATTTGCGCGAAGCGCGATAGGGATTGGCAGATGCAAGAAATCGCCTGGCTTTTTTCGGGGAGTTGGGTTCCATAAATAATTTGATTTGACGAATCAAACTATTATGGCTAAGCTTGGAAGCATTCATGGTCGACGATTCGGCACGGCAACTGTTGGAGTTGTATCCGCGGATCTTCTTTGCCTGCCACACGCGGCATGTCCGCGATCCCCGGACGCGCCGGATTTTGAGCGCGCACCAGGCCAGCATCCTGGATCACCTGGACGAGCGCGAGCCGGTAATGTTGCTGGACCTGGCGCGGCATATGGGCGTCACGGCTTCGACGATGTCGCTGCACGTCGAGAGACTGGTGCGGCGAGGCTACGTGTTGCGGGAGCGCGACTCGCACGATGCGCGTCGTTTGCGGCTGCGGATTTCCGCTTCGGGTACCCGCATACGCGAGGCCAACTCGGTGCTCGATCCCGTTCGCGTGCGCGCGATGTTGTCGCGGCTTTCTACGGAGGAGCGAGAGGCGGGCGTGCGAGGGCTGCGGATCCTGGCACGAGCGGCGAACGAGCAGGTGCAGGAACAAAGCGCAAAAGCGAGGCGCGGCCGCGGCCGCTTGCCGCAATGAAATATGTAAATCTGGCGATCGCCTCACGGATTTCGCGGTTGGGACTAGCGTTCTTCATAAAGGTTTCGCGTTTTTGGTCGGCGATCGATGTTGCGAATTTGCGAATCGAGCTAACGGGAATTGAAGTCGACAAGATTACAAGCTGGCAAGCGCAACTGACGAGGTGACCGATGAGATGGATGTTGTGGATATTTGCCGCGTTGGCGGCCGTTGTGATCATCGTCCTGGTGATCGGATGGCTGCTGCCTCGAGATCACGTCGCTACGCGCATCGGCCGGTATCATCAGCCACCGGAGAAAATTTGGGCGGCGATTACCGACGTGGACGACACGCCTTCTTGGCGAGAAGGGCTGAAGAGCGTGAAGCGTTTGCCGGATCGCAACGGACTCCCGGCGCACATCGAATATTCGAGTTCGGGACAACTGCCGATGGAAACAGTGGAAATGACGCCGCCGCGCAAGCTGGTGAATCGAATCGCAGATTCCAGTCTACCGTTTGGAGGCACATGGACATTTGAGATCCAACCTGTGGCAGACGGCGCGACGCTCAGGATTACGGAGAATGGTTTCGTCACGAATCCGGTGTTCCGGGTCGTGTCGCGCTTTCTGCTGGGCTATACGTCAGAGATCGAGAAGTATCTGCGATCGCTGGCCAAAAAATTCGGCGAGGCGCCACAAATCAGCGAGTAAATTCTAACGCTGTAGGCCTAAGGCAATCACGCCAGGATGCAGCGGGCGGCGTGATCTTGCGATGCGGGCGACGTGATGCGCAAATCGGGGACGGCGCGCACGCACTCGGCAACACGGAGCGAGCAGCGCGGCTCGAAGGCGCAGCCGGGAGGCAAGGCCGTGAGCTGCGGCAC